>Ga0315274_10007801_pt1 | contig 15473 bp, 16 predicted proteins | sample YL17G02_20_MG_FD_203700 | JGI IMG/M metagenome (GOLD analysis project Ga0315274, IMG submission 203700) | Sediment microbial communities from Yellowstone Lake, YNP, Wyoming, USA - YL17G02_20 | ecosystem: Environmental > Aquatic > Freshwater > Lake > Sediment | place: USA: Wyoming | collected... | reverse complement strand
CCGCCCGGATCAGTGAAGAAGTCACCCGAATGGTGAACCAAGCTGTCAGCCAGTATACCAAGGCTCAGGAGGCACAGAGAAACGGCGATTGGGCTGGGTACGGCGAGCAGATGAAAGCGTTGAAGCAGACGTTGAAGGATCTGCAGTCAAAGGCAAAATGATCACTCAACCCTGAAAGCCAGGGAATGGGGGTTGTAGGGGCGGGGCATGACCCGCCCTCTTGGAATTTCAAAAAAAATGTTTTGAACGACGAATAACCCTATTCAGGTCTCTTTTTCCTGGTTAAAACAACCGCCACCAGAGTAAGACCGTAGCCAGAATCCCGGTGGTGAGGGAGACGATAGCGCCTGGCAGAATCCATTCCTTCATAGTAATGGCTCCCAGACCTCTCCGTTCCAGCATTCCGATCGCTACGATGTTTGCGGTGCTCCCAATGATGGTCATATTGCCCAGGAGGGTACCGCCGAAGAGCATTCCCCACCATAAGGGAACTGTATTGAGCCCAAGGGCTTTAAGGTCACCAATAATGGGTATAAATGTGGCTACTGCCAGTACATTGTCCAAAACTGAAGTCAATGCGCCGGTAGCCCACGTGATGCCAATAAAAATGTTTAATGCATCTCCCCCGGTTAAGTTGAGAAGTCCATTAGCAATTACGGTCGTCGTTCCTACCAGTTTAAGCGTCCCCACCGAAGCAAAGAGCATGATGAAAAAAGTGAGCGTCCACCAGTCTACGCGCCGCTCCACCAGCTCCTTGGCCCGCTCCCTTTCCAGGAGCATTACAACCCCTCCCGCTGCAAGGGATGTGCCGATGAGCAGGGAGTTCTTCATCAGGTGCAGCCACTGCTCCATCTTGGCATGCATTATGAGGGAAGTGATTGTACCGAGGAAGAGAAGCCACGGGACGAAAAGGTTGTTGTTGGCCATTGTGACTTCTTCTTTAGGGGCGCATTCCTGATCCACAACTTCCTTCGCCTCGCCTAATTCCCTTATTTCTCGCCGGAAGTACCAGAGGCAGAGAACGATGGTTACCACGAGACAGAGGCATGAAATAGGAGTAGCCACACGTATGAAGTCACCAAAAGAAAGACCGCCCCGTAGGGCTATGATTACACCGATGGGATTTCCCACCACGGTGGCCGCAGAGCCCACGTTGGTAGCAAAGACCAGCATCATGATGTACGGGGCTGCCCGCAGGCGGTGGCGGCTGCAGATGTGAAGCATGGTGGTAGTCATGAAGAGGATCGAAGTTACCTCGTCCACAAGGGCAGAGAAGATGGCTGAAAATGTCAGTAGGATTTACCTATACATCAAAAAGCAGCCGTACGGAAATGCTAAGATGAAAGAGATTTCAGACTTGATTCATATGGGTGCTATTGTGTTCTTAAAAAGGGAGTACAGAATCCTGGCCTTTTTTATTGTGATTGTTGTGTTTCTGCTGGGTTTCTTTGTCAACTGGTTTACCGCTATTGCCTATCTCTGTGGCGGTATATGCTCAATGTTTGCAGGGTACTTCAGCCTCAATGCTGCTCCCCGTGCAAACGTGAGAACTGCGTATGCAGCAAAAGAGCTTGGAGAACCCCATGTTCTGATGATGGTCTTCTACGGTAGCTCAGTCATGAGGCCTATTTAATAAATAATGGGGCGAAAATGACTGCCACCACCGACATGACCTTGATCATGATGTTCATGCAGGGTCCGGCGGTATCCTTAAATGGATCTCCTACGGTATCTCCACAAACCGCTGCCTTATGGGCATCGGAACCTTTGCCGCCAAAGTTGCCACACTCTATATATTTTTTGGCGTTATCCCAGGCGCCACCGGCGTTGGCCATAAAGATAGCCATGAGGAAGCCGACGACAAGGGCCCCTGCAAGATAGCCGCCAAGCGCTTCGACGTTCCAGAGTCCAATGATGATCGGACTGGCAACAGCTATGCTCGCTGGGGCAATCATTTCCTTCAAAGCCGCTTTGGTGGCGATATCGACACACTTGGCGTATTCAGCCCGGACCCCTTCCTTTCCTTCTTTAAGACCGGGGATTTCTTTGAACTGGCGTCTCACTTCCTCAATCATTTTAAATGCGGCCCGGCCAACCGCCTTAATGGCCATGGAAGAGAAGAGGAAGGGGAACATGGCGCCCAGGAAAAGACCTATCAGGGTCGTGGTGGAAAGAATATCAATTTTCTCCAATGCGACTTTTGAAGCAAAGACCTTGAAGTAAGCCAAGGCCGTAACTGCAGCCGAAGCAATGGCAAACCCCTTGGCAATGGCGGCAGTGGTGTTACCTACCGAGTCGAGTGAATCAGTGATTTCTCTAACACATTTATCCTCATGGCACATCTGGGCGATGCCGCCAGCATTATCAGCTATGGGTCCATAGGCATCCACTGAGACCACAATGCCCGTTGTAGCCAGCATGCCAATGGCCGAAAGGCCAATGGCGAAAATGCCACCGCCAGCCATGGCCCATTCACCGGCACTGAATGATAAATACATGGCTACCACCAGGATAATGATAGACCAGGTAGTGGAGCGCATGCCATCCGCAAGGCCCGCCAGAATGTTGGTTGCGGCGCCGGTTGTGCAGGAATTGGCTATTTCTTTTACACCGCTAAACCGGTCGGAAGTATAGAATTCTGAAACCTGTCCGATGGCCATGCCTGCTGCCAGACCGGCAACGATGGCATAGAAAAAACCGACAGGGTTGATGACTCCCGGAGTACCACCAAGAATGAGTTCGACCAGGAAGTAACAACCGATGGTGGTCAGAATGGCCGCTCCATAGGTCCCAAAGCTCAAGGCTTTCCCTGGATGGCCTCCTGGTTTGGTCCTGACCAGAAAGCAGGCCAAACCGGAGCAGATGATGCCCACGGCGGCTATGAGGAGCGGCAAGACAGCTCCCTTTACTCCCAACAGTATTGAACCCAGAGCTAAAGGCGCCACAATTGCACCAACATATGATTCGTACAGATCGGCTCCCATGCCAGCAACATCTCCGACATTATCACCGACGTTGTCGGCAATCACCGCAGGATTCCGGGGATCATCCTCAGGGATACCGGTTTCCACCTTGCCTACAAGGTCGGCGCCGACATCCGCACACTTGGTAAAAATACCTCCACCCACACGGGCGAAGAGGGCAATGGTCGAGGCTCCCAGTCCAAAACCGGGGATAATATCCTCGAAAACATTTTTAGCTGAGATCTGGAAAGGACCGAAGGTAAAGAGTGACCCGCTTTTGTCGAGGCCTAAGAGGTAGTAAAAAACGATGAGGCATAAACTAACACCTACCAGACCGAGGCCGGCTACGGTCATGCCACTGGCTGCACCGCCCCTGAAGGCCACAAGGAGCGCTTCCGAAAGGCCTTTCTTAGCGGCATTAGTCGTTCTGGCGTTGGCCCTGGTAGATACTGACAGCCCCACGTAGCCGGCTGTTCCGGAGAATAGAGCGCCGACGATGTAAGCCAGAGCGGTGAGTGGCTGCCTCAACCAGAAGGTCAAGATGAGGGCTACTGCCACGAGAATGAAAGACGCAGTTCGATATTCCCGGTTCAGAAAAGCCATGGCACCTTCCTGAATATATTTTGAGATATCTTTCATCTGTTCTGTTCCCGCATCCTGTTTAGAAATAAAATAAGCGAAGTAGGCAGCAGTCAGCAGCCCGAGAATACCGACTAAAGCGGATAAAGTGACTAAGAACATATTTTCCCTCCTCCTTCTGACATTAACTCTCCATTGTCACATTTGAAAAAGCAAAAAAATCTGAAAGACACAGCAATCAATGAGCATGTTTGAAAATCAGCCACTTAGTCTGTCCAATGTGGAGAATTTAAAAATTATTTTGGACAGGACAGAGTAGCAAAGCAATAATAAAGCGGGGGCGATTCCCCACCAAATCTAAGACTGAATTCACGAGATGTTCAAAGAAGTGCCGTTCCTCAAGATAGCCTATTACAATCATCATCCCGATCAGAAAGAGGATGACATCCAGTCCGGCAAACTCAATGATATGGGGAACATCAATCAACCCCAGGGCAATGAGCGTTGCTATTCCCAGGAAGGCGAACATCAATCGGAATGACCAGAAGAAGAACGTACCGAAGATTAAACCAGAAAATACCGTAAGGGAACCTACCTGGGCCTGACTAAGTCCAAGGAAGTGAGATAGCAAACCTACGGATAAAACGAGAACAACGTAAATAACCGTTTTTTTCATGCGAAAAGTATACCTCCCTATGCTGTTATCTTAAACCACGCAGATTTTGATTTTTCAATCCATGGAGGCCTGAGTCATAATGGCCAGTTTTCCTTTCCGTTCTTTTATCCAGGCCTCGTGGCCGCTCTGGAGCAGACCGTGCAGGACTCTCGCCCAAGGAAATGCATTATCATCATTTACGCCAATCTCAAAGCCGCTATAAACCCCTTCAACAGTTCCCGTTGGTTTGATTAATTCGCACAACCAGTTCTCTAAGTCTACTCCCTTCTCTTGTGGGGGGGGTGGTTTTTTTCTGTAAGGCATAGTTTCTCCTTTTAATTTGACTATTAAATTTTGGAGAAATGTATACTTATTTTATTTGCTTGTCAACGCAAATTCGCAGCAAATTCGCAGCATTTGGAAAATATTTCATTTGTATTTTGTTTTTTTATTTTTTATTACGTCTGCTTGAGATAAAAATGTACAGGAAAAACCATATGAATGCTCCCATGAAAAGATAAGCTGGCCAATCCTGAACTAATCTATCCATTGAATTTCCTTCTGCTCAGAATAATTCATGGTTTGAGGCTATTACCCAGATAAAAAGGTCACTCGCCGGATCGCACACTGTTTAGCGGCCGGGCTATCTATTTCTCAACCTGCAGAAATAAAAAGATACTTCTGCAGCCTACAGAACTTGGTTGTCTTTTTTATTTCCCCCGATCTTCTGCTGCTCCTTTTTTTTGGCCGCTCGATCTTTAAAAACGGAGCCCAAAAAAATTACTGTGCAGCCAACAGCAAACATAATGATGATTAACCAGATAGCGGGGTTGTCCTTAAAAATGTTGAAATTCATACATTTTCCTCCTCTTCGTTAATGGATAACCTGTTGAGACATTTCAATGAATTGAATGTTACTTTCTTGATCAGTCACCTCCTTTCGGGTCTTCCTGTCCCCCAATAAAAAAGCCGCTCCCGGAACTTATATTCCGGATAGCGGCCCGACTATCCAATCTACTTAACCTCCAGAAAGAGAGAATTCTTTCTGGACCCCATATCCCTATTAAATTGTAGTAACGGCTTTGCTATACCTTATGTATCTTCTATATCACCCTGCTTTTTCCAATAAAAAAGCCGCTCCCGGAACTTATATTCCGGATAGCGGCCCGACTATCCAATCTGCTTAACCTCCAGAAAGAAATCTTTCTGGACCCAACTGCTTCTTTATTTGATTGTTGATACCATATTTAAGCATTTTCTTTGAGATGTCAAGATTTTTTTACGAGAGCTCTGAAAAATACAGGGTTCCTCGTTGCTCAACAACATTTTTTCGACAATTCTACATCTCGCTTCACTGCAAATTCGAAACTCGCTTGCGCTCAAACAGCCGAATTTGCAATCGTTACGCTTCGATAAGAATTGTTACCGAAAAAATCTTGAATTCGCACTCAGAACCCTTTTTACGACTTTTTCAGAGATCTCTTTACGTGTTTTTTTACGTGTTGTGATTTTTTTATTTCTCTCAGCACCTCATTCATGCTTCCTGACCGGTAACCCTGAAGGTCAAGGGTTATATATGTGTAGCCTATCTCTTTCAGCTTCTCAATTACCTGTTTTCTCAGGGCGGTATCAGCAAACTTCTTGATTTCTTCTTCTTCCACTTCAATCCGTGCGATGTTCTGGTGATGCCTTACCCTTACCTGCCGGAAATCCAGGTTCAACAGATATTCTTCAGCCCGTCCTACCATCTTGAGTTTCTCGGAGTTAATCTTTTCTCCGTAAGGGAAACGGGAGGCAAGGCAGGCGATGGATGGCTTATCCCAGGTGGGTAGACCCATGTCGGCTGAGAGCTTCCTGATGTCTTCCTTGGTAAGACCGGCTTCTTTAAGGGGGCTTCGTATCCCCATCTCTTGAACTGCTCGAGAGCCGGGGCGGAAATCACGATCATCATCAACATTCGATCCGTCAGCAATCCACGGTATCCCTTCTTCCTGAGCGATATTTCGGAGCCTGGAAAACAGATCCCTCTTGCAGTAATAACAGCGGTCAAGCGGATTGTTCCTGAACTCCGGGAGGGACAGCTCTTCTGAGTCGATAAGGCGGTACCGCACCCCGAGCTGCTGGGCCGTTTCTCTGGCAGATACGATTTCTCTCTCCGGATAGGTGGCAGATCGGGCAGTGACGGCAACCACCCTGTTAGCCAGCACCTCTTTTGCCACCGCGAGGAGAAAGGTGCTGTCGACACCACCTGAGTATGCGACTAGGAGGCTCCCCATGTGCTTCAGAATCTTCTTGAATTCTTCAAGTTTTTTCCTTTCTTGTGCTGTCATGCGGATACCTCGAGCATCCGTTCTATTGCCTCGCGTGCCTTGGTGCGGGTATCTTCAGGCACCGTGACCTGATTGCTCATCTCTTCCAGGACCCAGAGGATTTTCTCCAGGGTGATCCGTTTCATGTTCGGGCACACTGCCATCTCGCTTGCCGGGTAGAAGTATTTTGCAGGATTATTCTTCCTGAGCCCATGGAGGATTCCCACCTCTGTGCCTACGATGAACTCCTGAGCATTGCTTTCCTTCACATACCTCCGCATTCCGCCAGTTCCCAGTACAGCATCGGCAAGGGCAGTCACCTCCGGATGGCACTCCGGATGGACTATCACTCTGGCCCCGGGGTGCTTTTCCTTCATAGCGATGATATCCCGGGGAATGATCCTGAGATGGGTGGGACAGTAGCCCGGCCAGAGGTGCAGGTTCCTTCCGCTCTTTTCTGAGACGAACCGTCCCAGGTACTGGTCAGGGATGAAGATAATTTCCTGTTCCCGGGGTATCTTCTCTACTACCCTGAGGGCGTTGCCCGAGGTGCAGCAGATATCGCTCTCCGCCTTCACTGCGGCAGAGGAGTTGACGTAACAGACGACCGTGGCTTCCGGGTATTGCGATTTCATGCGCTGCAGGCCCTGGACATCAATCATGTCAGCCATGGGACAGCCTGCCTGGAGATCAGGGAGAAGTACTGCCTTGTCCGGACAGAGGACCGCAGCGGTTTCAGCCATGAAGTGGACACCACAGAAGACGATGACGGCTGCTTTGGTTCTGGCTGCCTGCTGAGTCAATTCCAGGGAGTCGCCGATAAAGTCAGCGCTATCCTGCACCTCTCCCATCTGGTAGTTGTGAGCGAGGATAATGGCCTTCTTCTGGACCTTTAATTCATTGATTCTCGATAGTAATGATAGCGTTTTTTTGTCTTCCAAACCCATCCTCTTTATTTAAATCCGAAATCCGAATATCGAAATCGAAACAAATTCAAAATTCAAATATAGAAATTCAAAATAAGTTCTGTTTTGGTCATTTGTATTTTGAGCATTTGTGCTTGTTTCGGATTTCGTGCTTAGAATTTAGAATTTGTTTAATCGTTCACTTCTGCCCGAATCTCATTGCCAACCTGCACCATGCCCCCGTTGAGCACTCTAACGAAAATCCCCTCTTCAGGCATGACACACCTCCCTGCCTGATAGTAAATGGCACAGGGGGTATGGCACTCCTTTCCGATCTGGGTCACCTCCAGGAGGGCGGTGTCACCGGCAGAGATCAGTGTCCCGATAGGAAGAGAAAGGAGGTCTATGCCTTCAGTAGTGAGATTTTCGGCAAAATCTCCTGGCCCGACCTTGAGGCCGAGTGCCTGCATCTTCTGGATGCTCTCAAGGGCAAGGAGGCTTACCTGCCGGTGTGTACAGGGGTCGCTGTGGGCGTCGTTCACCAGGCCAAAATTTTCCTTCAGTTCCCCCCTGAAGACGTTTTTCTTGCGGATGCTTTTCTTTTCGCTGGTGCAGACAGCTACAATCTTACCTTTTTTTACCACGGTGAACCTCTTAGGAGGGGCGTATGGCCATACGTCCCTACAGAATTGTCGAAAAAATGTTGCGCATCGAAGATCCCTATTCCCAGAGATATTTTTACTAAGAGCTTAACATCCTTTCCCTCTTCCTGCAATATAGGTGTACGGGGTATCAGAGTCCCTCGATTTCTACCTTGTTTTTCTGTATGGCGGTTCCTGTTACCCGGCTCAGGGTAACCCAGGCCTTGAGGTAATCTATGATTGCTGTGACCTCCTTTGCTTCAGCCGCGGCTAATCCTTCCTGAAACCTCAGCACCTCAACTGAAGTGGTAAGCCCCAGGTGTAACCTCTCTTCTTCAGCCTTGAGCCTCTGTTCTGACAGGAGCCGTGCCTGCTTCGTTGCTTCGATCCTCTTCAGACACGAGTTTACATCCCTGGTCGCTTCCCGCACCTCAACCTCGATCCTCTGCTTCAACCCCTCAAGGATGAGGGATGCCTTGTTTTGGTCCATCTTCCTTTTTGAAAATTCATTCTTCGCCCAGCGGTTTCCGAGAGGCACCTCTAAATTCAATCCTACAGCCCAGGAATAGGTATCAGCGTCGTCAAGTTTTCCCCACGTGTCCTTGTATTTCGTGTCTATTGCATTGAGGCCGTAGCTTGCCTTCAGGTCCAGGCCAGGGAGCATCTGATTCTTGGCCACTTTAGTCAGGATATCCAGATTGTCCATACTCACCTTCGCCTTGTGATAATCCGGGCGATTCTGGAATGCGTTCTCGATGCTCGCCTCGAGGTCAGCCTCAACTGGCTCGAAGGACGGCTGGTCTACCGGGATAATCGAAGGCCCTTTCAGGGAGAGATTGAGCTGCTCTTTCAGCAGGTCTTCCACGTCCTTCACTTTATTATCAGCGATGATTACTTCTTCTTCACGAGAGGAAACACCCACCTGGGCCTGGAGGATCTCAAGGGGGGGGAGTTTTCCCACCTCAACCAGGCCTTTGTTTTTTTCAAGGAGATTCTCCGCCAGGTGGAGAGATTTTTTCTTTACCTCTAAGAGTTGCCGGCTGAGGATAAGATTCCAGTAGATCTCTTCTGTCCTGCAGATAATGGTATTTGCCTTCTCCCTGAACTGGTCAAAAGAGAGCAGCCTGTTATTACTGGCAATCTTTATTTTAGAGCGATTGAGCTCAACCCCGAAGTTTCTCAGGATGGGCTGGGTTATGGAAAAGGTAAGATCAGCACGGTAGGCAGGATTCACAAACTGAAAGAAAGAGTTGGTTTCATACCTGCTGTAAGAATAAGTTAATTCACTTTTGCCGCCGGTAATCAGCTTTTCCACGAGAGAGAAATCAACATCAATACCCTTCTGGAGAAAAAACTTTTCCTGTTCTCGCAAAAATACGCCCTGGAGGAAGGTGGTTGATTCTATTAAACTTTTATTCTGGGAAGCAGAGAGAAGGGCAACAGGATCAAACTTTGACTTTTCCTGGATAATCTCAGCCTCAGATATCCTCGGGTTCATTTCCTCCACCCTGATCTCCAGGTTGTTTTTCAGGGCACGCTGAATGCAGTCCTGAAGCGTCAGGTTGAGTGCTGCACCTTCGTCCGGCTGTGCGTTGCCTCTTCCCCCCCCCATCGTTACAGGCGGGGATAAGAGATACAGCAGTGCTCCGCAGAACAGGATAGCTGACGATAATGTAAAGTTCCTTTTCTGGCCCATGGTAATCTCCTCTTTCAATTGCTCATAAAGGCATGAAAAAACCCAGGGAGGTCGTTTAACCCCCCTGGGTTTATCTTACCCGAAATCTCTCTTCTTTAGAACTTAAAAAGGAGCGTACCGGTTATACCGTAAGGATCGGTGGGGCTGTCCTCGTCAACGTCATTGAAATAATCCCCGGCAACGAGATAGGCACCTTTCAGCTCGAAGCTCAGGTTCTTGAAGATATCATAGGTAGCAGCAAGATCAAACTCATGCCCCATGAAATTATGGTGACCTTCGTATCTCCCTTCGGAATTGGTCTCCGGAGCCCAGTTGTAGAGATAGGCAGCGTTAAAGGTGAGCTTATCCATCGGCTTCATCTCACCGCCTACCTTGATGTAAGCCCGGTTGTTCAAGCCGTTAAGGAGGTAGAGACCGACAACATCTGACATAAGGTCTGCATACCACCACTCAGGGTCGTGCATCAGGAAGCCGTTGTAGCTGCCGTCATTGCTCCCATTCTCTTCACCGGTGCCATAACCGAATTCAACCCCTACCTTTGCGGGCTTCTTGCAGACGGAAGCGAGGTTATAGTCAAGGCCGGCCAGGATTGCCCAGGCGCTCAACTCCCAATCATCGCCTTGAGCATCGGCATTCGAGATGTCGCCGCCCATGTAGGCAAACTCTGCCCGGTAGGTGATGGGATCCATGTTACCATCAGCGGTAAGAGAGATGATCCAGGGTCTGAACTTTACGTTCTCGTTGAAATTGGCAAGTGCCAAGCCGTTGGGATAACCGAACTGCTGGTCATTGAATGCACCGCTCTCCCCGCGCTCGTAAATGAAGTTTGCACCGAAGGTATGATTGGGTATGGGGGAGCACTTTGCCCATACGGTGTACATATCCCAGTCATCTGATTGTGTGGTGGAGCCTTCAGAGATCTTTGCGGTCCAGAAGCCGAAGTCAATATTCTTATATTTACTGGTGATGGCAAGGGCATCCGGGCTGCCGGCAAAGACGATCCCGTGTCCGACCTTTACCTGCTGTCTCCCTATCTTGAAGTTTAAGGGCAGGCAGGGGTTGGCCAGGTTAAAGTCAATATAGGCATTCCGGAAGTTCAACTCGCCGAAGAAGGTACTGTTGGTGTCATCCATGTAATAGTTATGGGTATGGGATACTGCACCTCCGGGAGTGGTAGTCCCCGTTGGAGCGTTGTTGCTCCTGTTTACCCCATTCCTCCCCCATTGTGGGTAAGAGAGGGTGTGCATGGAGTTGTTGCTGTTGGTCAGGACGATGACCCCTTTCAGATCATCAGAGATCTTGGCAGTCATGGAGATATCGACTCTCTGGTCGATGAAGGAATAGCCATGGTCGTTATGCAGGGCATGGGTACCAACCCCTCCGCCGACAGGGAAGTTGTTGACAATCATACGGGGTCTGATCAAGCCGCCAAAGCTGATATCCACCGCATAGGCAGGAATGCTCATAATCATAATGAGCAGCCCCGCGCTTAAAATGGTTAATAATTTTCTCATGTAATATCCTCCTTTTTGTTTCTTGCCTTTTGTGCATATGTATTTTCTCAACAGCAAGAAAATAATGTTCTAAATTCTTTGGTTAATATTTAAAGTGTTTATGCTTTTAACGCTGCATCACCTCCTCTTTGGAGATATTTATTTAATAGATTTCAATTCTTATGTTCGATAGTGTTCATTACTGAAATTCTCTACAGTTTTCTCTTCCCTGCTTTTTCACCCCCTTCAATAATTAATGCTTTACATATATAAGAAATCGTCTAACTCTCTGTGTAGTTCTCACCTATGGTGTTGAAAAATTTAACACTTTCCTCATAATGCTGCGGTTTTATTAACATAGGGAGAATTGTCTTGTCAAGACTTTTTTACCCTGCGAAAAGGACTATTCCAGGATGATCTTGTGGTCTCTGAAGGAAATAATTTTAATCCGATTTTTAAGCACCTTCTCTTCACCCAGGATGTCCCTGAGGATTATCCGGTCACCCATCGGCTGAATAAAGTCCACGTCTTTGAATATTAGAATTTCTTCCCCTTCCTTTTCGATGTAAACATTGGACTCACACATTCCTGTCCGCTCCTTTCTTTTTAACGCCAGGTCTTTATATAAATCTTACGATGTGGTGTCAAGTGGAAATAAAGTGGTAATTAATATATACACCTATAAACCAATTGACACATATACTCCTGTCGGGTATACACACGTTAAAAACACTATCGAGACAATTTTGGATTGCGGAATGTGGATGGGGGATTGAAAAGGGAAGTGGAGAAAGATAGTAGGGGAGCCTTACCAGATGAAGAGTTAATGCTCCGTTTCCAGCAAGGCGAGGCCAACTGCTTCCGGGATCTTGTCTTAAGGCACCAGCGGGGTGTGATCAATATCGCCTTCCGGATCACCGGAGACCGCCAGGAAGCTGAGGATATAGCCCAGGAGGTATTCCTACGGGTTTATCGTGCGGTGAATGACTACCGGCCTTTGACAAAATTCTCCACCTATCTTTACAAAATAACCCTTAATCTTTCCCTCAATCAGGTAAGAAAAGCAAAGGTTGTCCTGAACCGGTTCTTCTCAGGTGAGGAGGGTGACAAGGAGGAATTTGAAAGAGCGGGGAGAGCTGATACCTTACCTGATACCCCCTTGACCTCCATGGAAAAAGAAGAGGCAAAAAAGGCTGTAAGAAAGGCGATCCGTTCTTTGCCAAAAAGACAGCGGTTAGCCATCATTCTCTCCCAATATCAAAAGCTTTCCTATCAGGAGATCTCTGAAATCCTTGGCTGTTCGCTTAAGGCAGTAGAGCGATTGATACATCGGGGGAAAGGCCAGCTTAAAAAAGAGCTTGCCTCTTATATTCAAAAAAAGTGAGTTTTCAGAGGGGGTTTTTGAGAGTTGGAGTGTTTAATTAAAGTATAAGGGAGTGTTTATGGAATGTCGTGAGATCAGGAAAAGACTTTCAGCGTATCTGGACGGGGAGTTGAAGCAAGGGGAGTGGGAGAGGGTAGCTAACCACATAACCTCCTGCCCTGACTGTGCCCGGGAACTGAAGACTCTTCAGGAAACCTGCTCACTCCTTAAGGTGGATGAGGGGATAGAGCCTTCTCAGGATTTTCTCTTGCAGCTCTTTGAGAAGATAGGCAGCGGAGGAAAAGGATACCAGTCCTTACAGAGGACTCGTTGGTCTTTCACCTCTGTGCCAGCCTTTATACGGCTTACCATAGTACTCCTCCTCGGTATGGTGGTTGGTGTGGGCTTCGGCTCTCTCACCTCCTCTGAGAGGCAAGGGGGCGTTGCCTTAACCCGGAGCATGAATGCGGCACAGGGGATTGCGCTCGATAATTTTCAGAGCGTTCATCCCCAGTCTCTAACCCAGGCATACATAAACCTGACATCTCCTCTTAAGTCGTGAGGCCCACAATGAAGAAATGGTTCATCGGAATATCTTTCATCCTGGTAGTTCTTATTTCCTTCCTCGCCACTCGGGCCTATTATCAAAGAAAAGCCCAGGTGGCTCCCACCTCGTTCGAGGGAGGTAACATGCCTCCTCCTTTTTCACTTCCTTCTGACCAGAGGCAGAAGTTAGAAATCCTGGATAACAGGTTCAATCATACCTGTGAGTTATTGTGCCGGGAAATGGATGTCAGGAGATTGCGCTTGAGCCAGGAGATCCTGAAGTCAGACGTGGATCTTCAAGCGGCTGATGCATTGATTGACGAGATTACCCATTATCAGGGCGCTATGGAGAAGGAGACCGTCAGGCATATCATCGAGGTAAAAAAGGCCTTACCTGCCCGGCAGCAGGGAGCATTTGTCTCCGGCGTCTCTTCAGAATTGAGAGGAATGTGCGGCAGGAAAGGGAACTGTCAATTCAGGAGAAGGATGGGCAATGGATGTAATTATTAATTAAGGAGGGGAAGAGGCTATGAAAAAGGTTCTTATCCTGTCATTCATATGGAGCATCATATTTATTGCTCTCAGCAGGGTCCAGGCTCAAGAAGAGGTAAAAAGGCTCGAACTAAAACAGCTCATAGAAGATGCCCTGAACAACAACCCGGAACTCACAGCTCACCAGGAAGGGTTGAAGGTCTATGGTGAAAGGCCTGCCCAGGAAGGTGCCCTGGAGGACCCCCGGTTGACCATCGGTGTTATGAGCTTACCGGTAGACACCTTCGATTTCAATCAGGAAGATATGACAACAAAACAGATTGAACTGATGCAGCGACTTCCCTTCCCGGGGAAGCTGGGCTTGAAGAAGGAGATGGCAACCAAGGAGTATCTGGCAGCGAGTCAGGCGGTGGAAGAGAAGAAACGGGAGATAACCAAGAGAGTCAGGATGCTCTATTTTGACCTCTCGTTTGTCAATAAGGCATTGGAGATAACCGAGAAAAACAGGGGACTTTTAAGTACGCTCACAAAAATCACCGAGACTAAGTATTCAGTAGGAGAAGGGATACAGCAGGATGTGCTCAAGGCCCAGGTCGAGCTCTCCAAGGCTGCAGAAGAATCTATCACCTTGAAACAGCAGAAAGAGACCATCAAGGCTGAACTGAACTCACTCCTCAATCGGCTTCCCCAGTCTCCTCTTCCCGATCCGCCTGAAATAGAGATCACCCCTGCCAGCCTTTACCTGGAGAAACTCCAGGAGATCGCCCTCACGAAAAGTCCCCGGTTGAAGCGGTTAGCCCAGATGATCGAAAAAAACAAGGTAGCCTACTCCCTATCTAAAAAGGATTATTACCCTGATTTCGATGTAGCCGTGAGCTACGGTCAACGGAATGACAGCCGGCTCGTGGATAGAGCTGATATGGTATCGGCATCAGTCTCCATCCCCCTTCCCCTCTGGTATAAGAACAAGCAGGATAAAAAGGTGGAGGAAACACATTGCAGTGTAAATGTGGCCCAGGCTGAACACGTTGCCGCCAAGAATGAAATCTTTTACCGGATAAAAGACCTGACGGCAAAAGAGGAAAAGCAGAAGGCCCTGATCGATCTCTACAGGACAGGAATTATTCCTCAGGCCCGGCAATCTCTGGATTCAGCCATAGCAGGGTACCGGGTGAACAAGGTGGACTTCCTCACCTTGCTGGATAACCGGATGACCCTCTACAATTATGAGGTATTTTACCATCAGACCCTTGCCGACTATGAGAAGAACCTGGCTGAGCTGGAAGAGGTAACGGGGGAGCAGTTCTTTTAAACAATCCTCGAGAGGAGAATTCAGCGATGGAAAAGGAAAAGAAGAAAAAAAGGGTTCTGATTCTCACCTGGATCTTCTTCCTCATCATTGTGGTTGTGACGGGATTCTTTTACCGGCAACGGATGGTAGCAGTCAGAGGCGAAAAATCTCCCCAGCCTTCCGGAGGAATGGCGGGGATGGACATGGAGGGGAAAGAGCAGGCTCAGGTGCAGGGTAAAAAGGGGAGCGAAGATCTGGATATGAGCGGAATGACGGTGGGCGACCTGGAAAAAGAAGGGAAGATGATTGAGCTTGCCCCCGGAACCGTACAGATCTCTTCGGAGAGACAGCAGCTCACCGGTGTGAGGACGGAAGCGGTAGCCATGCGTGAACTGATAAAGACCATCCGGGCTGTGGGAATTGTTGAGCATATGGAAAGGAATATCACTGCGGTGAATACCAAGGTAGGAGGCTGGATCGAAAAAGAGTTTGTGGACCGCACCGGCGACCGTCTGACCAAGGGGCGGCCATTAATCACGC
>Ga0315274_10007800_pt1 | contig 15473 bp, 24 predicted proteins | sample YL17G02_20_MG_FD_203700 | JGI IMG/M metagenome (GOLD analysis project Ga0315274, IMG submission 203700) | Sediment microbial communities from Yellowstone Lake, YNP, Wyoming, USA - YL17G02_20 | ecosystem: Environmental > Aquatic > Freshwater > Lake > Sediment | place: USA: Wyoming | collected... | reverse complement strand
CGACCGTTGGTCATGTGGACCGGCATGGTCTACCTCACCTTCTTCGTGGCACGGTGCCCCCGACGAAGCCGAGCGCGCTGGGCAGCCTTCCTCGCTCGCTTCGCGTTCGAGGGCATCCGGCCTCTCACGCGGCGCATGGGCCTGCCGTCATCAAGTAGCGCGAGCGTGCGCTGCCCGTGCTTCATCCAGCCGTCCCCGGCCACCGTGAACGGATTGCTCCTGCGCCCCGACATCATGAAGAACATCATCCCGAGGACCGCGACGACCGCGACGCCGATCCCGATCCAGCCTGCCGTCGGCATGGATGCCGTGCCCGCGTTGACCGCAGCGGCTCGCGACTCGCCCATACTGAGGAAGCGAGAGATCATGTCGCCTGACCAGCCCTGGTTGAGCTTGCTCCTCGTGAAGGCGCCCTTGACGGCCTCCTTCGCGGCTGGAGCGAGAGCCTTCGCGAGCCCGGTGACGAGTCCGACCCAGTCGGTGTCCTTCTCGGCGTCGGCCTCGCTGCACTCCTCCTCGTCGGTACTCAGGGCGTTCGGGTCGCAGGCACCGAGGTTGCCGAGCCCCTCGAGGTTCGTGAGCCGGTCTGCGCTCGGACCCCAGGCACGTTGATACCCGCCGCGCATGAGGCGACCGGGTTGGTTGTGCATCCCGGCGTGAACCGGGATCTGCTGTGAGGTCCAGGGCGTCATGTTTGCCGCTCCTTAGTAGCTCCCGTAGAAGCTGCCGCCGAGATCGCCGAGAGCGCCGCACGCCGCCATCTGGCCGTTGAGGCTCACCGGCCCCATGCCTTCGACGCCGAGGGCTTCCTTCGCCTTCCCTGATCCGAACTTGAGCGCCTCCATAGCCGCTGCCGTGCCAGCGGAGATGAGAGCCGCCGCAGGATCGGTCCCGGTTGCGTGAGGGGGCTGTTCCGTCACGACCGTCGTGGCGGGGCTCTTCTTGATGAAGAGGAAGTAGACCGCCGCCGCGATTCCGACGAGGAGCAGCGGGTTCTTCGTAAGATTGCCGAAGTTCATGTTCATCTCCTCCAGAAGAAGAGAGCAGCAAGCAGCAGAAGCGGGATCAACTTCGACTGCCCAGGCTCCTCATTGATTCCGACCGACATCCGATCACGCGCGAGAGGCAGCTTCGCCTCTTCACCTGGACCGAAGAGAGGACGGCCTTCCTTGCCGTCCATGATGGTGTCGAGCGGAACCCACGATCCGCCGACCTCTGCTTCCGAGTAGACGTGAGAGTAGTCGGTGCGTCCTGGCCCTCGCACAAGGACGAGCCGGGTGTTGATACCTTGCGACTCGAGGAGGCTCTGCGTGAGGATCGCTCGGTCATCGCAATCACCGAAGACGTTCTGTGGTCCGCTGAGAAGAGACTTCTCGACCTGATACGATGCCCCTTGCAGGAACTCAGAAGTGTCTTCTCCGTATCCGGCCTCCGCGAGCAGCTTCTCGTCGAAGGCGTAGGGCATCGCTTGAACGTGATTGAATACGGCCTCGACGGGGTGGACCCCAGGAGAAGCCGCGACCACTTGTGCCGCGTACTGAGCGACGGAGGGGTCCGAACGCCCCTCGAGAATGAGCCGACGCATCCAGGGGACGGTAGCCCCGAGCGTCCCGCCATCTCCGGGTGCGATATACTCGTGCGATCTGACCGGCCACCCAAGCAGAGCCTTCCCTCCTTGTGCGGCTCACCCCTTCGTAGGAATACAGCGTGCGCGTCTCGAGGCGAACGGTCAAAGGGATTCGAGTAGCGGAAGCTGATACATGAAAGCTCTTGTAGCCAGCACTCCCTAACCTGTAGTGTCTCGTGATACGGAGGCAGCATGGACGAGAAGCTCAGGAAGCCGATAAGCTGCGTGCGTCTCGGCAACACCGTGAACGCGGATCTGGACCGTGCAGCAGAGAAGCTGGCTCTGCCGAAGCAGCAGGTTCTCAGGCTCGCGATCATCGCTGGTCTGCCGTTGGTGTTGAAAAGCGTGCCGCAGCAAGAGCCCGCACAGAGCGGAGGAAAAGCGTGAAGCTGAAGGTGCAGAACGGCCCGTTCGTCCACAAGGGCGTCGGCGGCGCTGCGAGCTTCAAGCCGAAGGGCAAGCCTGTGGTCTACGGGCGGAACCCTGCGAAGTTCCAGACGTGGGGCGTGGCCGACAACGCAGCGCGCATGTTCGTCGGCTTCAACGTCGGCCACGAGCCGACGTGGGACGTGGACTACCTCGCGAAGACCTTCCGCACCGTTCGCGCGACGCAGAAGAACGACGCCGGGAAGAAGATCCCACCGGACAGCTCCTTCGTTCTTCAGAAGGGCTTCTACACGGCGAACGACGGGAGCCTCGTCTACGAGAACAGCGTGCAAGTCATCGTCCTCTCGATATTCGGCGAGAGCCTCGGGAAGTTCTCCGAGAACATGATCGACGTGGCTGGGCACATCGCCCACGAGCTGAAGCAGGAGACGGTCATCCTCGAGATCCAGGCGAAGGGCGTGCCCATCGAGGTCTTCGGCGTGTCGTGGCAGGACTGAGAGAGGACGAGGACATGGAAGCAGTCGAGAAGAGCTTGATCGACGATGTGGCCGAGAACATCGAGCGGCTGTTCAAGGAGATGTGGCCCTACCAGGACCAGCAGGCTCCGATGAAGTCACGAGAGAACGCGCTCATCCGCGCCATGACGGAAGACCTCTCGCTCACGCCGGAAGCTCTGGCGAAGCTCCCTGTCGAGGAGCAGGAGCGCATCGAGGGCGTCCGCAAGCACGAAGATGGCGAGCAGAAGTTGCTCGAAGAGGCGCGGCTCAAGGTCCGCGACATCAGCGGGCGGATCGCCGACGAGTTGTCGCGGCTCACCGAGGACACCTACCCGCGCTCCGCTGCCGAGACGCCGCAGCAGATGTACAACTTCCTCCTACGCTTCACGAAGGCGTACACGAAGGAGGGGAAGCAGAGGTCGGCTGGCCCCGTGCTGGAGTACCTCTACAGCTCGTGCGACCACGCCTACTGGCTCTGGCGTGAGTGGATCGCGGCCTGCATGGCGATCGGCGACATCACGAGTGCCGAGAGGCTGCTCGCGGTCCTCACCGACAGCTCTGCCAGCTCGACGCAGGCGCACCGCTTCAACGCGGAGGGCGGGAAGTACAAGCCCTCGGTCGTGGTCGCGAAGGGCATGATCGCTCTGAAGCGCGACGGCGATCTCCAGCTCGCGATGAAGTATGCCGAGACGGCACGCACGGCGTTCGCGGAAGCGCCGGAGGCGATCGAGTTCTACCACGCCATCAACTACGTCAAGCAGGAGGTCGATGCCGGGAACCTCCAGCTCTCACACATCGCGACAGGAAGGAACGGGAAGGCCGTCCGCGAGCAGCTCGATCTGATGATCCCGCCTGTCGCTCTGCTCACGGGCAAGTGGAAGACCGAGGACGAGGAATAAGATGAACGACCCGAAGAAGAAGGAAGGAGCCACGATCGTGCCCGATACGCTACCCGACGGGTTCCCGAGCGTGAAGCCCCACGTCAATGAGAAGGCGTACCGCTACACGCTCACGCTCCGCAACGGGAACTACTACCCCGTCACGAGCGATGCGAAGAGCGTGAAGGAGTTGTTCTCGAGGATCATTACGCCGCCCGGAACGGACGACGCGGTCAAGAAGACACTTCTCGACTACACGATCGTAAGCTCTTCGGACGGAGAGATGCAGTACCTGCACTTCCCCGAGGCGACGATCGGGATCGGGACGGGCGAGCAGTCGATCGAAGCGATCGTCGCTGATTGGCCTCCCGAGGAAGAGGAGCTGGACGAGGAAGAGGACGACGAGGAAGAGGACGATCTCCCGCGTCGGAAGAAGCCGAAGAAGCCCTGGTAGAACAAGGAGAGCGACCCGTGAGTAAGTGGCCCGTGCATGTCAAGGGAAGTGCTGCCGCAGAAGAGTGGAAGCAGAAGATGGATCACGCGAAGCAGCAGCGTCGTGCCCAAGCAGAAGCCGCTGCACGGGCCGCTCTCGGTCCGGCGGCTGCGCCCGACCAGCTCGACGAGTACATCCGCGAGGCACAGCGCGCCTCACGGCAGGCGAACTCCGCGATGCGAGAGCAGAAGCGGCAGCAGAAGATCGCCGTGACGAACCTCCGAGCTGCGGCGGGCGTGGCCTCCAACCCTAACATGGGGACTCAGCAGACGCACAGCTACACGAACGCGGGAGCGCCTCCTCCTCCCTCGCCGAGAGCTTATGAGGCCCCACCGCCGATCCAGAACTATGCAGAAGCTCCGACATCGCGCGACGACCTCTACAACCATCCAATCTTCGGCAGCGTCGCGCAGCCCGAGGGCGTCGCGAGCGTCGCGGTCTACCGCCTGCCCTCGGACATGCCGGAACATCGCGGCGTGACTCCGGGCTACCTCCAGAGCATGAGCTTCGACGAGTTCTCCGAGGACGCGATCCGCGTGAACCACGGCGGCGGGAAGTACCGTGCCGTCGCGAAGGACTCGCGCGGTCGAGTGATCCGCTCGGGCGACTTCACGATCAGCGGTCGTGCCAAGCTCTTCACGTCCACCGAAGAGGAGCTGCACGGCGGAAACGGGCAGGGCCGCATCACGTCGATCTTCCAGGCGGAACGGGAGGACGTTCCGACGCAGTACCGGATGTACATGGAGGGGCAGGACAAGCGCATGGAGCGCCTCGAGGCCCTGATCTCGTCGCAGTACGCCTCGCAGAACGCCCCCACGAGCGACGAGGACCGCCTCAACCGCTACAAGCGAGAAATGGACGCGAAGGAAGAGCAGGAGCAGAAGCGCCACGATCGCAGGATGCAGGAGATCAAGGCCGAGATGGAGGCGAACAGCGCGAAGGAGCAAGCGCGCCTGAACTCCACATCGGCGGCATCCGCAGCGGCAGCCGCGCAGCAGATGGAGTTCATGAAGACGATCGTGATGTCGCAGTCGGGCGTGAACGCGACGCTCATGCAGGCGCTCGTCACGAAGAAGGAAGAGAGCAGCGGCGCAGAGAAGTTCATGCTCCCCATGATGCAGGGCATGGGTGAGATGATGAAGGTCCAGAATAGCAACTTCGGGCAGATGTTCTCGATCCTCAAGGACTCGATGGGAGGCGAGGACAACAGGACGACAGGCACGCGAATCGTTGACCTGCTCGAGAAGGGTGTCAGCGCCGTAGGAGAGAAGGTCGGCGACCAGTTTCCCCTCTTCCTGCAATTCATCATGGACCGCCTTGGAAAGCCGAAGCCCGCCGCCGTTCCGCAGGCGTTCCCCGATGGCAGCGCGTTCCAGCTCCCTGACGGGCGCGTCGTTGACCCGGCTATCTGCGCGCAGTTCGTGTCGCGCTACCGGCAGCTCCACGGCGTGAATCCTTCGATTGAGGTCTGCATCGCGGCCTTCGTCGAGATCCTGAACCAACCCGCCCAGGCGAAGCCCGCGCAGATCGCCGGTCCTGCTGCACAGCCGCAGGTGCAGATCACGCAGGCGCAGGCCGAGGAGTATGTTCGGCAGGCGCAGCAGGGCGCAGCCGAGGAGGCTACGCGAGCGGGGAAGACGACGGCAGAGGTTCAGGCCGCAGCAGGGCAAGCGGGAGCGCAAGCTCTCGCGTACCTGCGCTCCCTGATCTCAGGGCAGCAGCCGCAACCCGCTCAGTCCCCGGCTCCCGTCGAGCCCCCGGCACCACAGGCAGCTCCCACGCCTGCCGTGATGGTGGCCGCAGCACAGGCGCAGGCGGCACAACCTCCCCCTGCGCCAGCCCCCGCCGCCGTTGCTGCGGCGCAGGCGGTGGTCCCTGTGGTCCTTCCTGGTCCGGTTCCTCCGCAGACAGCGACCGTCACCGTGCAGCCGGGGCCTGTCGCTGCTCCTGGTTCGATCTCGATCCCCTGGATGCACAGGGGTTTCCTCCAGTACGCGATCGACGGATTCCAGGCGAGGCAGAACCCGATCGACTTCCTCTTCCTCGCCGTACAGCAAGGGAAGATCAGCCCAGACGCGAAGCTCATGATCGGGCGCATCTACGAGGACGCCGAGGACGGGGATGAGCTGAAGGGTATCCTCACCAAGGTTGCCGGGTTGCTCGTGGAGCGCGGCGTCGTCATGCCGGGTGACTTCCTCGCGACGTTCGGCAACGCCCCCGAGGGCGAGAGCTGGCTCGAGACGTTCCTCTTCGCGTGCGGCTGCAACACGCGCGAGGACGCCATGAAGCGCCTGAAGGAGGAAGAGTAGACGTGAAGAAGACTCTTCTCGCGCTCGCTCTTCTCTCGTTCATCTCGGGCTGTGGATGGCCCGAGATGAACCGGGACGTGGTAGAGTTGCGCGCGATCCACGCGACGCTTCGCAACAACACGAAGGCGAAGAACCCCGAGGACCAGGGGAAGGTCGATCTCCTCGGAGCGAAGATCGACTCGATCCTCGGCCACATGGAGGAGCTGACGAAGTGAGCGACATCGACAAGACCATCCGGGCACACAAGGCCGAGGTGAAGCGCGTCGAGGACGCCGCCAAGAGCTACGACACGGCGGCAGCCTGGGTCGAAGCGAACGTCCCCGAGAAGGAGCGGTGCGTAGCCTGCTCGGGGATTGGGATCGAACAGAAGGACGGCGGGGTGTATGCTTACTGCGTGGGCTGCAAGGGCACCGGCAAGCCGACGTGAAGGAGGCCCCGTGATGGAGTCGCGCTTCTACTTGAACCCGAAGCTGGAGATCTGGGACAAAGCCTCGCCCGAGATGCGAAAGCTCGGGAAGGAGGTCTTCCTCCGCGCGCTCGACCTTGGGGTCCGCTACTTCGACGGCGCACCACTACCGTCTCCTCCAGGGACTCCGTCCGATCTTGACGATGCCCTCGCGAAAGCGGACAAGCTCGATGCGAAGCTCGTGGGCGAGATCCTCCAACGCAAAGAGGCCGCGCTCCTGGCGAGCGCGGTCTTCGAGAGGGCGATCGAGATTGCCCTGAAGGCGATCATCGTGGGGTTGATGTAGACCATGAGCAACATCGTAGACCGAGCGGCGATCATGTCGGCGCCGCCGAAGCAGACCCCGACAGAAGAGGTCGGGCCTTCGATCACGCCGAGGAACATCCTGAACTACGTCGCCCTCGGCGGCATCATGTGGTTCGGCGGCAAGGCTGCCTCCTGGGTGTGGGACTACATGGGGCTCGACAAGAAGCCGAAGCGCAAGAAGGCGTGGGAACCGCCGGACGAGCCGGACGTGCCGGACGTGCCGGAATCCCTGGAAACGCCCTCCGTCTTCGGTAGCCCGTCCCAGGACGAGAACCCTGAAGACGAGGAAGAAGAGGAAGACGAGGAGGAGGAGGGCGACCCCGAAGAGGAGATCGAGGAGCCCGAGGAGGAAGAAGAGGAGCCCGAGGAGGAAGAAGAGGAGCCCGAGGAGGATGAGTAGCTCCGTCCCCAAGCTCTTCACGCTCATCCGCGCTCGAGGCGCATCGCTGATCCCCGCTCTCGAGCGCGTGAAGATCCGGTCCTGCAAGTCCGCCGACGCGGAGCATAGCGATAGCTGGCGGCAGTTCATGCACTACGGGCACCAGAAGGACACGATCTGCTACGCGGCGGCGACCGAGGAGCTGGAGGACGAGTACAAGGTCGGCCTCATCGCCCACGAGCTTGGTCACGCAGCGGCGGACCTCCTCGGGTTCATGCGGAAGCACAGCGAGTCGGACGCAAACAGGCTCGGGAGCGCCATCCTGGGCGGCATGGTAAGATACCGAGGAAAGCACCGCCTCGAGTGGGCGCAAGTCCCTCTCTGGCTCGTGGAGACGACCGGATGGCGAGGAAGTCGAAGACGCTCGGTGAGAAGCTCGTGATGAGCGCGCTCTCCGCTTTCGGGGATCACCTGTGGGAGCAGAACCCAGAGGTGCGCCAGCTCGTCAACGCCTTCGGCTTCACGCAGGCTACATCGCGCAAGCGTCCCGATCCCGAGGACGCGGTAGAAGAGAAGAAGCCGAGGAAGCCGAGACGGCGCTGGACCGCGCCCACGCCACGAGAAGAGTCTTCCGGCGAGGAGATCGTGATCGAGTTGGAGAAGAAGTCGGACGGGAGCTTCGGACCGAAATGATCGTGTTGTTCTTCGCGCTCTTATGCGCGCTGCCCGGAGTCCTTGTCGGTGCGATCTTGGCGACCAGAAGGAAGGACCGGAACCATGAAGCGAGATCCGAACAAGGTCGTGGACGCCTCAAAAGAGAGGCATGTGGATTGGGACCGCGAGGTGAAGGAGGGCAACCTCTCTCGCGTCACGGGGCTCACCCGAAGCACAAGCGACCCGTCGTTCCAGCACATCCAAGGTCGGCCCATGTCGGATGCCGAAGCCCAGGCCCGCGTCGTCCCGGCATCGACCATGCAGATCGTCGCGCAGACCGGACGCTACCCGCAATCGTCGGGGCGCAGCACGTTCTGCGGCGGCTGGCCTGATCTCAAGAAGGAGGAGCCCACGTCATGATGCCCATGCCTGTCCCGCCCCCTCCCGTGCAGCAGGCCCGATGGATCTCCGCTCCGATGCGGTCCCGCTCCGACACGGCGACCGTCATGCGAGAGATTCGACAGCTCCCTCCTCCGGCCTCGAGGATCAGCCAGACGCCCACCGTGCTGGACCGCTGGGGGCACATGTCCGGCCTCGGAGCCGAGACGGATCGGCAGCAGGTCCAGGCACCGACAGGCGCGATGGACCTCGCCACGCCGATCCTGTGCGGCATCGCCGGGTACATCCTCGTCGGCATCCTCACCCGGTAGCCCGACGTGCCGCCGGACCCCACGAGCGGGGGCTCTGTCCCCATCGGCTACCTCCTGATCGCGATCGGCGGGCTCACGTCCGCCTGCGGCGTCCTCTTCTGGCAGCTCATCGCCGCCAAGCGGGAGGCGCTCGACCTCGCGAAGGAGGTGATCCCCGTCGCTACCCTGCTCCAGAAGACGGTCGAGGGGCTGATGCGGATCGTGGAACGCTTGGAGCGGGAGCTGGAAGCGAGGAAACCTTGAGCCCAATGCTTCGAGAAGCCCTCAAGAAGATCAGAGACGCTCGCGTCAGCCTCTTGCTCGCCGCTACCGCCGTGACCGCCCTGGGCGGCGGTGAAGCCCCCCAGGAGTCTCAAGGAGCCCTGGAGGACACGCAGAAGGTCCAGACGGCGGTCGGGGCGAAGACGACGGCCCAAGAGGCCCGCCTGGGCCTCCACGACGCAGCAGAGCGCCTCCATAGGCTTGCCTCGGAGAGTTAGGACAGATGACCTTCATCCGTCCTATCGCACGAGGTCGGCAGACCCAAACACCAAGCTAAAATAAGCTCTCCAGGCGATCTCGGGGCGTACCGCCCCCCTCCCCCGCAGTTGGGGGTTGCCTTGGTCCGCCACGTCTGCGCTCGTCGTCAGCCGCTCGGCGCCTACGGGCGGTCTGTCGTCAAGTCGCGTCGGCGGTGAACTGTGCCGCGAGGTGGCCTTCGATCCAACGAGCGTTGGCCGCTTCGACGCGAGGCTCGACCTCGCCGCGCTTCCAGTTGCCGCGCTTCTCGGCGATCTTCTCGCCGGTCTTCCGGTGGTACTTCCCTCGGTGCAGCAGGCACTTGCAATAGATCGGCGACCCGTCAGGGTTGTGGCCGGTGATCTTGTCGCACTCGCCGCGCTCGAGGCCGGGGTGCGCCTCCTGCCACTTCTTGTGCGACTGCTCGCGAGCCGTCGTCGTCGAAAGCCAGGGGAAGAACTTCTGCGCCTTCTTCCCAGCGGAGGTCCGCTTGAAGCCCTTGCCGATGATCGTGGCGTGCCTCTGGAGAGTCGAGACGATGTCGATCCCAGAGCGGTAGTCGGACACGAGCGAGTCCGAGATCGAGAGCCAGACGCGTTCGACGATCGGCGTGTACTCGTCCTTCGACATGATCTTGCCGTGGAGCCCGAACCGCTTGGCGTAGTCGGCGACCTCGGGGTCGAAGACGTAGAGGACGCTCGACCAGCCGGTGAACCAGCGCCCCTTCTCGTCGAGGTTCTTCTTGTAGAGCTTCCCGATCCTCTGGACCTCGGCTCTCGCTTCCTCCGGCGTTGTGATCGGCACCTCGACGACGTAGATCTCCTCGTGCCAGTTGTCCTCGATGTTCACCCTGTGCGTCTTGCGCCACAGAGCCCTGATACAGTTCGGGCATAGCGTCTGGTCGTCGCAGCGGTCTGGTCTGAGCCCGCGTACCCCATGCCCTCCCTTCCCGCCTGGGGCTGGAAGACACTTCTCTTGGTCGAACGTCATGCAGCACGTTGTGCATCTCGCGATCATCTTCATGATCGCCGCGTCCCCCTCCACGATCGGGTTCGTCGTCGCGAGGCTCATGTTGACGCGCTCGTCGTCGGTGAAGCGGAAGTCCTTCGGGGCTCGCTCGCGCTCGTCGTCATCGCAGCCGCACCCCTCGTGATGATGGTGCGGCTGCTCGTCCGAGGGCTGGTCAGGCCCCTCGGCAGCGGGCGGCTCGGGGATCTTCTTCTGGAAGCTGTACCCGAGGCTCTTCAGGAGCTTCGGCCAGGAGAACTGCGCGCATCCGTCGTGCCAGCACTTGTAGCCAACGCGACCCGTATCGGCGTTGAAGAGGACCGCCGCGCCGTCGCTGCGGGCTGAACCGTGGACCTCGACGTTCGGGCACGACAGGAGCAACAACCGATCGGTCCAATCGCCGAAGGCGCCCTTCTCCTTCTCGACCTCGATCCCGTGCTGCGAGAGGAATCCGACGAGCTGCTCGACCGTCTTGAACTCGGGGACGCCCTCGCAGGTGAACTCGCCAGGGATGAAGGGCCTGCGCTTCGCCTGCTCGGGGATCTTCCAGAGGTCGATCCCCGTCAAGGCACAGAGATCGCGGAGGGCATCCTCGGTGAATGGGAGGGACGCCCGCAGGTAGTCGAGCCACTCTCCGAAGGGGATCGGCTCCAAGGTCGCGGGATCGACGAGCGTCGATCCTCTGCCGTTCGACTTCTTCGAGAAGAAGAGCGAACCAGGAAGCCAGACCTGGGAGCCGAACTCGCCGGGGCGCAGCTCGTTCTGTTTTGGGAAGACCTCGGTCTTCTCGGGAAGCCCTGCGGCCTTGACGATCTGGAGGCCGAGGTTGCGTGCGACTCGAGCGGGTAGCGGCTTGTCGAAGTGGATGCGGAGGTGGTAGCCCTTTCCGCCCTTCGATCGCGCGACCGTGAACGGGATCTTCGATCGGTTGAGGAGGTCCATCGCGCTCTTGAGGACGGGTTCAGCCGACTCGCCATCCTTGTGCGCGTCGATGTCGATGCAGACGTGCTTGGCGTTGCCGTCGGCGTCGATGAAGTACGCGCCGATCGGCGTAGAGGCTGAGTCGCTCTTGAGCATCCGCTCGATCGCGGCCTTCGTGAGCGGTTCCTTCTTGCAGAACGCCATCGACTTCTGGGGCCACCATGCCGCGTGGTAGCTCTTCGGGCCGTCGATCCAGTTCTCGAACATCCATGCTGCAACGTCGTCGGCGAACTCTGCGCGGATCTTCTTCTCACCTGGAAGACTCTTCTTGAACTCCTCTGCTGCCGCCGTCTCTTCGACCGCCAGCTTGGCGGCGAGCTTCGCATCGATCCGGCTCCTGATCTCCGCTTCTTTCGGTCTGTCGCGCTTCTTCGTCTCGAGGTACTTCGCCTTCGCTTGTCGCTCCACCAGATCTTGAGCCAGCGTGGGCTTCATGGGCTACGCCTCCTCGTTCACGGGGCTGGGTTGTCCTGAGAGGCGAGCCTTGTCGGCCCTCCTCTGCTCTCTGATTGCCTCCTCTCTGTATCGCTTCCCCATCGCTCTCCCGCCGTCGAGGCAGTTCCACCAGAGAGCAAGATCGGGGTGGTTGGGCTCGCTCTGCGTGGCGCTTCGGTACGCGCCGCAGAGCGGGCAGATGCACTTCGCATCCTTGTGCGTGTCGTCGAACCAGATCGGGTAGTGGAAGTCGCACTCGAGGCACATGCCGTGGAACCAATCCTGCCGCATGTCCTTCTTTGTGGTGCGGATCGGGTTGAACCCGTTGAGAACTTCCCGCAGCTTCTCGAGGCGTTCTTCTTCGCTGTAAGTCTTTGCGCTTGAAGACAAAGCATCCTCCACAGCCCCCGGTTGGGGGGCGTATTCAAGGGCCAACAGTTACTTGGTGAAGGGGGAGGGGCTTGCAGAAAGCCCACGAGGCGGGTATCTTGGGGTCCATCGGGGTTTTTCTCCTGGGTAGTTCTCCTGCTTCTCACCGCGTTCGAGCGCGGCTGGAGCGTGCTTCACGGGTTGTAGGTCAGCTCATGGTTCGGTTGGAGGCGCCTGCTGTGGCGGCAGGCGCCTCCGCTTTTCTACGCCAGGACGCGGACGACGTGGTCAGCAGAGAGCTTCTCGACCTCGTCCATCAGCGTTCCGAACTTCCCGCAACCGGGCCAGAACCCCTCGTCGTAGAGGGCGCGCAGCCGCCTCGTCGGCTCGTGGATCACGAGCTTCACGGGCTTCTTGAGCGCCAGGAAGATCGACCTCGCAGCGTGCAGAAGGGCTTCGTCTACGCTCTCCGCGCTCCACGAGAACGTCTTCTCCTTCCCCTTGAACGAGATGCTCGAGGTCCACGAGAGATCGACCGCCACGGCGATCTCCGCTCGGACCCACGGCAACTTCTTCACGACATCGGGCACGCGGAAGAGCATCGCGTGCTGCGTCCTCACGAGCCCCGAGAGGCCCGTGCCGACGATCGTCGGCGTAGGAGGAGCGACGATATCGTACTGCCACGCCGTTCCCTGGCGGTGAGGCTGATCGGGCCGCAGCTCGAACCGCCCCCCAGGTACGCCAGGGATCGACGCCCACGTCATCCCGCAGTCCTTGTGGCTTCCCCCGTCCTGCGGACACGCCTCCCTCGGTAGGTAGGGACCGGCGGTCATCCAGGTCAAGAAGAACCCGTCTCTGCTCAGAAGGGACATCGTGAGCCCTCACTTTACCGGGGCGACCGGCTCGCGGTCAACGGGTGGTCTGTTTACCCGTGCTGCGTATGCTTTCACGCCGCACGGGTCGCAATAGTAGACGAAGGGCTTCGCCCCCGGCGCGGCCTTGTACTTCGACCGGACCGGGGCGCCGCACGCGCACTTGAACCACTCGAAGAGGTCGTCGTTCACAGGAGGGCCTCCTTCACTTTCCGGTTGTACTTCTTGCGGACCATCGCCAGCGCGATGAGATCCGAAGCCTCGCCCTGCGTGAGCGAGCCCTCGGCGTAGAAGGTGCAGAGGTTCTTCATCTGCCGGAGCTGCTCGGGAGTCGGTTCGCGTGAGCGCCAGACCGCCTCCTCCCACGAGAGCTTGAGCGCACCATGCGACCGCGCATAGTCCTCGGCGGCGCCCTGCACGAGCGAGAGGTCGTGAGCCTCCATGATCTTCATGTTGCTCACCTCGGCGACCCACTTCTCGGCCCTCTGGAAGAGGGCGATCGGGCGGTTCTCGCTCCCGATCGGCAACACGAAGAGCCCCGGAGCGGCCTCGATCCAGTTCACGCGACCGCTCGAGAGCTTGTAGCTCTCGCCCGTAGTGGCCTCGTCGAGGAAGCGCGAGACGATCTCCCCGGCCATGCTCTCCGGTTCCGGCTTCTCCTCGTCGGTGTCGCCGAACTCCTCCAGCACCTCGAGTCCGCCAGCCTCGGCCTTCTTCTCTGCCTCCGTCACGGGGTCGTTGAGGCGGGCTGCCATCTGGAGCCCGTGGATCTTGTGCGCCCCCACGGTGTCGAGGATGAGGGCGCAGTCCTTCGTCGGATGAATGCGGAGGATGCGGCCCACCATCTGGATGTAGAGGCCCTTGCTCCTGGTCGGCCTCGCGATCACCGCCGCCGAGAGCGTCGGGCAGTCGAAGCCCTCGGTGAGGACCATCGCGTTCGAGATCACCTGGATCTTGCCGCTCTTGAGATCGCGAAGAGTCTTCTTGCGCTCCTCGGTCGGCGTCTCGCCGCAGACCCACCCGGCGGTGATCCCCAGGCGACGCAGCTCCTCGTAGGTCTTCTTCGCCAGGGCGACGCTCGCGGCGAAGACGATCGTCTTCCGGCCCGCGCACTTCTCGACGACGGCCAGGGCCGTAGCCTCTGCCGCGTGGGCTCGCTCCAGCTCCTCGGCGAGCGACTTCTCGTCGAAGTCGCCGGAGGCGGCGATCCGCACCTTCGAGCCGTCGAACTTCGGGAGGATCACGCGCTCGGCCTCGAACGGGACGAGGAACCCGTGTCGGATCGCCTCGGTGATCGACATGCGGTAGGCGAACGCGGTGAAGCCCGCGAGGGAGAGGTTCTTCTTGTCGCCTCTGACGGCGGTCGCCGTGAGGCCCGCGACGAGCATAGAGGGGTTCGCCGCCGCGAAGTGGTCTATCGTCTTCCGGTAGGTCGCGCTCGCGGCGTGGTGCGCCTCGTCTACGACGCACAGGTCGAATCCGCCCCACCCGTCGTCGAGCCGTCCCACGGCACTCTGGACGCTCGCGAAGACGATGTCCTTCGCGAGCTTCTGGTCGCGCTGCTGCTTCACGACGCCGTGACGCGCCTCGGGCCAGAGGTCCGAGAGCGTCTCGATCGGCTGGTCGATCAGCTCCTCACGGTGCGCGAGCCAGAGCGTGCGGCCCACCTTCTTCGCGAGGGCGAGCCCGGTGATCGTCTTCCCCGTCCCGGTGGGCTTCTGGATGATCTGCCGACGGTGGCCCGCCTGCGCCCCTTCGAGGAAGCGGACAATCGCCGCCTTCTGGTATGGTCGCAGGAAGTCCCCATCGAGCGAGAGCGTGGCGCTCATGGTTCGGTCCCTCGGAGCTACTTCGATGCCTTGTCCTTCCGGTCCTTCCGGTTCACGAGAGCCGACTTGGCGATCCTCTTGAACTCGGACACGATGTCGGCGCGCTCCTTCTCGCGCTCGACCCTCCACTCGTCGTAGCCCTTCGCCTTCCTCGAGGCGTAGATGATCGCGTGCTTCGTGAAGGGACGGTTCGTCGCTGGGTTCACGAACCCACCATCAGCGAGCGCCTTCACCGCTCCGTTGTACCCTTGGAACTTCTGGCAGAGCGCCATGACCAGCTCTGGGTCGAGCAGCGGCTCGCGCCGCTTCCGCTTCTTCTTCGTCGTCTCGGTCGTCTCGGTCGTCATCGTCACCTCCTCCGGTTGATGGACCGGAGGCGCGACGAGCCCGGTCCTCGTCGCGCCTCCGTCGCGGACCCTACAGGTCCGCCGTGAACATGTCCTGGCTCGGGGCGGTCGCCCCGCGCTGCGCCGGGGCCTGCCGCTGCGCCGGGGCCTGCCGCTGCGCCGGGGCCTGCCTCGCGCTCGGGGCCGGGGAGGGCTCCTCCTCGCCGCCGCCGCCCTGGCGGGCCTCATTCTCGCTCTTCCTGGGGAGGCGGTAGACCTCCTGGGCGCTGACCTTGATCTTGGTCCGCTTGCCTCCCCCGTTCTTGTCCTCCCACTCCTCGAACTTGAGCTTTCCGACGACGGCGACCGGGTCGCCCTTCGAGAGCGCCCCGACGGAGTCGGCCCACCCACCCCACACATCGAAGTCGATGTAGGTGACCTCCTCCTTC
>Ga0315274_10007799_pt1 | contig 15474 bp, 12 predicted proteins | sample YL17G02_20_MG_FD_203700 | JGI IMG/M metagenome (GOLD analysis project Ga0315274, IMG submission 203700) | Sediment microbial communities from Yellowstone Lake, YNP, Wyoming, USA - YL17G02_20 | ecosystem: Environmental > Aquatic > Freshwater > Lake > Sediment | place: USA: Wyoming | collected... | reverse complement strand
GATCCTTGCTATGTGTTCATTAAGATAAATCCTGACGTTAGCTGTATTTGATGCCATATCTTGCCTCCATTCATAGAATTTTTATAGGTAAATGAACGCTAATATTATGTCACATACTCACAAACTTTTCAACAGTATCATTAGACAAAATTGTTGATATTTTAAGGTTGCTATGATATTATTAGGAATAGTGAGTCGAGGAACGAAATCCAACATACTGCTAAAACTAACCGATTAACATTAAACTGAAAATGAAAGGTAAATTTAATATGCTACCAAGAGAACGTGTTTTCGCCGCGCTGGAACATCGAGAACCTGACCGCATCCCCTGGGGAGAACATTCCATTGACTACAACGTCTACGAGGATATACTCGGTCGAAAAACGTTAGTTCAGTCCAAGATAAGAGAAACGCAAGCCTACTGGGATGGCCGCAGGGACGAGGTTGTCGAATGTTACAAACGTGATAGGCTTGACCTTATACGTGCTTTGGAGATGGATATTGTCTTTGTCGGAGGCGTACCGGGCAAAGGCTATCACCCGAAGCCATTGAAAAAGCTGGATCACGAGACTTACGAGGACGATAACGGCAATATTTATCGTGTATCCGTTATAACAGGCGATCTTATGCCATACAAAATTAAAACCCATCCGATATTTCCACTTTCCGATGAGGACGTTAAAAGGAGAATTGAGGATCTCGAAAGGCAGATCGAGAATGTGGAAAATGAGCCTATCGGTGACCCGAACTCATCAGGCTGGGAATTTGTCCATCATGCTGTCAAAGAGATGAAGGCGACTCATTTTATCCTCCTGCTAGTTGGTGACATTGGCTTCCCGGGATTTGGTGGAACTGAGGAAGAAACATGGATGAGCCTTTTGGATTATCCCGAAATATGCAAAAAAATAGGGGAACTTCAGGGTAAAAGATTAGTTCATCAGGTAAAGCTTTATGCGCAGCTCGGTGTTGATGGAATAATGCCCTGCGGTGATCTTGGGAGTAGTACCGGTCTGCTGGCAAGTCCACAAATTTACCGTGAGATGGTCTGCCCCTGGCACAAGGCACACGTTCAGGAAGCACACAAATATGGTCTAAAAGTCCTTAAACACTGCTGTGGGCATACCTGGCCTGTCATAAACGAGCTTGCAGAAGTTTATGATGCCTACGAAGGCATTCAGGCAAGCGGTGGGATGGACATTAAACTGCTGAAAGAGCGTGTCGCTGGCAAGTTGTGCCTTTGGGGTGGCATCTGGCACGAACACATAGCTGGTGGATCAGTTGAAGATATACGCAACGATGCACGATATGCCTTCCAGTATGCCGCACCCGGTGGCGGATACATCATGGGGTCGTCTCACTCTCTCTCAGTTGGCACAACGAGAGAGAACATACTTGAAATGAAGCGATGCCGTGACGAATGGGGAGTATATCCAATAGACCCGAAAAGATTTATTTAATTATATGAGTGCGCAAGCCATGCTTGCGCAAATGCTGAAGCTTGGCTTCAACACTCCAAAAGTAGGAGTTCAGCTATGAATAATGAAGTAAAACTCCCTTTACGTTTAGTTCCAGATAGTATTCTCGGTGAATTAAATGTTGAGACAGAAGAATCACCAATCGAAGGTGCGATTTGGTATAGTGGAAAAAACATTGGCGATGGAATGATGTATCACTTCCCTGTCGGTGCGCTTAAAGATGCAAATTTTCTTACCACAGACATGCTTGCTGACGGAAACCATCTCCCTGTATTTATGCTGACACTTCAGGAAGGTGAAAATGGACCCGCATTCAGACTAAGCTATGCCATGCTGAACCAATGCTCTGCAAGGATGCGCATGAGACTTGAAGCAGTGAACCAGAATCGCTGGCGTTATGATCGTGAAGGCGCATGGTTGAAGCCCTACTGCGGTGGTGATCGTGTTGATTTAAGCAAAGTTGATCGCATGATGATAACCATTCTCCGAAAAAGCGAACTTCCTGTTCGATGGTGCATGACGCCTTTGACAGCAACAGTTGAAGAACCTCCTTTGTTAGATAAACTCATCCTCCCAAAAGGCAAACTGATAGACGAATTGGGTCAAAGCACACTACATGAATGGTCAACTAAAAGCCGAAGTCCAGAGGAAGTTACAAAACGACTGCACGCTCAATTTGCGGATGCGCCAAAGCAGAAATTCCCTGATGGATTTTCACGCTGGGGCGGATGTCTGGCAAAGAAATTCGAGGCAAGCGGTTTCTTCCGAACACATCACGATGGCAAACGCTGGTGGCTGGTTGATCCTGACGGATGTGCATTCTGGTCGGCTGGAATGGACTGTGTACGTGTTGATACCGATGCGGCTTACGGCGGGCTTGAAGAAGCTTTGTCATGGTTGCCAGATCCTGATGGTGAGTACAAAGCGATATATCACGGTTATGGTGAGCATAAAGGTATAAACTACCTTGCGGCAAATTTCATCCGTGCTTTCGGGTCAAAAGATTGGTACGATAAATGGGCAGAGATAACTCTTGGCGAATTACGCAGGCTTGGTATCAACACAGTAGCTAACTGGTCTGATTGGCACATAGCCAAAAAAGCAGGATTCCCTTACGTTAAGCCTTTGGGATTAAGGCTTGCAAATACACCCATGATTTATAGAGATTTCCCTGACGTTTTCCATACGGAATTTGCCCATGACGTTGAGGCATTTGCCGGGCAACTTCGAGAAACTGCTGATGATCCAGCGTTTATCGGATATTTCCTCATGAATGAGCCAAATTGGGGATTTTCGTCAGAAACACCGGCGTCAGGGATGCTGTTTACCACAAAGTCCTGCAAAAGCCGTAAAGCACTCAGCAAGTTCTTGAAAGAAAAGTATAAGGACGATAACGCCTTAGCAAACGCATGGGGAATGAAAGTTACCTTTGATAATGTTGCAGAAGGTGAATGGCACACTCCATTAACTGAGCAAGCGAAGAAGGATTTAGCAGATTTCAGTTCCATCATGGTTGAAATGCTATTCAAAAGTTTAAGTGACGCATGTAAAAAGGTTGATCCGAACCATCTAAACCTCGGCGCAAGATATTACACCGTCCCGCCATCGTGGGCAATAAAGGGGATGCAGTGCTTTGACGTTTACAGCATGAATTGTTACAGAAACCGCATCCCATCCGCAGAATTTGAGAAGATAAGCAATATGCTGAATCAGCCTATAATGATCGGTGAATGGCATTTCGGTGCGCTTGACGTTGGTTTGCCCGGCAGTGGTATCGGTCACGTACGAAATCAAGAGGATCGTGGAAAAGCTTATAGAATTTATACCGAAGATGCGGCAAGCAAGCCTTACTGTATTGGTGTGCATTACTTCACGCTTTACGATGAATCAGCTTTAGGGCGCTTTGACGGCGAAAACTGGAACATCGGCTTCCTTGACGTCTGCAACCGTCCTTACGAGCCATTGGCAAAAGCGGCGAGGATGACTCACGAAAGAATGTATCAGGTGGCATCTGGAGAAATTGAGCCATGCAATGATGAACCTGAGTATTTGCCATTGGTGTTCTTGTAGAAATAGATGAGTTTCCAAGTTCCCCCTTTGGAAAAGGGGGCAAGGGGGATTTCCAAACATCCTCTTGTTGAATTACCCGATTATTTTGTTAAACTTCATTCAAAGAGGGAGTTGTGGTTTCTGACTTTTTCAAAATTTATAATTAGGATATATTAAAGAGAGGAATTACGATGATTTCATTAGATGAAAAGCAAATCACATATCAAAAACGCATAGAAGCACTAAAAGAGACGAAGATAGAGCATACAGCGTTAAAAATGAAACAGCGAGGTTACTTTGACATTGACGATCACGGTTGCATCCCATGGTTTGAACCCATACCATTCAAAATGAAACCGAGTCATCCATCAGGCGGCTGTCATGGTGCAAGAGCTATTGGCGAGAATTTCAAGACGTGGCTAGAGGTTCATCCTGTCTATATTCACCCAATGAGCGCACTTGCAGGCGCATGGGTGACAGGACCTCCCGGTGTCGGTGGATGGAAGCCAGAGGATAGACCGACTCATCTATACCCGATACACCAGAAATATAACATCCAGTCCACAGGTATAGGCGCAATGAACCACTTCGGTCCCGATATGAAGATCGGTCTTGATCTCGGTTGGGGAGGATTGTTACAAAAGATTCGCTATTATCGTGACCTTAACAGACCTGACGACACTTCATTCTATGATGGCGAGGAAGCACTCGTTCTTGGCATACAGAATTGGATCAGAAATCACGTTGACAAAGCTAGAGAGATGGCTGATGCAGAAGATAATTCTGAGATCAAAGATAATTTGCTTGAAATTGCAGACATGAACGAATGGCTTATTGATAATCCACCGAGAAATTTGCGTGAAGCTTGTCAGTTCCTCGCATGGTTTCAGTCTGTTGACCGTATGTGGGCGGCTGGTGGTGCATTGAGTCAGCTTGATGAGTTGCTTAAACCTTATTACGAGGCAGACAAATCTGCTGGAATTATAGAAGATGATGAAGTTGTATGGTATATCGCAAGCCTGTTGTTCAACGATACGCATTACTCGCAGATAGGCGGTCCTTCACCAGCAGATGGCCATGATATGACAAGCACAATGTCGTTCCTGATCCTTGAAGCCGTACATCAACTGAAGATACCAGCGAATATTGCAGTTCGAGTCCATGATGGTCTGAATCCTGAGTTATTGAGAAAAGCGGTGCAGTATCTATTCGAGGATGGAACAGGTGTTTGCTACTCATGTGCAAAAGGACTTGACGAAGGCTATGCAAAGAACGGCATCCCCATCCAGATAGCACGGATGAGGGCAAAGGTTGGTTGCAACTGGACAGCTTTGCCGGGGATTGAGTATTGCTTGCAGGACGTAACGAGGCTTTGTCTCGTTTCTCCATTCCTACATGCTTTCAATGATGTGGTGTCTGACCCGAATATGCCAAAGACGATGGAATCACTCTGGGATCGCTACGTTCATCATCTTACTATCTGCGTGGATACCATCAAAGAGGGATTTGACTGGCACCTTGAACATCAGGCGGATAATTCTCCTGAGATCGTGCTTAACTTATTCAGTCATGGGACGATTGAGCGAGGGCTTGACGCTTCTGCCGGTGGGGTTGATATATACAACTTGACCTGCGATGGTGTCGGACTTGCGACTGTTGCTGATTCATTTACAGCAATCGAGCAACGTGTAGTCAATGAAAAACGTCTGACGTGGGAAGAACTGGCACAGCACCTTGCTAATAATTACGAAGGCGCAGAGAACGTCAGATTGATGTTGAAAAACATAGCGAGATTCGGTACAGGAGGTTCAAGAGCAGATTGGTGGGCTAAACGAGTGTCAGAACTCTATACCAACCTTGTGAAAGGCAAAAGAACACCCAGGGGTTTCAACGTGATCCCCGGTCTATTCTCGCATGGTATCGTATATCATCTTGGCAGACCTTTGGGAGCAACACCGAATGGACGTAAAGCAGGTGAACCTATATCACACAGCTCAAATCCTGATCCGGGATTCATGCCCGGCGGAGTTGGTGCGCCTACTGCAAAATCCAACGCAGTTGCCGAAGTACAGCCAGGCTGGGGTAACTCAGCACCGTTACAACTGGATTTTGACAAGCATCTCGCTCAAGAATCCGGCGGACTTGAAGCTATGGAAAGCATGATAAAGACACACAACGCTCAGGGCGGAACACTAATAAACATCAACATACTATCAAAAGAGCAGATACTCGAAGCACACGCCGATCCTGAAAAATATCCCGATCTGGTAGTAAGAGTCACAGGTTACAGCGCATTCTTCAAGACCCTTTCACCTGAATATCGTCAGCAGGTCGTTGACAGGTTTATTGCAGAATCGTAATGAGGTAAATCATGAAGATCAAGTATGATCCTCAAGTTGATGCGGCATATATATCATTTGGTAAATATGATGTTCAGGTAACAACTATCAGGCTTACAGAAGATATAGCTGTTGATTTCGGACCATACAAAGAAATTGTAGGTATTGAGATTCTCGATGCTTCAAAACATCTGAATCTGAAGAAAGAATCTCCAATGGTAGAATTGGAAAATATTGTGCCTGTATAAAATGAAGATTAAACGGCTCTCAAATCTAGTTAAACATGCGTGGTTTAAGGATGGTGGTATAGAATGAATAGAAATTTAACCAGGCGTGAACTTTTGAAGTTAATAGGAGTTTCAGGAATTGCTACTTTAACTGCTAACTCCATCAGTAATCTTGCCTTAGCGTTACCTCCCCGTAGCGGAAAAATTGATCCAAGCAAATATGGAATTATGATTCTTGTTGATGGATTAAGATCAGACTTATTTTTTCAGATGGTGGACTCAAACAAACTTCCTAATATCAAAGAGCATCTTGTTGATCGTGGTGTGTCAATGGAATGTGTTGGTCCATTGCCGTCAACTACTGGTCCGGCTCATTTGCCCTTCCTTACAGGAACTTTTCCCGGTAAAAATGACGTAACTGGTATTCGCTGGGTCGATCGTGTAAAGAAAATATGTAGAGACTATTGTTCAAGCTTCGAAGGTGTGATGATAAATCAGGATTATGGTCTCAAAGTACCGACCCTATTCGATGTCTTGCGGGATCATGAAACTGCCGCTATTTATGAGATCGTAAACCAAGGGGCTAAAATCATAAAGATACCAAATCTGAAGGAAGCCTGGTGGACAAAAAGGGCAGACTGGGAATCATTTGATGAACAATCTGTTGATATTGCAGAGGATTTATATAAAAAAAATCCGCTACGATTTACATTTATATGGATGCCCGGAGTTGACCATATTGCTCATTTTGAAGGTCCGAGATCCGAAGTAGTACAAAATGAACTAATAGCTATTGACAAATACTTTGCCAGAATTATTGGCTTACTAGAAAAACATCATATTTATGATAAAACGCTTATAGCCTTGGTCGCCGATCACGGACTTAGAGATAATGAAAAACACTTAGACCTTGCGAATTATCTATCTTCACTTGGTTTGGCTGTTAAGATCGAACTTAGCACTGGAGGTGAATGGTCTAGCATATATAGGTACAATGCAGTTGTAGCTGTTAGTGGAAATGCTTTTGCGCATGTTTATCTATGTGATGATGAAGGAAAACTTGGAAAGTCAATTTCTGTACATGATTGGTGGTGGGAACCAAAGAAAAAATTCAAACCTCATTTCTTCCATGGTTGGAAATGGGAACGAGAAGTCAGTTATGAATCATTAAGGAATTTTCCTCTTAGCGGTAATAAAAGGATAGACCTTATACAAGCTTTGTTGGATCATAAGGGGGTAAATATCCTTCTTACTTCAGAGAAATGGGGGAGATATTTTGTTTTCTCATCATCGGGACAGGGACTAATTGAACAAGATTCCAACAAATATAGGTATTCCGTAGTTAATGGAATTGATCCACTCGGTTATAATTCTCATCCAGAAACTGCGGTTTTGATGTCTGATGGTCTGTTTCATTCATCTGATGAATGGCTTCGCGCAAGTTGGTCTTCTAAATATGTTGATGCCATTATACAATTCAGCCAGATTTTTAAGAGTGAAAGATGCGGAGACATTATTGTTCTGGCAAAATCCGGCTGGGATTTGATGGATCAGGGTCATATAGGAAGCCACGGTGGTCCAGAAAGGGAGGAGGTGTTAGTTCCAGCAGTTTTAGCTGGTAATGGAATAACTAGAAAAAAGATAAAATATATACGAACAGCAGATATTTTTCCCACTTATTTAAAGTTTTTCGGATTGAATCCATCTCAATTAGAAATTGATGGTCGTGTAATTGATATTTTCGCTTAAATAATAGGCGAAAGGGGAATCCCATGAGAAAACTTATATTGGTGGTCTCTATTGTTTTTACGTTATCATTAATTCTAACATTTTCGGAGGTTTTTTCTGCTCCGTCTGATGCTTCAGTTCCTCCAAAAGGTTCTATCTATTTCAAATTGTTCCCCGAAGTTTTTATTACAAGTGCTGTATTTGATAATTCGGGAACAGTTATAAACCTTTCTGATGTTTCACAGATCAGTCACATTAATACTCAGTTAGAACTCTATTACTCAATCACAGATACATTAATGGCAGGTTTCATGTTACCTGTAGAATACGTAAGAGAGTCTTATGTTACAAATGTTACAAATGAAAAATTTTCTTCAACAGAAACTGCAAACCCATGGATTATAATAAAACATCAATTTCTGCCAAAAATAATATGTTCAGCATCTTCTATCAGAATAAAACTACCAATCAAAGATATTAAACCAACGAAAGAAGGCTTTAACCTGGATGATAAACAGCTTGATATATATCCGGTATATTATCTTGACTGGCAATCTTCTCTTGGGGTCTATATCTATAGTCAGATCGGATATAAATTTCGATTAAAAAATGATAATATTAAACCGGGTAATGAGCTAAAATTGTTATTTGAAACAGGATATGCTATTGTCCCCGGGATAATAAGAATATTTACCTGTTCTGATTTTACTAGATTATTCAAAGGGAAGATTAATGAAAATATAACAAAATCCGGGTACTTATATAACATTGGGGCAGGGGTTAGGTTTCTATTTGGTCGAAATATTCGAGTGGAGATTATGACAAAAGCCGATCCTGTGGGTAGAAATCAATTTCGTGGCATTGGAGGTCATGTAGTTATAGGATATGTCTTTAAACTTATATAACATTGGGGCAGGGGTTAGGTTTCTATTTGGTCGAAATATTCGAGTGGAGATTATGACAAAAGCCGATCCTGTGGATAGAAATCAATTTCGTGGCATCGGAGGTCATGTAGGTCTAGGATATGTCTTTTAAGGTAGCGAGTTTTTTGTTTTTACTATTTTGCTTCTGCTTTGTATGCTTATCTGACGATAATCCTCAAATTCAACAGGTGATAATGACCACACTCGACAACGTTAAAATTAACGCTTTTGAGATAAGCAGTGGAAAAGATACTATTTTAATATATTGCCATCGCCTGTTGAGTTCAAAGGATAGTCTTGATCAACTTGGCATAAAAAATACACTTTTGCGTGAATTTGATATATTAGCGATTGATTTTCGTGGGCATAAACAAAGTGGAATGGCTTCCACATGCGGTGGTGACGAGGTACTGGACTTACATTCCGCAATACAATATGCTCGAATGACTGGTTACAGGAAAATTATTTTACTAGGTGTTGGAATGGGAGGAGTGACCGCTATCCGTGAAGCCGCATTGTTTAAAAATGTTGATGCAGTTATCGCTGTAAATCCTTGCGGACAACCGCAAAATCTGAAACCTTGGTGGTGGAACCTAACGTCAGATATTTCTCTTACAACTGATTACGGAAGGATTCCAATACGCATTTTTAATAACACTCGAATTGATAATCGCTATTGGAATGGTTCACCGGTCTATCTTGTTGATCAGGTAAGTCCAATACCTTTATTACTTATTTATGATAAATCTGACAGATACTTGAATTTTGAACAAGTCTCGGAACTTTACGACAAAGCAAGAGAACCTAAAAAGCTTCTCACATTATCCAAACTAAAAAACAATAAAATAGAAACAGAAGTTATTATAAATTGGATTAAAGAATCTTTATTGGAAAAATTACCAATAATAACTAACTCTTTAGTATCTTCACCTATTCAGATTAAAGAAATCAGTTTAGATGGTGATATATTACTTCCAGAAGATATGATTAAAGAAACTATCAAGTCATCAGTTAATGAAAAACTCGATATTGATAACCAGTTAAGTTATATTAAGAAAAGTATAGAAGACTTATATCATTCTCGTGGCTACACAATCATGCAGGTATCTGATATTCATTTATCTCCTGATGGGAAGCTTTCGCTACATATTAGTGTCAACAAAATAGATCATATTGACATATATGGTAATCGTTATATTTCAAGTAAAAAGATTCAAGATTTGTTAGGAATTTCTGAGGGATATTATTATAATGCCTGGGAGATTGAATTTGCCGTTAAGCGATTAAATCAGATACCAATTTTTTCCAATGTCGAAAGCCAATTAAAAAACAGCATAAATGGTGATAGTGTCAGATTTCTTGTCAAAGAGCGCAACCCATTGTCTCTATCAATAGCTTTCCATTCCACTGAATTTGATCAATTTGGCGGACTTCAATTCTCTTTGAACGAATATCACCAAAATGCTTTAAAAATGTATGGACGAGTTTTAATAGGTATTCAACATTTTTATCCGATTGGTCAACTTAAAGTTCAGAGAGAAGGATTTTATAATAAATCACTGTCTGTCAGATTGAGCTTTGAGAAATTTTTCCATAGCTGGGATAATACGAATTACTTTTTTGCCCGTCAGGAAGCAGAAGAAATTGGCGGTGGTATAGATTTTTCTTATAAAATCACAGATAATACAAAAATTACTACTGAATTTTCCAAAAAGCATTTCAATATTCCTGATGAAATTTATATACAATCCAAAGATAAAGGATTTATTAACGCCCTATCACTACATTTGGGAAATCAAGGGCGTGTTTTGCGCAGAGGAGAGTATTTCTTTAACTGGCAAAACCAAGTTTATCTGGAATTTGCCACAAAATTGCTAAAAGGTGATTATAGTTACAAGATATTACAGTTAAATTTATATCCTCAAATTGTCATAACTCCTAAACAAATTCTCAGCCTTAATATACACTGGGGAGGTTCTTCTGGTAATATACCAGGTCCAAGACTTTTTTCATTGGGCGGCGATACTACGCTTCCCGGATACGTTGATGATGCTTTTATAGGTAAGAGTGTATTTTTATTAAGATCAAGATATGAGTTGAAATTTGGCAGATGGTTGAATGAAACTTCACGGTTATACCCATTTGATTTAATCTTCTTACTTGATATTGGCGATATTATAGACAGTAATCATAAAAGCTTGAGTGATTTTAAATATGAATCAGGATTTGAGATAGATTATGCGTCTGCTATCCGAATCGGATTTGTTAAAAGTCTTGGACGAAAAAAATCCCCTGCCCATGTATACTTTGGATGGAACACTCACCTGATTCGTCCACAATTATAGTAACTTAATCGTAAAAAAATGATAAGAAAAAACTACACCGACATTTTGATCTTAAGAATAAAAAATAAAACTGGTAGATCTGCAATAATTATGCTAATATTTTTGTTATTCTACGTTCTTTGGGGTAGTTTTGGTTGCAATCATAATCCTAAGACAATAAACATAATCTATTATAATGAAGCACAAATATCACCTTATGAACTGGCATTGAGATTTGCCCCAAGATTATACATCAATACTACAGAACCTTATCAAATAAAGGACCTAATTATTGTTAAACATTCTCAAAAGCCGCTTATTGCTTATAACTTTATATGGGAAGATGATAGTATAGCTCCCGGATTTGGTTATGATTCTGACCATGAAATAGCTTGGGTTGAATATGATCCGGTGAGTTTAAATTTAGTGGATTTTTGGGTTTTATGGCATAGAGGTATTCTGCATACAGACCTATCGGTTAGTGACGCCAAGAATAATGGGCAACATCCCTGTATATTTGTGCAATGGGGACAACATGGATTGCTTCCTTTGGGATGGGAAAAAATATCAACAGCGAGACTTGACATCGAATTACGAGTTTATTATGCAATATCAAAATCTAATCCATATTATAGAAGCAATAATAAAGATAGTCTCATAAGGTTTGATGGAAGTTATTCAGATTATCTAACCTTCGATAAAGTAATTGATACAGGACAATATATCAAACCAGATAAAGTCATTGTTGCCATTGATAGCAATAAAATCATACCAAAGATGCTGTCGTATAAGATTATGACAAAGCAACCATGGCCATATTGATAATTTTAGGGATAATTCTTTGAAAGAAAATAAACCTGTTAAGCAATCGAAGGATAGCTGTCTTGATATTACCATTTTAGTTTCTCCTGAGAAGCTTATCAGACAGAAAGAAATACTTGGTATGCCTGAGATTTACAAAAAGCTGGTTTCGCTAATGGAAATATCACAATTTGAAAGCTATGAGATCACTGATAAGGTATTGACTTTAGAACACCTTTTCCATGAATACGTCAGTTGTTAGCAATACCAATTATGAGAGCAACTCAATTATACGAACAGCTTGAAAGTACTTTCATCAAACCCAATCTGAGCGATGAATGGGCTGAATATATGGGATCCGTTTCTGATTTTCTCAGTGAGAGCTTCAAGAAACGTTCTATGGGCTTGGTCTGTGATTTTACAACTGAAATTAGTAAAGTCTATACTGCTGTTTTTCCATCAATAAGTGTTATGCAGAATATTCTGAATAGAAACGAGACAGACATAATGTTGTTTGTGCATCATCCTTCTATCTGGGATATTAGAAAAGCTCCACAAGTATTTCAGGAAATGGATAGAAATTTATTGAAACAATTTCAGGTGAAAAAGATTGCTATATACAACCTTCACGTTCCATTAGACAACTTTGGAGAATATTCCACAAGTGTTTCTTTGGCAAAAGCTCTTGGAGTTGAACCTGAAAAGTCATTCGCTCCTTATTTTGGTGCGCTGTGTGGAATCTTAGGAAAATCAGGATTAGACACAGTTCAGGAACTCAAAGCAAGATTAGAGTCAGCAATAGGTCATGAAGCCAGATTATACAAGTATGGAGATGATGATATACGAAATGGAACAGTTGCAGTTGTGGCTGGTGGTGGAAATGATGTTCAAATACTTGAAGAAACCGCAAAGGCAGGAGTGAATACTTTTGTAACGGGCATAACTGCCAAAAATGACCATTCAAAGAAAGCCCATGAATATGCGGAACAAAATGGAATCAATATTCTCGGAGGAACTCATTATTCAACAGAAAAATTTGCGTGTATCGCTATGTGCGAATACTTTAGAAAAAATGGATTGCCTTCAGAATTTATTGAGGATGAACCTGTAATGGAAGATATGTAAGAAAGCGAAGATAACTAAAATACCAGACTTGAATATAGGAGATGTGGAATATGTCAAAAATAGGTAGGAACGATCCATGTCATTGTGGCAGTGGTAAAAAATATAAAAAGTGTTGTATGGAAAAAGATAAGTTTGCCGAAATGCAGGCAACCATGGATGCTGTGAATAACACTTTGCAGAACACCATAGATGATCCAATAGATGATTCAGGTGATCCATTCGATGATTACAATCTGCTGTTATCACCAAAACATAGAGAATTATATGATGATTTTGATGAGATTATTGAACTTATAGAAGAAAAAGATAAACCAGAGGAAGCGGCGCAGAAATTTATTGAGGTTACTGAGAATATTCAGATAAATCTCGACGAACTCGATTGGGATATGATCGAAATAGTTGAAATGATTGTCAATGAACTTCGTAGGAAAAATCCTAAACTGGCTATCGAAGTGTTGCAAAGGGCTGTAGTTATTGATCCTGATGAAGCTCCTAGCTGGCGAAGAGATATTGCAGAGATAATGATTTATAATGGAGAAACGTCTGAGGGCATATCGTTACTACACAAGCTGGCAGAAGAGGATCCTGATGATATATGGTGTTGGATAGCCCTTGGAAGAAATTATGTAGATATAAAGGATTACGCAAAGGCTGAAGAATATCTTAAAACTGCTATTGAACTGGGAGAAAAGCAAAAAGAAGAATATGATGAATACGAAGAGGATGAATATGATGATTACGATGAAGAATATGACGATGAAGAAAATGATGATAGCATTGGAACAGCCTACATTCATCTGTTTGACGTTTACAGAGGAACAGATAGAATTGAGGAAGCTATAAAAGCATGGGAACAAGCTAGTGATTATTCAGAATTATACAAATCCCATGTTACCAGTGTATGCGATATGTTAATTGAAAAAAATGAGCTTCAGAGAGCAGAGCAGTTTATAGATATGATCGATAGTTTTGTTGAACGGAACTACTATTTGGGGAAAGTTTTTTCTATGCAGGGGAATGAGGAGAAATCTCTCTATCATTGGAACGCTGTGTTAAAGAAATCTCACGATAGAGATAAAGACAGATGGGCAGAGGTGGCACTCAAGCTTGGAAAGCATAAGCTTGTTATTCAGGAATTGTCATATTTCCTAAAACGAAATCCTAAAAATGCGTCTTGTAAGGTTTTATTATCACTTGCTTACGCCATAAAGATGGACATGAAATCAGCAGAAAGAGTGTTAAATGGAATTCCTTATGGGATAGAAATGCCTGCTGAATATATTTCTCTCTGTGAAGAGCTTATCTCTAATGAATCGGTCCGTAATAGCTGGCTTGATATAGTAAAACAATATATGCTGATGCCATAAGAGAATAGTCCATGAAAATAAATAATTTTTCAGTGTTAATCGAAAAAGATGAAGACGGATATTATGTTGTCACTGTTCCTGCCCTGAAAAGTTGCTATACGCAGGCAAAGACTTTAGATGAGCTTTATCCAAGAATAAAAGAAGTGATAGAGCTTTGCTTTGAATAAATAGGAAAACGCTTTAGATCAGGAGGGTTATATGCAAGTAAGATTAGAACCAGAAATAAGAGAAAGTATAAGCATTGAAGAGCTTGCAAAGCATATCTTTAACGTGATCAAAAAATCTAAGGAAGATTCTCATAGGTCTCGTAATTATCCTACAATTCTACAGAATCTACTCAATGATCTATGTAGAAATGCTGGTGGAAACCCTCTGATAGACGATGATTTTGCAGGTAAGTTTGATGAAGCAATAGCACTACTCAAGAATCAAGGTTTGCTGGTTGATGTAACAAGCGATGTCCCAAAAGTGCGTTTGACTTCACTTGGCGAGAAATCTGATCTGGTATTAGATGCTAACCAGCTAAGTAAATTTATTGATAAGATATCTAATGGTGATTGGTATGCAGTACAGCATCTTTTTGACTACTTAAATGATAAAATAACCAACAATCCCCTATATGATAAGTATGAAGAAAAAGCAAAGCAGTGGGATGAAAAATCAATGGAATCAAGAATCGATTTATTCAAATATGAATTAAATACTAAAAATCTGAGCCCTGAAGATGTGAAAGCTCTTGTGTATTCGTTCTTTAAGAATAATTCAAATTCAAATAAATTGGATGCGAAAATTAAGATCCCTGATGTGCAAGAATTCATAAATCGTAGGCTTTTACATTACCTTTGTGATGCATTGGATGATATTATTAAGGCTCAAAGTGATTCCTCGTCAAAGCCTGAACAAAAGGAGTCCGTTATGGAAATAACATCAAAAACAAAGATTTTTGTAGTTCACGGACGTGATCGAGTTAAATATGAATTGGAAAGTTTATTAACGTCAGTTCGATATAACAATAGCAGGTAAATTGCTAAAATCCTTAACTCTGATGTTCAGAGATGGTTTCTTCTCTTTGTGTGTGTAAGCTATCAAAGACGATACTGCATTTACCATGAAATT
>Ga0315274_10007798_pt1 | contig 15474 bp, 12 predicted proteins | sample YL17G02_20_MG_FD_203700 | JGI IMG/M metagenome (GOLD analysis project Ga0315274, IMG submission 203700) | Sediment microbial communities from Yellowstone Lake, YNP, Wyoming, USA - YL17G02_20 | ecosystem: Environmental > Aquatic > Freshwater > Lake > Sediment | place: USA: Wyoming | collected... | reverse complement strand
AGCGGATCATCAGTGAATTTGCCCTGACCGACATAGGCTTTGATTGTGCCGAGCGTATCGTCCGTGCTTATTCGAGCGAATGTCATATCGCCGGGGGCGATTCTGCCCTTGATGCCGGCAAAGCAATTGTCCCTGCCGAGCGACTCGCCCAGGACATCCAGCTCCGATATCTCGATATCATCGCCTACGAAGCTTTTCGGATAATTGCTGCAATGGGTCACAACGCATTTGTCCCGCTGGCCGCCGTAGTCGTTGTTCCAGTCCACGAAGCCGGAGGGCTTGCCGCCCGAAGCCAGATTTAGGGCGTACATAGAGACCGTCCCCGCAACGTCCATCTCGCAGGCGCTTGGTTTTCCCTGCTCTCCCATCATGCTCATCGACAGGCATGCGGCACATCCGAAATGCTGCTGTACGGCCGTCCAGCACTGGATGGCACTGGCAACACATTCGTTTTCCATCATCCAGTTATCAATAGCAACCGACAGTTTCGCCTGTTTGAGGATTTTGTCCTCGGATACGGACGACGGAATTTTTCCATAGTCCTTAATGGCCTTCACCTTGTCGCAGACTTCAGCCGCATCGTCCCCGAGTGCATCCGCAGCGGAAAATATCTCCGACAAATCAACAGTCACGACCTTTATGCCTGATGCCTGCAGCAACTTTTCGCTGAAGCGGACAGTATGGAAGGCCTCCGGCCGGGCACCGATTGCCCCGATCCGGGCGCCGTGCAGGCCGTTGACTATCCGGCACACGGCGGCGAATCGTGCGAGATCTTCCGTAAAGACATCATCCGTGATGTGGCACGTATGATAAGTCGTATTTGTAAAAGGTATGCCGTACTGGTACAGGTTGTTGCATAAAGAAAGCTTGCCGCAGAAGGAATCACGCCGTTTGCCTAAAGCAAGCTTAGTCGGATCCGATTCGCCGCATGCCTGAACCAGCACTGGAACATTCAATCCCGACATATCAATCGCCTGAGTAACGGTCTGTTCATCACCGAAGTTGGGCAGAACCACGATCACGCCGTCAATTTCATCGCTTTTTGCCTTAAAGAAAGCAGCACACTTCTTGGCGTCGCTATACGTCTCCACAGCACCGTTCGGAACCTCATCTTCTCCCAAGATAACACAGTCGAAGCCCATCTTATCCAGCTTGGCTTTTATGTTCCGGCGTTCAGCAATCGCCAGTTTGGCCGGGAATATATTGCGAGATGTTACAATCACTGCGAATGTTTGTTTCTTTTCCATTTCATATTCCAATTGACAAATTCACGCCCTTCTAATAATGTTGATATTTTCAATACCGAACGAATAATTATAAGGCTTCCACATATAAAAAGAAGGATAAAAAATGGGGAATATAAAAAGGATTGCCCTGGTTTTATTGCTGATATTTGTTGTGCTAACGAATGGTAGTTGTTCACGCAAGGACAATGAATCCGGCCAGGTCACAATCTGTTTTGCTTTCCAGGACCTTGAAACCGAATACTGGGTAGCTGCTCACAAGGCGATAACTGAAACACTGAAAGCCAGGAACATAAAAGTTCTACAGCGCAATGCACATCAGGATGCCAACCGGCAACTCGAACAGATCCGTGATGCCATCGCTCAGGATGTGGACGGCATAATTATGATTCCACAGGATGGAGAAAGTGCCGTCACAATCATCGGTGAGGCGAACAAGGCGTCAATTCCCATCGGCGTTTTCAATCGTCCACCTGCTGATAAAAGCAATCCCGCCATTGTGGTTGTAGCAGACAACGCAAGAATAGCCGAGGAAGCAGTTGCATACATGGCCAAGGCTGCCAGAAAGCTCAACCGCCAGATGACACCTTTGATCCTGGTCGGCGACCTCGGTGACCAGAATTCCATCGAACGAAAAAATGGTTTTTACAATGCAGTAAATGCAAATCCGGATTTATTCAAAAAGCCGATTGAGGTCCCGACGAAATGGGATGCAGCCACGACACTGGCCAACCTGGAAGCTGCTCTTCAGGTAGAGCCCGCTGTGGACTTCATCTTTACATCGTCGGATTTTTTGTATCCGCAGATAAAGGCCGTCCTCGAACCACTGGGGAAGTGGAAGCCCATCGGTGATACCGATCACGTGATACTCGGCGGGGTCGACGGCGACTCCACAGCCTACAGATTGATGCAGGAAGGTTACGTCGATGCCACCGGTGTGCAGGATTTGTTCTTCGAAGCCGATGCGATTATGGATGCTCTGCTCGAAGCGATTCAGAAAGGCCAAACCAAGCCGGATAAATGGATACAGGACCCCGGCTTTGCCCTGACACAGGAAAACATGGCTGAGCGAGAAATGGATATGTGGGGCTGCAGAATTCTTAAGCAAAAAGAGGCCGGCACAGAACAATGAGAACTCGAAGGACATTACTTCGACTGCCGGGGGAGATTATCTTGTCGGACCACTTTGTGCTGGTGATAACAATTCTTTACTTTTTGCTGATCTGGGCTATCTACCCGCACATGGCAGGCCGTCGCAACATAGCAAATCTCTTCAGCAATGTCTGGCCTCTGCTGGCATTGGTAATCGGTCAGATGTTTGTGCTGATTGTCGGCGGCATCGATTTGTCTCAAACATCAATTATGGCGGTGACGAGCGTTCTCGGTGCAATGATAATGGCCGGGCAATTCGATCCGGCAAAGTTCGAGCACAATCCGTTATGGGGCACAATCTTCTCTGAGCAAGGGGGATTGCTGGCCGGGAGCGGATGGGCTGTGCCGGCAGCGATCTTGATTATGCTTATTGCTGGTATCGGCATCGGACTGCTAAATGGGATTGCTGTCGCAAGACTGAAAATGCCGCCCTTCATGGTGACTCTCGTGGCGATGTCCTTCTATAGCGGACTGGCGATTTACCTGACCAGATCCGAGAACATTATGCACCTGCCCGATAGCTTCATCGCGGTCGGCAAAGGCAGCATCGGCCCGGTTCCTTCGGCAATGCTGATAGTGGTGAGTCTGGCGGCAATTGCGTTTGTAATTCTTAACCTGAGCATTCTCGGCCGTTGGTTTTATGCGGTCGGCCAGAATATCCGGACGGCAAGGGTCTCCGGCGTTCCGACTGCGCGTATTGTGATTCTGGCTTATGTCTTCAGTGGCTTCTGTGCCGGCTTAGGATCAATTCTGTACTCGGCCAGGCTGGAAGCTGGACGGCCAACTCTCGGCAGAAATCTCCTGCTCGACGTAATCGGAGCCGCCGTAATCGGAGGTATCAGCCTGTACGGCGGAAAAGGTAGAGTACTTTCAGCGGTGTACGGCGTGCTGTTTTTTGTCGTGCTCGACAATTCCCTAAACAAAATGCCGCTGGAATTTTACTCTATAGACATCATAAAGGGCGGCGTAATTCTTCTGGCCGCACTGCTGGATTCTTTACGCACACGCATAGCTTCGAGACAAACAATCCCGGAGGAAATATCCTGATATGATCGAACGAGAAGTAGAATTTGACCACGTCAGCAAGAGCTTTTTCGGCGCTCAAGCTCTGAGTGAGGTGACCTTCTCTGTCGAAAAGGGACATACGCTGGGACTGATCGGCGAAAACGGCGCCGGTAAAAGTACGCTGATGAATATTCTTGGCGGTGTTTTTCCCCAGGACCAAGGGACAATCAGGCTATACGGTAAACAGTACAACCCTTCATGTCCTGCCGATGCAACGCGTGCCGGCATAGCATTCATTCACCAGGAATTGAATCTTTTTACCAATCTGAGCATCGCGGACAATCTCTATATCGATGGCTTCCCACGGCTCGGTAAATCCCCATTCATAGACAAACGCAGACTTTACAAACGGGCGACGGAACTATTGTCTTCCGTGGACTTGCATGTTTCTGCCGCCACACAGGTTGAAATGCTCACTCCCGGTGAGCGCCAGCTTGTCGAAATAGCCAGGGCCCTGGGCAGGGATGCACGCGTTATAATCTTTGACGAGCCAACAACGTCACTAACCACCGTCGAGACCAAACGTCTCTTCGATATCATAAAAAGACTGCAAGATCAGAAAAGGACAATCATCTACATCTCCCATACTCTCGAAGACGTTTTGCAGGTATCCGATTCCATTGCCGTATTGAGGGATGGAAGTCTCGTCAGCACAGGATCTGTCAGTAAATACTCCGTAGACAGGATGATTTCCGACATGGTCGGACGCCGGATAGAACAAATTTTTCCTGCTCGAAGCACAACTCCCGGAAGCGTTGCCGTAATGGAAGTTAATGGTGTTACTCAGCCCGGTATAGTCAGCGACATTTCATTCAAACTGCACGAGAAAGAAGTGCTTGGCATATTCGGTCTTATGGGCTCCGGCCGTAGTGAATTGGCAAGAATTATTTTCGGGCTTGATTCATACAAAACCGGACAAATCAGCATAAGATCAAACGATGCGGCAAGCTCTTCACCCGCGGCGAGCATCCGCAACGGACTGGCCTTCGTAACCGAAAATCGGCACCAGGAGGGGCTTTTAATGGAAGCAGCCGTCTCTGACAACCTCGATCTGCCCTCACTGCAGAAATTCACCATGTTTGGTCCCGCACGAATCATTAACCGATCCCAGAGTCTAAAATTCGCAAATCGTATTGCCAAGACGCTAAGAATCAAGAGCGGCCCGATTCACACACAGAAGGTCAAGAACCTCAGCGGCGGCAATCAACAGAAGGTAGTCATCGGCAAGTGGCTGCTGGCTGAGCCGTCAGTGCTGATTCTCGACGAACCAACACGCGGCATCGACGTCGGCGCCAAGTATGAAGTCTACGGCACAATCAACAAACTCGCCAAAGAAGGCGTCGGAATCCTGTATATTTCCTCAGAGCTTGAGGAATTGACAGGTATGTGCGACCGGATATTGGTAATGAGCAACGGCGAGATCCGTGCCGAATTCGCTCGGCCTGATTTTGACCAGGAGAAAATACTCCAGGCAGCGTTTAGCAGTCGTACCGGCTATGTTGCAACATGTGATAACGGCGGAAATTCATTTTAGAATATGAGCTTAGAACCAAACAAACTGACACACGCGGTACTCAACAACATACCATTGCTGCTGTTTGCCTTGATATTCATTGTCTTCGGACTGATTGCGCCGCAGTCGCTTCGCTATCAGAGCCTTGAAAACGCCATCAAACAGGCCTCCTATGTTGGTATTATTGCGGTCGGAATGACTTTTGTTTTGCTAACCGGAGGAATCGATCTTTCGGTAGGCTCGAATATGTATGTCTCGGCGGCGATTGCGGGTCTGGCAATCCAGCATTATTCAATCGGTCCGTGGCTTGCTCTGATTCTGTGTCTGTGTGTCGGTGCGTCGTTTGGGGCGGTAAATGCATTTGCCGTAGCAAAGTTGAAAATCATGCCCTTTGTCGTGACCCTGGCCATGATGGTAGCGGGAAGAGGTATAGGGCTGATGTTCACCAAATCCCGCGCCGTTAATTTTCCCGACTCGGTGACGGGGCTTGGCTCGGCTGAACTGTTCGGCCTGGTTCCGTATCCTATCGTGGTTTTTGCCGCCGTTGTATTCTGCGCATGGTTGCTGCTGGAGCGCACGGCACTGGGCCGACAGATATATGCGGTGGGTTTCAGCAAAGAGAATGCCCACAAAGCCGGAGTAAACACCGACAGAGCGATCGTCACAGCATACGTTCTCTGCGGAGTATTTGCTTCGCTTGGAGGTTACATCTCCGTCGCTCAGCTCGGTAATGTTAACGCCGGCTTCGGCAAAGGCGATGAGTTCGACGCCATCGCGGCAGCGGTCCTTGGAGGAGTGAGTCTTTTCGGAGGGGCCGGTAGGGTATTTCCCGGGGTCGTGCTGGGAGCAGTCTTCATTCAGGCGGTATCCATCGGCCTGGTTTCAGCGCGTGTGGATTTGTATCTTCACCCGCTTATCGCGGCAGCCTTTATCTTTTTCGCGGTTCTGATAGACAGCCTGCGTAACGCATACATAGCAAAGCTGGGCCGCCGTAATATAAGGGTGGAAGAATGAGCATTAAGTAATCGTATATATTTGAGGTGGCAAAGTTATGGCAGAAATGTCCGGAATACAAATGCTTAAAAGAGCCCGAGAAGTAATCGAATCAGAGGCCAGGGCTGTGGACACACTAAAGGAACAATTAACCGAAGAGATAACAGGAATTGTCGATATGATATTCAATTGTAAAGGCCATGTGCTGACGGCCGGGGCAGGGACGAGTTGGACGATTGCCGAACGCTTTGCCCATCTGCTGGCCTGCTGTGGAACTCCGGCTCTGTTTATCAACGCCGCCAATGCAATCCACGGCGGCTCAGGTTCGATTACCGAAAAAGACATTGTCTATGTAATATCGAAAGGCGGCCAGAGCGCCGAATTAAATAACTTCGTTCGTATCGCCAGGGATCGTGGAGCCAAAATCATTGCTCATACGGAAAAGCCCGATTCGGAACTCGGCCGGCTCAGTGATACTGTCTACCACGTTGTTGCCCCCGAAGATGTCGATCCGTACGGCATGATTGCAACGGGCAGCTCGCTCGTCAACGCGGCGGCATGTGACGCATTGTGTATATTGTTATTGGAGTTGCGAGGCTATACTAAAGAACTATTCGGCCGAACTCATCCGGGAGGCGCTGTCGGTGAAAAACTCAGAAAGAAACAGTAGTCCTCGCAAAGATTATGCTATAGCTGCATTTGTAGATGTATTGATAACGAAAAGGAGATTTGGATGAAAGCAGTGTTTCTCACATCACCGAGAACTCTTGAGCTGCGGGATGTGCCCGTGCCGAACGTACCGGACGACGGCATCGTTATAGAAGTCAAAGCATGTGGTATCTGCGGCTCGGATTTAAGAAGATGGACAGAAGGGCCTCCGCCCAGTAGCAAAGAAGTAACACCGGGCCATGAAGCAGCAGGTATTGTCATCGAAGCGGGGCCTCACTGTTCTGACTTTAAGGTTGGCGATTTCGTGGCGATCGGCCCTGATATCCACTGTGGAGATTGCTATTACTGCCGGAAGGAGTTATATAATCTTTGTGACAATATAAAATTTCTGGGAGTCACACCCGGTTTTCCCGGAGGCTTTGCCGAGCAAATGGCGTTGACGGGAGAGATTATCACAAACGGAATAGTCAACAAAATGCCGGAAGGCCTTTCTTTCGAACATGCAGCAGTTTCAGAATTGTGTAATTCGATACTCGCCACTCACGAAAAAGCCCGAACAAGTGACAACGACACAGTAGTAGTCATCGGGGCCGGGCCCGCCGGTTGCCTCCATGTTTCTGTGGCAAGGCAGCGAGGCGCCCGTGTATGCGTTTTGGAAGTCAGCGAAGTAAGGCGTCGGATGGTTGAAAGGTTCAGCCCTGATTTGGTGCTCGATGCATCATCCGGGGACATTGTCAGCAAGATAAAACAATGTACCGGCGGCGTCGGAGCAGACATCGTCATATGTGCAAATCCGGTGGCACAAACTCAAAAACTCGCTGTGGAGATTGTTCGCAAAGGCGGTAAGGTAATCCTTTTCGGAGGCTTACCCAAGGCGAATCCAATGACTACTCTCGACAGCAATTTGATTCATTACGGCGAGATTCAGGTGGTCGGAGCATTCTCTTATCATCCATGGTTTCACAAGTTAGCGTTAAAATTACTGGCGGAGGGAAAGCTGCAGGCTGATTTGTTGATAACACATACATTTGAGCTTGAGAGAATAAACGAAGCATACGAAACGGCTGCAAGCGGAGAAGCGCTGAAGGTCATCATTAAAATCGGGAGGCAATAGAAGTGATTGGAATTAATTCCGAATTGGCGGAACGACAAAAGGCCGGCAAGCCCGTTAAGGTCGGCTTAATCGGCGCAGGCCAGATGGGCGTGGATGTCGTGGCACAAGTGACACGAATGAAAGGCATAGAAGTTGTTGCTGTAGCAGATATCGAAATCGAGCGAGCAAAGACTGCTCATGAAATTGCCGGCACAAAATGTCAGATGGAGCAGGCGCATTCGGCCGAGCAAGCCGATCAATTAGTCGCAGATGGTATGTACGTTTATGCTTCGGACTATCGAATTATCACGGACATGAAAGGCATCGATGTCATGCTGGAAGCCACAGGTATTCCGGAGATCGGAGCCAGAGCGGCGCTTCGCTCGGCAAGAAGCGGTCAGCATCTGGCAATGATGAACGTCGAGACGGACATAACGGTAGGTCCGCTCTTACACTGCTACGCCGAGCATAAAGGCGTACTGTATGCTTTGGCGGCGGGAGATGAGCCGGCAGCTTGCAAAGAGCTTTACGATTTCGCCGATGCTCTGGGCTTCACCATTGTCGCAATGGGCAAGGGCAAGAATAATCCGCTTGACAGGCACGCAAAACCAACGGACGAAAAATGGGCTGCAGAGGCCGCCCGGCGAGGCCTTAGTCCCAATATGTTAATCGAATTCGTGGATGGCAGCAAAACCATGATTGAGATGGCGGCTGTCTCGAACTCTACCGGCCTTGTTCCGGACGTCCGCGGCATGCACGGGCCAGTGACCAGTCGCGACAAACTGAACAAAACCTTCGCTTTGAAAGAACACGGAGGTGTTCTAAATAGAACGGGTGTTGTCGATTACGGCATAGGAGGTGTACATCCCGGAGTCTTTGCTGTCGTCACAACGGATCACCCCCGGCTGCGCCAGGCCCTGGTGTATCGTGACATGGGCGACGGTCCCTACTACACGTTCTTTCGGCCTTACCATCTTTGCAGCATTGAAGTGCCGCTGACCTGTGCGATGCTCGCTATCAGAGGCAAATCCAATATGGTCCCTCTCGACAGGCTCGTTTCCGAAGTCTTTGTTGTTACCAAACAGGACATGGTACCTGGTGACGTCCTGGACGGTATCGGGGGTTGTAGCTTCTACTGCCTGATCGACGAGTATGATGTTGCTACGAAAGAAAAACTGCTGCCGGCTGGAATCGCGAAAAACGCAAGACTAATCCGGGCAGTCACGAAGGACACGCCGATAACGTATGAGGATGTTGAGCTTGCCGAACCGTCAACAATACTTGATCTGCGTCGCTTGCAGGACGATTGGATGTCCGACCGGATCGATGAACAGAAAACGCTTGAGACAGTAGATGCAATGGCAGTCGAGTAAGCTGATAAATCAATAGGAGAACTTAACATGTCCATGATCGGTTTAGATATTGGAACCACAGGTTGCAAAGCCATTGTTTTCAGCGAAGATTGGCAAATCGTCGGACAGGGCAAAAGAGAGTACTCGATTCTTACACCTCAAACACACTGGGCCGAACAGGACGCCGAATTGGTCTGGGAACTCGCCATAGAGTCACTTGCTGAAGCCATAAATCAAAGCAAAACTGATCCACCAAGGGCGATGGCACTTTCTGTGCAGGGAGAAGCGGTTATTCCTGTGGATAAGCAAGGAAAACCGCTGCGAAATGCCATCCTCGGAATGGATACCCGCACGACAGAAGAGAACACTTGGCTTGCGGAGACATTCGGCGCCGAAGAGTTGTTTAACCTGACCGGCATGCCAATACACACGATGAATACGCTGACCAAGCTGCTCTGGCTGAAGAAACATGAACCGAATATATGGAAAGCGGCTGACAAATTTCTGCTCTACGAGGATTATTTTCTCAGATGTCTGACAGGCAAAGCATCGATAAGTCACTGTCTTGCTTCCCGAACCCAGATGTACGATCTGCAAAGCGGCTGCTGGGCTGCGGACATATTAGAGAAATGCGGAATTGATACCGGGCGTCTATCCGAACTGGCGCCTGCTGCCGGCGGAGTGGTCGGTAATCTTGATAAAGATATTGCCGAGCGGATAGGAATTAGCAGTGATGTTTTGGTTATAAGCGGCGGTCATGACCAAGCCTGTGCAGCACTAAGCAGCGGTGTGGTTAAACCTGGCCGAGCGATGGTCTCCACCGGGACGGCCGAAGTAGTTGAAGTCGCAATGTCATCACCAGTGTTGAGTGAGGCACTCTGCCGAGGTAATATCTCCATTTACCGTCATGTCGTTCCCGGGCTATTTCTTTCGATGACTCTCAATCACAGCGGAGGACTTCTTTTAAGATGGTTCAGAGACACACTCGGCAAAGACAAGCTGCTTGAGGCCCAACAGTCCGGCGGAGATGCTTATGATTTGATGCTGGCAAATGCTAAGTCGGGGCCGACTGATCTTATGGTTCTGCCACATTTTTCCGGCAGCGGCACGCCGACACTCGACACCACTTCAAGAGGCGCCTTTCTCGGCATGACTTTCGCTACGACCCAGGCTGACATGGCAAAAGCAATCCTCGAGGGCTTGACCTTTGAGCTGCGAGTCAATCTCGATCTTTTAAGAGAGTCCGGTATAGAAATCAAAGAATTGCATACCGTCGGTGGAGGCGCGCGCAGCGACATCTGGCTTCAATTAAAGGCCGATATTTGTAACATTCCTCTGAACATTCCCCGGCTCACTGAAGCCGCCTGTTTGGGGGCTGCGGTTTTAGCCTCTGTTGGTGCTGGTAATTACGACAGCATAAATTCCGCTGTAAAAGAGGCCGTTGTAATAGACCGAAAGATAATTCCATGTAGCAAAAATGTTGAAGCTTATAGAAAACGAAATAAACTTTACATGGAACTGTATCCTAAGCTGATCTCACTACTTCGTAAGTGTTGATGTGTTAACTTGCATTATTATCTTTGCTGACAGTTTACATTGAATTTTTAAACGAGTCATATGAACTATCCGAGGCACACAAAATCACAGACGAAGCACTATCACAATAATCTAAATATTTCCTGAACTGTATAACAATATAATCCTTCAAAAAGTCACCACTATCATTATCTGATAATACTGCCAAAGCCATGGGGCATCATGATCGAGCAGACGTAAAGCTCCATTATTTAGGCATATTTTGTATTCTCGGTTTTTCCTCTTTCTCAATTGAAGAGTGTCAGAATATTCTGCCATGTGAAAGAACCTCAACGTTGTATTATAGACAATCTAATCAACTTCTATAAAGCCTGGAACAAGCCGGATAAAGCTGAAGAGTGGCAAGCAAAACTGCCGCAAACAGAAGCTGTGACAGAGTGACATTACACCCGCAAAATGGCTCAATTTTCACTCGCAAACGAATACAACCTCACTACAACCCAAAAGGCCAATATCTACCTATTTCAAGAAAACCTATAATCCCATAAGCTATTATTTATAAAGGATTTAGGCAATGACTAAAAAAATGCAATCGTATTCAATGACCGTTGCTAAAAGGGGAAGAGCTGATTAAACTTTCTCAGGCTGCTAATACTGTGCTCGTTTCATAACCATTTGTAATGACTGTTAATAATGCTCTAAAAACATCAAAGGCTCATAATCTTTGATTAATACATCTAAAACCATAATTGTGTCTCGCAATGTTAATATTATTGCCAAATGTGGTATATTGGACTGGTGATTCATTGAAGTCTCTTATTTAATTGATATGAAAATACTCATCTCAATAGGAAAGGCAATTAGTGGGCATATTAAATACCAAGGACAAGGGTCGGGGACACAAACGTAAAGAAAGTACCATTAAGAAGCTTGAGCGGATGAGGAAAACCCTCTCTCACAAGGAGCCGGACCGAGTACCGATTAGCGATTTTTTCTGGGGCAGCTTCATAGAACGATGGCGGAAAGATCTTGTATTGGCCAATGATGCCAATCCGTACTTCCACTACGATCTGGACTGGATCGTTACTATTCCCAACATGGACCCGTTTATCCGCTCGTTCGAGACGTTGAAAGAAAACAGCAGAGAAGTGATTGTCAAGACCGGTTTCGGTGCGATTTTACGCAAGAAGTTCAATGCTCCAATGCCAGAGTTTATGGATTTTGAGATTGATACAATCGACAAGCTCGAAGCACTTGAGTTTGATAGTCCCTATGACAGGCGACGATATTATGAAGCCGGCGACAATCAGATTGCCGGTGTGGGTGATGGCTTTCAGCGGAACTCACCGGCATGGAGGGAAACGGTCATATCTTTGCGTCCGGATTTTCCGGTGTTTGGCAGTATAATCGAATGTAATGAGTGCCTGACTCGACTGATCGGCCCGGAAAACAACATGTTATGGATTGGCTTATATCCGGAGCGTATGGGCAAAATAATCAATCGTATCGGGCAGTTCTACCTGGATTGTACTAAAGCTCAGATCGATGCTGTAGATAACTTGCTGGATGGCCTTGTGATATGGGGGGATGTGGCTTATAAGAAAAGCATGTTCTTTTCACCGGATTACTGGCGTACTTATTTTAGGCCCTGGGTCAAGGCGATGGTAGATTACGCCCATTCAAAAGGCTTAATGGTTATCTATCATGGTTGCGGGAATGTCAGCCAGATTCTTAATGACTACATTAACATCGGTATCGATGCCATGAATCCTCTCGAAGCCAAGGCGGATCTTGACGCCGTGGACCTGCGTCGCAAGTATGGCCACAAACTCGGTATCTGTGGAAACAGTAATATCCAAATCTGGGAGACAGGTGACAAGGGTCAGATCCGCGAAGAAGTACTCCGGAAACTGAACGCCGCTAAGGGCGGGGGATATATTTTCCAATCCGACCACTCTGTTTCCAGTAGTGTGTCTGGATATACTTACGATTTTATAGTTAAGCTAGTCCGTGAGTACGGCCAGTACCCCTTGGAGCTGGGCGAGTACGACATCCAAGATTTGACTGCATGAGTGAATTAAGTGGAACCTTATTGGTGAAGGCGCAGGTTTAAGAGTATATCAGGATTACTTGCTGTTGGGAGTCGGTAGACCCAATCGTATACAAGCATCGTGAAATAGAAGGGCTGTTCAGATAAGCTACAAAGTATGGCTGAGAGGTCGTAACGTAGATGCCTCAAAGGAAATTTTTTGTGGCGACAAGTATTATAGTGTTTGACTTTGAGCTTTTCATAGGTGGACGGTGTGATCTCTTAGCATATTAGAGCACTTTGCGCCAAATCTGAGGAACGAAGGGCATACATAAATGTCGATGCCGACCGTTGCCCATCCTGGGCGGTGGTCAGCATACCCAACGCACTGGAAGTAGCTTTTTGTGATCTGATCTGTTATTGTACTTGAGTAGCTGGCAAAACATGATTAGCACAGATAAGCGTCAACAAAGGCTGCACGGGAAACAAAGTATTGAGCCGCTTAACCCAAACAGCCATCGAATCCAGCGTTTGGATCTTCAGGTTATGGTGTAACAGGCTCAACACAGGGAGATATCAATGAAGATAACAAAGCGTGACTTTATCATGGGAACCGGCTTTCTCGGAGTGGCGAGTCTCGCCGGAGCAATACCTGCCTCGTCATCTGAAAAGACGGGAGCACAGAGTACTTCCGTTTTCAACGTTCGTGATTTCGATGCCAAAGGTGATGGTAAAACGCCGGACTCGAACGCTGTCCAGAAAGCGCTGGATGTGGCCGGCGCGGTAAGTGGTACGGTTTATTTCCCCTCGGGACGATATCTCTGCCACGACCTTAAGGTCCACCCGCATACAACGGTCATGGCAGAACCTCAGTGGGGATATCGAGGCGATGCCGGGGCCATGCTACTCCTGGATTCCGACGAGGCGGACTGCCTGCTGAACATCACCGGAGCTTTCGGCGTCCATCTCAGGGGACTGTTCCTGCAGGGGCGACGAAACGCCCAAAAAGCTATCCATGGCGTCTTCCTCAACAATACGGAGAAATATAGCCCCCAGGAGGACTCTATCGTCATCGACGACTGCAAGATTGCAGGGTTCTCCGGCCATGGTGTGCATCTGCTGCGCATTTGGCTATTTATCATCCGGCACAGTATCATGCAGGGTAACAAGGGGTGCGGCGTTCAGATAACCGGCTGGGACGGTTTCGTAACAGACAACCAGTTCTCCGGAAACGGAAGTCATGGTTTCGGTTGCGATAGCGTGGGCGCAACAGTTATGTTCACGGCCAACCGCGTCGAATGGAATAGGGGATATGGCCTTTACCTCTGCGCAGGTGACGCCTGGAACGTGACAGGCAATTGCTTCGACCGGAATTGGGGTGCGGGGATTTGTGCGATGAAGATGCGTACAACCACCATCACCGGCAATGTCTTCAGACGCTGCGGCAAAGACAGCAGCCTGCTGGCCGAGGGAGAACGCTCCTGCCAGGTCCGCCTGGAGGAATGCGATGGACTGACATTCGTTTCGAATACGTGTGCGGCTGGGCGTGACGACGGTGGCAGGGGAACATACACTCCGCAGGTCGGATTCATTCTGCGAAAACTAAGCTACTCAGTAGTCGCCAACAACTCGCTTTATCACGGGTTCATGGATCAGATGGTTGTCGACCTCGGGGAACATGGCGACGGTTACGTATTCGCCAACAACGTCGGCTGCCCTATGAAATGACGACAGGTCCAAGCGGAAGTCAATGACAAAAGTCTACGGATTCCACCGAGCCAGGCTCCTTAACAACTCCCGGCTACGACACGGCAGATTGCGAGGTTGTCAAGCATGCCAATTGCCTCGCTCGTATTGGCAAGTGTGTCGGTCTACAATAGAGGACAACTCCTTAACCCTCCATGTAATTTGTTACTGTTGTTTGTCGGGGGCGTTCCTCACGCAGCGAAAGCCATAAATATCGTAGCCGAAGCAGACATCGGCGTAGCCGGGATTCTCGTTGTAGCGATAGCCGGACCGGCACGTCTCGGCGCTGAACTTCCAGGCTCCGCCTCGCACGGCTTTGGTCTCACCGGTCTTGGGTCCTGGGGGGGTTCTCTTTGGGGCTCTGCTGATAGTAGTCCACCTGGTAGAAGTCGTTGCACCATTCCCAGACGTTACCGTGCATGTCGTACAGACCCCAGGCATTAGGCGGCTTCTGACCCACCGGCCGGGGTTTGCCGCCCGAATTCTTGTCAAACCAGGCGTAATCCACGAGCTTCGACGCGTCGTTGCCGAAGAAATACGCCGTCGTGGTCCCGGCCCGGCAGGCGTATTCCCATTCCGCTTCCGTGGGGAGCCTCCAGCCATTGGCCTGCAAATTACATTCCCACGTCTGGAGATTATAGCAGGGTTCAAGCCCTTCTGCTTTCGACCGGGCGTTGCAGTATCGAACTGCATCGGACCAGCGCATCTGCTCGACGGGATTCTTGGTGCCCTTCCAGCGGGAGGGGTCCTCTCCCATCACTTTTTGGTATTGCTCCTGAGTCACCAGGTTCTTGTCCATGTAGAACGAGCTTACAGCAACTTCATGAGGCGTTGCATCGACCTGCGTTTCGTCACCCATGATAAATCGGCCGGCGGGGATAAGGATCATCCCTCCTATGGCTTCGGTCTTCGACTCTGTCGGCGTGGGGCTCGGGGCCTCTGCGGAATTGTACGGAGCTTTGCGATTGCAGCCCTCAAGCAGGAACAATGTTACCAGAAGCACATATGCGGTCAGTACATGAGCTCTCATGATTCATACCCCTCAGTTGTTGATTACCAAATTCCGATTGTCAATTTGGAAA
>Ga0315274_10007797_pt1 | contig 15477 bp, 13 predicted proteins | sample YL17G02_20_MG_FD_203700 | JGI IMG/M metagenome (GOLD analysis project Ga0315274, IMG submission 203700) | Sediment microbial communities from Yellowstone Lake, YNP, Wyoming, USA - YL17G02_20 | ecosystem: Environmental > Aquatic > Freshwater > Lake > Sediment | place: USA: Wyoming | collected... | reverse complement strand
TCGTGGCCGGCCGCGGCGGCGTGAACAAGACCGCGGCCGTCGCCGAACTCGTCCGGCGCGGCTGGCGGCCGATGAGCGACGACTTCGTCCTCCTGGGGCGCGGACCGGCGGGTGAGACGCGCGTGCATGCCTTTCCGACCAGTCCCCGATGGTTCGAGTTCCAGCTCCGCCACATGGAGCGGGAAGACCTCTCGCTCGTTGACAAGTTGCGGCTGCTTCGGGTACTGTACCGGCGGCGAGACGTGGGGGTCGAGTTCGTCCGCGAAGCGCGCCTGGAACAGGTGGCCGTCGTCCATACGGTCGAGGGCCGGACGCATCCGGAGGCGACGCCCCTCGCGCCCGACGCGGCCGCCGAGAGCCTCGAACTCAACTGCCGCATGGAGCGGACGAGTTACGTCGGCCTGAAGTTCATCATCGGCCGGTTCCTCGAGGCCTACCCGTACGTCGTGCCGGAGTCGACCTACGGGCGGGAGTGGGAGGCCCTCGGGCCGGCGCTCGTGGCGCTGCTGCGGGGCGCGTCGTGCCGGCGGATCGACACAGGCGTCCGCTACGACCGGCGGCTCGTCGACCTCCTGGAACCTGCCGACCGGTAGGCAGATCAGACACGGCGAAAGGAAGCCCCGGATGGGGTTCGTGCCGCTCGCTAATCCGCCCTACACGCGCTACGGCGGCCCGGCCCACATCCAGGCCGATGAGCCCTTGGGCCTCTCGGCCCTGGCGGCGTACGTCCGCGCGCAGGGCCGCCGCGTCCAGATCCTCGACGCCCTCACCACCGAGACGGGCTACGATGACTGCGGCAATGGGTTCGTGAAGTGCGGCATGAGTAGTCCTACAGCGCCACTTCGCGCGGCGGGTCTCCGCACCCGCCGCGCCATGGCCCGAGGCGCGGCCGGTCATGCCATTCCTTGCGCGGTGGGTGCGGAGACCCACCGCGCACAGGCCCAAATGGCGCTGTAGGAGTAGGGATGGCCCGAGATCCGGTACTTCTCGCCTCTATTGCACGGAGTATAAAAACATTGCCTGAACCGGGCAGCGATCGCGACGGCACGGCCCGCCCCCCCCGGCCCGCCCGGCGCCTCAAGACCATCTGCATCGTGTCCGGCGGCGGCCACATCGAAGAGGCCGCCGAGTGCTTCGAGGCGTTCAAGGACACGGACATCGTCATCGTCGTCTACCGGCACCACGGCGAGATGGCCTCGTTCTCGCATCCGCGGGTCTCGCGCGTGCGGCTGGTGAGCCTGTTCGGGTCGAGCGGGCCCCTGCTCTACCTCTCGCTGGCGGTGAACCTCCTGGAGTTCTTCTGGATCTTCCTCCGGGAGCGGCCGACGTTCCTCTTCTCGACGGGCAGCGAGATCGCCATCGGCCCCTTCATCCTCGGCAAACTCCTGTGGCGGACGCGAAACGTCTTCCTGGAGACGGTCACGCGGATCCACGCGTGCACGGTCACGGCCCACTGGCTCTACCGGTGGTGCGACCTGTTCCTCGTCCAGTGGCCGCACCAGACGGCGATGTTCGGCCCGCGGGCGCGGTACGAAGGGCGGGTCCTGTGAACGTCCTGCTGACGGTGGGGACGGGGGTCCAGTTCGACCGGCTCCTGCGGGCGGCCGACGCCTGGGCCGCGCGCCACCCGGAGCACGCCGTCACGATGCAGATCGGCTACTCGGACTACCAGCCCGCGCACGCCGCGGAGTTCTTCCGGTTCATGCCGTTCGCCGAGTTCCAGAAGCGGTTCGACGCGGCCGACGTGGCCGTCGCGCACGGGTCGGCGGGGCCGATCCTCGGGGCGCGCCGGCGGGGCCTCCCGCTCGTCCTCGTGCCGCGCCAGAAGCAGTACGGCGAGATGTCGAACGATCACCAGGTCGAGATCTGCGAGGCGATCCGGGGCGAGTCGGCCCTGCACGAGACCGTGCTCGACGCGGGCGGCCTCGGGGCCGCCATCGACCGCGCGATCGAGAAGCGGCGGGGCGGCCTGGCCTACGAGCCGCACTTGCTCAAGGACCGCCTCGTTGCTACCATCGCGGCATTCGTGGAGAGCGCCGCCCGTGATTAACCGGCTCAAGATCTTCCTGACGCGGTTCCGCTGGGCCCGCTGGCTCGCGAACCTCAAGAACGGCACCCTCGACATGCTGCGCCACGGGTACCGCCCGCGCGAGTTCTGGGACGAGTGGGCCGACCGCTTCGCCAAGCACCACTACCAGCGCGAACTGCACGAGTCGAACCGCTGGCTGCTGGAGCACGTCCGCGAGGCCCACCCGGCCGAGGTGCTCGAGGTGGGGTGCGGCTTCGGGCGGAACCTGAAGATGCTCCAGGACGGCCTGGGCTACCCGTGCCGGCTCCTCGGCGCGGACCTGTCGATGCGCCTGCTGCGCATAGGCCGCGAGGACCTCGGACCCGCCGTCCCCCTCATCTGCTCCGACGTCAACCGCCTGCCCTTCCCGGATCGGGCTTTCGAGACGGTGGTGACCCACGGCCTGCTGATGCACGTGCCGCCCGGGGACGTGCGGACGGCGATCCGCGAACTCCTGCGGGTGACGCGGCGGACCCTCTGGTGCATCGAGGAGCAGGTCCTGACGCCCACGGCGCGCGGGACGTCGTTCAGCATCAACGAGTACACGTTCGCCCATAACTACCCGGCTCTATTCAAGGAACTCGGCATCCGGATCGCCTGCAGCGACTACGTGGGGAAGTTCATCGTCCTCATCCGGATGCGGATCGACAGGGAGGCCTGCCGATGAAGGTGCTGCTCGTGGACCCGCCGCTCGCCCACGCCCGGGTGCGCTACCGGGGCTCCCCCCCGTTCGGCCTGGGGGTGCTCGCGATTGACAGTTACCTGGAGATGCACGGGGTCAAGGACGTCGAACTCGACAACTTCTTCCGATGCGACTGGACCGAGATCGAGGCCCGCCTGCGACGCCTCAATCCGGACATCGTCGGCGCCAGTTGCCTCACGGACACGCGGGCCTTCTGCTGGCAGTTGGCCCGGACGGCCAAGCAGGTCAACCCCAAGGTCAAGGTGGTGCTGGGCAGCTTCCACGCGACGTTCTTCGCCCGCGAGATCCTCGAACACCACCCGGTGGACTTCTGCGTCCTGGGGGAGGGCGAAGAGACGATGCTCGAACTGGTGCGAGCCCTGGAGTCGGGCGACGCGAACTTTGCCGGCATCCTCGGCCTCGCCTGGCGCAACGGCCGGACGGGCGAGGTCCATGTCAACCCGCGGCGGCCGCTCCTCAAGGACCTCGACGCGATCCCCATCAGCACGAAGCGGCGCCTGTTCGGCAACGCCTTGGGCAGGCAGCAGGCCAACATGCTCTCCTCGCGCGGATGCCCCTTCGCGTGTGGGTTCTGCTCGAGTCCGTCGTTCTGGGGCCGCACGTGGCGGAAGCGCCGGCCCGAGAAGGTCGTCGAGGAGTTCGAGATGCTCCGGGCCCAGGGGGCCGGGGTCATCGAGATGGCCGACGACCTGTTCACGATGGACCTCCAGCGGGCCGAGGCGATCTGCGATATCCTGATCGCGCGGGGGAACCGGACGCCGTGGTTCGCCCGCGCCCGCGTCGACCGCATCACCGAGCACCTCGTCGACAAGATGATCGCCGCCGGATGCGAGGAGGTCTCGTTCGGCATCGAGAGCGGCGACCCCGAGATCATCCGCCGCGTCAACAAGAAGATCGACCTCGATCAGGCCGCCGAGGTCTTTCGGATGCTCGCTCGCAAGAAACTCTACACCCAGGCGAACTTCATGATCGGCAACCCCGGCGAGAGCCCCGCCACCGTCCAGAAGAGCATCGACCTGGCGTGCCGCCTCAACCCCAGCCGCATCACCGTCTGCATCGCCCAGGCCTACCCCCACACGATGCTCGACGAGGAGGCCCAGAAGCACGGCCTCCTGACGCGCGAGATGTGGTACCTGAAGACCGACAGCGTGCCCTACTACACCGTCGACATGCCCCTGGAGCAGATGCAGGCCCTGTCGACGAAGATGGTCTTCCGGTGGGCCCTGCACCGCAGCCCGTGGGACTTTCTCAAGATGGTCCACTTCAACTGGCAGAACGTCGGCACGCGCCGGAGCCTGTCGTTCATCTTCAGCTGGCTCGCGAGCTGGCTCCCTGGCCGCCGGCGTCCCGCGGCCGCCGGGGGACCACGAACACCGCGGCCTTAAAGGCCCTTTCGGGGGACTTCCCAGCGTATCCCGCGTGGCAAGTCCAAGACGGAGGTCGCCTTGCGGCGCGCCTTCTTTGCGTATTGACTCGGGGCGGCGGCGCGATAGAATGGCGTCAAAAGGAGACCAGGGGCGGTCGGCCTGAGGCCCAAACCCTTGCCCGAGGCCCGCCTCCAAGGGCGGTAAGAACGGCTTCAGCGCGAGGCCAAGGAAGCGGAACAGCGCAGGGAAGAGCGACGAGCCAGCCACGGCAACCGGAGACAGGCGAGACGGACCGTGAACAAGTCAACGCTGTTCTGGCTCGCGTTCGCTTTTCTTCTCACACTAGCCTTCGTCCTGGTGTGCCGCTTCGCAGGAATAGGATACTTTGGACCGTAAAACGCTTCGACAAGGAATGTTCCCCGAGACGAGGCCGTGGAGGGCGCTCCTGCTTTTCCGTCATGCCTTCGGCTTCGCCGTCACAGTCTTTCGCGTTCTTCTGAATGGCGTCTTTGGAGGAGGCCTGGCCAGCCTGCGAGGCGGAGGGCTCAGCGGCATCACCCCAAGGCCCGGCAACGAGCGCCCCTGGGCCTTGGGGTCCATTGCCGCCGGCCCGGTGCTCTGGTTCGTGAACCTGCTGGCCGGGAAAACAAACAGGAAGGGCGCTGTGCCGTGAGAATTCTGCTCGTTGACTCGCCCTTTTTCGACGAACAGCTTCGCCGCCAGGCGTCCCGGCCTTTCAGTCTTGGTCTGTTGGCCATTCATAGTCACCTGGTGGCGAACGGCCACGCCGATGTCCAACTCGAGAACTTTGGCGGCTCGGACTGGGGGGCCGTCGAAGACCGGCTTCGCAGCGCTCGCCCGGACATCATCGGGGCCAGTTGCCTGACCGACACGCGAGGGTTCTGCTGGCGGCTGGCGCGTCTGGCCAAGGAGATCAACCCGAAGGTTTCCGTAGTTCTCGGCGGATACCATCCCACCTACTTCGCCCGTGAGATTCTGGAGCATCACCCGGTGGACTTCTGCGTCGTGGGCGAAGGCGAGGAAACGATGCTCGAACTCGTGCGGGCCCTGGATTCGGGGCGCACGGACTTTGCCGATATCCTCGGCCTCGCGTACCGCGACCCGAAGACGGGAGAGGCCCGTCTCAACGAACGCCGCCCTCTGCTCCCGGATCTCGACGCGATTCCCATCAGTCTGGAGCACCGCCTTTTCACCAACGAGGCAGGCAAGCGCCAGGCCAATATGATATCGTCGCGCGGGTGCCCGTTCGCGTGCGGGTTCTGCTCGAGTTCGTCCTTCTGGGGCCGCACGTGGCGGAAGCGCCGGATCGACAGGATCGTCGAGGAATTCGAGGCGTTGGTGGCGCTTGGCGCAGAGACCATCGAGATGACGGACGACCTGTTCACGATGGACCTTGCTCGGGCCGAAAGGTTCTGCGACACGCTGATTGCCCATGGAAACCGGACGCCGTGGACCGCCCGGGCCAGGACCGACCGCATGACCGAACGGCTGGCCGACAGAATGATCGCCGCCAGGTGCAAACAGTTGGAGTTCGGAGTCGAATCCGGCGACCCCGAGGTGCTGCGCCGCGTCAACAAACAGACCGACCCGCAGGAGGCGATCGACGTGTTCGCCATGCTGGCGCGCAAGGACATCCGCACCCTGGCGAACTTCATGATCGGCAACCCCGGCGAGAGCCCGGTCACCGTTCGCAGGAGCATCCGCCTGGCGTGCCGACTGAATCCCGACCGCATTATCATCGGCCTTGCCAGGGCCTACCCGAATACGATGCTCGGCCACGAGGCGGAAGCGCGAGGCATTGTCCGCCGCGAGTTTTGGTATCTTGAGTCGGACAAGGCGCCACACTACACGGGGGACATGTCGCTTCAACAGATGCAGCTGCTCGCCGCAGAAATGCTGGTGAGATGGGCCGTGCGTCGCGGGCTGCGCCTCGCTCCCGATACCGTTCGTTCCTGCTGGCGGTATATCGGGGGCCGCCAGATTCTTTCGTTCGCCTTCTCGGCCCTCAAGCGCCGCGTCTTTACCCGTCCCGTCGCCATCTCCGGAGACAGGAGGGACGGACCGTAACGATTGCGAGCACCAGACATGCCCCGCGCGCCCGGACCCGTCATGCTGCTGACCGAGGACCAGGAGGTCCTCGCCCGAAGATCGACCTGGAGCCGGCGGCCGAGGTCTTCCGGATGCTCGGCCGCAAACGCCTCGCCGCCCGCGCGAACTTCATGATCGGCAACGGCGGCGAGACCCCCGAGACCGTCGACGCCGGCATCCGCGCCGCCTGCCACATGAACCCCACCACCCTCATCGCCGGCATCGCGCTGGTGTACCCGGACACGATGCTCGGCGCCGAGGCTCAGAAGCACGGCCTTATCGACCGCGAGTTCTGGTACCTGAAGACCGACAAGGTGCCCTACTACACGGTCGACATGTCGTTCGAGCAGATGCAGGCCTACGCGACGCGGATGATGTTCCGGTGGGCGATGAACCGGGGCCCCTGGCACCTGGCGAAGATGGCCTACGTCAACTGGCGGCCGGCCGGGACGCGGCGCAGCCTGTCGTTCCTCCTCCGTTGGATGCGCACCTGGCTCCCGCGCCGGGACCCGAAGGCCCGGGCCACCTGACGCTCCGACAGCCCCGGCGGTCCCGGGGCAGGACGGCAACCCGCATGGACAACGCGGCCCCGCATCAGCGGATCTTCCGGCGCCTGTCGCGCAACGTCGTCTACCTGATGGCCGACTCGGCCGTCGCGAACATCTCGTCGTTCGCCATCCTGCTGATCGTGGCCCGGGCCTACTGGCCGGCGGTCGTCGGGCAGGTCGTCACGGTGATGACGATCGCGTCGGTGGGCATCCTGCTCGGCGACCTGGGGAACGGCCAGGCGTCGACGCTCCTCATCTCGCGGGCCCTGGCGGGGATGGGCGGCCCGTCGCCGGGGCGGACGGCGGCGGCGGGCCTCGTGCAGGCGGCCGCGGGCGGCTTGCTCCTGGGCGCCGGCGTCTTCTTCCTGCCGGACCTGGTCGCGCACCTAGCGGAGCGGTTCGGCCAGGCCGAGCGGGCGCAGGAGATCATCGCCCTTCGCGGCATCGTGCGGCTGTCGGCGGTCTGGGTAGTCGTCGCGACGTCCCTCCGGCAGGCGGGGGGCGTGTTCGCGGGGTTCCAGAAGATGCAGTACACGCTCGCGCAGGACATCGTCACCCAGGTGCCGCTCCTGGCGATCACCGCGGCGGCGGCGCTGGCGGCGTGCGAGTGGCAGTGGATCGTGCGCGGCTGGATCGGGTGGTACGTCGTGGCGGCGGCGGTCGCGCTGGGGCTGCTCGTGACGGTCGTCCGCCGGGGCGGCGAGCGGTTCTCGCTGGCCGGGTACCGGCCGCTCGGGCGCCTGCGGACGGGGGCGGCCCTCTTTACGCCGATCGCCGCCGGGTTCATCCTCCAGTACCTCGCCATCGCCATCATCTGGTGGATGAACACGGGCGAGATGGGGTATCGGAGCGTCGGTTTCTTTGCGCCCCTGTGGACGCTGACGCGCGGGTACGAGGTCCTGCTGATGCCGCTGGCGACGGCCCTCCTGCCGGCCGTGAGTGACGCGCACGGGACGCGCGACCCGGCCGTCCTCGCGTCGCTCGTGCGGCGATCGCTCCTCGTGACGGGCCTGGCGTCGGTCGCGATCCTGGTGATGTTCGTCGCGGTGCCGCACCTCTTCCTCGGCCTCTTCGGGGCCAAGTACACGGTCTTTGTGCTGCCGTTCGTGGTGCTGGCGTTCGGGGTGGCGTTCGAGTCGCAGCGATGCGCCCTGGACCCGCTGCTGAACGGGTCGGGCCTGGCGCGGTGGGTGACGGCGATCGACTGGGCGAAGTTCGCGCTGCTGGCGCTTCTGGCGGTGCCCCTGTTCAGCCGCCACTACCTGACGGGCATGTCGATCGCGTTCGTCGGCGCGTTTGTGCCGGCCTGGCTGGCGAAGGTCGCGCTGATCCGGTGGCGGCTGGGGATCCGGATCCTGGCGCCGGCGGCGGCGCTGGCGGCCCTGCTGGCCGCGACCGTGGGGGCGGCCCTGGCGCTGCGGTACCTCTGACGGCGGCGGCCGACCTGCCTGTCCGGCAGGCAGGTGGCCTGCGGCGTCGGCACGACGCCAGGAGCAGAGGCGTGACAGGACGGGAAACCCGGGCCTCGGTCGAGCGGTTCGACAAGTTCGACGACCGCGACGCCGCCCTCGTCCGGTGGCGGTTCGGCCGCGGGTACGTCTCGGACCTGGCGCGCGAGCGCTACCGCAGGATGTTCCACGGCGGCCGGCGGGTCCTCGACGTCGGCTGCGGGGTCGGCGCGGCCGCACGCTGGGCCGAGGGCGCGGCCTACGTCGGCATCGACCTCTCCGTGGCGCTGGTCGCCCAGGGCCGGGCGGGCGAGGGCCTGGCGCTGGCGGCGGCCGACGTGACGCGTCTGCCGTTCGCCGACAACAGTTTCGACCGCGTCCTCTGCATGGGCGTCCTGCACCACCTGTCGGCCGGCGAGGTGGACGCCGCCCTCGGCGAGATGGCCCGCGTCCTCGCGCCGGGGGGCGAGGTCGCCCTCGTCGAACCGAACCCGTGGAACCCCTGGAACCGCCTGATGGCCTACGTGCGGCCGGCGGAGCGCGGAATCCTCCACACGGGGCGACGGCCGTTCCAGCGACGGTTCGAGGCGGCCCCGGGTCTCCAGATCGCCGCCTTCGACTACGAGCACACGGTGGTCCTGCTCGCGCACCTGACGTTCTTCCTGCGCCGGTGGGCCTGGGTGACCGGACCGCGCTTCACGCGGGCCCTCAGGGCCCTGCACCGGCTCCTCCTCTGCGTGACGCCGCGCGCCATCAGGACCCACACCTTCTGGCGCCTGCGGAAGCGCGGGACGGGGGCCGACGAGGGCCCAGGGGCGCGGCCGGCGGCGGGCCCGGCGGCTTGACGGTGGCGCGGGGCGGCGGTATCCTCGCACGCGGAGAGGTGCCAGAGCGGCCGATTGGGCACGCTTGGAAAGCGTGTGTACCCGCAAGGGTACCCGGGGTTCGAATCCCCGCCTCTCCGCCATTTTTTTGCGCGCGTTTGACGCGAAGGTCACAGCGTCCAGCCCTGCCGGTACGCGTAGTGGAGGTACGGAGTGGCCTCCGGGACGTTGGTCACTCGGAGGTTGGGGGCGTCCCAGACCAGCCTGCGGCCGCCCAGGCGGACACAAACGGTTCCCAGAAGAACCGCCTCGGTCATGGGCCCGGCGAAGCCGAAGTGGGAGCGCGGCGCGGGGCCGCCCTTGCACGCGTCGATCCACTCCCGGTGATGTCCCACGGAGCGAGGCAGCGTCTTGGGCGGCCGCTTGTAGGCCTTCATGGCCGACTCGGGGATCAGGCGCGGGCTCTCGCCTCCCCAGCCCTCGACCAGCATCTTCCCCCGGTCGCCGACGAAGAGGATGCCGTCCTCGCGGTTGAGTTCGCGGCCCTCTTCGAGTTCCTCCGGGCGCGGGGGCAGGAGGCCCCCATCGTACCAGTGCACCCGGACGGCCGGCACTTCGCCCCGGGCCGGGAACTCGTAGTGCACCGTGCAGGCGACCGGAAGGGTCTCCTCGAAGACCGGCGTGCTGCTCGCGCACACGCTGGCGGGCGCGCCCAGGTTCAGGGCCGAGAACACCGGGGCCAGGTTGTGGATGCCCATGTCGCCCAGGCCGCCGGAGCCGAAGTCCCACCAGCCCCGCCACGCGAACGGAACATAGGCCGGATGATACGGCCGCTCGGGCGCCGGGCCCAGCCACAGGTCCCAGCGGAGGGTGTCCGGCACGGGGGGCGTGTCCTTGGGGCGCTCGACGCCCTGGGCCCAGTAGAGGTCCTTGCGGCCGAGGTGGGTGGGGCGATCCGACCACACGTGCACCTCGCGCACGGCGCCGATGGCGCCGTCGGCCAGCCACTCGGTGATCAGCCGGTTCCCCTCGAACGCCATGCCCTGGTTGCCCATCTGCGTGGCGACCTTGGCGTCGCGGGCCGCCTGCACCAGCGCCCGGGCCTCCTGCACGGTGCGGGTGAGCGGTTTCTCGCAGTAGACGTGTTTGCCCCGCTTGATGGCGGCCATGGCGGCGACGGCATGGGTGTGATCGGGCGTGGCGACGATCACGGCGTCGACCTTCCGGTCCTCCGTGGCGAGCATCTCCCGGAAGTCGCGGTACTTCCTGGCGTCGGGGAATCGGCGGAAGGTCGCCGCCGCGCGGTCCCAGTCCACATCGCACAGGGCGACGATGTTCTGGCTCTTGACCTCCTCGAGGTCGTCGGCCCCGCGCCCGCCGGCGCCCACGCAGGCGAGGTTGAGTTTGCCGCTCGGCGGCGTCTGACCAGGGCCGCCCAGGACGTGGCGCGAGACCACCGTGAAGCCCGCGGCCGCCGCGGCGCCGCGCAGGAGGGTGCGGCGCGTCATGCCCATTCCCTGACGGTCGCTGCCCGAATCGTTGCTCCGCATGGCGGACCTCCCGGTCTGCGTGGCGCTCGGGCCGACCCCCGCTGATCCTACCAGACGCCAGGGGCGTCCGCCCCATTTCCCCGGCGGCCGCGCGCAAAAAACGCCTCTCGCGGTGCGGCGAGAGGCGCCCCTCCATCCCACTCGCTCCGGCCTTGCGGCCGAGCGGCTCGCTTGATGTCCAACGTCCTCCTGATTATACGTCCCAGCACCCCGGCCCGCCAACACTTTTTCCGGGGCGGCTACTACTACAACGCAACTTTGCGCGGCGGGTCTCCGCACCCGCCGCGCCATGGCCCGTGGCGCAGCCAAGAAGATCGGTTCATGCGCGGTGGGTACGGAGACCCACCGCGCAGAGGCGCAAGTTGCGTTGTAGTACTACTCGTCCGGCTCTTCCGGGGCGGCGGGCGGTTTCGCGGGCGGCGTTTCGCCGGGCGCCGTGGTGATCTTGACGACGCGCCCCTGGGCCATGCGCTTGACCGACAGGCGGAGTTCGCCCTTGGCGCCGGTGAGTTTCTCGAAGTCGCCGACGTTCATCACGGGGCTCTCGTTGACATGCGTGATGATCTCGTAGGGCTTGATGCCGGCGACGGACGCCTTGCTGCCCGGCTCGATGCGCGAGACGATCACGCCCGGCTCGTCGGCCTTCTTCTGGAAGTAGCGGCGGACCTCGTACGTGAGGTCGCGCACCGTGAGGCCGAGCGCATCGACCTTCTTCCGCGCGGCCGACTCGTAGTGCGGCGGGCTCTCGACGATCTCGAACTGCTTCTCGAACGCCTTCCCGTCGCGGTAGAACTCGACCGTGAACTTCTTGCCGAAGCCGACCTCGGTCAGGGCCTGGGCGACGGCGTTCCCCGCCGCCGGCCACGGCTGCGGGATCCGATCGTAGTACTGCTCGGGCACCTCGTCCAGCCGGTCCCACGGGAATCCCTCGGAGAAGCGGTCCTCCTCGATGCGGACCTCGATGGGCTTGGGCTGGCCCTCGACGCGGATCCGCAGGATGATGTCGCCGGGCTGGATGCCGGCCTTGGCGGCGGGCGAGTCGGGGTACACGTAGGAGACGATCGCGCCGTTGCGGCCCTCCTCGGTCTGGTCCGAGACGTGGTTGACGCGCGCCAGTTCCGGCGTCAGGCCCTGGAGTTCGACGCCCGTCCAGGCCAGGCGGTTCTCCTCCTGCTCCGACAGGGGGACGTTGCCGGGGTCGGCATGGGCGGCCAGGTCGGCGAGGACCTCCTTCAGATAGACGACGGGCGTGAGGTTCCGCGACTCGGACTGATACGACCGCTCGGTGGCGACCTTCTCGCGCCGGGCGACCGGCACGGCCGCCAGGGCGCCCGCGCGGTCGAAGAGGAACAGGGCGTCGGCCTCGCCCGGGACCGTGAAGAAGAGGTGCTGCCGCCATCCCTCGCCGATGCCGGCGACGCGGCGCGGCTGGAAGTGGGCGACGCGCTTCTCGCCCTGGAGGCGGACCTCGGCGCCCAGGAGGAGGGCCTTGCGGTAGGGGCGGATCGGGCCGGCGGCCAGGGCGAGCGGCCCTGGGAGCGGCTTCTCCAGCGTCGCGACGAAGGCGCCGTAGTCCGCCAGCGACCCGGCGAACTTGGCCGCCACCACCTCGCCCGACGCCGGCCGCACCTGGATCCGCTCCAGCCGCCCCGTGATCTTCGGCCGCAGGTTCGCCAGCACCAGGACCGTCTTCTCGTCCACCAGGACGCCGATCACGTGGCGCTCGGTCGCGTCCTCGTCCTCGTCGCTGCCGAAGCGGGCGCGCGTGGACGACCCCTGCTGCTTCGGGCTCCGGAAGGTGAGGGCGACGTGCAGCAGGCCGCGCGACGCGCGGTCCTCGAGGTCCGCCAGGAGTTTCGCCATCGCGTCGGCGCCCAGCGTCGGCCACTTCAGGGGCGAGACCTTCCAGGAATCGTCGACCGGCCCCTCGCCCGCCATCGGCAGCGCGACGGGCACCCCGGCGCCGGTCACCAGCAGGCTGTTGGCCGGCAGCGAGGCGAAGGACTCGCCCTCGGCCGTGACGGAAACGGTGATCGCGGCCGGCTCGACCGTGAGCGTCCAGGCGCCGTTCAGCACGTCGCTCGTGACGGCCTGGGCGGGCGGCCCGGCGTCGGGGTTGAACTGGAGCGGCTCGGCGCCCTGGAGCGGCTCCGCCAGTTCCAGGAGGACCGCGTCCTGGTCGAGGGCCCAGGCGGCAATCTTGGCGCCCACCCGCCGGTCGCCCAGGCGGACGGTCGTCTGCTTGACGAACCGCGGATGGATGTTCACGTCGGGCGTCACCACCTGGGTCGGGGAGATCACGTAGCCGTTGAACTCCAGCGGGCGCTCCTCCTCGACGAGGTCCCCGATGCCGATGGAGTGGAACGCGCCGCAGTTGGGGCACCGCTTGCCCCACCCGGCGGCCTTGGGCGCCTCGCCGCCGTCGAACTGGAGGGTGTACTCGACCCGCACGAACGAGGGCGCCAGGCGCTTGGCGATGGCCGCCGCGTCGGCGGGCTTGACGGCCTCCTCCGCCCCGAGCGCGGGCGCCAGCAGGGCGACGGCCAGGACGGTCCAGAGGGCGAGTCGGCTCATCGGGGGCTCCTTCGGCCGCGCCGGCCCGCCGCGGGCCCCTCGCCGGAGGGACCGCCCGGGGCGCCGCCCGCGCGGCCGCTATTCCTACAGCGCCACTTCGCGCGGCGGGTCTCCTGACCCGCCGCGCCTGTCGCGTCTTCCAGGCAAGAAACCCGGCTCTCCAGCGCGGTGGGTCGGTCCATACGGAGGCGTATGCCGAGACCCACCGCGCAAACACTCCAGTGGCGCTGTAGGGCTATTCCTTCTCGTAGTCGCGCGCGAAGTCCAGCACCAGTTGGCGCATCAGGCCGTTCCGGAGGACGACGAACACCAGCCGGTGCTTCCGGTCGATGCCGCGGAGCGATTCCTGGTGGACCTTGCGCACCTCCTCCAGCGTCGCCACCGGATGGTCGTCGATCTTCAGGAGGATGTCCTGCGGCCGCAGGCCCGCGGTGGCGGCGTTCCCGGGCTCCCGCACCCCGAAGATGAAGACGCCCTCGCGCCGGTGGAAGTAGAGGTCGGGGTTGTCGAACTGGTTGATCGTCTTGACCGTCAGGTCCCAGCGCGGGCAGTCGAACGCCTCGCCCTCGACGAGGCCCTTTTCGCGCGGCACAAGTTGCATCTGCATCGTCTGGCCGTCGCGCACGAGTTCGACCGTCACCGGCTGGAACTTGGGCAGCAGGCCCAGGGCCCGCCGGACGCCGGGCAGGTCCTCCTCGGTGATCGCGCTCACCGATCGGTCGCCGATCTTCACGATCCGGTCGCGGGCCTGGATGCCGGCCCGCCGCGCGGGGCTGTCCGGGTCGGTCTCCGACACGATGACGCCCTCGCTGGCGCTGAAGTAGATGTTGCGGTCGAAGTCCTTCAGCGGCTGGAGTTGCAGGCCCGTCCAGGACCAGTTGACCTTGCCGTACTCGCGGATCTGGGCGACGATGTGGCGGACGGTGTCGGACGGGACGGCGAACCCCATGTCGCCGCCCTCCATGGCCGCCCGCGTGTTGATCCCGATGACCTCGCCCTCGGTGTTCACGAGCGGGCCGCCCGAGTTCCCCGGGCTGATCGACGCGTCCGTCTGGAGCCACAGGCTGTACTGGCTGGCCTCGGGGAGGAACCGGCTCGTGCACGCGATGATGCCGATGGAGACGCTGCGGCTGAGGCCCCACGGGGCGCCCATCGCCATGACGAAGTCGCCTTCCTTCAGGCGCGACGAGTCGCCCAGGACGGCGAACGGGAGCGGAGGCGAGTCGGCCGGCGCCGCGAGCGCCAAGACGGCCAGGTCCGTGTCCTTGTCGCTCCCGACCACCTTGGCGTCCATCGCGCGGCCGTCGTACAGCAGGCACCGCACCTCGACGGCCTTCTCGACGACGTGCCAGTTCGTGAGGACCTCGCCCTTCTCGGAGATGATGACGCCGCTGCCGGCGACCTCCTGGGAGATCTTCTTGCCCTGCTCCAGCGTCTCCTGGAGACACTTGATGTAGACGACCGCCGGGAAGACCTTGTCCTTGGCCCCGCGGACGACCTCGCGGAAGTCGAGCCGCGCGAGGGCCGCCCCCCCGCCCCGAACCGCCTCCGGGGCGCACCCCGGCCCGCCGGCCGCGGCCAGCGCGGCCGCCGCCACGGCCCAGACCGAGACCACGACCGTGTACAGGGACGGCTTCCTCATCCCCAGGCCCCCTTCACGCGCCGGGAGCAGGGCCGGCGCAGGAACCCATTCTACTGGATTCGCCGCGGACGCCAACAGGAATCCGCCCGCGCGGAGGGTGGTGTCATCCCGAGCGAGCGCAGCGAGTCGAGAGCCTGCCCCGAGCGAATCCGAATGGGGGTCTCGCCGTGGCCGTTGTCGTGGCCGTCTGCCTTCGCTCGTGGCTCGTGGCTCGCGGCAGGCCACTCCGGAGGGGGTGGGGGTGAGGGGAATCCGCCGCCGGTGCCGGTGTCTCGACTGCGGGCAGGTACGGATCGGCAAGGAGTACACCTAACGCCCAAGCTCACCTGCCCGGCCCGCACGGCGAACTCCGAACGTGCAGAACCAGCACGCGGGCCGGGGCAGGTGCAGCGCCTGGTTAGGCGACACATCAACGGACTTTCTCCAGGTTGACGAAGTCCTTCACCCGGATGTCGTGGCCGGTCAGGTTCCCGGGGGCTCCCACCACCACCCTCAGGGTGATCTTGTCCAGTGTGGCGCGGTCCGCGGCAAAACTGACGACGACACGCCCTGGCTTCGACGGTTCCTCCCGCAATGTCGCGAACAGCAGCGACTTCTCTCCCTCTCTGATTTCCAAGTCAACGCGGACGAAGCTCTTCAGCTCG
>Ga0315274_10007796_pt1 | contig 15478 bp, 16 predicted proteins | sample YL17G02_20_MG_FD_203700 | JGI IMG/M metagenome (GOLD analysis project Ga0315274, IMG submission 203700) | Sediment microbial communities from Yellowstone Lake, YNP, Wyoming, USA - YL17G02_20 | ecosystem: Environmental > Aquatic > Freshwater > Lake > Sediment | place: USA: Wyoming | collected... | reverse complement strand
CGTTTAGCGCCGGCCTGTATCAAACCGACCCGCCCTCGAAGTTGCTTCGTCGCGTAAGCGTCGCCTTTGGTCAGTCCAAATGCCTCCAGGAGGTCATGCAGGGCAAAGTCACTGAAGAAGCATAAGCCGGGGAATCCCCTCGGCAGTTCGAGCCAGTGTTGCACAGTGAACTTCTCGGCCAACGCTACGCGAGCGCGTCTCCCTTTCCCCTGCTTGGCGCGGCGAAACCGCCGAAGAAACGCTTCGTCTCCTGCCTGGCGCGCCTTGGTAAGCCTCTGGTCAAGCCTCGGCGTGACGAGCAAATCAGCCCGCCGTCGCGCCTTCGCGTGCCTCAAGTGTGCGACGTAATAGTCGTCCGCTTCGCGCAATCCGTCTGGGGTCCGGCGAAGCTTCGCCCAGGTGTCGGCCCACCCGTGCGCACGGTGGATGAGCCTTACCTCAGCCCGCAACTGGCTGGCGGTGGCCAACCATAGTCGCGCCATCCAAGGTTCTTCCCGGGTGCGGCAGAAGTTGCTCCACTCAGACACGTCCACGGCCTCCAGCAGCCAGCCGAAGGGGTCAAATTGCGCCGAAGCCTGGTCGAGTATTGTCGGTTCCAGTCGCCTGAGACCGTGGGCCAACGGTGTTGGTTTCCCTGGTTCGGATTCGCACTTGGCCAGCGCCACGAGACTGGCCTTTGGCCATCTGACCTGCTCCCAGTGCCTCCGCAGGTCGCCGGTCGTCATCAGGCGCAGCTCACCGAGCAACTCCGCCTTTAACCGCTCGACGACGATCCTGCGTTCGCCACTTCTGCCTTTGCTCGCCACTTCGGGACTGCTCTGCTTCAACCTCACGCCTCCTGAACGGCAGGTTTGATTTCCGTCTCCAGCAGCTTGCCCAAGCCAACGGAGATGCGCGCCTTGTGGTCGGCATAGTGCCGCGCCGTGGTCGTGATGTCGGAATGGCGTAGAAACCGGCTGGCCGCGTAGATGCCGTGTTGCGTGGCTATGAGCGCGCCGATTTCCTTCCGCAGTTCATGCAGTGGTTTGTTGGCCGTCACACCCTTGGAGCGCAGCCATTCGTTGAGCCGGTCGAAAATCGGCTCGCAACGGTAGTAGATGCGGGGCGAGTCGTTGCGTGGCGGCCGGTCGCTAGTGATGATAAACGGCGATTGGCTGGCGGACATGAACTCGCGCAACTCGGCGCTTACTTCCGAGTCAATCGTGATCTCGCCCGCGCTGTCCTTCGTTTTGAGATGCAGCCACTCGGTTTCTTCCAACCGGATGACCTGGTTCTGCCAGTCCACCACGCGCCACTCGACCAGATCAATTTCGCCCTTCCGCATCCCGGCGAACAGACCGAGGAGAAACGCTTTATAGACTTCCGGCTCGGCGGCTTTCAGTTCCACTCTGGCAGCGGCGATGAGCGTTTGCACGTTCAGCTTGGAGACGTATTTCATGCTGCCGGAGTCGAACAGTTCCACGCCGTCAAAGGGCAGCGGAGTCGGCAGCTTCACGCCTTTGAGCGCCTTCGTGAGTTTCGGACTGAACAGACTGCGGGAGCATCGCGCGTAGCTGTTGGCCGTGCGCTTGGCCGACGCAATCGCGGCGGGAGAGTTGCCCGCTTGCGCGATGAACTTCCGCTGCCACGCCGCCACGCGCTCCGGCGTCACGCGCTCCAAGCGGGTGCGGTCAATGCGCTCGACCCACTTCCGATTGCCGCCCGCTTTGTAATCGAACTTCGCCCGGTCGTGCTTCACGCCGAAAATCCCGGCCACGATCGTATGGAGGCAGTTCTCGTAATTCAGGAACGTGCGGAGCCGGAGCTTGCCCGTGTCCCGGATAGCGCGCAGATACTCCCCCACGGTCAACGTGTTGGTCGGCGCGCCGTTACCGTCCGGCTTGAACTTGGCAAGCGTGGCATCCCATCCGTTCGCTTCAAGGAAGGTGAAAACCTCTTTCGCTTTCTTCGCAGCGGCGGCCTGATTCGGCGTGCCCAGGTTGAACCATGCTTCCCGCCCGTCTTTCTTGAGGCGCACCTGCCAGTCAGGAATCTCGATCAGCCTGCCGGTCTTGTGGTCCGCGTAACTCCGTTTCCTGAGTCGTGAGAACCAGTGATCGGCGTGAGTTTTGGACAGAGGGCGCTCCTTTTCGCGGGGGGGACAGCAATTCTGCTGTCCCCTTTCTGTCCCCTTTTGGCTGTTCTGAACTGTTCTTTCCTGTGCTTTCATGGCTTCACCAAAGGCCCGTTGTTATTGGTCAGGATGTCTGTATTCATTGAACGGAAACGAATTTGAACGAACAGTTGCGAACAGTCAAGCTTGGAACTTCGGATCAGAAGGTTGCAGGTTCAAGTCCTGCCGGACGCGCCAGTCTTATAGACAAGGAGTTACAATCGAAAACTGGTCTGGAAAACAGCCGCCTGTTTTTGGGTTCTGCGCCGTTTCTGCGCCACTTGCCACGCCTGCCACGGCCGGCTTCCGTGCCTTCGGCTGCCGCTGAATCGGCTTGGAATTACAGCCGTGGACTCCGCTTTCCAGCCGCCGGACACCTTGTCCACAACCTTGTCCACGTCCTCAGAACGCCAAGGCGAGGCGCTGGCGCGTTCCTGTGGCCGGTGCGGCGTCGGCGATGATCTCCGCGCGGGAACGACGGCACGGCTGGGCTTGCCTGTTCCCCTGCTGGCGGTCACACTCCCGATATGCTGATTCTGTCACGGAAGGTGGGGCAGTCGATTGTGATTGGCGGGAACATCGTGGTGAAGATCGTCGGGGTGGACGGGGAGCAGATCAAGCTCGGGATCGAAGCACCGAGGGACGTGCCGGTCCACCGGGAGGAAGTCCAACGGGAAGTTGAACAAGGCAGGCCCCGCACGGGAGCGAACGCACTGAAGGCCGTTTTCGGCCTGCCCTCCTGACCGTCATCGCCGCGCGCCGGAACCGTCGCTGGAGAAGAAAGTTGCGCTAACCATAGGCTCCGTCCAGATTCTCACTGTGAGCCGTCCCGACCGACTTTTCCGGTATTTCCGTTCAGTTCAGCACAAATGGGGGAAGGTCTCTTCCCCCCATGAGGGGCTATTTGAAAAGAGGAGACTCTGGACTTCCCGAGTAGATGGTTTCAACGATCCGTTCGATATAGCGCCTCGGTAGGACTCGTTCGTTGAGACAATCCGTAAGCAGGAGGCGAAGAAGGTATTCGCCTTTGACACGCCACTCAACGGCCCAACCTGGCCTCAGTTCAACAGGATTATGCAGCCGCAGCGCGATGAATTCAATCCGATCCTGGCTCAACTCCTGGTGAAGGGGATGCAGCAGAAATTCAGTGACGACCTCGGCGTGATCTGTTTCTCGGCGAACCTCAACAGTCTCCTGATGTGGTCGCACTACGCGGACGGCCATAGAGGATTTGTGGTCGAATTTGACCCGAAGCATTCCATGTTCTCCCCAAACGACTTCGACCACGTGCGCTACGTTCAAGAGCGCCCCTCGGTGCACGAAGGGGGGACGCCGGCAGAATTCAAGGTACTCGTTATGGCAAAGAGCAAGCAGTGGGAAGACGAGGCCGAGTGGAGACTGATGATACCAAACAACCGTCTTCAACCTGTTCCTGAAGGCAAACAGACGCACTACTACTTACCGCTGCCCGAAGACGCGGTGAAAGCCGTGTTCCTTGGATGCGCGATGGAACCCGAGCTCCGGAGGGCCATCGTTGCCAGTCTGAGAAGATACCGACATGGCGATATTCCACTGTTTGTCATGGTACAGGCACAGAACGCGTACAGGCTGGAGGCTAAATCATTCGACGAATGGGAAAAACAGGAGGCCGCGAGTCAAGATTTGCGTGCAGATTTCGAGGCCAAATGCGCTGCCTACCTGCCGAGGACCGAATCCAGCTCGCCCTGACGCTGTGCCCTGGACACGCCGGCCGTGCGGAAGGCCCGCCAGCGCGTCCTGACCAAGCGGGTGCGGTCCTGTGACATGGTGCCGGCCGGTGATCGTGGCGCGGCGGCGGCGCACGCGCTCAAGCCAACGCCAAGCGGTGTTCACTTCACGGCTTTCTTCCCACCGCCAGGAACCGGCGTTCCGTAGTCAAACAAGGCTACTGTCTTTCTTGCCCCCTGTGTGTTCGTGTAAGTGTAATTGCCGGTCAGCATGGCGAGAACAGCTACCCCTTGACCGTCAATCAGCCTAGATTGATCCGGGTGGTTCTTGAGAAAAACGACCGTCCCAAGGCCGCCGAATGACGGATCTCGACGCACGACCATGCTGAAGTCGGGTGACTGAGATCGCCCCACGTTAATCTCACTCCGCCGTTGCGGATAGAACTCAAGACGGGTGAGGAGACGGATGGAGACAAGGATGCCACCATCGCCCACTTGCAGAACCGTTCCTCGAATGAACCGCCAAGCTGGCAGGGGCTGCGTTTTGAAACCCCCTGAGCTGTCCTCTGAGATCATCCACGAAACCAAGGAATGAACGTAGTAGTTGGTCCCTCCGATGGAACGCACGTCGTTCAGAACCACGGGCTGTGCCGCGGGCTGTGCCGCGTTGCTCACTCGGTTCGTTTTGAACTTTGGGCCGTCTGAACCGGGCGCAAAGCCCCCGATTGACCGGAGGTCGTCCTGAGCATGGGAAATGAAACCCAATATCGCCAGACCAGTGACCGCCATTTGCAGCAGCAGCGCGAGACTGCCGGTCCTGGTCATCGGAACCTGTGGTTGCATGCTCGAAGCATTGGCCCCGGCTGCAATTCCTACAAGAGCAAAGAGGCGGACCCGGTTTGACCCGAGCCCGCCCTTGAGCCGTGCGGTGCCGTCGGCGAGGTTGACGGCGGTGCACGGAAAGTCTGACGGCGCACCGCGGACGGTAGGGACGTTCCGATGCGCCGTGTCCGATAGCGGCGAGAAACGAAAGCACCGCCACGGACAAAAAGGAATTGGGGCAGGCGCTGGATTGACGTCCGCCCCTATGCCAAAAGCACAGCAATCGCCACACGGCGCGCCGCACCTCCAGGACTGAAAGAGCGTCCTGCGCGCGTCACCAAAAACGCGTGGGCAAATCATGGATCATGCCGCGTTCACGGTGGTATCTTGAGGTCGGAACGGACTGGCTGCGGCGCAGAGTCGATAAGCTCTCGCCTCGCACGGGCGACAAGCCTGCGCGGATCGAAGTCCGGGATCTGGGTTTTCGCTGGGGCTCGTGCGGCAAGAACGGCGTCCTCTACTTCAATTGGAAAGTGGTCCAGCTCCCCGTCCGGTTGGTGGATTACGTCATCGCGCACGAACTCGTTCATTTGCGCGAAGGCCACCACGGCCTTGCCTTTCAGGCGGCTTTGAGCCGGGCGCTGCCCAACTGGCGCGAACGCAAAGATGCCTTGGAAAACCAGGCCAAGGAGTATCTCGTGTTCGGGCTTTCCGCGGAGGGATGATGACGCTCGGCATCGACCTGTCCTCAATGCCCGGCGGCACGGCCGCCTGTCTGTTGCGGCGGCAGATGAAGCGGGCGGTTGCTGAACCACCGCGGCAGCATTGCATGGACGACGAGCTCGACGATTCCCAGCGTCTCACGCCTTCGTTCCTCGCCCCCGCCTTCAACGGAGATCTGCTGAAGCGTGGCCTTGTTTTCGTCGAAGATTTCCGGGTCGCCCTCAAACTCAGCGAAATTGTGGCGCAGGTCGGAGTAGAGCAGTTCGCCGACGCGGAACTGGTGCAGGTGGCTGTTGGTCCAGCCCATCGCCAACTGGAGGACGGCGTGCAGCCAGCCGAGGTTGGCGTTGCCCGGCACTTGCAGCCGGCGCCAGATCGGCGGCTTCGTCTCGTTCAAGACGACCTTCAGTTGGTAGATGGGAGACTTGGCTTTCCCGGCGGTGGGTTCAATTTGGGCGATCATGGTTCCTCGCCTCCACGAATACGGACCCGCGTTTCCTCCACAATCCAGAGCCGGTTAGCGAGCGGGGTCGTCACCAGCAGGGGCAGGATTCGTTGCAGGGCCGCGATTTGCTGCGGGCGTGCCTGACGGTGGAGCCGCAGCACGACAAAGCCGGGATGCTGTTCGGGTGGATACTGGCGGATGTCGGACAGGTCGAGGTCAGCGGTGATAAGGACGCGATTCTCCCGCTGACAGACGGTGACAATTTGCGAGTCGGACGCACCCACCAGTTGTTCGTCAAACACGGTCAGGGCGTCGTGTCCGACCTGTTGGAGGAGCGGGACAAACTCGACCGGCAGGTTTTGGTCAATCTTGAATTTCATGCGGGCGCGAGGTCCCGCAGAGGCACCACTTCTTCATGGGCGAGGCTGGCGGCGTAGGCGATGCAGGCCCGGATATCTTCGTCCGTCAGCGGCGGGTAGCTGCGCGTGATTTCCGCCGGGGTCAGCCCCTCCGCCAGGTTGTCCAAGACCACGGACACCAGGATCCGGGTGCCAGCCACGCAGGCGCGGCCTTTGCACACGTCCGGTTTGATCGAGATGCGTTCTTTCCAGTTCATGGTCGTAGCTTAGTCGGTTTTCACGATTGTTGCACGGTTCCAGTTGCCGCCATCACCCACCCAATCCCATCCCAATGTCTTCAGCACCTTCTCCAGTTCGCCGTTGGCGGTTTCGAGTTCCTCCTCGGCTTCGCGGAACTCGACCACGGCTTCGTCCAGCGGCAGCACTTCGACTTGTTCGCCCACGGAGACGTAGCGGCTGAACTGGCCGAAGCCGCGCGCCCGATCACTCGATCTGCGGCTTGATCACGCGGGAACCGATGGCGGCCATCCTGGCGCGCAACGCTTCATACCCGGCCTCGCCTGGGTAGGTGCCAACGATCGCGCCGCCCGAGCCCGCGAAATTCGCGCTCGCGCCGCACTGCCGGGCGACCTCGACCATACGAATCTGCCAGAGCGGCAGACGGTAAATGCTGCGCCGGACCTCGAAATTGTCGTCCATGAGTCGGGCCAGCCCCTTATGATCGTTCTTGAGCAGCGCGTCACGGCCCAGCTTGGTGATCTCCGCCAGCGACTTCATGGCGTCCACCACCTTCGGTTCGCCCCGGTCGAAGCGTCCGCGGAGGTCATTGTGAAACACTTCGGTCGGTTCGCTCAGGGAGTCGTGATACGCGACATACAGCGGCGGCAAAAGGCCGGGAGACAACGGTTCGTAACGGTAACACTTGAAGCCCTCCACCCGGTGCTCCAGCGCCGGGTCGAAATCCATGTAAACCACGCCTTCGTAAACCTGGATGACGCGGTCCTGCAGTCCGGCCATGATCCCCAGCTTGTCTTTCTCGACGGACAAGACGAACGAGGGCTGCGCTTCGAGGGGAATCTGGATGCCGTAAAACTCCATGAGGCAGCGCAACGTGGCCACGATGATGGCGCTGGAACCGGCCAGGCCCACCTGTTGCGGCACGGTCGTGTCGTAACGAATGGAGAAGTTCCGCTCGTGAAGCGTCCGGCGTTGAGCCTGGCAGTATTCGACGAACCGTTTGATGGTCGCTTTGATCAGCCGGATGCCGCCGTAGTAGCCGTGCAAATCCACATCCCGGGCCAGGTCGTGGATGGACCGGAAATGGGCGCGGTCGTTCGCCGACAGCACGATGTCCAGGGAATCCCATTCATACAACACCACCTCCGCGCGGAAATTGCGGACAATGACGGAAATGGTGCGGCCCTGGTACCCGTCGGAAGGATTCCCCAGGAGTCCGGACCGGGCGTACGCGCATTTACGAATGATGATCAAGCAATGCCTCGAGGTGCCTTCGCAAGGCCGGCCCCTGTTTCTCATCCTCCAAGGCAAACTCCACAAAGGCGCGGAAGTAAGCCTGGAAGTTGCCAATGTCATAGCGCCGCTCATCGGCGCGCAAGCAAACCCCATACACCTTGCCGCCGTCCTTCATCAGCAGACGAATGGCGTCGGTGATTTGAATCTCACCGCCTTTGCCCGGCGGCGTCCGCTTGATGGCCTCGAAAATCACCGGCGCGAACACGTACCGCGCGGCGATGGCCAGGTTGCTGGCCGCCTCCTGCGGCGAGGGCTTCTCGATCAGGTCGTCGACTTCGAAGATGTCTCCCTCTTCTTTGGGCTTGGCAATGCCGTAGCGGTGAACTTCCTCCCGGGGCACCTTCTCGAACGCGACGACGGCGGACGCCTGCTTCTCGATGAAACAACGGATCATGCGTTGCACAATGTCACTCTTGGCGTGCATGCCGATGATCGAATCACCCAGCGCGGTCACGAAAGGTTGATCCCCGACAAACGGCTCTGCGCATTGGATGGCATGGCCCAGCCCGAGCAATTCACGCTGGCGCGTATAAAAATACTGCAACGGCGCGCGTTCGAATTCGAGTTCCTCCAGCAAGGCCTCCTTGCCGGTCTCGCGCAACTCCTGAATGAGCTCTTCGTTCCGGTCAAAATGGTTCTCAATGGAGGCCTTGCCGGGACCCGTGATGAACAACACGCGCTTCATTTTCATGCGGGTCAGCTCTTCCACCACGTACTGAACCACCGGCTTGCGTCCCACCGGCAGCATCTCCTTGGGTTGGGACTTGGTCGCGGGCAGCAGCCGCGTTCCCAATCCTGCCACCGGCACCACCGCAATATTGATGTCCATCATTGAGTGATCGGGAATTGTTTTTTCACGGCTTTGAATCTTGTGCACAGAAATCAAAAAGCAAGCCAGATGTTAGACCAGACGAGAGGCGGGGCTCAGGGCGGGCAAGATCTCCTCTCAGCCTCGGGTCACCACGCCGCTTCGGACTTCTTCGATTCTCCATCTTCGATTCTCCATCTTCGATTCTCCATCTTGCCCACGGTCGGAACCTGGACTACTCTTCCGATGGTTCGGATGCGTGATTCGGCGAGAGGTTTCTCCAACCTCTCACTACTCCTTGTGCTGGGTCCCGTCCGAACCAGCGTACCCACGAGTCGGCACACCAGGAAATCCGGCCAATTCCCTGACCTGAAAGAATCACCCCACGCGATCCAAAGCCGCGCGGTTGGCAGAGGGTTAAATCTTCACGCGGGATGCGTGAGATTCACGCGGTCTGGTGCCCCGAAACCCCACGTTTCAAGCCATCCGGTCGCCGGCACAACGGCTGCTAAGAATCAGCCAGCGCACCATCGCGAAGGCCGTATATGAAACCGCCACTTGAGATTTCCCCCGTCGGCACTCTGGAGTTCCGTCCTGGTCAGGTTGACACCAGCCTCGCCGGCACCCGCTCGGTGGGTGCGGGAAATGGCGTCTTGACCCGTTCCGCCCGCTTGGACTACCTGCTGGCGGCCGTGCGCCGACGCGACCGCCGGGTGAGACGTGCGCCCCTGGTCCCTCGTTGAGCCGCGACTGCGTGGGATGCGCGCGCAACCAAGGGTGCGCCGAGTCGGGTCAAAACCAGCCGCAAGGCGGGTTGGAGCGAGAAAGGGAAGGGTCGGCTCCTGGCAAAAAGGTGTTGGGCCGGAGCGTCCGAAGGGATTATGGTTGCCCCTGTCCGGTCGGTTGGAATCCGGCCATGAACGGCATCGCTTGCTTTCTGTCGGTGGCGGGCACATGGACGATCAGCGCGGGAGTGATCGCGGTCTTCGCCCTGGGCTTATTGGCTCTCGCCTGTCACAGCGTGGCGACGTCCCCGGCGGCCGCCGAGGTTCTTGGGCGGCTGCGGGAAAGGGTGGAGAGGTTGCGTCGTCATGGGTTTGGTCCCCCTTACCGGGCGGCCCGATCCGTAAGGTTCCGAAGGCAGCGACTGACGGAGGTTCGGCAGCAGCTCAAGGAAAGAGGGCGCTTCGCCGATGGCCACGTCGGCCAACTCCCCCGTGACGCCGCTCCGAAAGCGGGCACTTGGGGAACTGGGGCGCGCGGCTTCACTCTGATTGAACTGTTGGTGGTCATGACGATCATCATCCTGCTCGCGGCGTTGCTGCTGCCGGCGCTCGGTCGCGCGGGCGCCAAGGGCCGGCAAATCCACTGCCTCGGCAACCTGAAACAGATCGGAGCCGGCTTTCACCTCTTCGCCAATGATCATGGCGATCGATTCCCGATGCAGGTCTCCACCAACGAGGGTGGCGCACTCGAGTTCAATCAGTTCGCGCCGGACGTGGCCGGGCTGTTCACCTGGACGTTCCGCAACTTCCAGGTCTTGTCGAACGAACTGATCACCCCAAAGCTCCTGGTCTGCCGGGCCGACCATCGCCCTGCGGCGAGCAGTTTCGCAACGCTCACCGACCGCCAGGTAAGCTACTTCGCCGGCCGAAACGCCGAACCCCGCCAGCCCAACTCGGTCCTCGCCGGCGACGACAACCTGACCAACGCCACCGCCGCGCCATCGACCCCCTCCCCCGCCCCTGCTGAAATCAGTTTCGGCTGGACCCGCGCCCGACATGACCTACGCGGGAACGTGCTGTTCGCAGACGGCCGGGTGGAATTGCGGCGCAGCCTCTCGCTGCGACGAGGCGCCGGGTTCCCCACCACCGGACCGCCGCGGGGTGGAATGCCTCCCCGGCCGACTGTCACCCGTGCGGACTCGTCCCTCGGGCAGGCAGGCCAACCGGCCGGCGGTCCTTCACGAACTGTCTTGACGCAGCCGGAGCCCGGCCCGACCGGCCTGCCAACGGCGTCGCGTGGCACGAACGTGACGGCCGAGCCGTCGGTCCAAGTCACCAACGCACCGGCTGGCGGCGTCAGCTACACGGCGGTTCCGAACACCGAGCCGCGTGAGGAATGGGACACGCCCCGGTTCCGGTTTTTCGCGTTTCTCTTCAAGCTGATCTTGATCCTCTATCTACTCGCCGGCGCGGTCATCGTCACGCTTTACTTCCTCAAGAAGAAGAAGGAGCAGGAAACCGACTCCGGTGGACCCGTGTGAAGCTAGAACTCAAAGCTAGCTCGAAGAAGGTAGGGCGAGGCGTCCCTGCCGAGCCGGACCTGTTTGGAGGGCGGTTTGTTTCTCGCGCCAGCGTTTGGAGTGCGTGCGATTTATCGCCGCTTTGGATCCTCCGAGCCCTTGGCGGCCTCTCATGTGGTTGGCACCCCGAAAGCGGTGCTCAAGCACCCGCACTCCAAACGCTGGCGCGACTTCTGATCGACCACTCCGAAGAGACGGTCTTTGGTCCTCCCGAAATCCCGTGAAGAACCTCAAAGAAAATCGGGGATGGAACATGCGGGATCGACTGCGCGGTGCTGACCGCGCGGGCCGCGGCGCGTTCACGCTGATTGAGCTGGCCATCGTGACGGTTGTCGTCGCCGTCTTGGTGACCTTGATCCTGCCGGCGGTGACAAGGCCAGGCAGGATGCGTGCGAGAGGGATCCCATGCATGAACAACCTGAAACTGATCGGGCTGGGGTTTCGGCTCTTCGCGAACGACAATGAGGACAAGCTCCCTTGGGGGGTCTCCACGAACCAGGGCGGCTCGCGTGAGTTCCTGGAGACACCGTTCTCGGCCTTCCGCCACTTCCAGGTGATCTCGAACGAACTGTCCACGCCCTGGAGGCTTCTGTGCTTCAGGGATCGGCAGCGGAACGGCGCGACCAACTGGTCTTCATTCCAAGGCAACAAAGCGCTCAGCTATTTCGTGGGTCTTGATGCCAGCGGGAGCAATCGCTCATCAATCCTATCGGGTGATCGGTTCCTTGGAAGCACCCACCCTCCAACCAACGGTCTGCTCACGCTGGACGTGCTCAGCCTGCTCTGGTGGACAAACGGTGCCCACGGCGGCGGCGGCAACTTGGTTAAGAGCGACCTCAGCGTGGAGCACGTCGAATCCCGCGGTCTGCTCCAGGCGCTCCGCAATAGCGGCCTCGCCACGAACCGGCTGGCCTTGCCGCTGATCGGACCATGACCAAGTCCAGCCAGCCAATCAGGAGCGGTGCGTTCACGCTGATCGAGTTGGCGGTCGTGATCGTGGTGATCGCGCTGCTCGCCGTCATGGTCCTGCCAACGCTGGCAAAAGCCAAACGGAGGGAGCAACACATCGGTTGCATCAGCAATCTCAAGCAGGTTGGGCTCAGCTTCCGGATCTTCGCCAACGACAACGGTGAGCAATACCCATTCAGTGTCTCCACCACCAACGGCGGCGCGAAAGAACTCGTGGCTCCCGGCGCAACCTTTCTGCAGTTCCGCGCGATGTCCAACGAGCTGAGTACGCCGTACGTCCTGACTTGTCCGGCGGATCGCCGAAGCCGGGCGAGCAACTGGGCGAGTCTGACCGAATCCAATCTCAGTTACTTCGTTGGCTTGGATGCCAAAGACGCCTGGCCCGGCGCCTTGTTGTCCGGCGACCGTAATCTCTCCGTCAACGGCGTGGCTGTTCGCTCGGGGTTGCTGGAGTTGACCACGAACTCCGAGGTGGGCTGGACGGCCGAGATGCACCGCGGCGCCGGCAATCTGGTTCTGGGCGACGGCAGCGTCCAGCTGGCTACAACCGCCAAGCTGACCGAGCAGGTCCGCCATCAAGAGATCGCCACGAACCGGCTGCTGATCCCCTGATCCCCGGCCGCGCGTAGCTGCGTTCGTGAGAGCGCGGCTAATTTCAGCCGCCGACTCACGTCGGCCGCTACAAGACATCCGGGTGTTTGAGCGCTTCCCGCCCGTCACCGGTTAGTCGCCGGCAAGGTGAGGAAGAAGGTGCTGCCCTTGCCGACGTCTCTTTCCAGACCCACCTCGCCGCCGTGGCGCTAGATGGCGTGACGAGCAGACCCGCGGCTTTGTTGAGAATTTGCTTTCTCGAAGTCCGCCGATTCAGTGAGATGTCCCACGATGAAAATGTCCCTGACCTTGCCGCTCGCGGCCCTGCTGCTCTCGCTCCACCTCGCCGCCGCCGTCGAACCCGCGCCTTACCGCGTTACCGCCAAACTGCCGGACGCCGCGGAAATGCTCTCCCCGTCGGCTACGCGCCTGGTGGGCTTCCTCGGCGAGCGCGTCGCCGCCAACGAACAGAACCGGCTGCTGAAGGTGGACGAGGAGCCCTTGCTGGCCGGGTTCCGGAAGAAACCGGGCGTCCACCCGTGGATTGGCGAACACGTCGGCAAATGGATGCACGCTGCCACCCTGGCGTGGGCTTACGCCGGCGACCCCGAACTCCGCGCCAAGCTCGACCGCGTGGCGGCGGAACTCGTCAAGGCCCAGGAACCCGACGGCTATCTCGGCACCTACGTGCCGGATAAACGCTTCGGGCTCTTCGAGGGCGCCGACTGGGATGTGTGGTCGCACAAGTACTGCCTCATCGGCCTGCTGACCTACCACCAATACACCGGTGACGAGGCGGCGCTGAACGCGTGCCGGAAGATGGGCGACCTGTTCATCGCCACGTTCGGCCCCGGCAAAAAGAGCATCCTCTCCGCCGGCACCCATGTCGGCATGGCCGCCACCAGCGTTCTCGAACCCGTCGTGGTCCTCTACCGCTTCACCGGCGACGACCGCTATCTCGACTTCGCCCGATACATTGTGAAGTCGTGGGACGAACCCAATGGCCCGAAGATCATCGCCACCTTGCTCAGCGAGAAGCAGGTGAACAAGACGGCGAACGGCAAGGCCTACGAGATGCTTTCGAACCTGGTCGGCCTCTGCGAACTGGCGCGGGCCACTGGCGACCGTGACCTGCTCCAGCCGGTCTTGAATGCGTGGCAGGACATCGTGGCCAAGCGGCTCTACCTCACCGGCAGCGCCAGCCAGGGCGAGCATTTCCGCGGCGACTTCGAGCTCCCGAACCAGGAGAGCGCGCATGTCGGCGAAGGGTGCGTCACGACCACCTGGATCCAACTGAACTCGCAGTTGCTGCGCCTGACGGGTGAGGCGAAGTACGGCGATGAACTGGAGAAGACGTTCTGCAACCACCTCGCCGCGGCGCAGCGGCCCGACGGCGCGCAATGGTGCTACTTCACCGCGCTGGAAGGCACCAAGCCCTACGGGCCGGGCATCAACTGCTGCGTCTCGAGCGGCCCGCGCGGCATGGCCCTCGTGCCCCAGAACGCCGTGCTCCTCGGCGCGAACCAGACCGACGGCTGCCCGGTCGTGCTCCTGAACCAGCTCCTGCCTGCTGAGTTCAAGGTGCCGATCAACCGGACCATCGTCACCATCGAGCAGCGCAGCCAGTTTCCGGTCGCCGGCCAGATGACCCTCGTCGTCCGCGCACCCCGGCTGGTGCGGTTCGCCCTGGCCTTGCGGACTCCCGCCTGGGCCCAACCGCTCACGATGGAGGAACGATCGAGTCGTCAGCCGGGCACGCTGAAGAATGGCTGGACCTTCCTCCCGCCGCGCGAATGGAAAGAGGAGACGCGCGTGTCGGTCACGTTCAACCTGTCCCCTCGCATGGTCCTGGGCGACCACGGCAACGCCAGCCGCGCGGCGCTGCTCTACGGTCCGCTCGTGCTGGCCTACGACGCGACGACCAACCCGGGCGGCGAACCCCCGGCCTTCCTCGGCTTGGCCCCAACCTCGGGCCAGCCCCCGGTGAGCTACAAGTCCGGCCGTTCTGCGGATCTCACCTTCGAGGCGCTGGTGCGTTCCGCCCGGCGGCCCGAACCCCACCCGGCGGTCTTTGTGCCGTTCGCCAACGCTGGCGCTGAGGGCGGCCGCTACCAGGTCTGGCTCCGCGCGCCAGGCGCTGAATTGCCTAAGAACGACTCGCTGCTCGCGTACGCGTCGGAGAGCCGATCCGACCCCGGCAACCGCGAGGGATCCACCACCGACGGCGACCTTGAGACCTTCGTGGTGACCTTCAACGGCAAGCCGCAGAAGGAGGCCTGGTTCGAAGCGCGAGTCGATCAGGCCGTGAAGATCGGTCGCGTCGTTTTCGCCCACGGCCAGGACTTCCACGACGGCGGATGGTTCGATGCCAGCGCCGGCAAGCCCAAGGTTCAAGTCCGGCGCACGAAGGACGGGGCCTGGGAAACCGTGGGTGAGCTGGCCGAGTACCCGGCAACGACTGCGACGGAGAATGCAGGACTCAAGTCGGGCCAGGCCATTGCACTGAAGCTGGCGCAGCCGGTTGAGGCCCTTGCCGTACGGGTGATGGGCAAACCTGCGTGCGGCGACAACCCAGCCCAGGCCTTTGCGTCCTGCGCCGAGTTGCAGGCCTTCTAGACGCTTCGCGCCACCCGTGAGCGCTCCGAGGCCGCGCCAGCGTTTGGAGTGCGCGCGGTTGACCGCCGCTTTGCGGTTTGTGTGCCGTGGGTGCCCGCGCCTTGGCCCGGGCAGATGCGCCGCCAGCCAAAGCGGTGACTGCGCTTCGCTCCGTCACCGCACTCCAAACGCTGGCGCGAGTTCCAGGTTTCCGTGGAGTTCGGGCGTGCCCGGCGTCACGACCGGTGTTCTCTGGGTTCTTTGTGGTTGAACTGCTCCGTTTAGGTTGAATACTCGGCCAACCGACGGGCCCCATCGCCCGTCCAACCTTCGCGATCTTATGAAGACGTCCACTTCGCTCCTCGCGGCGCTCTCGCTGGCGCTGGCAGTCCCCACGACCTCGCTCGCCAACGACACGGTTCGAACCTCCCGCGGTTCGATCACCCTGCCCACCTACCCGTGGGCGGCCG
>Ga0315274_10007795_pt1 | contig 15479 bp, 13 predicted proteins | sample YL17G02_20_MG_FD_203700 | JGI IMG/M metagenome (GOLD analysis project Ga0315274, IMG submission 203700) | Sediment microbial communities from Yellowstone Lake, YNP, Wyoming, USA - YL17G02_20 | ecosystem: Environmental > Aquatic > Freshwater > Lake > Sediment | place: USA: Wyoming | collected... | reverse complement strand
GATGCTTTACTCTTGAAAAAAGAGATCAGGCAGATGGGAGGGGTGAGTCCGGAGTATTCCAAATGGAACACCACCATGAGATATAAGAAAAATACCGTCACCCAAAACATGGTTGGAATTTACCCCATCTTTGGTGAATTAAGGAACATATATCCGGAACTTGGAGGAAGGTCCATAGATGACATTGATCTTAAAGAGAAAAAGAGGGTGGTATTCATCGGGAATAAATTGAAAGAGGATTTGTTTGGAAAAGAAGAGGCGGTGGGCAAATATATCTTCATGGACAATGTTCCCTTCTTGGTGGTGGGAGTAATGGAGAAGAAGTCCCAGGATTCAAATTATAACGGGCGGGACGAAAACAAAGCCCTCGTATCGGCCACCACCTTTGCCGCCATGTATGGAGACAGGTACGTGGACAATATCATATTCAAGCCAAAGGACCCCAGGCAAAGTGAACTTGTCAAAAAAAGGGTTTACCAGGTGCTGGGTGCGAAACATAAGTTCGACCCGGAAGATAAAGAAGCCCTTATGATGTGGGATACCTCCGAGTTCCAGAAATTCTTAACCTATTTTTTCTTGGCTTTCAGAGCCTTTTTGGCCATCATAGGGACCTTCACTTTAATTGTGGGCGGAATCGGAGTATCCAACATCATGAATATAGTGGTGGAGGAGAGAACCAAAGAGATCGGTGTAAAAATGTCTTTGGGTGCAAAGAAAAGACATATTTTGTCTCAGTTCATTTTTGAGACCTTAATGATAACTTTTGTAGGCGGCCTGGTAGGATTTATGTTCGCCTTTATGGTGGTGAAGATTTTTCCATTTTTCAAATTGGAGGAGTACATGGGAATCCCTGAGATTTCTTTCTTTACCGCTTTAATTGCCGTTGGGGTTTTAGGAACGGTAGGATTAATCTCAGGATTTTTCCCCGCCCGAAGAGCCGCTAATTTAAATCCGGTGCAAGCCCTGAAATTTTAGCCCCCTCACCCCCTATCTCCCCCTCTCCATTTCATGGAGAGGGGGACTAAGGGGGAGAGGTCGGTATTTTTCATCTGCTCAATACAATGGAGTAAACCTTGAAAGGATTTTTGATCTTCAGGCTTTTCTTAAGAGATCTAAAAAAACAAAGGAAACGGATAACCTTGACCATCATGGCCATCGCCTGGGGAACTATATCCATTGTCCTCCTTTTGTCTTTCGGGGAAGGACTGAAAAGATCTTTAAACAAAACTCAACACGGCTTAGGAGAAGACATTGTAATCATGTGGGGAGGACAAACCTCCATCCCTTACCAGGGTCTGGGAAAAGGAAGAAGAATTTGGTTCATTGACGAGGACGTGGAGCTTCTGAAGAAAAGGATTCCCCAAATAGAATATATAAGCGGCGAATATGCCAGATGGGGAGTCTCTTTAACTTATAAAAAGAATACCGTGTCAGAGCATGTAACCGGAGTCTATCCCTCCTTCAAAGACATGCGGGCTCATTATGCGGAAATTGGGGGACGATTTATAGATGACTCGGATATGAAGAACAAAAGAAGGGTGATCTTTTTAGGAAACGAGCTAAAGAAAAGACTTTTTGGGGAAAACGAAGATGCCATAGGTAAGACCATAATTTTGAATAATATTCCTTTCACCGTGATCGGGGTTATGATCAAAAAAATGCAAATGGGGATGTATGGCGGACCGGATTGGGATAAAGCCACCATCCCCGCTACTACCTTCAAAACTATATTTGGAGATAAATATCTGGATGATATGGTCTACAAACCAAAAGATGCTTCTAAAGCTGAAGAGGTAAAAAAGGAGATTCAAAAAGTCTTGGGCGCAAAATACAAATTCGATCCTAAAGATGATAAGGCTTTATCCCTTTGGGACGTGATCGAGGGACAGAAGATCTTTAGCAAGGTCCTTTTGGGATTTCATATTTTCTTAGGCATCATCGGCGGAATGACCCTTTTGATAGCCGGGGTGGGCGTGGCAAACATCATGTATGTGGCGGTAAAGGAGAGAACCAGAGAGATCGGGATAAAGATGGCTTTGGGAGCAAAAAGATTCCACATCATGAGTCAGTTTTTATTGGAATCTTTGCTCATTGCCATTTTAGGAGGAGGTTTGGGCATTGTAATTTCGGTCATTATTGTGGAAATCTGGGGTGCCATTCCGGTGAAAACCGACTGGATGCAGTGGATTGGAAAACCGGTCATCTCTGTGGAGATTGCGGTGATCACTGCGGTGATACTGGGAGCAATCGGCATCCTCTCTGGAATCTTCCCATCCAGAAAGGCTGCCACCGTGAACCCAATAGAATCATTAAGATATGAGTAGATTTTTGGAGTAGCGACACTTGTGTCGCGTCCGTGGTTGACGCAGACCAAGGTCTGCTACTCCATAATAGACTATGAGGTAAATTAGATGATACAGATGAAAGCCATCAGAAAGATTTATTCCACCGGTAAAGTCGATGTAGAGGCTTTGAAAAGAATTGATCTCCAGGTAGACAAGAATGAATTTATTTCCATCATGGGTCCCTCCGGATCAGGAAAATCGACCCTGATGAACATCATAGGCTGTCTGGATACCCCCACTTCTGGAGAATATTATTTGGACGGAGAAAAAGTCCAGACCCTTAATCCCAATCAGTTAGCGGAGATCAGAAATCAGAAGATCGGCTTTGTGTTCCAGAATTTCAACCTTCTCCCTTATGCCACCGCCCTTGAAAATGTAGAGGTCCCCTTGATATTTAAAGGAGTTTCTTCTAAGAAAAGAAGAAAAAGAGCCGAAGAGCTTCTGGACCAAGTCGGTTTGAAAGAGCGAATGGTTCATAAACCGACCGAGCTTTCCGGGGGGGAGATGCAAAGAGTAGCCATCGCCCGTGCTTTAGCCAATGAACCCAGCATAATCCTGGCGGACGAACCCACGGGGAACTTGGACTCCATTTCCGGCAAAGAGATAGTTGACCTGTTTGAAGACTTGTGGAAACAGGGTCATACCATCGTGGTCATTACCCATGACAAGGAAATATCCGACCGAACCCAGCGAACCATAAGGCTTCGGGACGGAATGATAGTCGATGGCTTTTGAGTCTATCCTTATACACGAAGCTCCCGTATAGACTATCCCTTCTTAACTGAGCTCTCAGATCCCCTGATCTGACAGCCGAGAGCAACAGAACGAAGGTTCTGCCGCCTTATAAAGAGCGCGGAGAAGTGAAAAAGAACTTATATTCAAGATTATTCTTAGGAATATTCTTCATATTGCTGGTTGTGAGTTGTGCCTCCAGAGGTCCTCTCTCACCTAAAAATCTCAACCCCAAAGAGCAAGAGGAATACGAGCTTTTAAAAGAGGCTAAAGCTACCCCAGAAGAGTTAAAGACATATACTCTATATCATCTAACTCCTACTTTAGAATCTAAAAGAGATTCTATTTGGAAGGGATTCTGGGACAGAAAGTACCAAGGCCTAACAGATGAAGAAAAATCAGTCTATTATGCTCTTTTAAGTGACTCTTTGTCTCGATTAAAATATTTGTCTCTCCAGGACGAAAAAACCAGAAGGGGTTTTATTGAAAAACTTCAAAACGAAAAAATAGATAAACTACTGAAAACAGAGGAAGGAAAAAGATTCTATTACTCATTTAAGCTCGTGGCTTCTAAAGACGAGATAAAGACATTTTTGATGCTTCCAGATTCTCTTAGAGAAGAATGGCTAAGAGTATGGTGGATAAAAAAAGATCCAGACCTCACCACTGAGGTGAATGAGTTTGAAGAAAAGTTTGACCAGAGAGTTCAATACGTCCTTAAATTCTACCACACCATTTTTGGACAAAAACCTTGGGATGATCGAGGCGATGTCTATATTTTATATGGGGAACCCGATGGTATCGAGCAGGCTGATTATTACTATGATCCTCGCAATCCTTTTGATAGTTTTATACCTTTAGACGTAATGATATCCGATAAGCAAGTAATAGAAGATATGAAAAGTAGATCCCAGGTTTGGGTTTATTTCAAACATGGGGAATTCCAATTTCAAGATAATCACGCTGACGGCTATTGGGAGTTAGCACCTTATAAAGAGACGCATGAAGACAACTCCCGGGCAATGATGCAGTTTTTGTCAACTAGAACAGAAAAGGTTGATATGGCAAAGGCAGAGGTTGAAGTTGGTTTTGGTGAGCCTTTGAATTTTGCTTGGGACTGGTGGAGATTTTGGAACGAAGGGGACACTTATGAGTTAAAAGTTAATCTCGGTATCCCTCTTGAAAAATTAGGACTACTCTCCGATTCTCTCAATTGGTTAATCTTTACAGAAAAAGTGGCAATATTTGATGCAAAATCTATGAAGACCGTTGCTCGAGACAGTGCCACTATCAAAAAAGAGCTGTCAAAGGACTTAAATCGGAAGGGCTTACTTTTTATAGACCAGTATAGCTGTGACTCTCTTCCTCCAGGAAATTACATCGTCAGTATATCGGTAAAGGATAGTGCTTCCCAAAAAATTGGGGTTTATGATACTACTATTCTTTTGGTGCGACACGTTCATACTACCGCTCAAGAAAAGATCCGATTGGTAATGGCTAATTCAATCAACCCAGCAGATTCAGCCTATCTGGCAAAAAACGGAGGTAAATTCATCAGAAATGCATTAGTGATTATGCCCCGTCCCGGGAACGTTTATTTGGAAGGGCAATTAGGTAGTTATTATTGTGAGTTGTATGATCTAAAAAAGGACGAAAACGATAGCCTCCGCGTTCTCGTTATTTATAACATTCTTTATCGAACAAAAAAAGATGAATTTGTTCTTTGTGCGCTACCTGATTCTGCTTATGCCAATTGGCCCGCTGATAGCCAGCCTTTCTTAGAAGGAACATTAAATCTTCCAAAAGGAGAGTATATCTTTCACATCATAGTTTATGATCTTAATGATCCAAAAGCAAAGAAGGAAGATATAAGAGAAACGGCTACAAAATTCATCATTGATTAAATTTGATAAAAGCCAATTTCTATGAGCTGTCAGATCCCCTGATCTGTCCCACATGTAGGTCGGGCTTCCGCAGGTCATTTGACTCAGATGAGATGCCCGACAATCTAACTTCATTTTGTCGGGGTCTTTTGCCCCGCAAAATTGAAATTCACCCGCCATTTTTAGCGAATCTTCATAATCCTTTCAAATCAATATAATTACACCAAAGGAAAATTTCGTGTAAGCTTTAAGCTCGCCGAAATTGGCGAATTCAAAGCTAAAAGAATAAAAAGACTGAATCGAAAAGAAGAAAAATCTTATAATTATTTTGTTATTCCATAACCATTTGCAAGAAAGCAAATGGTTTTTTCTTTTGGAAAGTAGTAATTGGCATAGTTGTTGATATGATCTTAAGTGGCTTAGCTAAAAGCCTCCTTTCAAGTAAAGTGAAATTCTCGCCTTGAGGAACTCAACTGGGAGGGGACAGGCGAGATTGAAAAGAAAATTTTATGGAACCTTTTGAAAATTCAAACGACTGATATTTGTGGAAAGGAAAAAAGAAAAATGAGTTCAGACTTTGCTCGTGGTTGCTCTTCATGACCGATCTCAAGACCCAGAATTCGGGCAACACATCTTCTCCTTGGTGAGAAAAGTAATGGAGAGCGAAGTATACGAATGAGCAATAAATATCTGAAACCTGTAAAAATGTTTTATCGTAAGAAAAAGTAGGCTACAAGAGATATTGGAAAAAGACAACTTTTTTTAAATCGGAATTTTGTCTTTGCTTGTTGGCTTCTTTATGAACAACAGCACATCCCTTCCGTTGGTGAGAACACTAACGGAAAGGCGGAGGCATTTTAAACTAGAAATCATTAACAGAACGAAAGGAGGTGAAAAAAATGAAAAGATATATTCCCGTGGTAGCCATTATAGCAACTGTATTATTTTTGGGAACGGCCTTGAAAAGTGAGAATGTAGTTCAACAGCGGGATAATTGCCAACTCGTTGTTAACTGGACTGATTATTCCAATGGCTATGCGGCCGCTTGCGATTATCCGGTTTACCCGAAAGTTTACGGAACTGTTTATCTACATAGCAACCCGAAGAACGGAGCTATTGCTATTCTCACTCATGAAGATGGGGACGAGTGGCAAGATACGACACAGGGAGGTGGACAGTATGATTTAAGGTGTCCACATAGTGGATGGTATAACATTAGGGCATGCTATCTGGGAGAATGCAGTCCGCAATACGAGTTCTATATAAGGCCATATTCCTTCGACCAGGTTCATATTGACTTATGCATAGGCCGTGGCGGCCCCTGCCCACTTCCTATTTACAAGTAATCGCTTAGCCAGAAGATCACACGTTGGCCTTTCTGTTCTCAAAAGACTTACTTGTTGTTGGTCTTCTTGACCAACAACACATCTTCTCCATGGCGAAAACACCAAGGGAGAAGCAGGCTTTATCCGTGAACTGTAAACCATAAACCATTGACTAAACATAGGAGGTGATAAAGATGAAAAAGTATCTTTTTTTTGCATTAGTCTTTCTTTTCCTACTGCTGGTAGGAACTGCCTTTGGGCTGAGGGAACAAAAACCGACGGATGAATTCCCTGTGTGTCAAAGCCCTTGCTTCTGGGGTTTTGTCCACCACATCATACGGCATATGACCCCTCCTTGGGATGAGGAAGTCCCTACTGAAGGTGCCAAAGTGGTGCTTTGGTTCGGAGGCGCGCCTATTGACACTGAGTATACAGATGGGGTCGGAGAATATTGTTTTTCGGGATCTTGGCTTCCAGGCGATTATGTCATAAAGGTGGCATGCCTTCAAAAACAAGTCCATCGGGTTGGCAATGAAAATATCCGCGTAGACTTTTTGTTTAGAAGCCCATGCAGAGCCGATCTCCCAGTGAATCCGCCAGTGCCATCTGACCCGGTGCCAGGGGACCCGCAAACATAAGGGTGGTGGTAAAGTTCAAGAGGACTTTCATATTCTGTGTCTCTGCAAGTACTCGGTTAATTGAAAAATCACACCGTGACTCCGCTTGGCTCAAGGGACTTAAGTGATGTTGGGGGGTGCCCTTGCCAGTAAGCGAAGATATTCTGGGCAAGGGCATTCCGCTACCCGTTCGGGCAGGGGGTGTAAACCCTGCCCGAAGACATCTAATTTATTTCATAGGGCATCCATTAACATCTACTTTAGTTCCCGGCGGGGTGTCAGGGCACTTGTCCAACCCATCATAGATGCCATCACCATCTGAATCCAAAGGACAGCCGTTCTCATCCACCTTAGCACCTCTTGGAGTATCAGAGCAGTGATCCAGCATATCGGGCACTCCATCCTTGTCTTGATCTTTAGGCTTACCGAAATAATAGTTAAGACCCAAATAAACCTCCAGAGTGCCTTTGGGCAAATCAATCTCTCCCGCTCCTGCGCCAACTACGTTTTTATCATTGGTGAAACTGGTTAAAGCGCGGGTTAAATAGTGAAATCTGGTTCCGAAATTAATCGCCCATCTCTCCTTCAACCGATACTCAAAGCCACCCCCACCTAAAAAGGTTAATTCCTGATCCTTAAGATCGAATGGATTCCCTTTCTTATCTGGAAACTTTACTGCATTTCCATCCTTGTCCTTTATGCTCCAGAACGAGATTCCAATACCTCCAAAGACATAAGGATTGAACCTCTCCAGAGGTCTGAAATTATAAGTGGTAAAAGCATCCAGCCACACATGGGTTAGTTTGTTGGCATCTTTTTTTGTTTTGAATGTGAATCCCGCTCCCGCACCCCCCTCCTCAGCAAAATCAGCCTCATAAGTAACCGCATAGCTACAAGAAAAACCAAGAGACTGTTTTTCGTGGACTGCATATTTAAAAGAAAAAGTCCCATGACTTCCCACGGCATAAATGTCCGAATGTTCGGTAAGTCCTGGTTTCCACAAGCCTCCCTGCATTCCCAATGAAAATTTTCTGCTTAAATCCATAGCCTTTGCAGGCGGGATTAAAACAAGTGTCAATATTCCGAAAAGATAAATCCAACCGAATCTTCTCACCTTATTCCCTTCCGGTTCGAAAAATTCCAACAAAAATACTCTCATTTTATATAACATTAAACCATTCTAAGGTCAAGGAATTTTTCCGATCTCTTTTGAAAAATTCGTATGCTCATTTGAGTCCATAGGAAATGTTTTACACTGCAAAGAGAAGATTTATCTATGCACTCTTTTCTTTTTCATAGGATATTCCAACTTGACAACTACCATATATCGTTTATATTTTGCAGAAAAGTTTTCAATTGATCTAAATGGAGGAGAATGGTAATGGAAAAAACAGAAGAGCTTCTGGAAGTGGTGAAAAATGCCATAAGAGTGGAAAACGATGGCTATCAATTCTATCGGGTGGCAGAAGAAAAAACCAGAGACCCAAAAGGGAAAGAGGTCTTCTCTTCTTTAGCTAAGGATGAAACAAATCATATGCAGATACTTAAAAGCCTGTATCAGAGCATCAAAGAGAAAGGGGAGTATAAATTTGACGAGGTCAAGGACATGAAACACATCCTGGAAACAACCTCAGAAAGTCCCGTCTTTTCCAAAGACTTTAAAAAGAGGATAGAGCAAGCGCAATTCGAGATGACCGCTTTGTCTATTGGAATCCTTTTGGAGAAAAATTCGATTGAGTTCTATAAAAAATCGGCACAAGAAAGCGAAAATAAAGATATAAAAATGCTTTTTAATTACTTAGCTGGTTGGGAGGGAGAGCATCTTCGGGTTTTGGTTCAACAACAAAAATTTCTCCAGGAGGACTATTGGACCGAGGCCAGGTTTTATCCCTTTTAGCGATTAGTACAAATGCATTAAATGTAATGTCATTGCGAAGAGTCCGTATGGATGATGAAGCAATCTCATTACAATCATCATAAGTGAATAAAGGATAGAAAAGAATGCCAGCTAATCTTCCTCCACAATATTACGAAGCTGAAAGAAGATACCGGGAGGCAAAAGAGCCCCAGGATAAGCTCAAGATTTTGCATGAGATGTTTGCCATCATGCCCAAACATAAGGGCACGGACAAACTTCAAGCGGATCTGAAATTTCGAATCTCCAAGCTGAAGAAGGAAATTCAGCAGAAGAAGAAAGCTTCAAGAAGAGATCAATACTTCGTGGAGAAGGAGGGGGCGGCTTGTGTGGTCTTGATCGGCGCCCCAAACGTGGGTAAGTCTCAAATTCTTTCCTCGCTCACCAACGCCACGCCCGAAGTTGCTCCTTACCCTTACACCACCTTAAAACCCCTTTGCGGCATGATGCCTTTTGAGAATGTGCAAATTCAACTGGTGGATACCCCTCCCATAAGCTCCGATTTCATGGAGCCCTGGCTGGCTGGGATCATCCGTCAGGCGGACTTGGTCCTTCTGGTTGTGGATTTGCTCTCCGAAAACATGCTGGAAGAGACTGAAACTGTGTTTAAGAGATTGGAACAATCAAAGATTCAATTGGAACTAGAGGAGAGAGAGGTAAATCCATTGGATGGAATCGCCCATAAAAAGACCATGATCTTGGGCAACAAAAATGAGTCCGAAGATTCAGAGGAAAACCTCACCGTTTTAAAAGATTTATATGGGCAAAGATTTCCGATTTTTTCCATCTCCGCTAAGGAAAAGAAGAATTTGGAGGAGCTGAAAAAAAAGATTTTCGAGAGTTTGGGCATTTTAAGGGTGTATACCAAGGTGCGGGGAAAAAAGGCAGATTTTGAAGATCCGGTGATTCTAAAAATTGGAAGCACCCTCTTGGATGCGGCCCGGGCTATCCATAAGGATTTCGCCTACAACCTGAAATATGCCCGCATCTGGGGGACCGGAGTCTATGATGGACAGATGGTGCAAAAAGATTTCGTCCTGAAAGATGGACACGTGGTGGAATTTCATATTTAGAGGTAGCTCGAAAAAAGAAAAACAATATTTGCTTGCGTGGAAAGAAAAGTTTATATTATACTAAAAGAAGAAAGTGTGATTCTAAATAAGGACGTTTAGGTTTGCGCAAAAAATATGGATGAGTGAAGAGGTGTAACAGATGAATAGAAGGGCGCAATTTACGATTAGTCCTCATTATGATGCAAACGTCGATGTGGTGTTGTTTACCGGAAACTGCCTGGACTTGCTCAAGGAGATGCCAGACGAAGTTGCAAAGCTCATCGTGACCTCACCTCCCTATAATTTAGGCAAAGCTTACGAACGGAGGACCAAACTGGAGAAGTATCTAAACGAACAAGGTAAGGTCATTGACGAATGTGTTCGGATATTGCATCCACAGGGTAGTATCTGTTGGCAGGTGGGAAACTATGTTCAAGGATCTGAAGTTTTTCCTTTGGATACTCTTCTATTTCCGATTTTTAAAAAACATGGACTTAAGCTTCGAAATCGTATCATATGGCATTTCGAGCACGGACTTCATTGCAGTCGGCGTTTCTCCGGAAGGTATGAAACGATCATTTGGTTCACAAAGGGGGATGATTACACTTTTAACCTGGATGCTGTGCGCGTTCCTCAAAAATACCCTGGGAAGAAATATTATAAAGGACCCAAGAAAGGTCAGTTTTCGTGCCATCCCCAGGGGAAGAATCCTGGAGACCTGTGGACAATTCCAAATGTGAAGCATAATCATCCAGAAAAAACTTCCCATCCTTGTCAATTTCCCGTGGAACTTATAGAGCGGTTAGTCCTTTCTATGACTAACGAAGGAGATCTAGTTTTTGACCCGTTTATGGGAGTCGGTACTACAGCGGTGGCAGCCGTCTTACGCAAAAGAAAAGCTGCGGGTGCTGAGATCTTGCCAGAGTACGTTGATATTGCTATATCCCGTGTGCTATCTACAGTTCAAGGAAAACTGCGTATTCGTCCGATGGACAGACCTATTTATGAACCACCACCTACCTCGAAATTAGTCCAAGTCCCCTCCAGAGTCGAGGCTCGAATTGCATAAATCGAACCATGAATCGTAAGCGAGTGTTTAAGTGAAAATTCAAGAACGGCACAGTTACCGCTACGCAGAAGAAATTTTGGATAAAGCCTTTGCCACTGAAAAAGATGAGATATTGGAGGTGTTGCAATCAACCCCATTCATTAATCGTGCGGATACAAAGGTACGAAAAAGGGAAGGAAGAGTTGTTGCGCGGTTGACAATTGATCAGATTGCCACAAATAAACAACTTGAAACAGCATTCCAAGAGAAAGGCTGGATGATCAAACCCAAAATAATTTCTGAAAGTGAGTCAAGATTAGAAGCAGACTTCAAGAAGGAGAAGGTACAAGTTGAGGTTCAATTTGGCAACATGGCTAGATGGTATACTGATGTCTTCAAATTCTTGCTCTCCTATGCGGCAGATGACATCGAAGTAGGGGTTTTGGTTGTGCCCGTGCACGACACGGCAAACAAGATCGATGAAAATGTTGTTTATTTTGAGCGGGTCATTCGAGAGCTTCCTCATGCCAAGATGGGAATAACTATACCCATTTGGGTTCTAGGTGTTACTGAATGAATCGTTAGAAATATGTCCACGCTTGGGGGACCGGAGTCTATGATGGACAGATGGTGCAAAAAGATTTCATCCTAAAAGATGGGCATGTGGTAGAGTTTCACATTTAGTAAGTTCCCTCTCCCTTTGTGGGAGAGGGGGTGGCATCGTATCGATGAATTATCCTCTGATTCAAATCTCTGCCATCTGTTTGAATGTATAAATTTTACACTACAAAAAAAATCTACAGATGAAAGCAAACAATAAAAAACATAGAAACGTTTAATAAAACAACAACAAAGGTTTTGTAGACCTTTTTTGTTCTATTTATCTAAAAAGCTAAATGATCACGACTAAGATCAAATTATTTAAAACCATTCCTTTCTTGTTTATCATCCTTTTTGTATATCTATTTGTTTCCAGTTTAAAAGTGAAAGCCCAAAGCTTGGAGGTTTTAATCCAAGAATCCTTGCAAAATAATCCTCAATTAAAAGCCGCAGAAAAAAGATGGGAGGCGGCTAAAGCCATGATTCCCCAGGCTGGAGCCTGGATGGACCCAATGCTTTCATTCGAGGGGATGAGCGCCACCAAAGATATTGGCTTTACCAAATATTCCTTTATGCAGAAAAAGATTGGTCTTTCCCAACAGTTTCCCTTTCCCGGCAAGCTGGGGATCAAGAAAAAGATGGCTCAATATGACGCCAACATGATGGAAACGGATTATCTGCATTTGAAGAATATGCTTATAAGCGAAGTGAAAATGGCTTATTACGAGCTTTTCTTTGTCAATAAAGCCAAAGAGATCACCGAGAAAAATAAAGCTTTGTTATCTGATATGGCCAAGTTAGCCGAAACCAAATATATGGTGGGGCAAGGATTGCAACAGGACGTCCTATCCGCTCATTTAGAGCTTTCCAAGCTGGATCAGAAGTTGATTGATCTAAAAAAGGAAGAAGCGGGAATTCAGCTCAAATTGAAAACTCTTTTCTTCCGATCTAAAGAAAGCTCACCGGTTGTTCCCGAAGAAGTAAAGAAAACTGAATATGTGGTAGACAGAGAAAAATTGAAAAAAGAGGCTTTGGAGCAAAATCCGATGTTGCGGGAACAGAAATATCTGGTGGACCAGAGCCAAGCTTCCTATAAGTTAGCTAAAAAGGAGTATTTTCCGGATTTTGAGTTGACCCTCAAATATGGGCAAGATCAGATGTCCGCAGAAGTCATGGGAAAGGAGAATTTTATTGAAGCGATGGTCGGATTCAACCTCCCTATCTATTTCTTTCGTAAGCAAAATAAAATGGTGGAGGAAAAAGCGGATTTGCTTTCCTCAGCCCAAGAGAGCTTTTCTTATAAGCAAAATGAACTGATAAATGACGTGGAAGATAAAGTCTCCGAGCTGAAAAGAAACTCCGATTTGTTGGATCTTTTTGAGAATGGAATTTTGCCTCAAGCCCAGCAGTCGTTTCAGTCAGCCCAGACCGCATATCAAGTAAATAAAGTCGACTTCCAAACTCTTCTCATGAGCCTTATGAATGTTTATGAGTATGAGATGAATTATTATATGACCTTAGCCGAATATCAGAAAAGCCTGGCTGAATTGGAAGTGATTATAGGGCAACAGGTCTCCGAAATCAAGTGATGCGAATTATCATAGTGTAGTGGTCAAGCTTGCTTGACCTTTTTAGCTGATAGAAGATGAAAGAAATCAAGTGAGGTGAACTGATATGTTAGGAAAAAAACTTCCATTGATCTTACTATTTTTTCTTTTGATCAGTATTAGCTTTTCTATGCTTTATGAATATAAAGTTGGAAAAGCAGAAAAGTATATTTATACCTGTCCCATGCATCCCAGTGTGATAAAGGATCGTCCCGGGGCTTGTCCGGTGTGTGGGATGAATCTGGTCAAAAAGTCTGTCATAGACAGATCCGCCTCTGGCGGACAAGTTAGTGAGGCTATTAAGCAAGAAAAGATGTCCCCAATTGGATCCGTAGGAGAGGAAATGGAACAGGTCACCCTTTCCCCTACCCAAAGGCTTTTAGCCAATGTAGCCACAGAACCGGTGACCCGAAGAAGTCTATCCCAAGAAATTTATACCGTAGGAAAGATAGACTACAACGAGACCAACTTGGCGCATGTAGCCGCACGAATTGGAGGGAGGGTGGATAAATTGTATGTCGATTTTACCGGAAAGGAAGTAGAAAAAGGAGAGCCGCTTTTGGAAATCTACAGTCCCGACTTAGTTTCCGCCCAGCAGGAGTATCTTTTAGCTTTGAACGCCTACGAGAAACTAAAGTCCAGCTCTCTGGATGAACCCACCCAAAACTCAAAATCGCTTTTAGAAGCCTCCCAAGAGAAACTTTTTTTATGGGGAATTACCGAAGATCAGATAACGGAGTTGAAGGAAACTAAGAAGGTGAAGACCCATATGGCGATCTATTCGCCCACATCCGGAACGGTGATCGAAAAGTTCGTGCGTGAGGGGATGTATGTAATGGAAGGCGAAAACCTTTATGATATTGCCGATTTAAAAAACGTGTGGATGTTTGGAGATATTTATGAATCGGAGATTTCGGATGTAAAGATAGGACAAGAGGTGAAGGTAAAAACCCAAGCCTATCCAGATGAAGTCTTCACCGGTCGGATAAGTTTCATCGAGCCGGTTTTGAATCCTGTCACCCGCACCGCAAAAATAAGGGCTGATTTTTCCAATCCCCATTATAAACTCAAACCGGAGATGTATGTGGAGGTGAAGATCAAATCTGGAGAAAACCAGAATTGCTTGACCATACCTGCCTCTGCAGTGATTAATACTGGACATATGGTAATGGCATGGGTGGAAAAGGAACCAAATGTTTTCGTCCCTAGAGATGTCAAGCTTGGAGAAAAGCTGGGGGATTATTACGTGGTTTTGGATGGACTCTCCGAAGGGGAGATGGTGGCCTCTCAGGGTGGCTTTTTAATTGACTCCGAGGCTCAATTAAGAGCGGGAATGACGGGAATGGAAGGAATGCCGGGTATGGAGCACGCTGGACATGTTGGAAAGATGACTCCGGAGGAGATGAAAAAGTTGAAAATCCCGCCAGAGGCGGGTATGGAAAAGCCAAAGCAAGGCGAAAAGATGGAAGACATGGAAGGAATGGAGGGCATGGAAAAGACTCAAAAACAAAAGCCTCCTTCCGTCAAAACCACACCGGCTGAGGAAAAGACTGGGGAGGGACAAAAATCAGGTGAGGTGGAAGACTCCTCGAAGTCGGTAAGTCCGTCTGGAATGGTGATCATCTACACCTGCCCCATGCATCCGGAAGTAATATTAGACAAACCCGGAAACTGTCCCATCTGTGGGATGAAATTGATCAAAAAAGAGATCAAAAAAGAGGATTTAGACAAATTGGTTTACACCTGTCCCATGCATCCAGAGATAAGATCGGATAAGCCGGGAGAATGTTCTATCTGTGGAATGAAGTTAGAGAAGAAAGAATGAGTTGCGATGATTTGTTCACTCGTTCAAATGAAGGCTTGCCGAGCATCGAGCCTCCATAAGCCGAGTTTCGACTTGTGGTGAGAGGAGTCAAACCATACGAGCATCGCAAACGTTAAACGAGGATCTTGTTATCAATAACTTATGTTACAACACAAATAGCCTTTAACATTCCCCCGCCAAAGGCAGGGGAAAACGAGAAAGGAGTGAAAATGCTCTCTTCAAACTCAAAAAGAACGGGGCTAAACTGGGCAATCTTTTGCCTGGTTTTCGGTTTTCTCTTTTTCTTTATCATAGGCGCTTCCGCCTCCTTTGCCTGCAGTAAAAAATGTAAGTCTAAGAGTAGCTCACTTACGTGTGCCGGACACTCCGAAGCCACCTCCGAAAATTCCGGAGAGTCATCCGAACACTCACAAACAACTACCACCTCTCAATCCACTGAAAAACAGGCCACGGGATCCATGGAAGCGCTATCAAGTGAACAAGGGGCTTCAACTCCTGTGGCACCAGCCCCAGCGAAACTTACCGTGAAA
>Ga0315274_10007794_pt1 | contig 15481 bp, 14 predicted proteins | sample YL17G02_20_MG_FD_203700 | JGI IMG/M metagenome (GOLD analysis project Ga0315274, IMG submission 203700) | Sediment microbial communities from Yellowstone Lake, YNP, Wyoming, USA - YL17G02_20 | ecosystem: Environmental > Aquatic > Freshwater > Lake > Sediment | place: USA: Wyoming | collected... | reverse complement strand
ATTCAAGACGAGAGTTCTCGCTTTTCTCATAGATTTCTCTTTGACGCTGGCAATTGGAATTCTGATAACGTTGCCGAATGCTGTCGCTTTGCTTACGAGAGGGGCGGGAGTGTTCTCTTTTGACATGAACATCATTGTGTTTGTCACTCTGGCTTTTCTGTGGGTGTATTCGACGCTTCTTGAGGGGTTTGTGGGTCAGAGTCTTGGAAAAAGGATTACGGGTTTGAAGGTTGTGAGAGTCGATGGCAAGAAGCTTTTCTACGATCACGCGGCCGTTAGGAATTTTGGCAAAGCCTTTCTTCTGCCTTTTGACCTGCTCGTTGGAGTGAGATTGAAGGATGCTAGGTTCATTAGGTATTTTGACAAGTTTGCGGGCACGACGGTGATTGACTTGAGACAGAATCTTCCAACCAGACGTGCTTCAGAGCTGCAGTCTCGGCTCGGCAGTGGGTTTCAGCAGGCTCGTCTGCGCCTGCGTCTTCACCGTAGACAGTGAGGCCCCGCGTGTGTCATCTGAATGGTTGATCGTTTCATGATTAGTGTTCGTTGTCAATTTCGGTTTGAAAATCATGCGAAGTCGCCTTTGCAACTTTCCAAGCAACGTTGACTATTTGTCTAAGTCCATTTGTCAAAAACTCTTAAGATCATTGTCCTCGTCAGAATCAAGATTCGAAATGAGTGGAGAAAGGAATGACGAGAGCATTGACAGACCGGATTTTTCATGGGTTGAGAGGAACGAGCGCGCGCGCAAGAGATAGCTGCCGAATGTAAATGGTATGAGCACTTATGGCTGGTGTGTGGAGTTCTAAGGATAAGAAACGATTGACGACGTTTCTGATAGTTCTGGTGCTCTTGTCGACTTTTGCGGCTAACCTGTTTCTTAATCGTCATTCATCTGTGAACGTGTCAGCGGTCGAGGCGGCGACTTCTATTGGCGTGTATTGGGATGCGAATTGCAGCACGCCAGTACAGTCGATAGACTGGGGAAATTTAGTGCCTGGTGAACAGAAGAAGATTCCAATGTACGTTCGCAACGAAGGAGGCAATTCATGTGTTCTGAGTCTTCAAGCAGTGGATTGGCAGGGAGACAACGCTTCCAATTGCGTGAGTTTCAGTTGTGAAGAACCGCAGATCAGGCCAGGTGCGTCTGTTCATATCAACCCAAGCCTCACAGTATTTTCCAATAGTTCGGCTGTTTCCAGTTTCAGCTTCAACATCATTATGACCGCGCTCGCGGGAGTTTCTCTTGCCCTATCAGATCTGGATAGCCTTGTCATGAAGGTGGGAGCGAACCAAGCCTATTTTGTGTACGCCGATCCTAATCGGATGACTAGGGCTGTTGCGACTTATGACGTTGCTTCTGGCTCTTTAGTCTACGGCCTTTGTCTGAACGAGCAGAACCAAGGTTTTGACACTAGGGCGACTTGGGTGTCACAGGGGGTTTCGGATAAGGGCCGGCTTCTGCTGTCAAACAAAACTGTCTTGATGTTTGGCGGTTGGGCTCCTCACTGGTGTGTGAATTATCTTCAGGTGCACGGTTTGACGCCGGTATCTTCCTCTGCCACGTCTGGGCATTATAAATTCGTCGTCACGAATACGAGTGCGGTTTTGGTTGACTTCTGGCAGGGTGTTAATTTTGAGCATGAAGACTATTTTGTAATAATGACGTTGAGGGATGCAAACAATAATACGATTTTCATATCCTACGGTTTTGACTGGAAGGGAACATGGAGCGCAGGGATCTATCTCAAGTCCATTTACTCGAACATCGCCGCCTACACTAATCAATACTACGTTATTCACTGGGTCGACTCAAATGCCGATGGGATCCCGCAACCTGCAGAAATGACGCAAATAGCGACAGGATGATCATTCTTTTTCCTTGAATTGCGTTCTAAAGAGCACGCGCGGACAGACCGATCATCTTCCCTGCAGCGCTCATTTTCCTCTCTCAGGTTCCGGTGTATTGTGGATATTCGGGTTCGAATGTTGGGTTTCTTAGCTTGCGCTGGTCCTTCCGGCCTGGCACACCCCTAGCTCTTTTTTGGGTTGTGTTCTTCCTAGATTTGGGAAGGATAGGTTGTCATGTGTTCCTGGAAAAGGTTCGGTAAAGTTCGGCGAGTATGGCTGCGGAGAATATGGTGAGGAGAAAGAAGGAGGGCAGTCTCAGCGCGAAAGGTACGGCTGTAGGTATGATTGCCTGCAGCAATGTTGTTACTGGAATAATTAGGAATAGGTTTGATTTGCGGGCTTGGAAGAATTTTCGCATGTCTTTCATGAGAAGCATGAGTATCGTTGCTACTAGAAACATTGCCAGTTCTATTGAGACGCTTGTGGGGCTTCTCATGTCTATGCCTGCCCCAAAACTGTTGTGTGTAATTGGCCACAAGAGTTGGACGTTGCCGCCTCCGATGTAGTCATCGACTAAACCGTGTTGAAGGAGGGCGATGAAGTATGGGATTGCCTTTTTTCGGTATATGGCGAAGAATGGGATGAAGATGACGAGGGCTGTGAGGATTGAGTGGGTTGGTCCTCTGTGCTGGATGAATCTGAAGAAGAATAGGTCGATGTCTGGAAGAACTGACAAGGTCAGGATCAGCGGGAGGTTAACGTTGGTTTTGAGGAGTTTTGCTGAGGTCTTGCCGGTGATGTATCCGAATGCTATGTGTCCGACGGCGAACGAATTGTTCTCCTCCTTTCTGCTCAGAGGATTTGATAAGCTCTAATAAGTATAGCTCCGTTTGGGTTTCAAGAATCGGAGTTCTCTAGGACATGGTTATTCTCTTTCCGAACCGGATTATGTAGGAGTAGGCTTGGAAAGGCACGTCGTTGCTGTAGATGTCCATTGCCATGTGGCAGAAATAACTGGCGGCAGGAAAAATCAGAAACGGGAAAACAACAGATAATGCCGCAAGGATTATGATGTTTTCTATTCCATGAAACACAACGAACATTCTTCCTTTTTTGAATCGGGATTCAAGGCTCTCTGACATCTGCCATTTGTTTAGACGGTAGTCCAGAATGTGGTCAACATCTATGAAAACGCCAAACAAGATGCACAAGAGAAAAACGGCGAGGTTGTAGCCAAGAAGCTCGACAATAAGAAACGGGGTTTTCTGATTAAAAAACAATGAAACTGTCGCCACTGCTAAGCTCGCAATCAAATGCCTTTGAGGATACAATTCGCTCTCTACTCCAGTGAATTTCCAATCTTTTCTCAGGATAGACGCTGGAAGCCGAGGCTAAAATACGTATCTAAGATCCAAGCGGAGTGATCTGCAGCTTGCATCACGGGTTGTATTCTTGTATCTGGTCGGTCAGTATGGTTGTGATTTCTATTCCGTCGTCTTTAACCGTTGAGTGTGCTCTAGCAGGTGGTTCCTTCTTTGAGCCTGCCCAAGAAAGGGTCCAGCCAATCATCCAAAGAACAATTGTGATGGGAAAAAGTGCCGTTACGACTATTCGATTGCGCGGGTGCCTGCTTTTTTGCATGTTCAAAGCAATGCCCAATGTACAATGGTCCAGTCGGCATATAGATTTTATTGACAAAAATTTGTATCATAGCTAATGCGACGCGTTTGTGTTGGCGTTCTTCAATTGAAGTCTGCTATTTGTTCGTCCTTTCTTTTCTCAACTTCTCCCAACCATCATTGTACTGTAGCTTGCGCTGGTCCTTCCTGTCCGGCGCAAGATACCCCTTTGGTTAGGGCTTTGATGCTTTTCTTAGACTTGGGAAGGATGGATTATTATGTCAAAAGAAAATGTTGTTATCGTGTTGTTTATGAGGTAGTCCGCAAAAGTCGGGTCGTATTCGACGGTGAGCGTGAGGGTGACGTTGACTTTCTGGTTTGGTGCGATTTGAGTGTCGTTGTTGAGGCTCCAACTGAGTATCATGTTGTTGGCCGAAGGTGGAGGAGCTGGTTGGTTTTCGGAGTTCTTGAATATCCAGTTACCGTAGCTTAGTTCAGGTGTCGTTACAGTATTGGATCTGCTTGTGAGGTTGATTGCATGGTCTGTTGATGTTCCAACGTAGATTGTGCCCCAGTCGATGGTTCGATTGTCGACGTCGTATCCAAGTGTGACTATGTTTCCAAGGCCGGGCAATAGGAGGTTATGATTTGTTCTCAGCACGGCTGCGAGCAGAGTGGTCAGAATTATTGTGTAGATAATTACGACAATGATCGTGAGTGTGGTTTTTGCTGAGGGAAGCTTCATGAGTCCTCACCGAGGATTATGATATCTCTCTTTAGACTTGATAGAGCCTCACTTATCTGTAGCGGTTTGTTCTTTAGGGTCTGTTTTGCCTTTTCAACGTTCAGTGATGTGTCTCTTGGTCTCTTGGCTGTCCATGGCATCTTTTCAGACGATGTTGGATGTAGAAGGTTTTTATCGAGGTTGAAGGTTTCAGCGATCTTTTGAGCGAACTCGTGCCTACTCAGGCGCGTTGCTCCAGCCAGATGGAAGGTTCCGGTTATTCTTTTTTCAACGATTTCGAGGATCATTTCGGCGAGGTTTGTGTTGAGCGTTGGTGAGTTCCACTGGTCAGTCACTGTTTTCGTTTCCTCTTTTTTTCTGAGTTTTTCTATCAGCCACAGCGCGAAGTTGACCTTTCCTGCCGCGGGGATGGAGCCGTAAATGACGCTGGTGCGTGCGATGCAGTATTCTGCTCTTGATTGTTTGATTCGTTCTTCGCCTTTGAGTTTGGTTAATCCGTAGTTGTTGATTGGTGCCGTTTGTTCTGTTTCTTTGTAGTTTCCTTTTTCGCCGTTGAAAACGTAGTCGGTTGAAACGTAGACAAGGAAGCAGTTGCGTTTGTGACATAGTTGGGCGATATTCGATGTGGATTCTACGTTTATTTTCCATGCGAGGTCTTTTTCTTTTTCACACTTGTCTACGTCCGTCAATGCAGCCGAGTGCACAACCACATCAGGTTTTATCTTGTCGAATACTCGCTTGAGGGCTGTGTTGTCAGTTACGTCAAGTTTGATCGGAGTTCCAAATTGAGGTATGTGCTCGCTGTGAGCAGAATACACTTCATGATTCTGTTTGGCGGCCAGTTGACAGATTCTCGTTCCTAGAAGACCGCCTGCGCCCGTTACTAGTAATCTCACTTTTTACCACTGGTTTTCCACGGTGCTGGACTTAGGATTTCTTTTGTGGCCAAGGGTTTCCACCATTTTTCATTGTTTTTGTACCAGTTAACTGTTGCTTGTAGAGCTTTTTCAAAAGTAAGTTTGGGTTTCCAACCGAGTTGTGATCTTAGTTTTGAGGAGTTGAGGCTGTATCTCACGTCGTGTCCAGGCCTGTCTTCAACGAGTGTTATTAGGTTTTCTTTCTTTCCGAGACGCTTGAGGATTTTTCTGACGATTTCGACGTTGGTTAGCTCGTTGCCTGATGATATGTTGTAGATTTCGGAGGGTTTTCCTTTTGTCAGAACGGTGTGTATGGCTTCGCAGTGATCTTGCACGTATAGCCAGTCGCGTATGTTCTTGCCTGTTCCGTAGATTGGGACTTGCAGGTTTTTCAAGGCTCGGATTGTGGTTTTGGGTATGAGTTTTTCTGGGAATTGGTAGGGTCCGAAATTGTTTGTGCAACGTGTTATCGACGCGTCTAGACTGTAGGTTCTGCAGTAGGCTTGCACAAACATGTCTGCGGATGCTTTTGATGCGGAATACGGGTTGGACGGTTTCGGTGCGTCTTTCTCAGTGAAGGAGCCCTCGAGTATGTCGCCGTAGACTTCGTCGGTCGAAACTTGGACGAATCGTGCTTCTTTGTTGTTTCTTCTAATTGATTCGAGAACTGTGAAGGTTCCGACAGTGTTGTTCTGGATGAACATGTTTGGATTTGCGATGCTTCTGTCAACATGCGTTTCGGCTGCGAAATTAACTATTGCATCCGCCTTCTTGACCACCTTTTCGAGTAGTATTGAATCGCAGACGTCTCCTTTGATGAAAGAGTATTTCTTGTTCTTTTCCAAGTCCTTGAGATTATCCGGGTTGGCGCCAATTCCTTCCTTGTCGATGTTAACGAGTTCATCGCTCGGGCATTCTGCAATAATGTATCTGCAAAAGTTGCTCCCGATGAAACCAAGTCCACCAGTGATCAGTATCTTCATGTGTCTTTCTTCCTAGAGAGTCCTTTGACGTTTTCAAGTCAGAAGGGTTCTTGACTACTCTTCTAGACATTCTAGATATCGAATAGTTATATCTATTCTTCGCGCACGCGCCTTGGAATCTTGATTTTTGCGGCTTTTTCTGCTGCTGTCAAAACAAGGTTCACTATTTTTGAAACAAAACCCATTCCTGAGAACATGATTCTGAGGTTGTTTATGTCTGCGGTGTACACTGCGCCTGTGAGAGTGGCGGCGGCTACGTATGCTGTGAGGAACACGGCAAGGCCGATTGTGAGTCTTATCCAATTGGCCGTTTGTAGGTAAGTAGCAGGCAGGTATGCCATGATGGCTGCTACAGTGGAGGCTGCGAGGATCTTCGCTGAAGACTGGAAGTCGGCTTTTGCTTTGTAGTGCTTCCATATCCAGTAGACCCCCCATGTCATGCTAGGAATTCCTGACATGATGCCTGCGATTATGAGACCTGTTATTCCGAATATGGGAATGAGTAGGATGCCCAGTGGAAGGCCGATGACGATAGTCATTATGCTTTGGTACATGGGGATTCTTGTTTTTCCTAAGCCAGATAGAAGACCGCCTGCGCTGACGTTTCCGATTGCGACAAAGAGATTTCCTACGACCATTATGGCTAGGAAGAAGGGTCCGTAGATGTATTTCTCTCCATAAAGGGTGCCGATTATCGGTCCGGACAAAGCCATCAGAATCATCGTTGCTGGGACAAGCAGGATGGACGCGTATTTTATTGATGATGCAAAAACGGTTTTTATGAGATCATGCTCTTTTTCTGGGTCGAGTTTTGAGAATGCTGGGAACAGAACTGTTCCTATTGGGATAGTTAAGAAAGTTAGGAGGATGGAGAAGTTGAAGGCTGTTAGATAGTTGCCGTACATCGTATTGCTGGTTAGGGGTACTATCATGAAGGCATATACCTGCGCTAGCACGCCAGCCAGAATGGATGAAATCGATAGAGGCACTCCGTAGCTCAGCATTGTTTTGAGAGCTCTGGTCAAGTCGAGGCCGGTTGCTGCTTTCTTCCTCAGAGGCCTGAGCAAGATAAAGTAGAACGTTGCTACGCCGATGATTGCCGCCGCCACGAAAGACACCGCGTAGCCGACGACTGCTCCAAGGACGCTGTAGCCTAGGAAGACAAGCACTGGGCCTATGGCGGTTTTTGTGATGGCTTGGCAGATGAGTGTGAAGCTGTTGAGTTTCATTCTTTCAAAGCCTATGAATACAGCTTGTGATGCTGCGAGGATTGAGCCTGCGATGATAGAGACTGACATTATTGCTATGTAGGATGCGGATTCTGGCCTGTTGAAGACTGCTGATGCGATGAAAGTTGCAAGGAGAAGGGAGAGGAACGAAAGTGCTAGTCCAGTTGCGAATTCGAAGACGAGCCCAGCGGCGATTATGTCCTGCAATTCTTTTTCTTTTTTTGTGGCTCGGAGGTTGGCGATGTATCTTGTCATGGCGGAGTTTATGCCCCAGTCTCTGAACAGGTTGATCAGTGTGGACGGGATGAGCACGATACCGTATAGCCCGTATTCGTCAGTTGTCATTATTCTGCCGAGTATTATTGTTCCTACCGCCATGATTATGGTTGAACTGGCAACGCCTATTAGCAACTGGAAGCTCCCAGTTGCCGAGGTTTTACCCATCTCTAAAGCTCTTTCCACGTCCTGCACCGTTCCATAAATCTATTGGCGTGCGCTACAACTGATCAGTTTTTGAAACTGCTCTTAGGGCACTCACTCGTCTCATGCTAAGACCTCAAACACAGTGCTTTTCTCTAGGCATTGAGGGTAGGTATTGACCTAACTCTTTTGAACTTGAAGAACCTTCTTTTGTAGTCTTCGTCATTCTCTATTCTTTCGAAAAATCGTGTGCTTGAACCGACATAACCAATAACGGTGAAGAAGAACGCAAGAAGTCTGTATGGTATGATCAAAGGGTCTCTAGCTTGAAGGGCAGCATGAGATGACACAAAAGGTTCCCGTAAACCGTTAAAGAAGAACTGTTTTCCACTTATAGGATCAACAGCCTTCCAGAACTTCAGTCCCGCTCCGAAATATCTCCTGCCAATCACGGTTTTCCAGAAATCTCTTTCGCCGACCAAGTGATCGCATGATGCATCCTTTGAAACTACCCATCTGTAGTTTCTGGAGACTAGGTAGTCTCTGATATACTTATCTTCGTAGTTTGTGAGCCACTCCGGGATGGATATTCCTTCAACTGCTTCTTTTCTGATCAGGGTATCAATCAGATAGCCTCTCTCCCACATTGGATCGTCCGTGCGCACGCGTCTATACCGCATTTCCCAAAAACGCCTCTCATGTGGGTTATCAGAAAAGAACAGCCCGCCTACAGCCCCAATTCTTGGGTTCGATTGCATGATCTTTATTACAGTCTTAAACCATCCTTTCCTAAGCACAGCATCGCTATCTATGAAAGCGAAATACTCGGTTGTCACATTCTCTATCAGAATCTGCCGCGCTTTGCCTATTCCGCATTTTTCTTGGATCATTTCTGCGCCAAACTTTTCTGCGATTCTCACTGTATCATCCCCACTGAAGTTGTCAACGATGATTATTCTATTTACCGCAATTTCACCTAGGATACGTTCTAGACAACGAGCCAGAGTCCTTCCGCTATTCCACGTAGGTATGCATACGTCGATTTTTGCGTTGCTGGGGCTCATATCAATTTCTCGTCCGATTTTGTAATGCGCAAGTCATCATTAGCCATTTTGCCTCTTTTCCATTTGACCCGATGAAGTGTTCATCAAAAGTCAGGATATCGAAAAGATCCGAGAAACACTCGAATCGTCAAGTAGTCCCACGTTATGTTGTTTCATATTGGTATCTGCGCGTGCAGATTACATTCAAGTCCGCGAATATTCAATACCGGTACACCTCTATCAGTCTTACGGCGAGTTGAGATGTGTTCCTTGACCTTTCCATTTTATGGGTTTGTATAGATTTCCGAACCCCCGTTCACGTAAACCGCGTTTGTATGACTAAGAATTGGTGAAATATCGCTCAAATTTGACAACTCGAAAACTCCATTTACGACATTTATCTTGCTGAGAAAAATCGTTCCATTTGAGACTACGTTAGTGGCATTCGATATTATTTCGACCTTAACGCCGATATCTCGCTCGATCATACCATAGCTAGTAAGGACATTCATTACGGACGGACCATCCGCGTATATCATTGTTGTTTTTGTATTCAGATTCTTGGATAACCACGTCGCTCCGAATACATCTTGTTCTTGAACATAGCAGAATTCAATCGTATACGGTCTCAGACCCATTCGAGAGAGGCTCAAAGGCACTGACCAGCTTTCTTGTCTTGTGATTTCATACACGAAGTTTGTCTGAAAAAGAAAATACGGAATAAGAATTGACAATACCAAGAGGATGAGCAACTTGTTTTTTCTTTTGAGGACGAGCCTAGTGAAAGTTTCGCATCCCAAGAAAAACATGGGTGCTAAGATCAGCAGTGTTATGTGCAAAAATCTTGTCATTTGCAGCGAAAGTGCAAATTGAGGCAACAATATGCACATTGCCAATATGGCTCCAGACAAAATGAGCAGTGCCACAAATTCATCCTCAAACTTCTTTTCGGTTTTTTTACTGACAACCGCAAAAAGGCCGATTACTATAAACGCTTCCGTTGCATAAGCGAAAAACCTGCTAGCCATCTGCCAAATGGAGGTAGCTTCCTGCAATCCTATGCCTATCAAAACTTGGCTTCCTCTTGATGAGGGATTGAAGAACTCGCCCAGACTGGAAAATATGTTTCTTGAGAACACCTCAATACTGCTAAAAGATGCAGACCAAGATGTATAAATGTACCACAGGAACATGGTTGAGAAGAAAAGTGCTATTAGACTTGGTTTGAAAATAGTGCTACTTCTTTTTCTCAGACCGAAAATTAGCAGCCACGAAACAACAACCAAAAAAAGGAAAATTAAAGCCATAGCGTAGTGTGATGTGACAAGAGCAAAACCGAAAATCGCAAAGCACGTTTTCTGAAAAGTTGGTTTCATTTTCTTGTCCAGAAGAACTATCAACAGCAGGACGAAAAACACCTCTCCAATCATTTGCCGGGCTAACGTGGTAATCTCTAAGAAACTCATTCCAAACATAACGAGAAGAACAGAAACAAAGGCAATTCTCTTCTCGAAATATTGTTGGAATAGGACGTACAGACCTAATGGCAAGAAAGAGAAGACTAGTGGAAAAACAACTTTTAGTGTCCACGTGGCGTCTAGATTGAGCAGGTTTGAATAGATTGTTGGAAGGACCGTAATACTCAACATATTGTTCATTCTACTGGTATCCAAGGCACGGAAGGTAGTGCCAAACGAAATATTCGGGTCCCAATATGAGCTATTTTGAGTAATTCTGAAAACGTAATATTCGAGATGTACGTCGGCGCCATGCACATAGCCTGATATCAGTGTGAAGTGGAATAGAAGTGCTATGCTGACTGTGAGCAGGATTAATGGATAGACTTTTGAAAGCTGCCGTTTCTGAAAAAGGATACTTGTCACAGATATTGCAGCGATCGCAATTATCATGAGAAGCAAAATTGAGCTGTTCCCAGAAATGTTGACCAAGTATGCTCCCGCTATGCTCAGGATAGGAGGGACCGCCAGAGGCAGAATCGAAATGGGTATTTTGAGACTGTTCGAAAAAGGAAATACAACTCTTTTGTTCCGGGCATAGCTCAAGAACGCGAATAGAACTGTAATAGCGCTGATTGCTATTGTTAAAGGGACAAGTGACAAAGGATGTGAAATGCCTATTGATGGTCCAAAAGAGTTCAATAACAATCCAATGATAAATAGAAAAGCAATGCTCAGTCCGATAGAGAAAAGAAAACTTTCTAAATTGTCAAGTTCCTGTGCCCCAAGCAAATTCATGATCATGAAACCTGGAACAAAAGTAAGATAAAGAAAGCAAATTACTTGCCTTGCAATCGGTATGTCTATCATAACCACTGCGCAGAACACGACTTGAAAAATAATGAAGAGCACAAGATTGTTTTTTGAATCGTACGTGTTTTCTGAAGCAAAGTGCATTCAAAGTGCCTCCCGTGCATTCCCAGTAGGATTTGTAGGTTTCTTATTGTGAAAGTTGATTCCGTACATATGTGTCAAATATCTCTAAGAATCTTGTTGAGAAATTCTCTTGGCTGAATGGCCTTGCTAGATCAATAATCTGTCTGGACTCTCGAGGAGTCCACTCAAAGACCGCTTTCTCAATTTTTCTTGCGGCTTCTTCTAGACCGTTAAACCTGTAACTTTCAGGGACAAATTCCTTCGGGCCGCCTGAATTATGAACAATTGGAATGCAGCCGGATGCCATAGCCTCGACTATCGAGACTCCAAAATGCTCGCCATGCGCCAGATGAAGATACACTTTCGATTTTCTCAGAATGCTCTGAAGTGTTTTCCTAGGAACATCAGTCATGACTTCTACTCGGTCTGAAACTCCGTTTCTCTCAATTAGCGTCAAAATCTGTCTTAATTCCTGTGTCGATCCTCTTAGTCCTACAATGCAGAAGCGGATATTTCTGCTGGTTAACCTCGCAACTTGTGGCACCAATGTCAAACGCTTCTCAGGTGCTATTCTTGATGCGGCAACTACAACGTTCTCTTTTTTATCGACCTCATTCGGGTTCAGGTAGAAGGTTTCGGAGATGGGAGGATATAGTAAGCTAGAATTCATGCCGCTGATTTTTTTTATCGCGTCTGAGGTATATTTGCTATTTGAAAGAATAAGTCGCTCCGCACTTTTCGCTTCGCTTCTTTCGTAAATTAGATACGGCAGAAAGTACGCGGCTCTCAGGCCGCCCTCGTACATACCTTTCAGGCGACCAAGAATTGGAAAGTGAATGTACGTAACGTCGGTTCCTGGAAGTGTTGAATTGGACTGTGTGTCAATGAGCAAATCACATTTAGTTTTGAGAAACAAGGTGCGAAGCGCATCGGTGTACACGTTATGGAGATCTGTGCTAGTGAAGATTTCCAAAGGAAAAACAATTTCATTATCAGCGTCTACTTTGAAGCCAAATATGCTTTCCATTTTCTTTTGATCTATCTTCTCATTAGTCAAAACAACAGTTCTGTAGCCTTCTTTCCTGAGGCTATTTATGATGTTCACCGCTACCCATTCCGCTCCTCCACACACATTTAGTGGTGGATGAAAAATCCCTACTTTCAATTTGTATACCTCCTTGCTAAGAATCACTTGCCTGCCATTGTAAAGTAGTTTGTGTCCCCAGAAATTTTCTCCAGGTTTCAGCACGCGCTGGACTCTTGCACAAACTCCAATGGCAATTGCCCCACGGGAAAGTTCGGGTTATGAAACAGCGTCGTCCGCCGGGTTTAATGTGCGTGCGTTGTGGCCATCGCTATCTTGCTTCGCGATCTATTCTATTTTGAATTTAGGAGTTTCGTTTACAGGCAAACTTAATATCGGGTTTTCGTATGCCAATTCAATTGCCTCTATATCTTTGAGTCCATCATTTCCTGTCGGACAAGGGTGTTTATCACACAATATGCAATTGACGAAGTACTGAAGTTCGTCAACATAAGGTCGCCAAAAAACCGTCGTTCCCATAGTCAGCATCTGTATTGCAGCAGATACGCGAGGTGGAGGAACATCGTTTGCCATAGCGTGTTTTACTGTTCCAAACAGTTCAACCTTTTGCTGACGCACTTGAGAAAACCAACCCACGTTTATCACGGCCAAAGTTCCAGTTTCAAATCGTGTCAGGCATGTTGCACGGTCTTCAAAGTCCATGTTGAATCGATACCCTACGCAGCCCTTTATGTCCGTGATCTCGCCAAAGTACCATCGAAGAAGATTTATCATGTGGCTACCCAAGTCAACTAGAGCACCGCCGCCAGTTAGCTCTTTGTTGAACCACCATTCTGGGACTGGACTGGGGGCATAATCTTGTGTTCTGTGCTTGAAAGGTCCTGAATCTACAAAGGTTGCGTAGGCTACCTCGACGTCTCCAAGAGTTCCACTTCTGATTTGCTCTTTAAGTCTGATCATTGCTTTATTAAATCTTAGTGGGTAACCAATCATTAATTCTACCGAGTTTCTATGAGTGACGGAGATCACTTCTTTAGCTTCTGCAACATTTCTGGCTATCGGTTTCTCCAAGAAGATGTGTTTATGTGCTTCTGCTGCGTCTCTTACACAAGAAGCGTGAAGGTAAGTCGGCAAAGCTATTACTACTGAGCAGATCTCATCATCTTTCAGAAGCTCTTTATAATTGGTGAACGTTTTCTCTACGCCTGCATTTCTGGCTTCACGCAGGGCTCTTCTTGATAAGTCAGAAACCCCTACGAGATGCACGTTTGCAAGTTTCATACTGTTTCGCAAATGAACCATGCCTATGTATCCGAGACCGATTATTCCTATTCCGATCTTTTTCATTAGTTCAATCCTTATCCTTCTGGGGTCACTCCAACCCAAGTCTCTTGCCCAGTCTCATTAAAACGACAGTGCCATACGCTTTGTCCATCAATTTCTTATAAAGGGTTTTCCTTGGATATCTGGCCTGAAAGTGACCAACTGACAGACCCGTCTGAATGAAAGTCATTTTCCCTAGTCGTTCTTTTTCGGCTAGTTGAATGTATTTTACAGTGCCAGGGTTTACACCCGCGACTCTTGCAGCGGCAGCGTCTATGGCGACTTGGTCCATACTCGCCATCACCAACCCGAGTCTTCGTGGTTCACTTCCGGAGACAATGTTGCCGTCAATCACGGCGAGGTCAAATCTCATAGCTTTGTTGACTGCAACAATTGCCTCATTAAGTTTTGAATGATATCTAGATTTCTTCCGGTAGGGGTTGCAACCAAAAACATTCTTCAACGCACAGGTGATTTTTATTTTTTCAAGGCTGTATTTGATTTTTGGCACATTGATCTTTAGATCAGCACATTGAATTGTGCGAGGCACCATAAGATGAAAAGATATACCGCCCGATGTCACCTTTACACGGTCGTATGTGTCTTCTGAAAGATTAACCAACCTGACATTACAGTCTCGAGCCAATTTCTCGTATCCCAAGAATCTGAACGCATGCTTACATTTCATTGCTGAGGCATCGGATTCTACTATTGAAATAACTGGGTCTGCTGAGATGTTGTCCCGGATTACATCAATCAGAGCGCCTATTAATTTCGGATCGGTTGTTTGACCTGTCGACCTATCCCAATAGTAGCACATGTTCGGTTTTATTACAATCCTCTTGACATCTTTTCTAAAATCATAATTGATTAGACGGAGAGCGTCTGCTATGGCTCTTTTCAGGTCGTGATCTTCCGTTTTGACAAAACTCACTAGGCTCATAAAACTCCCAACATTATCCTGAAAGGCGTAGTTCACATAGGTTCGAATTGCACAATCGAATTCGTTCTTGTTTTGTTTGAATACTTGATCTGATGCGTGTTTTAAAATGAGGTCTCTTTTATAGAAGCCTTTCGGCGCTCAGATTTCTCTTTTTCTTTGCTAAATATGACAAATCATTGCGACACATCTTTTTCGCCAATGAACCGTTGAATAAATGTCTCTACGTCACCGAAAAAGTAGTCCATGTTATCGTAGATTTTTTGTTCTGGCCAATTCCACCATGCAATCTTCAAAAGCTGTTTTATCTGTTGTTGCGTGTACCTATAGCGCAATATTCTCCCAGGGACTCCAGCAACAACTGCATAAGGCGGTACGTCATGTGATACAACAGCACCCGCGCCTATGATCGCTCCATCACCAATTGTCACACCAGGAAGTATAATAGAATTTGCACCAACCCACACATCGTTGCCTATGATCACAAAGTTTTTCTTATTGGGCAACGAATATTTGCTTCGCCATCCATGTTTTCGCACCAATTGCACTGGATAGGTTGACACCCAATAGTTTGCGTAAGGTTTTGGCGCAATATGACCTTGAGCAGCAATCACAATAGACCCACGTGCAAAAGAACAATATTCCCCAAATACAACCTTGTCTGTATGATCTGCAAACGCTATGTACGGAGTTCCCCACTGATGTTTCCCCATTATGACTGTGCATCTAGGAAATCGCCGCATCTGGATCATGTTTGTGAGGATCAGCCTCAAGCTAACCATGTCAACCCTCCTCAACAAGCTGGCTTTTCATGTTTTCCCGCGCGCTATCATGCAGGACATCTCGCAATTCTCAAACGCCACTGAGACATAGCCAAACCAGGTTTTACGCACAACCAAGCTGGACACACTCATAACAGTTGGAAGGTTCTCAGGTTGTATATATATAACTCTTGGTGAAGCAAAGAAATGCG
>Ga0315274_10007792_pt1 | contig 15482 bp, 2 predicted proteins | sample YL17G02_20_MG_FD_203700 | JGI IMG/M metagenome (GOLD analysis project Ga0315274, IMG submission 203700) | Sediment microbial communities from Yellowstone Lake, YNP, Wyoming, USA - YL17G02_20 | ecosystem: Environmental > Aquatic > Freshwater > Lake > Sediment | place: USA: Wyoming | collected... | reverse complement strand
AACAACAAAAGAATGGTGGAACTTCTAGCAAAACAGTAACTTGTACATGTGGACATTCCTGGGATAAATCAGATTCTAGTAAGAAGGATGCAACAGTGTGTCACATCTGTGGAAAGAATAATATGAAAGATGGTGGTTGGTTAGATAAATATCAAGATGATATCACTCCTGCTAAAGCTCAGAAGGGTAATAAAGTTATTATAGATGGAAAGGAGTATGATACAGATAGTAATGAGTATAGAAATATGCTTGATAAGGGACAAGTTGGTACAATGAAAGATGATGTTTGGTATGGTAATAAATCAGAACTTCAACCAGTTACAATTTACAGTAGTAAAGATAAAAACACTCAAAAGTTTTATGATAGATTAAAAGATGAAAATGGTCTTACAACTTATGAATCATTATTAAAACTAGGAGCAAAATATGGAGCTCCTCATGTTACTATAAAAGATAAACCTGGTTTTTTTGATCCAAAGTATACTAATTACCCAGATAGAGTAAGACCTCATTACGATCCTCTTTCTCAAAATATAACTTTAGGAAATGATCCTTATACCTGGTATGATGAATATATATCAGAATTAGCACATCAAAAACAATTAATGAATAAAGGAGCTTTAGATTTTGTAATGAGAGGTGTAGAAAACTTTCCTCGTATTGTAAAAAATAAAATTGATCCAAATAAAAAAGGTTATAATGAAGAATATGATATTCCAGGATCTATAGAATATGAAGCTCATAAAAAAATTGAACCTGAATTAATAAAAGAATTTGATGATATATGGTATAAAAAATCTTATGAGGGAGATTATTATGAAAAGCCTGGTACATTTAGTTCATCTAAACCTAATGCAACATTTAAATCAGGAGGTTGGTTAGATAAATACGGTAAAGAAATAAACGCTAATGAAGGACGTTCTTCTGCTCCAGAGAACTGGGTAGGAGAAGGATATAGTAATGTAGGTAGAAACTATTCTCCTGCATGGGGTGGACAGTTTGCAATGGGAGGTTCTCTTCCTGGTTCTGTAGGATTCACATACGCACGTACACAAGACGCTGCTCCTGTTAATGGTCCTTATGCTAAGAAGACAAAAGCTTCTGCACAGAATGGACAAGTGCCTTACAATATAAATGATATACAATCAGAACTTCGTAATTTTATTAAACAAGGAGAAAAATTAAAAGAATACCCTAATATAAAAACAAATATATACAAAAATAAATTACTTACAGATAAATTGAATAATTTAAATAATAGTATACCTAACTATTCAACTGTTGTAAAAAAACAAAAAGAAGGTGGAATAATAGAAGATGATAGAGGACAATGGGCACATCCTGGAAAGATAACAAAGATCAACTCTAATCAAATAACAATGAAAGGTGTGGACTATCCTGTACTAGGAATATCAGATGCAGGTGATCAACAAATGATGTACCCAGAACAAGAATATACATTTAAAGGAAAGAAGGTTACAGAATTCCCTATGGCTCAAGATGGTACAAGGATGCCCATATATACAACAGATCCTAAAAAGATACAGGCATATGCTGATAGTTTAGCATTACACAATATATCATTAAATCGTTTTAATTTAACTAAAAAATTTGCTGAAACACTTGGAAAAGGAAAAGATTATAATAAATCTGTATTAGCACAGAAAGCAGCAAATGATGCAGAACTATGGAGAACTGATGTTACAAATAGTTATAATAACCTTTCTAGTTTAAATAAAAAAGAACCTACTCCTGTAGAACGTATAGAAAATATTCCTCTAAGTGAACAAGAGAAGAAAGGTTGGGATATTCATGGGATTTATTCAGCTGAGCTATATAAAAAACCAGTACAGCCATATATACTAAAAAAAGAAGAAGAACCTACATTAAAAAGAAAACCTGTAAAGGTGGAAACTATAAAGTCTAAGTCTGCAAGCACACCAGGTTTAAAAACTATACCAGGCACTCCTGTAGAACAACAACCTGTTCCACAGAGAGGAGAATACAGAGTGAGCTATTACAATCCTGATATAAAAGATTGGAGTGAACAAGCGTTCCAGACAGAAAAAGAAAGTGAAAAGTTTGCTAGTGAGATGAGTGGACGAGGATATGGAGGTTCATATGGCAATGTCACTCAAACTAGAAAAGTTAACAAAAAAGAGAATGGTGGTTGGTTAAGTCAATATAAATAATTAATTTTAATAAAATTTGCCCAATGGTAAAAAAGTTTTTAAAAATAGCAGGTGTTAAGACAGAACAAGAGTTCTATAATAAATATCCTTCAGAGGGTGCTTTCTTTAAAGCTCATCCTGAGGCCAAAGATTTTAAACAGTATAAGCAAGGTGGTCAGATGAAAAAGCTGAACCAACTCACTAACTGGACTAATGATGTAGACAACATGATTCCAACAGCCCAATATGGTTGTAAGGGAAAGAGTTGTACACAGACAGGAGAAGGTATAAAGAAACATGATAGTAGACTTGGTCTTGATGATACTCATTCTGGTAGTGGTGGTTTTATAGACTATGCTGCATATAATGCTCCTAGTACATGGGAAGAACTTCAAACATATAACGAAACTAATCCCAAGGACAAAGCTTTTAAAAATCAGCTCAAAACTTTACAGGGTCAGTTTCCAGGATTGACACAACAGCAAATGCTTGCTGCTGGTGCAGATTCTGCTAGAATCAGACAAAGAATGGGAAACCTTCCTAGATATGATAAGCCTGAAGAACAGACATATGATAAAGCATATCATCAGTTTTACAGACCATTGATGGATCAATCGAAGCCTGTAACCATTCCACAAATCCTTCAGTTTCAGTCTCAACAGCCTGGTGGACTAGAAGGATATGAAGGAACAGTAAGAAGTAACTATGGTAAAAAGAAAGCACAGAATGGTGCTCCTATAGGAAGCTATATGTCTTCTCCTTCCTATGAAACTAAAATGATGAACTTCTCAGAATACATGAATCCTGTAGATAAGATGATTACAGGTTCTACACAGGAAGAAAGAGATGCTGCAGCAAAGAAACAAGCTGAAGATGCTGCTAAACAAAAATCTGGTGGAGGTGGAGGATTAGGAAACATATTAAATATGGCTAGTCAGTTTATGGGGAAAGGTGCAGGAGGAAGTGATATGGGTGCAATAGGTGCTTCTGCATTAGGTGGTGTTGGTAAAGGAAAGAATGGTCTTAAAAGAGCACAGATAGGTCTTAATCAACCACAGAACGGATCTATGCCAAGTAATAATAATCCATATATGTATAATAGTCTTCAACCACTTGGAGGAAGTCAACAGGCTGTAACGAACCCTTATCAAAATCCTCTAATGCTTGATCCTAATCAAACAGGAACATTTGAACAACAAGTAGCTGGGTCTGCAGGAGCTGTAAATCCAAAAAAGAAATTTAATCCTCTTGGAGCAATTCCTATTGCAGGACAAATATTTGGTGGTATACAACAAATTAAAGCAGCTAAAACAGCAGAGAAAGAAGCTAATAAGCAATTTCAACTTAGTGGTCTTACTAAACAAGCAGGTCTCACAAGAGGAGAACCTATCAAAAGGAAGTATGTAAGACCAGAAGATCAAGTTATAAATGAAAATGAAATGTTTCCTATATATGGTGTAGGAACAAACTATATAGCTGAAGATGGTGCTGAGGTTACAAGAGGTGGTATAGGTGGTAATCCTACAGAGATTCAAAACATGTACAACCCTTATGATCTATTCAAAGACCTTGGTTATGAATCTCTTGAGGATTCTGAGAGAGTTAAACAATATCAAGGTGGTGGATTAGTGAGTGGTTCTCAGTTTGGTCAAATAGGCAATCAACTTGGTGCTATGGTAGGTGGTGGAGGACAAGGTACTCCTGGAGGATGGAGTCAGGCATTGGGTGCTATTCCTGGTCCAATAGGAATGATAGGTGGTATGGTTGGTTCTGTAATAGATGGAAAACAACAAGCTAAAATTAGAAACTTCCAAGAAAGAGCTCAGAAGAATGTTGTTGATACAGCAATGCAACAAGGTATGCAGAATGTACAAAGTCAATATTCAAATGTGATGGAAGATGGTGGATATGTAAGTCATGATTGGCAGCCACAAGTTATAGCTTCTTTTGGAGGACATAGAGTTAGTGATCTTTTACACAGAGATCCTGCAATGGATACATTAAGAACTGGTGGACATATTACACAGAACAACATGTTCCCTCAAGATCAATATGCTTTAGGTGGACAAGTTAAAACTACTTGGGGTGGAGAAGCAAAAACTATTTCTCAAAATCCATACATGCCAGGTACAGGAGAAACTATTAACTTCTATGGACAATCACATAGTGATTCTGATGGTCGTGGTAATACAGGTATTGGTGTTAAGTATGGAGATGGTCCACATGATTCATATACAGATTATGCAGAGTATGGAACTGAACAACCTAATGCTGATGTAGAAGTAGAAAGAGGTGAACCTTCATTTGAAATGAATGATCCTGAGACAGGTGAGAAAAACTTAACTGTATTAGGTAATCTTATAGTTAATAAAAAAATTGCATCACAAACAAATGATGATGATATCATTGCTCTTGGGAATAAATATCATGGTAAGAAGTTTAAAAATATTGGACTTGGTCTTTCTAAACAGGAAGTAAGACATAACAAGACAATAGAAAAAAATCTTAAAATAATTAATAACAGTGATGATATTACATCATATGATCAACTAGAGTGGTTATCTGCAAAAGCAAAAATAGATGGAGCTAAGATGGAACTGAAACAAATTGCTTATGAAAAAATTGTACTGTCAAGTTTTCAAAATGCAATTAATGAAGGTGCTGAAGAGCATGGCTTAGATGCTGATTCTCTAGCAAAGGGTAAGTTCAGGATTGACAAGAAAGCTATGGATGAATCTGCTAAATGGGGAAAGAGTATTAAGAAAGCTCAGAATGGTACAACTGAGGGTAATTTTGTAGGACCAACTCCTACTGATTATTTAGATGGTCTATATGAGCAATCTAAAAATGAAACAAATAAAAACCTTCGTAAGAAATACACTGAGATATTTCAAAAGGAATTTCATAGATTTTATCCTGAACAAGCTAAAGAAATAATTCTAGGTTCTTCAGATGTTACCACTAAAGGTAAAAAGATGGGTATTAAGAATGTAGATCAGCTTGGTAAAAAGGATGATAAAACTATACTTAATACAAATGTTGATGGTATATTTGGAGATAGAACAGAACAATATCATGCTATAGCAGAAGATTTTAGAAAACCTTACACACCAACAACTATACCAGTTCCTGGAACATCAGTTACAAAAACAACAACAGATCAAACAACACACTATCCTGTCACTCCATATAAAGGAAGTAAGTTAATGGATGCATATAGTCAACTTATTCCTTACTTAAGACCTTCAGATCAAGAAGCTCTTGATCCAACACAAATGTATGGAGAGATGTATGCATTAGCTACCAATCAGTTAGATCCTGTACAAGCTCAAAAGTATAATCCTTTATTAGAACAACCTTATGACATATCTCTACAGGATCAACTAAATGCTAATCAAGCAGACTTCAATGCTATCCAAAGACAAACAGGATATAATCCTGCAGCTGCTGCAACCTTAGCAGGTCAGAAATATGCAGCCAATAGTAAAGTGTTAGCAGATCAGTTTAGAATGAACCAAGGTATGAAAGCTGAGGTTTATAATAAAAACAGAGGAACATTAAACGATGCTCAACTCAAGAACCTTGGAATCCTTGATCAACAGATGGTTAGACAAGAAACAGCTAAGTCTAGAACTAAAGAAGTGGGACAAGCAGCTCTTAATTCTATATCTGATAAGATCTTGAAACAGAAGCTTGCTAACAGAACATTAAGTATATATGAGAATATGTACAACTACAGATTTGATAAGAGTGGTAGAGCAGTTAATATGAACCCTGCATTCCAGCCAAACATACCAAATGTTCTTCCTGTGTACGATGATCAAGGTAATGTTGTAGCATATCAGAAAGGAACCACCACTACAAATCAAACAACAGCAATTCCTCTACCACCACTAGCTCTTCCTACAGGTGGTAAAAATGGAACTAAAGTTCCTAGTAGGAATAGAGATATTTTAAGAGCAATGAAGAATCTCTAATCAATTCAATTATATAAGATTACCAGAAATTGTTATGGTTTTTGGTAATCTTAATTCATTCAGTTACATTTGATAACATAATTTAAGATGGCATCATTTACAGATACAGTCCCCCAATTTAACCCATTTGTTGACCAATTGCCTATAGATGCAATGGTTAAGGTGGGTACGTATAAGCAACAGAAATATGATGAGGGCATTACAAAGATTCAAGGATACATAGATAATATTGCAGGATTAGATATTATGAAAGGTATTGATAAAGAATATCTTCAATCTAAACTTAATGAACTTGGTAATAACTTAACTAAAGTGGCAGGGGGAGATTTCTCTAATTTTCAATTAGTCAATTCTGTCTCAGGAATGGCTAACCAACTCATCAAAGATCCTTCTATACAGAATGCTGTAAGTTCAACAGCTCATTATAGAAATGAGGTGAAAAGAATGGATGAAGCTAAAAAACAAGGAAAGTCTGATAAGAACAATGAAGACTATTTCTATAATGATGCTAATAAATGGTTAACTGATAATAAAGTGGGTTCTAGTTTCTCTGATTCATTTGTAGAGCACACTGATATTATGAAAGCTATTAGAGAGAATGTTTCAGCTGCTGGTATAGATAGTAAATATATAGAACAAGTTTATGAAACAGATGATAAAGGAAACATATTACGTGATAAGGACAATCATCCTATACCTGCAAGAGTAATGGCTACAGAAACATTAGACACTAATGCTGAGAAGGTAAAAGCTATTGTTGCAAATGTTCTATCTCAAGGAAACGTACAACAACAAATCAACATAGATGGCTGGGCAACTACAAGAAACGTTCCTGTAAAAAGTATTTATGAAACTTTTACAAATGACTTTAATGCTAGAGAAACAAGAAACAGTCAAGATCTTATGTTGTTACAGGCACAAATAGATTCAAACAACTTAACAACTGAAGAAAAAGATGCTGTCATAGCACAACAAAACATTATAAAAGAATCTCAAGAATCTGATAGAAAGAAAATATTAGCTCTCAGAGATAAAGCAGTTAGCGATCCTGAACAATTTAAAATAGACTATTACCAAGATGGTTACACCACTAATCTAATTAATGGTTTCACTACAATTAAGTCAAAGAAAGAAATTAAAGACAGCCCTCTTACAAAGGTGCTTCAGTGGGAAGAAAAGATGAACTTTGATAGAGACAATGAGAACTTTAATAGAAAGATGCAAAGAGCTACTGCAGAAAGAGCTGATAAAGCTTTAGCATTACAAGAGCTACAGTTTAATGCAGACTATGAATTTGATCCTGCAACAGGAAGATATAAGAAGGTGGACACAACCACTGGTAAAAAGAAAGATGTAGCTACAACTACCACTTCTGAAATCAATGCAGGAAACTCAGGTACTCCTATAGATGCTCAATTTAACTATAGAAATGTAACCACTGATCTTCAAACTCAAGCTCAGCAGAAAGGGTTTGATCTTATTTATACATACATGTATAAATTGAACAATGGAAAAACTAAAGATGGTAAACCTCTTACCAAAAATGATGTACTGAATGATATCAATACATGGTCTAAGTCTAATGGAGAAACTCCATATCAATTTATTATGAGATTTTCTGGAGACTTAAAAAATAAATCAGAATTAAATGGTGTTAAGTTATCAATACAAGATCTTGAGAAAGTTAATGAAATAAGTAAGTTACATAACGATGTTACAACAAGACTTGCTGTAACAGAAGATATATATAGACAAATCAAAAATGAAACAGGAATTGATCCAGCTAAATACAGCACTCTTCTCAAGCCTGTAAAAACCACAGATGAGAATGATAACCCTATAGAAATTAGTGTTCAAGATCAACTAGATTACGCTTTAATAAAAGGTTCAGGAACTCTTGTAGATACTCCAGAAGAAAAAACAGCATACAATAGACTAAATGAGAAATATGGTAATGTTGTTAATATGAAAAGTATGCTTGCAAAAGGAGGCGTTAGTTTTAAATTATTTGAAGATGATATATATACTAAAATAGGAAAAGATCCAAGTTTTAGAAAAGCTCAAGAACTTCTTGCAGAAAAGTTTAAAAAAGTAAATGTAGTTTCTGACAACTTCTCTTCTACATTAAGTGGAACTGATGATGAGATTAAATTAGCAAAAGCAAACTTAGGTGCTTTATTTAATAGTCAAAGATTAGAAGAAGATGAACAAAAAGAGATTGCAGCAACACTTGCACAACCTGGTGGACTTATTACATATGATGCACACAGACCAACTAAAGAAGGTGAACTTTGGACAGGAACTATATTTGTAACTGATAAGAAAGGTGTAAAGCATTCTATAGATGTTGATCAAGAAAACTTAGAAACAATAACAGGAAGAAAATTTAATGCATATATAGAAGATGGTCTTAGAGCAAGAGCTAATGTAAGTCAATTTGGATCTACAAACTTAGGTGCATTTACAACAGATCCTAATGCATACCAGAGTGCTGCTATTAAATCTGGAAGATTTAGCAGTCTTAATAATTCAGACTATACAGCTTTTGCAGACATACTTCCTCTATCTGGAGGAAAGTTAGGAATAGCAATATATGCAAAAGATAAAACAATGTCTAATTTTGAAAGAATAGAAATGGTTCCTGTAAAAAAAGCAGGTGTTTATTTTACAGATTATAATGAAATAGCTGGAGTTATTCCAAGCATCACTCCAGGAATGATTAAGGATGGTTTAACCAAAAAGAAACAAAAGAAATAATATGCCTGAAGAATTAAAACCTATAAACCTCCCTGGTAAACCAAGAAAGTTTATTCCTTTAGACAGTAGTGGTCCTGCACAATCATCAGGAAGTCTTGCATATAGACAATCTAAAGATACTCTTGAGTCTTTATTTGCATCTGTTCCTATTGATACAGGAGCAAAACAATCTACTAGATATCAATCTGAGGTGGATGATCTTCTTACAGGAAGATACAATACTGTCATCTATGGAGCAAACAATGAAGATATATATGGTAGAAATCAAAGTGCTTTAGATAAGGCAGTTAATGGTACATTGAAAGGTGTAGAACTTGCTGCCACAACTTTTGTTGGTAGCGTTGGATTACTTTATGGTATAGGTAAGTCGTTCTCTACAGGAAAATTATCAGATGTATGGCAGAACGAAATTAGTGAGTCATTAGATGCAGTTAATAAGGAAGTAGATAATATATACCTTCCAAACTATTATTCAAATAAAGAAGCAAATGCTGCATGGTATTCTTCAGACAATCTATTTACAACAAACTTTTTATTTGATAAGTTAGTTAAAAATACAGGATTTGCTGTAGGAGCAATATATTCAGGTAACCTTATAGGAAAAGGTATTGGTATAGCAGGAAAAGCTGTTGGAGGAATGTTTAATAATATAGGAAAATACACTGAGGCATGGAAAACTTTTTCAGATATTAATAAAGGAACAGCTCGTTTATTTTCTCAAGGTCAAAATATAAAAGCAGCAGAGATTTTAGAAAAGACAATCAATACAGTTGCTGATGCAGAAAAAGCAAGTGCTGAAATGTTGAAGATTTCAAAACAATTTACAGCAATAGAAGGTATACAAGATTTTACAAGAAAATCTATAATGTCATTATATTCTTCTGCAGGAGAAGCTTCTTTTGAATCTATTGGTACAGCATCATCGTTTAGAGAAAAGAAGATACAAGAGTTTAGAGATAGATGGGGATTTGATCCTGGGAAAGAGGAACTGGATAAGATAGACCAATTGTCTAAAGATGTAGGAAATGTTTCATTCATGGCAAACATGGCTGTGTTATCTGCTACAGAGTTTCAACAACTCCCATATCTTTATGGAAGTTCTTATAAAGCAGGTAAGGCTACATCTAATGCATTCAGAGAAGCTGGAGGAGTTGTGGTTAAAGAGAGTAAGTATGCAGCAAAGACTGCATCAAAATTATCAAAAGGTAAGAGTTTTGTAACTTCTTACATTTTTGATCCTAAAGAATCCTTACAAGAATATTTACAGTCATCAATTGATGTAGGGGTTCAAGACTATTATAATAAGGCATACGAAGGAAAGGAAGCTAAAGATCTCACTGAAGCATTTATAAATGCAGGAACTTCAGGATTAACTGCTCTAAAGGAAACGTTAATGAGTAAAGAAGGTGGAGAGAGTATTCTTCTTGGTGGTATTACTGGTGGGTTAATGCAAGCAAAAGGAAAGATTAGAGAAGGTAAATATAAAACAACAAACACTAATTCTTTCTTACAAGAATTAAATGTTCCTGAAAGTACATTTACAAATGCTTTTAATGATAGAGTTGATTCATTACAAAGAGGTATTGTATTACAACAAAAAGGAAGTCAAGCATTAGAAGCTGGTGATAAGCTTGAGTTTTTAGATAATAAACATGATTCAATTCATAACTATCTTTCTACTAGAATTAAATATGGTAGAACTGATATGGTTCTTGATGATGTTGCTGAGCGTAAGATGCAAGCTTCTACCAATGAAGGTTATAAAAAACTTCAGGCAAATGGAGATGCTCCTATGAATCTTACAAGAGAACAGTATACTAAAAAACTAAATGAGTTTGCTACATACACTAAAACATTAACTTCTTTATACGAGTCTGCAAATCTTAGATATCAAGGAAAGATGAATGATAAGAATGAGAGAGTGTATTCTGATGTTGTTATAGATAAGATGGTTTATGCAGCTGGTAAGATAACTGATTATGATAAACGTATTCCTCAAATAAATAACTCTTTGATTGAAGCTGGTATAACAAAAACACAAGACATTTTAGAAAGCATCATTAAAGATAACAAACCAAACAAACAAGCTACAGTAGATGCTCTTAATGAGATAAATAATTTAAATGTAATAAAAGAAACGAAAGATGAACTTAAACAAAATCTTTCTGATATAATAGATCTTGCTTTAAGAAGAAAATTATTTATAGAACAACATAATGACATTGTTGATAACCCAGGTAGATATGAATCTAAACCACAGATTGGGTTTGGTGAGACAAGAGAGATACCTGTTAAGGTTATTCAAAACAATGACGTAGCTCCTGAGAAGAAACTTATAATAGGAAAAGAATATTCTTTAGCTGAACCTTTTAGAAAGGAAGGGACACAACTACAACTTGCTCCAAAGATTACTGTACTATCGCAAACTCTTGGGGGAGAACTTGAAGTGAGACTACCTAATGGTAAAACATCATTCATGACTCCTGAGGAGTTTAAGAAATACAACATCTCTGATAAAAACAATACTTCTCAAGAAATGGCTGATGTATTAGAGAAAGCTATTACAACAGTGTTGAAAGATGATAAATATACAGATCTTAGAAAAGAACTTGCAGAAGCTTCTAAAAATCTTGGAGATAAAAAAATTAACACACTTGGTTGGATTAATTCTCTTGATAATAAGTCTCTTATAGATGCTATAGAAGAAGAGTTTAATGCTCAAACAAAACAAATATTTGAAACAAGAGATAGACTTATAAAAGAAGCTGAGCAATTAAAGAAGAATAAAGAAGAGATTGTAAAACAACAGACTGAAATTGTACAAGATTCTGGTACTGTAGGAACAAACAATCCTGTTAATGATAAAGTGGTTCCTGAGGGCAGACTAAAGGATGCTAAGATCTTGTTTATATCAACTACATCTGCAGGAGAAGATAATAAAGCACTAGATACAAAACCTCATGAAATTCGTTCTAGGGAGTTTCTAAATAACATAGGTGGATTTAAGAATAAGAATAACATGAGAGTTATTCTTGTTACACCAGAACTTACTAAGGCTTATGGACTAGAAGGTCTTGTACAAATGTCTTATGGTGTAGATGAAAATTTACAAACAGAAGCAGAGAAAGCAGAATTCTTAAAGAAAACAACAAACTTAGAAAAAGGATTTATAGGTGCTGTATACGTTGAGCAAGTGGGTGATAAATTATTCTTTGTAGATAAAGATGGTAATCGATTAACTGAGGTGGGTGAAAAGGCTGACCTTAATAAGATTGTATTCTCTACAATGCCTACAAACTCTCTATCAGATAGTTATGGTAATAGATTTAGATCTAACCAAGAAGAAGAAGCTAAGGTATATAAAGCTGCTTGGACTAAACAAAGAGAAGATATATTTGCTACAGATCCTGCAGCTCCTCCTACAGTTTATGGATTTCAGGTGTCTAGAGGAGTTCCTGAAAAGGGTGATGTAAATAATCACATTGCAGGAGTTCTTATCAATAAAGATAATGAGGCAAGAATACTTGCTACAGATCAGACATTAATACAAATCTCTACAGCTGGTGTAGTGGCACACCATACAGGACAAATTAATGTTCCTAATGGTAGACCTATGCTTGTTCATCAGAACAATGTTGAGTTCTTAAATAATATACAGTTTAAAGGAAAGAAAGCTGAGGCTATCTATGAAGTTATTAATCAAATAGCTACAGAGATTAATGAGCAATCTAAAGCTGGAAAGAAAATCTTGATAAACAAGAAACTATCTAGGTTCTTACAGAATGTTTTATATTGGAGACTTGGTAAAACAGAAGCAGAATCAAATCAAATAAACATTGCTGAGGATGGAACAAGCATTTCCTTCTCTGGAAAAACTTATTCTATTCCTGAAATAGCTAGTAAGAAAGATGAACTTATGGAAGCTATTGAAAAAGCTTTTCATAATGTAAACAATAAAACACTCTCTGCTGAAATGTTCAGCAAACCCTTCACAGAGTATTATATGAAGGATGGAATATTAGTTAATAATGAATGGACTAACTACCAGACATACCTTTTATCTTCCACCTATCCTAATGGTTCAGCAAGAAGTGTAGAAGACACACCTCTATCTACAAAGATTGTAAAACCCACTGATGCAGTTCCTTACACGCACAAGCAGAAATATGCTACACTTATAGGACTAGAACTTCCTGTTGGTGCAATAGCTAAACCAGCTGCAGTGGTGACACAAGCTCCTGCAACACAAAGAAAGTTTGATTATGAGGGTGAGGACAACATAGCCTCAACACCTTTTGGTGATATTATATTCACTGTAAAAGGAGATGAAGCTCCTATGATAGATGAGGAGGATGATCTTACTATTGAAGCAAGAGACAAGATTATAGCTAAGATTAAAAGTAAAGAAGGTAATGAATCCTTAACTACTGAGGAATTAATTCCTCAAGCAATGAACTTTGTAAGAGCTTATGTCAATAAGGAACTAGAAGCTGATAGGGCCATAGTTCCACAAGTAGCAGCTCCAGTGGTTGTACAACCTACAGCACCTATTGTAACTCCTGCACCAGCTTCTGTACAAACAGCTCCTGTTTCTACACCCACTCAACCATCTACTAGTGCTAGACCAGGAGTAGAAGAACTATTTGATTCTAATCCTGAATTAGCTAATCAAGTATATGAAACTTTAGGGTTTAATCAATTAATTACACCAAATGATAAAATAGTATTTGGACATCCAGGAATAGGTAAAACATTTGCTAAAAAATCTAATGATTTTATTGATGTAGATGAAGATTATAAAGAAGAACATACTATGCAAAAAATTCTTAGAGCAAATGCTAAGAATACTGGTAAAAAAGAAGATTTAAAAGAATGGGAAGATTATGTAACTGCTTGGTGGAATAAAGTTAAAAGCGATGCTAAAAAAACAGGTAAAACAATATTTGTTTCTAATTTACCTATTTTAAAAATGTTTCCACAAGATATTGATAAAGTTATTAATATATCAAAAGATACTTTTATTGAAAGATCAAAACAAAGAAATGATTACAAACAAGATGAAACAGAAGAATGGAAAAATAATTTAGATACAGAAATTACTAAAATAAGCAAATCTAAAGTTGTTACTACCAATAAGTATCTTTCTGATTTATTTATAACCCCACAACAAAGACAAAAAGCCATCCAAACATATTCTACCTACTTAAATACTATATTTCCTAATAGTAAAGTAAAAGATATTGTTTATCATGGTAGCCCAAACTTTTTTGAAAAATTTGATAAATCGAAATTAGGTACTTATACTAGTGCTGCGTCAGCTAAAGAAGGAATATTTTTTGGTAGTTCTGTTGATGTATCAAAATCTTATTTAGATAAAAAAGGTCAAACACTTAAAGTTAATGATTTAATAGAACAAAAATATGGAAAAGACGTGTCTGATAAACTTAAACAAGGTTATAATTACTTAGCATCAGGATTAGCTAGTAAAGTTTTAGGTTATGAACCAGAAAGAATAATTCCCGAAAAAATTATTCTTGATACAGGAGAAATGTTTGAAGATGGAGATTATGGTATTAAGTTAAAAGATGGTAGTATTTTATATGACAGTGGTAATTATGGTGGTAATAATCAAGACGCTATTTTTTTAAAAAATGTTATAAAAAGAATAAATCATTTGTCTGATACTTTTGATGATAATTATGGTGGGTATATTGATAAAGATAGAAATATCACAGATACGCCTTTTGAAAATTTATTTATAAAACCATTTATATTATCTATTTCAAATCCTTATGTTGTATCTGATGAAGGTAAAGGTTATAGAGAGGAATCATATTTTGATAGAATAAAAAAAGCGAAAGAAGAAAAAAAAGATGGGGTTGTAATAAAAGATACTTATGATAGTAAATTTCAAACTAAACCTGAAAATATATATGTAGTATTTGAACCTGAACAAATACATATATTAGGAAATAAACAAGATATAGAAGGATTTAAGAAGTTTACTCAACCATCTACTAGTGTTTCTACAGATGCTAAAGCTGATATAGAAAAAAGAAGACAAGAAGAATTTGAAAAGTTATTTACTTATGAACGAAGATTAGGTAATTATAAAAGACAAGATGGTAAAAACATTATTTTAGTAACAAAGAACGGAATAGGAGAATGGACAGCAGGAACTAAAATACCTAAAACTGATGAAAAAGGAAATATTTTACAAGATGCTGTAGGACAATTAGTTGAATATAGATATGAAGATAAATTTGAAAAATTTGGAAAAGGAGAAGAAGCTAAATTAAAAGCAATAAGACATGGATTAGATTTAGTAGATAATAAAATCAATGCTAAATATGATGCAGAACTAGCTGCATTAAAAGGTGGTAAACCTGCTCCTGAAGGGGAGAAAGAAGTAGAGACAAGAAGAAAAGAAGAATTAAAAAATATTAAGTATACAGAACACCCTAATATAAAAGGGCAATTACATGAATATACTAGGAATAATGTGAACGATATTGTACTTGGAGATAAACAAGTAGATGTAGAAAAAAGAATCAATGATAAATATGATGCGGAACTA
>Ga0315274_10007790_pt1 | contig 15483 bp, 10 predicted proteins | sample YL17G02_20_MG_FD_203700 | JGI IMG/M metagenome (GOLD analysis project Ga0315274, IMG submission 203700) | Sediment microbial communities from Yellowstone Lake, YNP, Wyoming, USA - YL17G02_20 | ecosystem: Environmental > Aquatic > Freshwater > Lake > Sediment | place: USA: Wyoming | collected... | reverse complement strand
GCGGGTATATATCTACCGGCGGTATTTTGGCGCTGCCGCGCGGCAGCGATAGTGGGTCCCTCCTTTGGGGCTGCCACTGCGGCATCATTGTTCTCGACAGTTTTCTCGACATTGTTGTTTCGGCCTCCCAGATCATCATCAAGATTGCGCTGCCGCGCGGCAGCGCGCTCGGCCTTGCGCAAAGGATCTCGTTTGGTGAGCAGGTCGCCCACGGCTTTCATAAAGATTTCCGCATCGGTTGGTACCGAGCCAGCGGCAGCTAAAACTTCACGCGCCCTCTCGAGCAAGGCGAATTGCGACTTAGTCAGCGTGAGCTTTAACTCACAGATCTCTTCGTAAGGATGTAATGCGATACGAGACGGACTGACTCTTGCCCCCCCCGCCAAGCTATCGCCGCAAGCCACTGATATAAAATCATAATTTAAAAAATTTAAGTTTACCGGAAAAGCTCCGATATCTGTCGAGATGGCACGAAGAGTGAATACCTAGAGGATCACTATGCACAACCGATCGATACCGAAGTATGGAAGATACTTTGCTGCCCGCACACGGGCAATCCTTCGGATAACGGCAGTGCTAGTCACGATCTGCCCATTCAATGCCTGCGGCTCGAATTCCGCAAAACAGTTAGATAATCGGCGTAGTGCGCTAAAACCATTGCTCGGGCAAGATGCCACCCGTGACACCTCGACCAGCGCAACCTCGGCCGGCAGCAACGACATCTTCAATTCGGCACCAAGTTGCGGCAAATCTTATGCGCCGGGGCGCTCTAGCTTACATCTGCTGTCGACAGAAGAATATGACAACACTACTTCAGATCTTTTCTTCACTTCGACAATGGCGAGTAAAATAGCAATTTTTGAATCCGCCCCCAAAGGCCAGACCGGCTTCGCCTCGGACACCGGCAATTTTCCGCTGACGGCACTGACTGTCAGTAAATACTGGGACGCAGCTACAGCGCTGGCTGATGAGCTGATAAAAAGCAAAGGGAAAGCAAATGGCGCGTATGCCGCCGTTGCACCATGCGCCGTTGATCAGGCTGCAGTCGCGCCCACTTGTTCTGCTGCGGTGATTAGATCTCTCGGCCTTAGAGCCTGGCGGCGTCCTCTGACCGACAGTGGCGCGACTAGCGAGGTGGCTAGATTACAGGCGATCGTAAATGCGGCAGGTAGCTTTGACGAAGGACTTATAGCTTTGGTACAAGCCTTGCTGATCAGTCCGAACTTTCTCTTCTTAGGTATCACCTCAGATGAATCAGCAACAGCTGGCGCCATCTTCCCACTCAGTCAGCATCAACTCGCTAGCCGACTTTCCTACTACCTATGGGGCACCACGCCAGATACTGAGCTTCTGGAATTAGCCGGAAACGGCGCCCTCGCCAGTGAAGCGACCCTATCGGCGCAGGTTGAGCGCCTACTCCGTAGCCCTCGCGCCAATCACATAAGCAAGGCAATCCTCAATGACTGGGTCGGCGCTGATACGCTCGTCGACATGGTCACTCCTTCGTTAAACAGTGCCCTTAAAGCGTCGATGATTCGGGAAACCGAGTTACTCATCCAAGACATTGTTCAGGGCGACAAAAGCTTAATTAATTTAACTGCCGCTAAGTACAGCTACATGAACAAGGCGCTTGCTGATCACTACGGTCTACCATTCGGTGGTGCAAACCCAGCACAGTATGCTGCAGTCGACCTATCGCAGACGCCGAGACATGGCGTCCTGTCGCAAGCTTCATTTCTCTTAGCCACAGCCGGATCAACCACCGAAACCAGGCCAGTCAAGCGCGGTCAAGCACTTGCGAATAATTGGACCTGTTCCGATGTGCCGCCACCGCCACCCGGAGTGCCGCCTCTAGACTCGACTAAATTGCCGGCCAATGCCACGCCGCGCCAAACGCTAGAAGTTCATACGAATAATCCGGCCTGCGCCGGATGCCACAAAGTGCTCGATCCTTTGGGGCTTGGCTTTGAGTCTTTTGATTCCTTTGGCAAGTGGCGCACGACATATGACGCTCTGGCGCAAGCACCGATCGACTCGTCTGGAGAATTTTCTGACGGCTTTAAGTTTAAAAATACGGAAGAGATGCTCTCCTACCTTGCGACTAGTTCGACAGTAAAGACCTGTATGACGCGAAAGATGTTAGAATTAGCCGTATCTAGGCGCGCCCGAACCACGGCCGATCAATGTGTCAGTAAAGAGATTGGGCAAGCCGCACTTAGTGACACCTCGAAATTTTCAGATCTCATAAAGATGATCGTCCTTAGTCGTCAGTTCGGCATGCAAAGCGGAGCCACTCCATGACTAATTACCGTCATAATCGCAGAACATTTATCACCAGCGTCGGCAGCATGTTTACTCTGCCGTTGCTGGAGAGCCTCTGGCCACTGACGGCCTCGGCACAGACAGCCGCCAATGATCCACGGCGTTATATCTGCTTTTATTTTCCGAATGGCACCTATAACCGCGGCGATCAAGCTACATGGTACCCACCAACTGGGACACTGAACGCCGCCACTTTGCCACCAGTGCTCACGCCATTCGCCGGTTTGGCTGGCGACTATTCGATCTATAAAAATATCGCGACACAGGCTACGGACCAGCTCTCTAATGCTGTAGGCCAACATCCAGCCGCGGCCGTAGCTTTTATGACGTGCTCTCCGAATATGAATCCACAAATTTCATTCGAGCACATGCTCGCTGCCAAAGTAGGCAAACCGGCGCTGGTGCTGCAAGGCAACACTGGCGACCAGGGCGATAGTCAGGCGGATAATGGAATTTCATTTTTGAATGGTCGGGTCGTCCGTGGCCTTTCCAACCCAGGCGACTTATATCGGCAGCTGCTTGGACAAGTGGTCACTCCGTCACCTTCGCCTTCCCCGGCTCCACAACCCAAGCCTGCGCCTTCCCCCGCGATTCAAGGCAGCATCTTAGACAGTGCTTTAGAAGACCTCAACGGACTACGTGCGAAATTGGGCAAGAGCGACCAGCAGCGCTTAGATGACTACCAAGCTGGGATTCGCGCCCTTGAGCTCAAGCTGGGAGCCACACCCCCGTCCGGGCCATCCTCACCATCGGGGCCCACAACCAGCCCAGCATGCGTCCAACCCAGAAACAATAGCACAGTCGATTCAAGCTCAGCGGCGGCTAACAGCAGTCTATATCTAGACCGCATGCGCACGTTCAATGACCTAATAACGATCGCTTTCGCCTGCGACATTACGCGCTCGGTCAGCGTCATGCTGGACGTCGAGACTGGCTCCCGCTCCCTACCCGCCGCACCTTCAGAGTTGATATATAAAGGCGCAGATATCGCCGGGTGGAATAATCACCTCGTTTCTCACTTCGGCCATTTTGATTCCGGTGACTTCGCCCACTCAACCCCAGACGGAATCCCCCGCTGCATCACCCGCGACCGGTTTTATCTCTCTGTCGTTGCCGATCTCATCAACAAACTTAAGAATGCTAAAGACGCCAGCGGCAGCGCGATTCTCGACAACACCATCATTCATAGTGGTTTCGGGATCAAGGACGGAATGCATCGTATAGAGTTAGCAAAAAGCCCGCCGACCCTCGTAGCTGGGGGCCGCAACTTTATCACTCCCGGTCAGAGTTTCGACTTCAGCAGCTATGATGTCGCGGATATGTTTTACACGTTCAGCACACACCTAGGCCTTGGCATACCTAGTTTTCAGAATGGAAATAAATTAATCAAGCTCTGAGCTAGACAGAAAAAAATCCCAAGCTCCATCAATCGAGCTTGGGACCATTTGCTACTTATCTCAAGTAAATCAGGCACAACTTAAGCGGGTGCGCCGTCCCCACCGGGAAACCCGCTAAATTTTACCGCACCACCACCAACGCAAGCATCTGATTTTATTGAAATCAAAAATACTTCTAAAGCTTTTCCCAAATTCTCCCGACAAGCCTTATGTAAGCAAGATGAAGCTTGTCCGAGGGACGGCTGAGAAAGGAGCGTGCTCTATGGCAAACAAAAATAAGCACGATGAAAGAGTTAGTGCAGGATGTCCGCCGTAGGTACGCTCACGCAGACTCAAAAATTAAACTAATAATTATTTAGTAGGAGGTGGTTGATGGATGAAGAGCGGCAGCCTTCAGGGGCCGGTGGGTGAAATCCATAGGCGATGGTTGTCGGCAGACGATACCCAAGTAGGTATTTAGCAGAGGGGCGGGTCAAAGGTCTTCGCAGGGGCTGTTGGTCTGAACTCTCGGTAGATGGAAACGAAGTTAACTCAAACCTTAAGTGTCTGAATTTATTTTTAAGTGAGCAAAATCCAGGAGGTACGTATGCAGAATCGATGCTCGCACACCCGAATGGCGACTGGCTGTCCGCCTTGACGATGCTGAGGTGAGGCATCGCGGTTAGCCCGCAGAGAGCCCACTAACATCGCCAACTTTTTGCGCAACGTCGAGTTGCGACATTCATTACGAATATATAGACGCGGTTTTTTAGCCGCCGACTCAAATAGCGAGCCTCTCCACCGTGGGAGGCTTTTTTGCGCCCCGTTCTCTTGATGTATCGGTGTTATTTAGGTTATACGGCACAGGCAGCAGCGACTCAGCTTAAGAGAAAGACCTCATGAAAGACCAAAAAGCGAAGACCCCAGGCAAAGCTAAGCCCGAAGTAGGTCACCCGCACGCCTGTATTAAAGTGACCAAGAAAGGCGCGGTGCCCCTTGGCGATGCGGTGGGCATTCTTCGTTCTTGGCGAAGAAAGCACCCGAATGCCCTGCAGCTTGACGGCAATCCGACGGGACGCAATAACCTCAAACCTTGGCTACATGTCAGGATCGAGGGGTTTTCTTCCCCTAGACATGACTTTATGACGAAACACTCGCGTGAAATCATTGAAGGTCATTATTATAACGGGATTTGGAATTTTCATGGCGATGCCAAGGTAGAGGCTATAGACGGACTAATCGCCCTCTTCGCAGCTGGTGGCGATCCGCTTGATTTTTTGGTGGCGTCAGCTACCTATGAAGCCAAGGCCGAGCACGTTGGGGATCAAAATCCCAAATTTACGCTGAACGAGGTCACCGGCGTTAAGGGCTTCTACCTTTATAAAGAGTGATTCCGAGCATCAATTACGGAGTGTTGACATGATAACGCCCAGCAACTCTAGTCCTTGTCCCTGCGGCAGTAAGCAAAACTTTGGCCAATGCTGCGAACCCTACCTGCGGGAAGGTAAAGTGGCGGCGGATCCACCGACACTCATGCGCAGCCGCTACTCAGCATTTTGTTTGGGCGATGTCGCCTATCTAAAGCAGACTTGGCATCCGGAAACCTGTCCTGACGACCTCGGTGCGGATGAACCGTCCAACTGGGTCAGCCTCGAAATTATCGACTCTGACGTCGAGGGGGACGAGGGCGAGGTTGAGTTTCGGGCGTGCCTAATCTTCGACAATAAGCTCGAGACTTTACACGAAATTAGCCATTTTGATCTGATCGACGGCCGCTGGCTTTATCACTCCGGTGAGTTTGAAAACGAAGGCGAGAAACCGAAGCCTATAGCTAAAAACGCTCCCTGCCCCTGTGGTGGCGGCAAGGTGTTTAGTCAGTGCCATTTTCAGCGCTAAACATCAAGTAGCTGATATTTTTAATGAAAACCGAACTGCTCAATTTGTAGAATCTGTGATATATGTCGCGCATTCCCTTTTCCTGTGGGCGCGACACCCCCCTTCCCTACTGATAACTCAGATAACTCAGACGATGACTCAGCCTAAGCTTGAACCCCTTGCACTTGCTCAACAAGTCTAAGGGTCCTAATTCTTAAAGAATGGATAACCAATGACTAAATTTTCAGACCTTAATCTGCTCCCTACCTTACAGTCCTCATTAGCGGAGCAGGGGCTAGTGACAGCGACAGAAATCCAAAGCCGAGTGTTACCCATCCTGCTTGCTGGCAAATCAGTCGTTGGAGTTTCCGAGACTGGCAGCGGCAAGACACTGGCCTACATTCTGCCAGTCTTGCAGCATCTAAAGACGCTCGAAAACGACGGCGAGAAAATCACCAAAGACAGCCGCCCTCGCGCTGTAGTGGTCGTGCCAACCCGTGAACTAGGTGAGCAAGTAGCGCGAAACTTTAAGCCCTTCACCCACACCACTCGCCTCAGAGTACGCAGCCTACTTGGCGGCACTACCGTGGAAGTCGCTAAGAAGAGTATCAAGGGCCCATTCGAAGTCCTGGTTGCCACACCCGGCCGCTTGGTCAAGCTGCTAGCTCGCGGCTTTTTAAACTTAGGTGATGTCCGGGTCTTGGTCTTTGATGAAGTCGATCAGATGATGGATCAAGGTTTTCTGCCCGATTCCAAATTAATTGCAGCTGCATGTCCGTCCGAGAAACAGCTAGTCATGTTTTCGGCAACAGTATCCGGTGAAGTGCAGCAGCTAATGAAAACGCTATTTACCGATGCCGAAGTCATTCGCAGCAAGGGGAGCAATCAGGTAGTAGCGACACTCACCACCCGCAACAAACCCGTGTCTGATAGTGAACGCTTTAATTTACTACAGTCGGTCCTGCGCGAAACCGTGAGCGGCGGCACCATGATTTTCACCAACACTCGTGACCAGTGTGACGTCCTCGCAGAAGAGCTAGCTAAAGTGCAACGCGAATGCGTTGTTTACCGTGGCTCCATGGATAAAGTTGAGCGCCGCGCCAATCTAAAGGCATTCCGCGCCGGTCAAATCGACTTGCTAGTCTCAACAGACCTAGCCTCTCGGGGCCTAGATGTGGATCACGTCGGACGTGTGATCAACTACCATCTGCCGTACCAGATGGACAACTACCTGCATCGCGCTGGCCGCACCGCTAGAGCTGGCCGCCAAGGCCTCGTAATTAACTTCGTGGGAGAACGCGACAAGGTTTTGATCGACCAATTAAAATCGCCGAACACTCATAAACCGCAAGCGGGGTCATTTTGCTAAAGTTACCGAAAAATACACTAAAGCATCCACGCTGCGCCGAGATCGACGCCTACTTCACCGCGACCGAGGGGCCACTTAGGATGCATGGCTCAGTGGCCGTGACTTATTGGGGCCTTGACGCAGCACTGACGCAGGCGCTTAAGCGAGCGGCAGCTAGTCAGCATTTTGTACAGGGACTTGAGCAAATCGATGAGTTCCTCACTAAAGAGGCCAAAGGGCTGCGTATGTTGCAGGAGAAAACTGGGCAAGCAGAGGTGCACCGCCTATCTCGACTACTACTGCTAACCAACGATGGCAGCGACCGCTTCTACCACAACGTGGAATCTGTGCTGCAAGCGCACAGCAACCGCACCTGGGGTGTCATGATAGCGGCGGCGTCAGAGGTTCTAGGCAAACTGACGACGCCTAAGGGATCGCCGGTTAAAGCCCTGTTGATCGCTGATCGCAAGGCTTTGGAGCTATTTCTCGCAGAGTGTAGACCCGCAGCTAAGGCTTAGAACACTGCTTAAAAGGAGCAATCTGGAAAGATTAAAGGTTTTTCCAAATTGCCTGTACTGCTACCTAAATTAAAGAATTAATTCTATTATCCGATTTTTACGGATATGGAACTGAATCCAGATAAAAATCATCAGTCGAACAGCGATGCCAAAGTCTCGCTGAAACGGCTTGGGACAGAACTTCAGCGCCTAGTCGACGACAAGGGCGAGGTCACAACCGTGACGCTTTGCGCTTTATTGGCAGGCGGGCACATACTACTAGAGGATGTGCCGGGGGTCGGCAAAACAACCTTTATTAAAGCCTTAGGCAAACTGCTCGGGCTCTCGATTGCACGCGTGCAATTTACCAGCGATCTCCTACCGTCTGACATTATTGGCGTCGAAGTCTACGACCAGTCCAGTCAACAATTTGTGTTTCATAAGGGCCCTATCTTCACCCAGATTCTGCTGGCAGATGAGCTTAACCGAGCCTCGCCGCGCACACAGTCAGCATTGCTGGAGGCCATGGGCGAGGGACGCGTCACCATAGATCACCAAACACACGTACTACCGCAGCCGTTCATTGTATTTGCCGCACAAAATCCGGTGGAGAGTATCGGCACCTATGAATTACCTGAATCCCAACTCGATCGATTTGCCGCTAAACTGCACATGGGTTACCCCAGCGACAGGCGAGAACTAGAGATTTTTCAGGCTGCTCGCCGGGACCCACTGATTGATGTCCCGTCCAACGTTATAGAGGGGGAGAGCCTTCATCAGTTAAGTTCCTTACTCGACACTATACACATCTCAGACCAGGTCGCTCGCTATGTTAAGAGGTTCATCGATCGCTCTAGAACCGCAGCTAAGTTACGCCTCGGCATTTCGACCCGTGGTGGGGTTCTTTGGTTACGCATGGCAAGGGCCTTAGCGATCTTACGAGACCGCGACTTTGTTACACCAGACGACCTACAGACCCTGGCTCTGCCGTGCTTAGCGCACCGAGTCCTGGCACAAGCTGACGTCACTTCAACCGAAGTCATCCGCAGTTTATTAACCCAAGTGGATATTATCTAGGTCATGTATTATCCCAAGGTCAATCGTGGCATCTCGTTTACAAAACCTGGGATGTATTCGTTTTGCCTCATCCTACTCATAGGACTGATTGCGGTTAGCAGCGGAATCAACGCACTATATGTGTTTTTGAGCTCAGGTCTTGGAGGCTTTATTGTTTCCGGGCTACTGTCAGAACTAGCAATGAAGAGTTGTACTATTGAAACAGCCAGCGCCGCACTCGCTGATGCAAACACCGCCTTTGAACTTAGCTTTACGATAAAAAATCATAGCTCATGGTTTTCTGTATTTCAGATGCAGAATTTCTTTATGCATGACACTCCTAGATTCAGCCTGATCGCACGCCCACCTGAGTCACTCGGGCAGGCCCTAGTCATCTCGATAGCACCTACAGTATCCCAGCAAAGTAAGGTGACTATTCAAGGCTTGCCACGCGGTGAATACGGAAGCCTAAAAACAGTCCAGATCACTACGTTTCCTTTTGGGATCTTGGCAAAATTCAAACTCGGCACGGTCTCAAGCTCGATACTCATAGCGCCTAGAGTTGATGAATCCTTGCTGAGCAAGCTGCACGGTGTTTTAAAACAAAGACTACTGCAATCGGCAAATGAGCTAGATTTTTATTGCCACAGACCCTTTGCCGGGAGCGATGGCCGACGCCACATTGATTGGAAAAAGAGTGCCAACAAGCCCACATCTCAATGGGTGATTCGGCAATTTCGCTCACCGAATACGAACTCCGCGGTACGCCTAGATATCCCTTGGAGCTATCTCCGCGAACTAGGTACGGAACAAGAGTACGAAGACTTCTTGGTCCGGATTCGAACTACCATCCAGGTTTTAGACGACCATCAAAAATCCTATCTCCTGGATTTCGGTCGCAACATCGAGGTCACTGGTAGTGACTCTTGTCGTGCTACCTTGGCATTGATTCCTACCTTTGCTGAGCGTGACCGGGGGCCCCGACTACCGCTTGGATATAAGCCAAAAAAGATATCCACCAATATGACGCTCCACCTAAATGAGAGCGAAATAATCTGGCAAAAAGCTCCTGCATCCACGAATTTCTCTGCAGGCTCTGTATGAAACGACCATCACCCCTGAAAATTGGAGAATACTACCGCCTAAGCTGGCAACTGCTGCTTTTAGTAGACTGCGCCGTAGCTATAGCCTCGAGAGTCGCTCGTCCAGCTGTGATCCTAGTATGTTTTACGCTCGCAGTGATGATCGTATCAAGCATGGCACAGCGCTGGCAGAATCAAAAGCGACGCATAGGACTAGCCATTGGGGCATCACTCTTGATCCTGGTCATACAGCAAGGCCTAAAAGCTAATCGCACCGAAGATTTCGTGATGATCATGATTGAATTAATCTGCGGATCCTTGCCGTGGCTGCTCATTAGCTACGACCGTCCACGCTCATATTGGCTAGCAATCCTGAATATTGTCGTGATTGGCGTTGGCAGTATGACTTTGGGATCGACAGGTCTCGTATACATTGGTTTTATGATTTTAATCATCCTACTGATGCTAAATCTCAATGCCGCCAACCTATACTTTTCTGACACTCTACAAAGTCAAAGTGGAGAATCCTTACCAAAAAGCTATTTTCGCCAGTTTCTCTATGTAATACCCGTCGGATTTATCTCAGCTTTAGTCATTTTCCTCTTTTTCCCACGCGTGCAAAGCTTCAGTTTCAACTTAAATAACGGACGTAGTGGCCATTCAACTGGCTACTCTGGATTGGTTAATTTGACAGCAGAAGGCAAGCTTGAAGTCTCGCATGACCTAGCGTTCATGGTGGAATCAGAGGACAAACTCTGGTTGCGAACCGGCGCCAACAAACTGCTGTTCCGGGGCGATACACTCACCACATTTGACGGAATTCACTGGAGAAATCACATTTTTGATTTTCGCCCCAGTGACGCGGCGCAAGACATAAGGATAGCCAAGGAGCATGACGCCGAGGTGACCACAGCTTTGATTCATCTTGAACCAAGCATCAACGCAAGTGTGTTTTACCCAGGCGTACTCATGGGTATAAGTAGCCCTCAAAACATAGCTACGCATTTCCTGATCAATCAAGCAGGCAGCCTGATTCGTGATCCATTCAGCACTGGACGCTACACCTATCAGATCAAGATTTCACAACCTCTCACGGTCGACCAACTAGAGACGTCGACAGTGAGTAATCTAAAGCAAGCCCTAGACCCCATCGGTCACCCACTACCCTATGAACTTGCCGCCAGTGATCTGGCTATCTATTTGTCGATCCCCCCGTCGGTAGCCGAGGCCGAATACTTCCAGGCCTGGCTAAGAGAATTAGCAATCAACCCGGCCACTGCAACTTTGGCAGACGTAGAAAAAAAACTAGGCCTGCTATTTTCTACCAAGTTTAAAACGACTTTAACTAACAGCTTCTCAGGCACCGATGCTCTGGCCAGCTTTCTCGCCACTGAGCGGCGCGGGCACTGCGAGTATTTTGCGACCGCCGCGGCTTTGACCCTCCGCGCCCTTGGCTTACCCGCACGTTTAGTCGTAGGTTATCATGGCGGTATATTTAATGAATTCGTCGACACTTTGGAAGTTCGCGACGAAGATGCCCACGCTTGGGTAGAGACCTATATTCCCGGGCATGGCTGGCATGCTTTTGACCCTACCCCAGCATCAGACGATTTAATTTCAAACGCCATGTCGACACTTCGCCTAATTACTAATGGTATTAATTTTTGGATGCACCGATATGTCATTAATTACGATCAATCTGCACAAAAAGACTTAATTAAGCAGCTGCAAGCAATCGGAAGGCACGGCCCAGAAAACACCCCCAATTTTAAATCACTCATTATATTCGGCGAATCAGCAGCATCTATATTAGTCGCAGCCTTTTTAACGTTTTGGCTGATAAGACGCTGGACAAAGCCAATGCAAGAGCAAAAACTACCGCGCTACTACCAGATTTTTTTAAAACGAATGCGAATTTTTGGCTACGATCGGCTGATCGGCGAAAGCTTCGAGCACTATCATAGCCGCCTAGTTACGTTATTAGGCGACGAAAAAATGCTAGAAGTCATAAATAAAGCGATCAGCCATGACCTCTACAGCGCACAACCTAGATCAGCCGCTGAGCAAAACGAAATGCAGCGCAAAGTCCAGACTTGGCGTCTACCAAAGCCCCCAAGTGGTTCATGACGAAGTGGTTCATGACGAAGTCATTTAAGCTACTGGTTCGTCGGCCTTTTTTTCCGCAACCGCGGACATTACTAGACCGGAATTAGTTGAAACCACTCGCACTCCAATAATCGAAGATTCCACCGTCATATTTTGGGTGTCGCGGGCGATCATGGTCCCCCGAGCGAGAGTCCCTTTCGCTTCGAGAAAATGCGCCTGAGAAGCAACGGTTTCCGTATTCAAACTGGCAATTAAGTCTTCAAGTCGTTTTATAATTACGCCTATCTTATCCATCGCCTCGCGGACCACTCGGCGATCACCCCGCTTAGCCGCACGCTCTGTCAACTTACCAGCCCCACCAATGCCGGAGCGCTCCATAGTTTCTAATCTAACTATGAGCAGTGCGCGCCGCTTAGTTAGATTACTACGCCGCCTTACAGACTGAACTGCTGAGCCAAACCAAACTTGTACAGTCTGCCCACCATCACGACCAAAATTGGCCGCACTGACTGTCTGCCCAGCTATAACGTGACCACCAAAAATTCCGCCCTGAGGATCCACGACAGTGACAGTTCCGGTGGCCTCTATAATGCCACCAGTCATATTGGACTCTATAACCACATTGCCGCGACAACGGATGGTCCCACTCTGCATAAATCGAATAGACACATCACCCGTGACCACAAGGACACTGCCGCGCTGCCCCTGTACTCCGCCTTGGATGGTCAAGCCACCATTCGCTCGCAGATATTTGCCGGCGAATGCCTGGGCAATTGTAACGGGCCCGTTAGCGATAACCGACGCTCCCACTTCAACGCTGCCACCAATTGCTAGTGGGCCCGGTGCTTCGATGTCGCCAGTGGTAAGGTCAACGTTCCCCGGAAATTGCATAGCTGAATCGATCAGCACTTCGTTACCTTTGATCCTAACCACACCAGCATCGCGAGCAAAAAACGCCTCGCCGCGCCGTTCCACACCTTGACCCGCAACAAACTCATCAAAGACCTGCACTCTAAAAGGCAATTCCTTACCCAGGACATCGCGTCCGTGCACACCAGGAATTGAATAGTCGACGACCGCCACCAGAGCTCCCACTCCGACAAAGCGCTTGGGTTGAAGTTGGCGAATATCCAAGACCGAGCGCTCCAGCAACTCCTTAAGCACGACCGGTTCCCGCTCTTCCGCCACGATAGCAAGCCTGAGCCTCGGCTGCTCAGGAGAGACTGGCACCTTTCCGGCAGCTACCAAACGCGCAACCACTGCGTGGCCTTTTGACACCTCTTTTTCCACACGATCAAGCTCATCAATAAAAGGATCGACCACGCCTTCTATCCGCAGCAAGGCTCGCAATTCCTCGCGAGGGATCGAGGCTCCCTTCGCAACAAGTGGCTTCACTGACATGAAGCACTGCATTTTGTCGGCAGCTAGTTCGGCGGTAACCTCGACAGTGCGAACAGTGGCAGCCTTGCGGCGCCCCATTCGACCACCGACATCGGCATGGTGCCAGAGCACCCAGCGCCCCCCCGAACCGACGCGGCGATGCCGGGAATACCGTGACATGCGGCGCATCAGCGAGGAAAAGCGCCCCATGACAGTCGCAACATCTGTAAGCGCCATACCACTGAGCGGATCCATTAACCGAGCCATCATATTTGACTCGGCCTCTTGCACTTTGTCGAGTGACTCGGAGAGGCCCTCTGGATCCTCCACATGCAAGGCAATTTGCCCATCAGCATTGCGGCGGAGTGACACCCCTTCCGCCAGGTAATACCATAGCTTCCACTGCCTGGGGCGATACAAAGGTATGGGAAAATCCTCAACCTGACGCGCTGATCGAGCCAACTTCAGAGCTTCATATACGGCCTCATCGTCAATACGTTCGATATCAATGCCGATGGCTTCTGCAATCAGAGCACTGGCAGCCAGTGCCAGACGCGTGTCGGCTATGTTGCTGTCTGGGGCAATACTGATGCGGCAGACCAGCCCGCGAAATCGATCGAGAAATGTGCGGCGATGAACTGTAATGTTACTAGTATTGGGGATGCCAACAGCAATCACAACCCGCATGCTGTGACCATTTTTTTCGGCCTCAAGCCGCGCCCACTCTAACAAATTAGTCATGTGAAACCGGTGGATGCGGCCGCTCGCGATCAATTTATCCATAGATTTATTGCCACGCAAAAGCGCTAGCTCAATCCGCTGCGGATTGTCTTCCGGCTTCACTTCCGCAGTGAGGCTCAGGCGCAATTTGTTTAGCATTAATCGCATTTAATACCTACCTGCCTCTTGATACATGGTGACAGCAGGTTTTATGACTAAACTAAATTCTACCATGACTTGACATTAGATATAAACAAAACACACATTTTTTACTTGACACATCCAGCTTAATGGATGGGAGAATTGCTGTTTCGCAACTCTAAACGCACTTTCTTCTTCGCCTATCTCCTCGATACGACGGAAAAACTGTGCATTAATTTAACTTCGACCTAACGTAGCTCTGGTCTGCTGCGCACGCAGAAGACGAAAGCGAAATGTCTGCAACCCCTAGCGATTTTCAGCAATCACTGCGTATTCAGTCTGCTCAAGGGGCGACAAACTCCGGGTACGCCAAGCTTCCGCCCAAACCGGCTCCCCATTAGCTGCCCTGCCGTGGACTCGCCACGTGTGATACGGCACCACTTTTAGGGATTTTGCCGGCAAATTAGCGATTGTCTCACGGACAACCGCTAATTGTTTATCATCCAGGACATATAATAATGTCCCGTCTGACAAAGCCTTTTGCAGATCCCCGACCGTATTTACCGCAGTGATGCGTCGAGACAACAACACGGTGAGTAGACCCTGATCAGACCAAAGGTTTTCCGTGAGGTTTAACCGCGCCCAAGTTCGTGCTTCGTAGCCGGAGCTAGCGGTCAAAAACGAATTAACCTCATGCCTTTCAAAGCCGGTCAAGACCTGACCAAATCCTGCATATAAGGCCGCAACAGCGACAAACCAACACCGCACTTTGTAAAGCAGACCCCGACCTCGAAACCCTAGCAGCAATGACCCGACACAGATGAACAGCGACGCGAAAATCACTAGATCAGTCCAAAATCCCCACCATGCGGGAAATGGTCGGAAATGCAAAACGATGGCAGCCATAGCCACGCACACGATCATGACCACGACAAACAACACCCACTGACAAAGCTTAAGCGCAGCCGGATTGACCCACTCTAAACGAGACATGACCAAACCAAACAAGAGGGCTATCGCTGGTAGTAAAGGGAGGAAATAAATGTCGCTATGAAAAAAATGTATCGCAAAGAAGAGACCCGTCGGCACTATCATCGCTGCAATTAAGAGCCACAGATTACGCCGCGTGGGCAAATCATCAGATGCCGGCGAACGCCGCCACCGCCCTGCAAGCACTGCAACTATCAGCAGTAAGATCCACGGCTGCAACTGACCACCAAAAAAAGGCCCCAACGCTCCGAGTAGACTGTTCTGATTGACTCCTCGCGTCAAATGCTCGCGTTCGATATAAGTGGCATAAAACGCCTCAAAGTCGGTCACCATCGCTGGTAAAAAACCAGCCACACAGACAGCAACACCCAATAAAATACTGAGCCATTCGGAGATCCTGCGAGCCAAGCCCGCCAGTTGCCTCGTGAACAACCAGTATAGGAGCGCACTACAGCCTAGTAGGGCACTGTGCAATGGTGATTTCAGTAAACCAGCTGCACCTGCCATCACCCATGCCATGCGCCTGCTCTGCTGACCAACTGGACCAGCCTCAGCGCCGCCTAGCAGGGCCATAAACACGGCATAACATG
>Ga0315274_10007788_pt1 | contig 15488 bp, 14 predicted proteins | sample YL17G02_20_MG_FD_203700 | JGI IMG/M metagenome (GOLD analysis project Ga0315274, IMG submission 203700) | Sediment microbial communities from Yellowstone Lake, YNP, Wyoming, USA - YL17G02_20 | ecosystem: Environmental > Aquatic > Freshwater > Lake > Sediment | place: USA: Wyoming | collected... | reverse complement strand
TCCCTCCTTGACCCCAGTAGAGGTCTCCTCCAGCTCCCGGGTGAGCCTTTCCTCTTCCTCGCGCCGGTTTTCCCACTGGCCCTTGAGCTCCTGCAGTTCCGCCACCAGGATGCGGATGGAGAGCTCCCTTATCTCCGTGGCGAGTTCCCCGTATTCCCGGGCCTGCTGCGCCTGCCTTTCGAGGGGCCGCAACTGCTTGTTCACCTCGGAGATGATATCCCTGACCCGGACCAGGTTGCGTTCCATGCCCTCCATCTTGCGCAGTGCCTTCTCCTTGCGTCGCCGGTGCTTGCGCAAACCCGCCGCCTCCTCCAGGAAGGCGCGGCGGTCTTCCGGTTGGCTGCTCAGGATGGCCTCCAACTTGTTCTGGCCGATCACGGCCGTGAGCTCGCGGCCCACTCCCAGGTCGGAGAGGAGCTCCTGGATATCCACCAGGCGGCACGCCGTCTTGTTCAGCAGGTATTCGCTCTCTCCGGTGCGGTAGATGCGGCGCGTCACGACCACCTCGGGGAAACCTATGGGGATATCCCCGCTGCGGTTGTCGAAGGAGAGGGAGACCTCGGCCATGCTCAGGGGTTGGCGGGTGGCGCTCCCCGCGAAGATGACGTCCTCCATCTTGGTGCCGCGCAGGTTACGCGGGCTCTGTTCCCCCAACACCCACAGCACCGCGTCGGCGACGTTGCTCTTCCCGCTGCCGTTGGGGCCGACGATGACCGATATGCCGGGCTCGTAATCGAGGGTCACCTTGTCGGCGAAGGACTTGAAGCCCCGCGCGGTAAGCGACTTGAGATACATCCGTGCCTTGCTCTCCTCTTGCTCCGTGCCTGAACGGATTTTCTAGGTATTTTTCTCCCCCCGGCGCCTTTTACCCTTCCAGGGCGCAGGGAAAGAACGGTATGGGTCGGGCCTTGGATCTTGCAGTTTTGACTTATCGGCTTCCTATATAAGGCGGCATCACCTCAAAATGCAAGATCAAAGACCTGACCCCTTTCGATGGTCTTCCCGGATAAGAGCCTCGTATATGAATACTACACCCGCGATACATTGGCTACGGCCTCCCGTGGATAAGGGCAGGCGTCGCTTTCCCCAAGGTCAAAAGGGCTAGGGGGTCAGCCCCGTACACGGGACATTTCAAGAAGCGCTGCAAGAGATGGGGTCAGGCCCGGACACGGGACATTTCAGTAGACGTTTTTAAGAGTTGGGGTCAGCCGTTCAAACGACACATTTCCATTGACGTGAACGTAAAGCAGTTGAAGGTTCCTTAACATGTGTTTTTTGAACGGCTGACCCCAACTCAGCGATCCGCTTTGAGAGATGTCCCATGTCCGGGCCTGACCCCCTAGCTTTACTCGACGGGAAAGAACCCTATCCCGGCCGTGCCCGGACCCACATGGGATCCGATGACCGGGCCCGTCTGGCTGATGAGGATCTCAGCGGGGTTGCAGTTCAACGCCTCTATTACCTTGCCCATCAGCTCCTGCATCCTCTCCGGGTCCATGACGTGGCTGATGGCCAGGCGGATCTTCTTCCCGCCCACTTTCTCCACCGCTATCTCCACGAGGCGGTTCAAGGCTTTGTGGGCGCCGCGGACCCTTTCCGCGACGTCGATGATCCCATCTATGAACAGAATGGGCTTGATCTGCAGCATGGAGCCCAAAAGGGCCTGCGCTCCTCCGATCCTGCCACCCCGGTGCAGGTATTCCAGGGTACCCACCATGAACATCAGGACGCTGCTCCCTATGATCTTTTCCGCCAGGGCCTTCAGCTTCTCCATCCCCAGCCCGCAGTCTCGCGCCTTTGCCAGCTCAACGGCGATCAATCCCAACAGGCCGGCGGTAAAGCGGGAATCGATCACCTCTATGGGATAGTCTCCCATCTCGGATGCGGCCGACCTGGCTGCTTCGTAGGTGCCGCTTATCCCCGACGAGATGTGGATGCTGATCAGCCCGTCATAGCGTTCCGACATCTCCTTGTATGCTGCGAGGAACTCCCCCACCGCAGGCTGGGAGGTGGTGGGGAAGACGCCCGGTCTCTTGAGGAGCGTGAAAAACTCCTCGTTCGAGATGTCCACTCCCTCCCTGTAGGAGACATCGTCCATGATCACCTTCAGGGGCACGACCTTGATATCGTATCTCTCGACGTACTCATCATCCAGGTAAGCCGTAGAGTCGGTCACGATGCCGATACCAGCCAATCTTGTCCCTCCCTGCTCCTCTATATGCCGGTCTTTCCCAGAGATATTTTTCCCCGGCCGCCACATTGATTAACGGGCTCTATCAGCTAGTCTCAAGCCCGCTTGCCCCCTCAAGCCGCCTTTCCCTAACCGGCTTTCTTCGTCCCTGGTACTTACAAGGCTATTATAACCCGGCCTCCTCCTCTTTCCTCACCGATCATACGACGGGGAAGAAGCCCACCCCAACGGTGCCCGGGCCTACATGGGACCCGATCACGGGGCCGCATTCGTTTACGGCAATGGAGTCGGGATCGCAATTCAGGGCCGCCTTGACCTTCTCCCTCAGATCTTTCAACCTCTCCAGATCGCGCACATGAGTCAGTGCGATCTGCACCCTCCTATTCCCCGCCTTCTCGACCGACAGCTCGACCATGCGATTGAGGGCTTTCTTGCTGCCCCGCACCTTGTCCAGGGCATCGATGGTGCCGTCGAGGTACAGCAGTGGTTTGATGCGCAGCATGGAACCCATGAGGGCCTGGGCGCCGCCGATCCTGCCACCGCGGTGCAGGTACTCCAGGGTATCCACGCAGAACATGACCTCGCTCCCCTCGATCATCCTGGCGGTGAGGGACTTGAGCTCCTCCATGCTTTTGCCGGCATCCCTGGCCTTGACCAGCTCCTGCACGAATATCATCAGCTGCATGCCAGTATAGCGCGAATCGATGACCTCTACGGGATAATCCCCCATTTCGGACGCGGCCGACGAGGCCGATTCGAAGGTCCCGCTGATGCCGGCGGAGATGTGGATGCTGAGCAGCCTGTCGTAACGCCCCGCCATCTCCTTATAAGCCTCCAGGAACTCGCCCGCCGAGGGCTGGGAGGTGGTGGGAAAGAGACCCGGCTCCTTCATGCGCTCGTAGAACTCGTCGTTATCGATGTCTATTCCCTCGCGGTAGGAGACGTCCTCCATGATCACCTTCAACGGCACAACCTTGATATCGTTCTTGTCTACGTATTCCTTATCAAGGTAAGCGGTCGAGTCAGTCACGATGCCGATACCAGCCACTGCGATCCCCCCTTTTCAATACGGACGCTTGCAACTTCAAGGCGCTTCAAACACACGCCATACGGTCCAGGGCTTCCCGGGCAGCCGACTGCTCGGCCTCCTTCTTCGAGCTCCCGCTGCCTTTGCCCATCTTCTCGTCTCCGATATATACGATGGCGTGGAATGTCTTGCGGTGGTCCGGCCCCTCTTCCCGCAAGCGGTAACGGGGGAGGATGCCCCGTTCCTTCACCACCATCTCCTGCAGCCGCGATTTGTAGTCGTAGTCCAGGGTGCCGGATACCGCTTCCTCGAGCTTCTTCTCGAAAAGCCTCAAGCACAACGACCCCGCCTGGTCCAGGCCCTGGTCCAGGTAGACCGCGCCGATGAGTGCCTCCAGGGCGTCGGCGATGATCGAGGCCTTTTCCCCCCCGCCGTCCGCCCTCTCCTCCCGGCTGAGAAAGATATGTTCCCCGATCCCGATTTCCCGGGCCGTATCCGCGAGCGAGTTCATGTTCACCAGGTAGGACCTGATGCGGGTCAGGTCACCCTCGTTCAATTCGCTGTGCCGGCGGTAGAGGTAATCGGAGACCACCACGTCGAGCACGGCATCCCCCAGGAACTCCAACCTCTCGTAAGTGGAATCAGCGGGCATGCATTCCTCGTGTGCGTAGGAGCGGTGCGTCAGCGCGCGGTGCAGGAGTTCCTTGTCGCGGAAGTCCACGTTCAACAGGTCCTCGATGGCTTCCTTTTTCCTGCCCCTGCGCCTGAAGATCATCTGCCTCCTCCCTTGCCCGAGACTAGGAGGATCTCCGTCTTCTCGACCAGGCCCGTCTCCACCGCCTCCGCCGCGACACGGATGGAGTTCTTCACGGCCAGGGCATCGGAGCTCCCGTGAGCGATGATGCATACTCCCTTCACCCCCAGCAGGGGGGCACCCCCGATGGCGTGGTAGTCGAGTTCCTGGCGCAACCCGAGCAGCGCAGGCAGTACGAGCTGCAATTCCTCCTCCTTAAGCGTCCCCAGCTTCTCCAACAGGCTCCTGGTGATCATGGAGGCCACGCCCTCGACGACCTTCAAAGTGACGTTGCCGGTGAAGCCGTCCGTCACCACGACGTCCGCTGAGTCCGCGGCCAGGTCCCTGCCCTCCAGGTTGCCCACGAAGTTTATCCTTGCCTCTGAGGACAGGAGCTGGAACGCCTCGCGGGAGAGCTCGTTGCCCTTCGACTCCTCGACGCCGATGTTCAAGAGGCCCACCCGGGGACTGTCCAGGCCGAAGCGTAGCGAGGCATAAGCGCTGCCCAGCACCGCGAACTGGCGCAGGTGTTCGGGGCGGCAATCGGAGTTAGCCCCGGCGTCGAGCAGCAGGGTGGGGGACTGGGAAAGCGGCAGGACCACGGCCACTGCCGGCCGCTTGATGCCTTTCATCCTGCCCCACGAGAAAAAAGCGGCCGCCATGGCGGCACCGGTGTTCCCCGCCGAGACCATGGCCTGCGCCCTGCCATCGCGCACGGCCTCGGCGGCTACGACCACCGATGCGCTCTCGCGGTTCTTGATGGCGAAGGCGCCCTCCTCCTCCATGCTAACCGCGTCCGGGGCATGCAGTATCTCCAGCCGACCGCGACCCATGGAATCGAGGAGGTGTGTGAGGACGGCCTCATCGCCCACCAACAGCACATCTATCTCCATTTCGTCGCGGGCGTCCAGCGCGCCCGAGACGTTCGCCTCGGGAGCGTTGTCCCCGCCCATGGCGTCGAGGGCTACCGTCACCTTCTCGCGAACAGCCACAATAGACGCTCCAGAACCTATATAAGCCTTCTCCTGTTATAGTCCGTGCTGCGTGGGTTTCCTGTTCTCGGGCCGTCTGCCGCTCGTGGGAGCGTATCAGCGATACTACTAGTAGCAGTTCACCACGTATCGCACGTAAGAACCGGCACGAAGTTATTCCGTCTCCAGCACTTCCCGACCGTTATAGGTGCCGCAGTTCGGGCATGCCCGGTGGGGCAGTTTGGGGGAATGGCATTGCGGGCATTCCGACTTCGGAGGCGGTTGTATGCTCCACTTCGCACGCTTGGACGCGGTGCGCGAACGTGATTTTTTGCGCTTGGGTACCGCCATTTCTTACCTCCGGAAAAACCTTCCTTTTCCTCTATCTTCCTCTCGAAAAAGCACCACCAGAGTATATGCTCGGGCCCCGGCACGGTCAAGCCAAGCCCGTTTGTACAGCCTACGGTCCTGTTCAGTCCTCCTCGCGGTCCAGCAGGGACCTCAGGACCTCGAGGCGGGGATCGATGCTCCCCACTTCGCAACCGCATTCTCCCTCGTTCAGGTTCGTACCACACGATTGGCACAATCCCCTGCATTCCTCGCTGCACAGATGCTTGATGGGAAGGTTGAGCATCACCGTATCGTTCACCAGTAGGTTCAGATCGATGACCCCCTCCTCGATGATGTACTCGTCTTCCTCCAGCACATCCGCATCCGCCAGGCGCTTGCCGTCACCCGTCACCGCGCCGAGGCCTGGGCGGCGGTAGAACTCATCGACGCCGATGTCCAGGTCCTGGCGGTATTCCTCCAGGCAGCGGGTGCAATGCATGGAAACGGAACCCGTTATCTTACCCTTCACCCGTATGCCATCCGGGCTGCTCTCCAGCCATATCTCCAGCCCGAGGTCCCCACGGTCGCTTTTCTCGGTGAGCCCGTGTTCGCCCACGGCGATGTCCAGCTTGGCCGATAACCTCTCCCTTGAAAACACCTTCTTGAGGAGGTTGGTTACAGGGGATTTGAGTTGGCGTGAGGCGAGCTTCTCGGTCATCTTCATATACCTTGTGATGTATTTCAGCGGGGTCGAGCCGGCAGCGGGCTACTTATCACACCGGGGCAGCTTTAGGGGGGGTGATCTCCGTTGCTGCCTGGATCCTCCGTCCCAATCTCTATCCGATCGCGCCGCAAGCGGCGCGCTTCCGGGGGTCTCGCCTGCTATTCCAGGTCGAACTCCTCTTTTTCCTCAACCTGTTCCTGGGGTCCCTGCAGCCTCTCCCGCGCCCGCTTGATCACCTCGAGGAGCTTGTAGCAGGTTACCTCCAGGTTGGCCAGTCGCTCATCCGCGTAATCCTCGGCCTCGAGGCGGATCTCTCTCGATTGGGCCTGGGCTTCCTCAACGAGCCTTGCCGCCTCGGCCCGGGCTGCCTTGATGATCTCGGTTTCCTCTATGAGGCGCACTCGTTCCTCCATCGCCTCCTCACGGATGCGCTCCGACTCCTTACGCGCCTCGTCCATGAGCTCCTGCTTTTCCTTGACCATCCAGCGCGCCTGTTTTAATTCCTCGGGAAGGGAGCTACGGAACTCGTCCAGTAACTCGAAGACCTCGGTCTCGTTGACCATAACCGATGACGAAAAGGGTACGTGTTTGCTCGATACGATGAGGTCCTCTATCCTATCCAGTTGTTGAAAGACGTCCATCTAGACCGCCCCTTTCTTCAACTTGCCGAACTTACTCTCGAACATCTCACTCAGCTCCCCCTCTACGTTTTCCGGCACCAAGCCGCTTATTGAGCCCCCGTAGCTGGCCACCTCCCGTACCGCGCTCGAGCTGATAAAGGTGTACTCGGGGTTGGCCATGACGAAGAAGGTCTCGATCTCCTCGTCCATGGCCTGGTTTATCTGAGACATCTGGAACTCGTACTCGAAGTCGCTTATGGCCCTCAGTCCTTTGACGATCACCGTAGCGCCTGCCTTGCGCGCGAAATCGATCAGCAGGGTGTCAAAGGCGGTTACCTCCACGTTCCCCAAACCCGCAGTGGTCTTCCCCAGCAAGTAGACCCTCTCCTCCAGGGTGAAGAGGGGTTGCTTGAGCGGGTTGACGGCCACCGCCACGATGAACCTGTTGAAGAATTTGCAGGCCCTGCTGATCACGTCCAGGTGGCCACACGTTATGGGATCGAAAGTGCCCGGACATATGGCTACTGTCATGTCGCTTGCGGCCCCTCCTCCATGCTTACAGTATTTTCCTCTCTTACATAAACATCCACCGCGGTCTCCCCGTACTTTCGCCTCTCCCGGAAGTGCACTCCCTCAGGCGAACCCGGGGACGAGCTCCGCAGTGGAGCCTCTATGATAACCACCGCCGATGGGGCTAGAAACCCGCCTTCGGCTAAGCTTTTAAGCATCTCTTGCCGGTATATCAAATCAATTCTATAGGGTGGGTCTATAAAAATCAAATTGAAAGGCCGCTCTGGAAAACGGGCTTTGCGCAGGTAATCGAGAATCTCCGCTCTCACCACCCTGCCCCTGTCCGCCATTCCAAGCATATCCAGATTTTCCTGAATAATACGTCCGGGCTCTCGGCCGCGGTCCACGAAGACCGCCTCCTCGGCCCCCCGGCTGAGAGCTTCCAGCCCCAGCGAGCCGCTTCCGGCGAAGAGATCCAGTACCATCGCTCCCGATGTCCTCTCGCTCAGCATGCTGAACACCGCCTCGCGCACGAAGTCCCGCATGGGACGCGTGGCACGCCCCCGTGGCGCCTTGATATGCCTTCCTTTAGCCTCCCCGGCAATGATCCTCATGGCTCTATTCTACGGCATGAAGGTCATGCTATGGGCTTGCCCCTGCGAGTGCTGCGCGGACGACGTAGCGGAAGGGTGGGTGGAAGGTGGGGGACGGCCTGCCGTTCTCGGCGCAGCAGACGAAGGCGGTAAGGATAGGATCGGCGGTAGGGTCCACGATCCACATCTCCGTGTCACTCACTACCCTTCCCTCGCTCCAGCGGTATATGTAATCCCTGCCGCCGTAGGTCACCCTTATCTCGTCCCCTTCCTCGAGGTCGAAGAGCCGGTTGAAGGTAAAGTCGATCTGGCCGCTGGCATGTGCCATGATTACGAAGTTACCCCTCCCGGGGCGCCCCGTGCCGGGGTAATGTCCCACCCCGAAACCTATGATACTGGCCACTCCCCGGGGGTCTTTCGCCTCCACTATCTCGCCACAAAAGGAAAAGGCGGGTATCTCCATGATCATCCCGTCCCCGCGTGTGGTGAAGGTAAAGGCCGCTTCCCCGTCGAACCTCCTTCCCTCCAGGTCACGGGCGGAGCCCGGCTGCAAGCGGAAGGAATACTGCGTGTCCGGCGCTAGCAGGTTCACCGGCACCACCAGGCACTCGGACTCTCCGGAAACGGCAAAACTCACCGGCGGCTCGAAATATACCGCACGCTCCAGGCTCTCCATGTCCATGGGACGGTCGAAGGATAGGGACACCGTGGCATCCCTGCCCAACACCCCTCCCCCGGAGGGCGACACCCGCATGAGGCGGGGGCCTTCGTCGCCCTGCGGCGCCGCATACGCTGCAACGGCTGGAAGTAAGACCGCCAGCAGAAAAACTACCGCCGCAATCCCGCAAAAAACGGTTATCAGCGTTCTTTTCATTCTCGACCTCGACACTAAGCGATGGAAAGGTGCCTCATTAAAGATGATATCATCAACGTTTCATGTCCCGGCAAACATGCGTCAATAAGAGAAACGCCTGCCAACGACAGGAAAGGTTGGAAACGGCCAGCGGGAAGCGGCGCCAGTGAGGTCTCTGCCCAATACCCTCATCCATTTGGATCGATGATCTTCAGAGGTGTGTCGATCGGAAGGCAGATCCCGTCAAGCCTGGAAGAGCCATTCCAGGTTCTCGCGGAAGCGGTTTGCCACCTCCAGGCGCAGCAGGAGGTGCTCGGGATCCCGCAGGTGTGGGTCCTTATCTACCAGGGCGAAGGCGTCGGCGCGGGCTTGCTTGAGCAGGCGGAAGTCTCGGGTGAGCCTGGCCACCCGCAGGTCCGGCATGCCCGATTGGCGGGTGCCGAACAACGAGCCTTCGCCGCGGATCTCCAGGTCGGCCTCGGCCAGATTGAAGCCGTCCTCTATCTCGGCAATGGCCTGCATACGCTGCTGCGACTCCTCGGTGTCGCCATCGAAGACGAATACGCTGTGGGAGGGGTGTTCACCCCGTCCCACCCGGCCGCGTAGCTGGTGGAGCTGGGAGAGACCGAAACGGTCTGCGTTCTCCACCATCATCACCGTGGCGTTGGGGATATCGATGCCCACCTCGATGACGGTGGTGGATACCAGGAGCTGCACCTCGCCGCAACGGAAACCCGCCATCACGGTGTCCTTGTCCACCTTGGCCATCTGGCCGTGCAGGAGCCCGATGTTCGAGTCGGGAAACACCTTCGAGAGCTCCCGCACCTCTTTCTCCGCCGCTTTGGCCTCGATGGTGGGAGACGCGTCCACCAGCGGGCAGACCACGAAGGCCTGCCTGCCCTTAGCCAGTTCCCCTCGGATGAGCTCGTAGGTCTCCTTCCTGCCGTCCGGGCCGACCACCAAGGTGCGCGTCCCGGCCCGCCCCGCCGGCAGTTCGTCCAGCACCGAGACCTCCAGGTCGCCGTAGAGGGTGAGGGAAAGGGTGCGCGGGATGGGTGTGGCCGTCATGATCAGGGTGTCCGGATATGCGCCCTTCTCCTTCAGGAGCATCCTCTGGCGCAGCCCGAAACGGTGCTGCTCGTCCACGACTATCAGGCCCAGGCTCTTGAACCCCACGTCTTCCTGTATCAGGGCGTGCGTCCCCACCAGTATGTCGAGGGCGCCGCTGCTCGCCGCCTCCAGGACCTCCCTGCGCCTGGCGCCGGTGGTGTTGCCGGTGAGCAGCTCCACCCGCAATCCCAAGCTGTCCGAGAGCAGGCCGGTTATGTTCAGGAAGTGCTGTTCCGCCAGGACCTCGGTGGGAGCCATTATGGCGCCCTGATGACCGCTCTCCTGCGTGAGCAGCAGCGCCTGCAGGGCCACCACCGTCTTTCCGGAACCCACCTCCCCTTGCAGCAACCGGTTCATGGGATAGTGCTCGGACATGTCCTCGCTTATCTCCTCGAAGGCTTTCCTCTGGGCGGTTGTGAGGCGGAAGGGCAGGGACGCAGTGAAGGACTCCAGCAGGTCGCCGGGAGCGGCATGGGCTATGCCGGGCGTGTCCAGCTTGAGGCGCTGGCGTCGCAGGGCCAGGGCCACCTGCATCACCAGGAGTTCGTCGTAGACCATGCGCTGGCGGGCGCGATTGAGTCGCCCCACGGAACCGGGGAAATGCATCTCGCGCAGGGCCTGGGTGCGATGGGGATAGCCGTAGCGCAGCCGCAGCCCGTAGGGAATATGGTCGGGCAGGTCGCCGTACTGGTCCAGGGCGCGCATGATGAGGCGGCGCAGCATGGCGGCGCTCAGCTTCTGGGTGGCTGGATGGAGGGGGATTATACGCCCGGTATGCACCGTCTTCATACCCACTTCGCCGGAGTCCTCCAGTATGTCGTATGCGGGGTTTACCATCTGCAGGCGCCCGTAGCGGTACTGCACCCTTCCCGAGAACGCCACCTCCGTGCCGGGCTGCAACCGGTCGGCATGGTAGGGCTGGTTGAACCACACGCCGTACAGGTAGGCCGAGCCGTCGTAGATGGCCACGTTGAGGACGCTCTTGTTGCGCGAGGTTCGGTTAAGGTCGGCCTTGCGCACCGTGCCCACCACGGTGGTCTCCTCGCCGATGCGCACCTCGCCTATCATAGACAGCTTGCGCCGGTCGAGATAACGCCGGGGAAAGTGATATAGAAGGGCTTCCACGCTGTGGATGTCCATTGCGTGCAGGTGGCGCAGGAAGCTCTGTCCTATACCGCTGACGGCGCTGACGGGCTCCTGGAGAGCCCTCCAGTGCGATTCCAGCTCCTCGACCCGGCGCTCCACCGGTCCAGGCATTACAGCCCGTTCCTCAGAATATGGCATTCTGTGCCACCTCTTCTGATTGACGCTTCTCAGGGGTGCGCCAGTCAGATTCGACTGGTCTTACCTCCCCTCCACGTCCGTTTATCCTCTCCGCGGAACTCGCGGCGAGCAATCGTAAGTTATCCGAGGCGTTTTCGTCCCTGTCTGCTACGTGTCCGCAGGACCCGCAGACGAAGACGCGGTCGGCCAGCTTCAGGTCCTCCTTGACCCAGCCACACTTCGAGCATGGCTTGGAAGTAGCTTCGAACCTGGGGACCATCACAAGCTCTATCCCGTACCATGCGCACTTGTACTCCATCTGCCTGCGGAACTCCCCCATGGAGGCATCGGCAACGGCTCCGGCCAACCTGTGGTTTTTTATCATGCCGGACACGTTTAAGTCCTCGACACCGATCACTGCAGGCCTCATCTGATGCGGCTTGGCTTTCGCCACTATCTCTGAAGTCGCCTTGTGGATGGCATCGGAGCGCACACAGGCCACACGGTAGTGCTGCCTGGCGATCTTCTTCTTGGTCGCCTCCCGCCTATACGAGCCTTTCTCCTGGCGGGAAAGTCTTTTCTGGAGACGCCGGAGCTTCTTGGCGCCGGTATAGAGGGCCTTCGGGTTTTCGTAGTGGGCGTAGTTGCCCTCTGCGTAGGAGCAGACAGCTAAGGTCTTTATGCCCAGGTCTATGCCCACGACCAGGCATGAGGCGTGAACGGAATCCGGCACGGGCTCCTCCACCTGGAGGGAGACGAACCACCTGCCTGCTCGCTCGGAAACCGTAGCCGAGAGAAGGTGCAGGCCCTCGCCCTCAGCCGGCAGGTAGCCTCTCTCTTTGAGCCTGATCCAGCCCAGGCGGGGGAGCTTTATGCGGCGCTCTTCTGTATGTATCGCGCCGGCTAGCCTGAAGGAGCCAAGGCCGCGTTTTTTGGACTTGTTGCGGGGAAAGCCGGCCTTGCCTTGGTGTTTGCCGCCCCTCTTCAGCTCGCAGCGCCTGAAGAAGTTGGCGTACGCCCTGTCCAGGTCCCTGAGGGCCTCCTGGGGCACGCACTTGGAGACCTCGTAGAGCCAGGCGTACTCGGTGGTCTGCTTCAGCCGGTTCAGTTCCCGGTGGAGGTCGATGGCCGAGGGGGATTTGCCTGTGAGCCGGAAGGACTCCTGCTTGCGCGCCAGCCCCCAGTTATAGGCGAAGCGTGCCGCTCCGCACGATTTCACCAGCAGCCCTGTCTGGGTCTGGTTGGGCTTGAGCTCGGTCTTGCAGGCTCTTCTTATCTTCACTGGCCTCCACCGCCGCAACTGCCTTCTTGCCCTGTTCCTCGCCCCTCTCCTTCCATGAATCCTCGCGCACATGGAGTTGACCACGCCTGCGAAGTCCTGCCATATGTCGGCCATCTCTTCAGTGTCGTCCGCCACTATTATGCTCTTTCCCTGTGACAGGAGCGCGGCCTCTATGTACTCGCATCCGCAGCGCGCCAGCCGGTCCCGGTGCTCCACCAGGATGGCCCCAACGCACGGCTCTCTCAAGAGTTTCGGGAGCTTCTTGCGGCGCCCGCTTAAGCCCGGACCCGGATTCGTCTACCACAGAGGCGACCGTCCACCCGTTGGCCGAGGCAAAGTCCTTGAGTCGGGTAACCTGCCGCGCCGTGTCCTCCTTCTGGTCCGCCGACGACACCCGCGTATAGATGGTGACTTTCGTTCGTTCGCTTACGGCCTCCGGGTAGATGGCTATGATTCCCGTAGGCATCTGCTCCGACCTTACGGGCAATTTGCTCGCCTTGTACCACTTCCAGACGGTCTTGTAGGTGATTCCCTGTTCCCTGCCCACTCGGAGAGTTTCATTGGGATAGAACATTATTATGAGAGAGACATAATGCCATAGTATATTTCGCTGCCAGGAAGCCCCCGCAAGACCCGCTACCCTATTCCACCCCGAAGATGTAGTGATAGACGGGCTGACCGCCGTCTATCACCTCCACCTCCAGCCCCTTGTCCTCGAGGATATCCATGAGCTCGGAGTGATTCAGGCCGTGGGCCTCATCGCCGATGATCATGCTCACTATCTCGTCGCCTTCCTCCACCATGCTCTCGAGCAGGGTGCCCGCGGTCACCAGCGCATCCTTGGAGGCGGAGACGATCTCGCCCCGGAAGAGGCCGATGAAATCGCCTTTCTTGATCTTGCCCAGCTTGCCCTTGCTGTCGCGCACCGCCACCGTGACCGCCCCGGTCTTCACCCGCTCCAGGGCCCGGTACATCCTCTCACAGTTTTTGTCCAGCTCACTGCGGGGGTCGAAGGCCACCATGGCCGCGAAACCCTCGGCGATGGAAGCAGCTGGTATGACCACCACTTCTTTCTCGGTGAGCTCCTTGGTCTGTTCCGCCGCGGGGATGATGTTCTTGTTGTTGGGGATGAGCAAGACGCGGTCCTGGGGAATGCCGTCGATGGCGCCGAGCATCTCGGCGGTGCTCGGGTTCATGCTCTGCCCGCCGTCCACGATGAGGTCCACTCCCATGGAACGCAGGATCTCCTTGATGCCGTCGCCCACCGCCACCGCTACCACCCCGATGGAGTTGAGTTCCGCGGCAACCCGGGCAGCGTCCAGCTCCTCCACCTGGAGTTTGAGATCGGTTATCTCCAGGTCGCTCAAGCGGCCGATGCTCGAGGCCTCTTCGATGACCCTGCCCAGCTCGTCGGTGTGCACGTGCACGCGATATAGCTTGTCTCCGCCTACCACCAGCACGGAGCCTCCCATTTCGTGCAGCATCTCCCGGTAGCGCTCCGCCCTGGAGTCCTTGCAGTGCAGTATGAACTGGGCCTCGTAGCGGAAGTCCTCCACCTGGGGATGTTCGAGGCCGACCACCTGGCCGACCTCCTCCTCTATCACTTGCAGCTCCTCGCCGGTGAGATAGGCGAGGATGCCCTCGAAGATGGCCAGCAGGCCGCGTCCTCCCGCGTCCACCACGCCGGCGTCCTTGAGCACGGGCAGGAGATCGGGGGTGTGCTCCAGGGTCTCCCGGGCCTTGAGCACCACGCCCGTGAACCACTCCTCCATGCTCTCCTTGCCGTCCTTGCCGTCCTTGCTGCGCGTCCCCTCCTCCGAAGCCTCCCGCACCACGGTGAGGATGGTGCCCTCCACGGGTTTCATCACCGCACGGTAGGCCACCTCCGAGCCTCGGGTGAGCGCACGGGACATGACCTCTACATCCGCCGCTTCGTTCTCCGCGATGACCTCGGTCATTCCCTTGAGGATCTGTGAGAGCACCACGCCCGAGTTGCCCCGCGCCCCCATGAGGGAACCACGGGATATGGCCTGGCAGATGGAGGGCATGTCCCTGTTGTTGGAGTTCCCGATGGCCTCCTGCACCGCCTGCATGGTCAGGAGCATGTTTGTGCCGGTGTCGCCATCAGGCACCGGGAAGACGTTCATGGCGTTTATCTCTTCTTTATGGACCTTGAGGGCGTCGATGGCCACGTCGACGAGGCCGATAAAATCCGCAGCCTCCAATCTCTCGACCAATTACCGCACCCCCATATTCAGTTGACCCTGACGCCCTGGACGTGGACCTGCACTTCTTCCACCTCGAGTCCGGTCGAGCTCTCGACCATGTATTTGACCTGCTCGATGAGGTTACGAGCGACCTCCGCGATGTTGATGCCGGCCTCCACGATGACGTAGAGGTCGAAGCTCACCGTGTCGCCGGTGCGCTTGAGGCGCACTCCTTTGCGCAGCGATTCCCTGCCCAGCAGCTCGGCGACGCCTTCCTGGAAGCTCTGGCTTGCCATCCCCACGATGCCGTAACAACGGGTGCAGGTCAGACCGGCCAGGTCCGCCAGTACATCGTCGCTGATGGTTACCCTACCCAGGTCCTTAGGAGCGTTTTCCTCGTTCACTATCCCTCTCCAGTTCCAGCCGCCGTCCGGAATAGAATGATTATAGCAACCACCGTAGACTAGATACTATAATCCCGGAGCCTGGGAAAACGTTACATGTTGAGCAGACGTATGCGTGCCAGGCCTGGACAGATCCCTAACGTCCGTGCGTAAACATGCCAGACCTGGAGGTTAACTTCCGGGCGTATCCTGATTAAAACACCTGCCCGGGGAACTACTGGGTCGGTCGCAGCTAGGCTTAACGCGAAGCGATAAGCCGTATTGCGAGGAGGCGAAGCCGACGCGGCAAGCTCGATCGGATATTGCACTTCGATCGAGGGTCCAAGAAGATACCAACAGGCCGCGCGTCGCGGAGCGAGACCGTTACCCAGAGGCCCAGGGCCGAAAAATAACTGGCTCCGTCGCGCCGAAGACGGCGCTGTCGCTTTCGCGATACATTCTGTCATGCGTGGTTGCAACGGCCGGATGGGCGTCGCCGCGCTTTCGAGCTGCTTGTGCCGCTTGTGCCGCTTGTGCCGCTTGTGCCGCTTGTGCCGAGTGCAGCCGAGGTGAGTGCAGCCGAGGTGAGTGCAGCCGAGGTGAGCGCAGCGAGGTGGATGCAGCCGAGGTG
>Ga0315274_10007786_pt1 | contig 15489 bp, 16 predicted proteins | sample YL17G02_20_MG_FD_203700 | JGI IMG/M metagenome (GOLD analysis project Ga0315274, IMG submission 203700) | Sediment microbial communities from Yellowstone Lake, YNP, Wyoming, USA - YL17G02_20 | ecosystem: Environmental > Aquatic > Freshwater > Lake > Sediment | place: USA: Wyoming | collected... | reverse complement strand
GTGTCCCGGTCGGGTTTCCACCCTCGAATTTTAAGAAGATGTTTCCAAAACCGAGCGTACGCTCGAGATTTCTGGCTCTAGTAAAAAGAGTATCTCCAACACCATCGAGAGGCGGGGGCTCATCTTCGTTTTGAGGGCCCATCAAATCCATCTGGTTCTCCCTTTCATTGTAAAAGACTCACTACGTACACCGTATTGAAAAACACGTATTAAAATTTATTGTAATGTACGATGTTCATGCATTTGATTTTTTTTTTGGAAAATAATAATGATGCGTATATGGCGGATAAAAAAATGATTATATTTTTTTACAAAAAATTTTGATAATGATGCAAACACGGTGAACGTATATGAAAAAATTGCCAGTATTTCGTAGTTGTAATCGCTGGGGAGAAGAAAAGACTTTATAAACAATAATCCTATTGCAATTTGAAACTCATCACATGACAGAGTGAGAGGGATGGAATACTATGCCACTATACTGCTCTGTTTGCGGAGACGAACTCGAACCCGAGGAAGAAATGGAAGGCATCTGCGAAAGTTGTAAGCTTGCAGCGAGCGGGCAGATTAGCACTGACGAAGTAGAACCTTAGGTTCGATAAACGAAAGAAAACATTACGTCAACAAAAAATCAAATAAAGAATATTGATGAAAAAAAATATGAAAAGAAAAGGAGGGAAACAGATGGCTATAGGCTTTGTCCTAATAAATGTCGCACCAGCACACGAACATGAGGTCTACAACAAACTATCGAAAATACCACAGATCATCGAGCTACACCCTTTGTTTGGAGAATATGATCTGATCGCAAAAATCGAAGCGGACGATTTCGAGGAGCTTGGGACGATCATCGTTAACAAAATACGATCAATTACCGGCGTCCTTGACACAAAAACATTGACCGGTCTGACATTTTAACAAAGAAGAACGACTTGCTCATCTTCAATATAACAAAGGTACGATTGGTGATGACAGGTCGATTTCTTTTTTTAATGAAACGGTATTATTTTCGTTTTCGGTAAATAACTTTTTTATCTGGTAAGACAAGCCCCGTGTGGTTTTTTCCTTTGTACGTGGACAGCGTTGGCTGAGGATGATCTACAGGCGCATCGAGTTTCAGAATAAGGAGTTGCCCGATTCGCATCCCTGCTTTGAGCACAAACGATTTGTCTGATGCATTAAAAATCTCTAGTGTTAGGTTCCCCTCAGAGCCAGGGGAGATTAACATGCTCCCCATATGCGAGGTGATGCCGACCCGTGCCAATGTCGTAGAGCCGTCGTACAATCCTGCATGATCAGAGGGCATTTTGATATGTTCGACCGTCGAACTAAGGATTAATTTTTTTTGCTTGAGAATGTATGTTGCTTTTCGTTCGACTTTTCCGTCAGGTTTTGCAAATTGGTCTGATAAATGCAATCGTATGGACGCTGATTTCAGGATTGGTTTTGGCTCAACAATCAAACTTTTTTTCTTCAGCAATTGTTTGATGGACCGATCAGAGAGCAACATGGAACCACGTCAGTATCGATACATCTACTCTATAATATATAATGTAATATGTCGTAGAAGACGATTTTCTCGTTCACAAAACCAAAGGTGCACCTAGCTTACTTCAAGAGTATAAGACTGCTTTCAACAAATAATGAATTTTGATGGAAACATTCTTAATAGAGGTGTGATTTTTACTTCTAGGATGAAGCGACAGATTCGTATTTTGGGGATAGACGATGCTCCGTTCACCTTTCGCGAAAAATATTCAACGGTGATCGGTGTAGTGATGCGCGGCGGCGAATATCTTGAATGTGTCCTACGAAGTCAAGTAACCATTGATGGAACAGAGGCAACTGTGATGTGTACACAGATGATTCAGAACTCACGACATCGACGACAACTCAAAGCAGTCATGGTGGACGGCGCCTGTCTCGGTGGATTTAACGTCCTTGACATTCATGAGCTTTCTGAATCAACGTATCTTCCTGTGATCACTATCACCAGAGACAAACCAGATTTCAGCAAAATAAAACGTGCGTTGCAGAAAAATTTTACAGATTGGAAAGACAGGTGGACCATCCTACAACGAGGTGAGCTGAAAACAATTACGACACAACATAACCCGATTTATATCAAATACACAGGGTTGTCTCTAGATGAGGCAAAAGAAATAATAAACATATCTACCATACGTGGTGTCATACCTGAGCCAATCCGAATCGCACATCTGATAGCCTCCGGTATCACACGAGGTGAATCGTATGGAAAAGCCTAAGGCATTCGTAAGAAAAGAAAAATGTCTGGCATGCGGGGGATGCATTTCTGTTTGCCCTCAAGATGCTATCCTTATGGTTATCAGTAAAGCACTGGTGAACAAAGAACAATGTAACAGTTGCTCTATCTGTGTGAAAACATGTCCGATTGGAGCAATTAGCTGGGAGGAAGAACCACTATGAAATACGATGTCGTTGTTGTTGGAAGCGGCCCTGCTGGGAGCGTGACTGCCCGGTTTGCTGCAGAAGCAGGTGCGAAGGTTCTTATTGTTGAGCGGCGCGCTGAAGTTGGTGTCCCTATCCTATGCGGAGAAGGAATCAGTCAGAAGGTTGACAACTTTAAAATTCTTGAGGGGAAACGATGGATTGCTACTAAAATGGAGGGGGCTCGCATCTTTTCTCCGAATGGAACTCATATAACATTATCCGCGGAATTTGCAGGGAGCGAAACCGGGTATGTTGTGTACCGGGATATTTTTGATCAAGAATTAGCGCGAGGAGCAATAAAAAAAGGTGCAGAAATCATGCTGAATACCTGCGCGATTGATCTTCTGAAAAAAGATGGGAAAATCAAAGGAGTTAAAGCACAGCATTTCAACGAAAAACTTGAGATCGAAGCAGATGTTGTTGTTGGTGCTGATGGTGTAGAATCAAGAGTTGGAAAATGGGCAGGAATTCAAACAACGTTGAAACCCTATGACCTAGAAACCTGCGTACAATACACGTTAACGAACATCGAATGGGACAGCCCATATTGTGATTTCTTTCTAGGGAAACAGGTTGCACCCGGTGGCTATGTCTGGGTGTTTCCCAAAGGCAAAGATGTTGCGAATGTTGGGATTGGTATCCTTGCAAGTCTGAGCGAATCAGGGCTCGCAGTAAAACTCCTTGACAAGTTTATTGCTATCCATCCAGAGTTGAAAAAAGGAGAACCACTCCGTGTTATTACGGGGGCGGATCCTGTTGGCGAGCCTGTTGAATCCGTACGAGACAACCTCATTTTAGTTGGTGACGCTGCCCGTCATGTTGACCCCATTACCGGTGGTGGGCTTATGAATTCGATTGAGGGAGGAAAAATCGCAGGAGAAATCATCGGGAAAGCAGTTGAGAAACAGAAATTCGATCAACAAACACTCTCCGAATATGAAACCCTGTGGAAGAAAGCGTTTGGAAAAAAGCTACATCGGAACTATGTGGTAAAAGAAATCATGCTGGATATGGAAGATAAAACATTGGATATGCTTGCAGACTCCCTAAAAGATTATAAATTTGAAGAGTTTAGCACCATGAGCATTATTAAGGCATTGGTGATGAAGCATCCGTCCTTGTTAGTGAAGTTGACACCACTTATGAAACTTGCGAGGTCGTAAACGTGACCATGAATTGGGGTCTGGTGTGTAACCCTAGCGCAAAACGATCGATTTCGTTAGCAAAGGATGTAGTAGAGTTTTTACGTGAACACGGGAAAGTGCTTGTAGAGGAAGGTATCGCATCTGAGATTCAAGAGAAAGGGTCTTCGTTCAAAGAGATTGACAAGAACGCAGCCATCGTGGTGACCATTGGTGGCGATGGAACGATACTGATGGCCCTCAGTCAAATTGAAAAACCAGTGTTTGCGATTAACTCTGGTGGGATAGGTTTTCTTTCCGAGGTTGAATCAAAGTATGCGATTGAAGGTTTAAAACAGATTATTGACGGTAAGTATAATGTTGAGGAGCGGGCGAAATTAAAAATCACCCTGGATGGGAAACGTTTGCCTGATGCGACCAATGAAGTGACGATCCAGACAGCACGGATAGCAAAGATTCTCTATCTCAAAATATTTGTTGATGATGAGTTGATTGAGTCGATGGGTGCTGATGGAGTGATTATTGCAACCCCGACTGGTTCAACAAGTTATTCTTTAAGCGTGGGTGGTCCGATCATGGACCCGACGGTGAACGCGATGATTATCGCGCCGCTTGCCGCATTTAAACTGTCTGCGCGGCCGTGGGTTGTCCCTCTTGATCGGAAGGTTAGGGTGCATTTGTTACCGAAAAGCAAGGAAACGAATCTGGTCATTGACGGAAGATTCTTAATACCCGTGACCCAGGAAAGCAATATTATTGTCACAGGGTCAGAGAAGAAAGCACGGTTTATCCGGTTTGGTGAAAGCTTTTATCAGATGGTTCGATTAAAACTTATGAGATGATACATGGGGCTTTTCCGACGAAAAAAAACTAAGTATACGCCTGTTCAATGGAAGATAATACAGAAGTGTCTTGATCTGATTTTCGAGAGTTCGAAATCAAGTTTTCCGCAAGAATTCGGCGCGCTTCTTCGCGTTGACCGTGTGAATAAAAACACGATTATTGAAGTGGTTCTTCTCCCAGGTACTATTTCAGGGGATTCTCATGCGATTTTTCATTTGCATATGCTTCCTGTGGATTTCAGTGTTGTTGGTACGGTGCATTCCCATCCGTCTTCCATTGCCCGACCATCTGAGGCGGATTTAGATTTGTTTAGCCACTTTGGAAGAATCCATATAATTGTCGGTGTCACACCCTTTGGTGGCGTTTCATGGAAGGCATACGATTACGCAGGTAATGAGGTTTCTGTTAAGATTATTTAAAAAAGATTTTTATATACTCGATTGACTACCACTTTAGAGAGAGATGGCAAACGTTCCCTTGAATATTGATTCCTTGGTAGGAGCGGCTCTCGCACCGGTTCTTGGTGTGATTGCGTTCTGGTTCTTGCAGCTGATTTTCATTGAAATTCAGAAACGGATACTGACAAGGCTTCGACATCCCCATGAGGCGTTCTGCCGGTTCACCAACTTCATCGGTATTTTGTTTCAGACCATATGTCATGCCCTTGGCTACACGGTGACGAGAAGCGGGATTGCGACGTTTCATGTGACCGTGAACTATGGAACCGTTGAGCCGAAAAAAGAAAAAACAGGGGTGTTTGAATGGATTGCAACTTCGTTTCTGCTCTTAGGTCCCTTTTTTATTCCTGCAGGACTAGTCCTGTTGTATAGTGTTATTGTCATCGGGAATGCGTTTGTGTTCCCAGCAGCAGCGACGTACACATTTGTTGAAACAATAACCAACTTTGGCGTAAGCATGAGCACCTTCGCCCAACGTTTTCTTAATTTCCTTATCCATGTGGATCTGTTCAATCCACTCCATATTGGGTTTTTATTTGTGTTGCTGTTTTTTGGGCTGGGGATTCGTCCCAGCTATGTCGGTGAAGAGCGGAAAGCAAAAATCGACATGATTCATGACCTGAAAAATATTTTTTACCATCTTAGAAAAAAACCATTGTACATTCTTGTGATTATTCTCGGTTTGTACGCATTCTATTTTCTCTCTCTGTTTCTTAATCAAAACTGGTACATTGCCTTGTTTTCGGTGTTTGGCTGGATTTCTCTGACCGCGATCATCGCATTGCTTCTTACTTATCTTCTCCTTTTTTTGATAAGATCAACGGATCATATCAGAGGATGGTGGAAAGCGGTGGCGTATCTCGCTGCCCCAGTCTCTTACGTTATCGTGCGAATCATTTTTCTCTATTTTCCGGTCCCACAAGGAGATAGCATCTCGCTGCTTTTCATGATAGTCTGTACATGTATCGTCACTATCCTGTTGATAAAATATAAGAAGACCAATAGATTTAAAACCGCGACAAAGATGAAGCATATGACGGTTGAGGATGGAAAAAAAAGATCTTCTAAAAAATGAGCAGGTTGAGCGAGTACTCTCACCACATCCCCTTTCTTTCATGAAACTTCAGGTACTCTGTATCTTTGTGATTGTCTGGGGGATTGTCGTCTGGTGGCTGGTTGAATTCTCAGGGTACGCAGGAATGTTTCGTGGGAACATCTGGTACCCGTTTATCCTATGGGGCCTGGTGCTGCTGCTGGTTGGTGTCGTCGCCTGGCTTGTCGCCATTCAATTCAGTATTTTTCTCTTGTATCTCGGGGTGTTTGTTGGTGCTGTTGGTTTGATTTTCTGGCAGCATTGGGAAAACAGCTTAGCGCTCTTCCTCCTCGTGTACTCCGTAGCAGTTGCTATTGTCGGGTTCTTGATTATTGAATTGTTCCGACGCTCGCACAAGTATATCATCACGAATCTTCGCCTTATCTTCAAAGGCGGTGTATTGACAAAACGGGAGCGGACCATCAGGTACGATAAAATCGCTGATATTGATGCAAAACAGGGAATCCTCGGGCAGATTTTCGGGTTTGGGACGATTATTCCTGTGAGCCAATCTGGATTTGGTCTCGGGGCTGATAAAACCATGGCGGGTGGTGGTGTTGAACTCGGGACAAAGAAAGCGCGCTTCTTCGGGTTTGCAGGCGGTGGGAAAGAAATACAGACCCCTATCGCAAGAAGTTACTACGAACTCCATGGTGCGTATCCGTATAAGGAAATAAAACAGCTCGTGGAAGGACTCGTGCAAAGCCATGTACCGACGCAGTATCAGAAAGAACAAATCGAGTTCCAAAAACAACAGGTTGATATTCAGACGCAGATGCGTGATCTTCTTCATAAACAGGTAAGGGAAAAACCACGGGGAAAAGCAGTGAAACAGACAAACGAAGAAGAGGAGCCAGAGGAAGAAGAAAACGAAAGCGAAGAAAAAATGGCGATGAAAAAAACTATTGCAGAAGAAGACGCGTTTCCACCAGAGCAGGTTGATATCCAGAAGCAGATGAAGGAGCTCTTGAAAAAACAAAAGACGGTGAGAGTAGCAGAACCTGAGGAAGAGGAAATCGAAGAAGAGGATGAGGACAAAGAGGAAGGAAAAGAAGTCGCGTAAGGTATAGATATATTTATTAAACAATGGTTATTCAGGGAGGAATAATGGTACCAAAAAGAGTTTTTTTTACAAAGGGAGTAGGGAGACACAAACACGAGCTTCAATCATTTGAGCTTGCGTTGCGTGATGCGGATATCGAACAATGCAACCTTGTCTATGTCTCAAGCATTATTCCACCACACTGTACAATCATTTCAAAAGAAAAAGGAGTCAAAGAACTCGATGCCGGTGAAATCACCTATGTGGTCATGTCCCGGAATACGACCAACGAACCAAATCGACTTATCGGTGCAGCAGTCGGTATTGCGGTTCCTAAGGATCGATCAAACTACGGGTACATCTCAGAGCATCATGCCTTTGGAATCACCGGGAAGAAACTCGAGGATTACACGGAGGACCTTGCGGCGACCATGCTTGCAACCACGCTTGGGTTAGATTTCGATCCGGATAAAGCATGGGACAAACGGAAACAGGAATACAAGATGAGCAGACAGATCGTTCGCACACAGAGTGTCGCACAGACCGCGGAAGGAGATAAAAACGGGTTGTGGACCACGGTTATTGCTGCTGCTGTTTTTATGGAAAACGACGGGAAGTGATTACTCCTATTTATTTTCCTTTTTTACTGGATTACAGAAGTAATAGAAGACAGTAGAGGGCTTTAGAGATTATACAATTGTTATCTTCATAATAGTCCTGGTAAAAAGAATTTATATGTCGGTTCGTGTTAACCCTCTTCATGAAAGGAGAGATTTCAATGATACAGGAGTTTGTAAAGTGGTTTGAAGATCTCACCATCGGTGACGTACCTTCAGTTGGTGGGAAAAACGCATCTCTCGGAGAAATGATTCGGAATCTTGGTCAGAAAGGAGTTCGAGTGCCCTCTGGGTTTGCAATCACTGCGTATGCATATAAATACATGATTGAAAACGCAGGCATTAACATCAAAATAAAGGAGATACTCAAAGACCTGAACACCCATGATATGACGGATCTTGCAACACGAGGACAAAAGATACGTGATCTCATCAAAAACACCCCTATCCCAAAGGAGCTTGAAGAAGACATTCGGCGGCACTACCGCGAGATGGAGTTTCGCTACGGCGAAAATGTTGATGTCGCGGTACGAAGCAGCGCCACTGCAGAGGACTTGCCTGACGCAAGTTTCGCAGGACAACAAGAAACCTACCTCAACATCCGTGGTGAAGACGAACTTATAGAGAAAGTACGAGATTGTTTTGCATCACTGTTCACAAACCGTGCGATCTCATATCGTGTCGACAAAGGCTTTGACCATTTATCTGTCTATATTTCTGTTGGTGTCCAAAAAATGGTACGCTCTGACCTTGCGTGCTCTGGTGTAATGTTCTCTATTGATACTGAAAGTGGATTCACCAATGCAGTCTACATCACTGGCGCATATGGTCTTGGAGAAAACGTTGTACAAGGCACAGTCAACCCTGACCAGTTCTATGTGTTCAAACCAACCTTGAAGAAAGGTTTCAAACCTATTCTTGAGAAGAAACTGGGGTCAAAAGAAAAACGACTCGTGTATGGACCAACCGGGACGAAGCAAACTAAGGTCAGTGCCGCGGACAAAGCAACGTTTGTGATTACTGATGATGAGCTGTTAACGCTTGCTCAGTGGGCATGTATTATTGAGGATCATTACAAAAAACCAATGGACATCGAATGGGCAAAAGACGGACAAACCAAAGAACTCTTCATCGTCCAAGCACGACCAGAGACCGTCCATTCACAAAAAGATATGGCAACGATGAAAACCTATGTGCTTGATGAAAAAGGAAATCTCCTCGCCGAAGGAGAAGCAGTTGGCAGCAAAATCGGACAAGGCCAAGTTAATATCATCGAGGAAGCCAAAGACATCAGTCAATTCAAAAAAGGACAAGCCTTAGTCACTGACATGACGGATCCTGACTGGGAACCGATTATGAAAATTGCTGGTGCGATTGTCACGAATCGTGGTGGACGTACCTGTCATGCTGCCATTATTTCCAGAGAACTGGGAATCCCCTGTGTCATCGGAACAGGAAACGGCACCTCTGTCATTAAGAAAGGATCCGACATTACGATCGACTGCTCTGAAGGAGTCGGCAGAATCTACGAAGGATTACTGAAATTTCATGTTGATGAAGTGAAACTTGATGAACTTCCGACAACCAAGACGCAGATTATGATGAATGTCGGTGTACCAGAACAAGCATTCCAGCAAGGACAGATTCCGAACAACGGTGTCGGTCTCGCACGAGAAGAATTCATCATTAATTCGCATATCGGCATTCATCCTCTTGCATTACTGGATTATGACACTTTAAAAAAGAAAGCGGTAAAGGACAAAAAAATCGCAGAGGTCATTAAAAAAATCGATGAACGCAGCGCCGGCTATGACGACAAAGTGGAATTCTTCGTCGATACTTTAGCACGAGGGATCGCAAAGATAGCCGCAGGGTTCTACCCGTATGATGTTATTGTCAGGATGTCTGATTTTAAGACCAACGAATACGCGAACCTCATCGGTGGATACCTGTACGAGCCTGAGGAGCATAACCCGATGATCGGCTGGCGAGGAGCCTCCCGATACTATGACGAGAAATTCAAACCAGCGTTCGGACTCGAATGTGTCGCACTCAAGAAAGCACGAAACGAAATGGGACTCACTAATATCAAACCCATGATCCCATTCTGCCGAACACCAGAGGAAGGCCGTAAGGTCATCCAAGTCATGAACGAATACGGTCTGAAACAAGGAGAAAACGGGCTTGAGGTCTACGTGATGTGTGAGATACCATCCAATGTCATTGTTGCTGATCAATTCTGCGAAATCTTCGACGGTTTTTCCATCGGGTCTAATGATCTTACGCAGCTGACCCTTGGTCTTGACCGAGACTCTGATTTGGTCGCTCATATCTTTGATGAACGAAACGACGCGGTGAAACGACTGGTTTCACAAGTGATTACCACTGCGCATAATCATCATCCTCGACGAAAAGTTGGTATCTGTGGGCAAGCGCCATCTGATTTCCCTGAGTTTGCTGACTTTCTAGTGGAATGCGGCATTGATAGCATCTCACTGAATCCAGATACCGTCATTAAAACACGGTTGAAGATTGCTGAGACAGAGAAACGACTAGGAAGATAGCTATCTTCCTTCTTTTTTTTAATATTAAAATCATCGCATCTGAAAAGTATTTAGCAGCCTGACTGATTGCCAGGTATGAACATCATCCCACTTATCAGTGTGAAAAAAGGAAAACTCCTTGACGGAAAAGACGGAGAACCACTCAACCTTGATACCCTCTTCTCACGAGTGGAAAAAGACTCGATGCTGTACGTACTAGATTGCGACGGCATAGAGCATAACAACCCTAATTTTGCGCTGTACCAACGACTCACCGAGCATTGCGTTCTTTGGATCGATGACGGACCCAGACGACTTGATGATGTCATGGATACGATCATGGCTGGTGCAACCAACATCACCTTACGAAATGACTTCTGGCCTGAGATTGACTTTCCTGGTGTACAAGAGCTGACCGATGATGAGATCTACATTGCTATGAGTGAACAACAAAAAAAACAACGCCAGCCTTTGTCGTTCTTTTCGGAGGATATCGGCATCGTCCTCTTCAATGATGCATCTGAGTACACTACGTTTTCAAAAGACGTTCTCACTAAACATAAACTCTATCTCTATACACAGAGTACGGACAAGGTCCCGTTCTGGAATGAACAAGGCATCACCGGTATCCTCATTGATTTGAATAAAAAAGAAGGGAAGAACTAATGGAGTCTGAGGCAAAAATCATCATCGCGTTCCTCTTCAACCGCAGCGGAAAAACCGCGTTAAAAGACACCGAGCTGTACCTACCGCTCTCCATGGAGCTTGGGTGGTTCAGCACAAAAGACGCACAAGAGTTCGTCAAATACTCACTCAAAAAAGAGCTGCTTATAAAAAAAGATGGATTACTTCATCCGAATTTCCCGGTTGAAAAAACCAGTATCCCTGTTGGGTTTACCCCGACGAAAAAACTTTTTAGTGAAAAAACACATGATGAGAAAAAAGAAAACATACTCGAGGACATTGCTGCTCAGATATCTACTCAAACCAACCGCAGCCACCAAGAGATCCTCAAGGAAATAACTAGCGAAGAAAAAGAAAAAAACATTCTACCTGAGGTAGCCGTGCTGTACCTCGCACGGAAATACAGCGTTGATATGACTGATTGGTACGATGCAGTTGAACAGAAACTCTTCAAAGGAAATACAGGATAATCGGGACCAATAACACCCCCATGCAATGGCTTCGACGCACACCCCAGCAGATCGGTAAGAAACCGATACAAGTTGCCGCTAAGAGCACGATTAACCCAAGAACCCCGGTGAACAGAACAACCAGAGCAAAAACAAAGACCAGGGTAAACACCACCAAAGATTGATACGGAATGATATGGAATTTTTCCGCAAATAACCGTCCAATGTAGAGCGTGAGAAAGTACGAGAGCGTCCCGCTTAAAACCAGGAACATCAACAGATAGATCAGCCCTGCAGGCATCAGAAGAGATTGCCACGGTTCAATAGCGATAAGTTGGCTGACTGCGATAGTCACCCCGCTCCGTGCCCGAAGAATGATAAATAACATGACTGTGACTGAGAACGTCGCTGCGGTGTTGACAGAAGACAAAGTCACAATCGTTTGCTCTTGGCTTGATTTCTGACGAATGTTCATCGCAAGGACTGTCCCAGTTGCCGTGGTAAGACCAGGGACGATAGAGACGAAGATTCCGGTAAGACTTCCGGTGAGTATCGAAACAAGAGACGATTTTTTTTCAATCCGATTCTGAACAAGAGGCTCTATCTTCTGCCCCGGTATTGCAGGTTTGGATAACAGAGAGTTGAGAAGTGTTGGTACTCCAAACAACCCTGCTAGTGCTGGAAACAAAACGGGGGCAGGTAATCCAATAGGTGAGACAAGATGAAAATCAATCACAAGGAGACCAAAGACACCGGAGAGAACAAAGACAAATGCAGCAAACAACATGCCAAGAATCGACGGCAGTTTCCCTTGATTCCCTAGTTCAGTGATTCGTGTTTTTTCCGTTGCGATCATCAGGATAGCGATCGCGATAAGCACCCAGACCATAATCTCCCGCACCGCGGTATACAAAGAGAGCGGGGGACCAATGATGAATCGAAGAGGATAGAGAAGTGCAATGCAAACAAGAATAGCGCCATAGCTCCCCATGGCCGCAAGGGCAACTGCTTTGTATCCTTCTCCCTTTAATAGTAAGCTGTGGGCAGGAAGAACTGAGAGGGCGGTGTCTTCTTCTGGTGCTCCGATAACAGTAGTTCCGAAGGTAAAAAAATGAGAAAGAACGATTATCCAACAGGAGGAAAAGGTGAAAAAGGACTCCCTTCTTTTTTATGTTCTATCTATTGAAAAATGAGAAGGAAATAATTCTATCTTTTTACTTTGGGCTAAAAGTAGTAAAAAAAATAAAAAGAGACAGGAGTTGAATATTCTCCTATTGGTTTTTTCTGTTTTATAGCGTAGTTGGTTATTGTGTAGTTGGCAATGGTTGCCAGCCTTCTGGCATTGGAGGACCAAATTTTTCAGTACGCGGTTCGTTGTATTGTCCTGTTTTCTGAACATCTTTTAATTGTCCGTTGAGTTTAGTTTTGTATGTGATGTGGATATCATTTGGTTTCATAGGAAGATTAAACGTATCAGACCACTCTCCCTGTGCACTACAACCAGGTAGCGGCTCCGGGTAGAATTTGGTAAAAAAGATCATGTTGTTATGGGTCCATTTAATAGCTTTAACACCTACAGCATAGTCGTTACCTTGTATGGTCACTGTCCAATTCTCGTTTGTCTTCCCGGTCTGTTCAACCTTCACTTCTGGAACCGTGAATTGAGTTTGGTTGATAGCCAGTACAAATGGTCCAAGAACAAATGCGGTACCAACCCATGCGTGTGCGTACGTTGTGTTTATAGTAATATCAACTTTTCCCAGTCCAAAAATGATCTTATCTGTTTGTACTGTCTCTGAGCCGATTAAGCTTGCGGGTATTAGTGTTATATTACCAGTGGTTTCTACGTTGATAAATCCAAGTATGCCACCTTTGACTGAGATTTTCCAATCGACATTGGTTGCATCTTCGCCTCCGATGTTATTGAGTATTGCGCTGATTTTTCCGAATCCCCCTTTGACATCCTTGATTTCAAGCACGGGTGCTGGTTGATATTCTTCTCCATATGTTTTAAAACATAGATCAATAGTTGGTTGCGTAACCCAAGATGAGCCTTGATCGTAAGAAAAATATGCCTGCCCTTTTTCATAAAGATTATTACCATTTCCCCACCAATTATAATCACCAATAGGTTGATTTGTTGTGCAGACTATATAACATGTTTCTCCAGGAACTACATAAGTATCTAGAAAATCAATTTCAGTCCATTGGATCTGCGGGTATATCGGGAAATCTTCTGGTTGTAATGTAACACTGACAATATCATAACCTAATAAATTATCACGTATACTAATTTTTACAGAGTATGAAGTTGTAGGTCCACGTGTTATCAACAATTCTATCCGAGTAAGAGTCTCTAACGACGGTATAAATGATTGCGCTGGCCATTGAGTATAGGCTAAAGCATATCCAGCTTCATATATATCTTGACTTTGATCTAACAAATCCTGATTCAAAATGCATATTTCATTTGCACTTATATTAGGCCTCCAGATATACCCACTTATACTCGGTAAAACACTTGCTCCAAGGAATAAGATTATTATTCCAAACACCAGCCCTTTCATAATTAGTTTATTTTTCTTCATTTTCCTTTCGACCTCCTCCAATAAAGATTTTATAAGAATTGTTATTTTATATGTTTATTTAAATGTTTTGATTAGAATTTAATTGCAACTAATGTAACGAAAACTTAAGAGGGGGAGCCTAGTCTGGGAGGTAAAGATAGAAAAAAAAGGGGTTGGATAAATCTGGAAAGGACGGTTATTCTCCTTATAAAAATAGTCAGACCTGTTACAGAAATTCCTTCAGCTTTTTTACATTCGGATTAGCGACATGGTGATTTCTCACAGCAACAAGGGTTTCCATGAGGCTCATTCGCGCAAACACTCCTGGGTAGGTTGTCAGCAGTGTCTCACAGAACCTCTTTGCCATCTTGATGTCCGGGGCTGTGAACGAAAGGATCCAGTCGTACTCCCCATGCACGTAGAACATGCTTTCAATGGAGGCCCCTGTGCTTGAAGTCAAATCCTGCAAATGTAGTGACACGAAGGAATCTAAGGTTTTTTCATCCATCGGCTTCGATGACCGCTTGAGCATAAGCACGTAACTTTTCAGTGACCTCATTTCGTTGTCAACGACAGCCGTATACCCCCAGATGGCTCGGCTCTTATCCAGCCTCCTGATTATCCTCCATATTTTCTGTCGGGAGAACTTCAACCGCTTCGCCAATACATCAAGGCTTTCGTTCGAGTTTCTCTCAAGCTCTGCCATGATCCGCTTTTCATCTAGATCTATTTGTTTTCTGCTGGTTTTCGCCATGCCATTCACCCTGATTTTGCGATTTCGTAACTGTTCTTTCCTTAAAAATGATTTGCCCCATGTTCGTTGAAAAGAGAATCAGAGATAGAAGGTTTAGGGGAGTCTGTGTCTGGGAGGAAAGGTAGATAAAAAAAGGGTAGAAACAGTCTGGGGGAAAGCTCACCCTGATCTACTATTTGACTCCCCAAGATGTTATTATCTTTTTATTGTATTAAGCATTTGGTTGAAGTATAGGTTTTTAAAGGTTTATATGTTATTCATTACAAGGATTGGTGATTAGAGGTGGAAGAAAAATCTAGCATAAAAGTTGTTTCAGGACTAGACCTCTTTGTAGCTTGCGTAATTCTTCTTATCGGCATTTTAGTAGTCACGTTTGGTTTTTCTTATAATGATTATATTGATGCGGCGTCCAGGTCTTATAGTAGTTACTCTGGAAGCACAAATCCATATACATGGTTGGCTAAAACCCCTTGGATAGTACTCTTTGTAGGATTAGTATTAATATTGTACGGTGTTAAACGAATAGTTGATGACTTATTGAAAATATTTTAAGAAGAGTATTCACCACCGTTTAGTTTTTCCAGAACATAGTGAGGAAAAATATTTGTCGGATCACAAACATGCATTAAAATTAAAACCGTGTTAATGCTTCTGTGTCTAAGGATATGTCTTTAAAGAAATAATTATTTTGATATTACCTTGACTTTGTCAGATTCGATTTTTTGATTAACCCAGTTAATTACACAACATCAATTTAATCTCCATCTGCTTTTCCTCATCCGCAAAGAAAGAGTGGATGGGATGCGGTATGAAGTTTACGTTATG
>Ga0315274_10007785_pt1 | contig 15489 bp, 15 predicted proteins | sample YL17G02_20_MG_FD_203700 | JGI IMG/M metagenome (GOLD analysis project Ga0315274, IMG submission 203700) | Sediment microbial communities from Yellowstone Lake, YNP, Wyoming, USA - YL17G02_20 | ecosystem: Environmental > Aquatic > Freshwater > Lake > Sediment | place: USA: Wyoming | collected... | reverse complement strand
GGCTTGGCCGCTGGCAGGAAAGGCTCGATCAAGTTCCACTGTTCATCTGTCAGATCGCTTGGATAACTCCTTCTGTCCATATATCAGTTATCGGACAAAAGGTTACTTTTCATACACTTTCTAAGACTACCTGGCCGGGCTTGAGATTTGCGATGGCGGTTGGATTGCCGCAGGAAAGCCCCATATTCGCCCCTTCAGGCAAAAGCTCAAGGTCTTCGCCCAAGTAACCTATCCCCTCGGCAAGCTTGTCGGGCGATGATGAGCCGCAGCAGCCTGAGCCGCCTCGGGCGATATCCGTATATCCCCGCCGGACGGTCTCTCTAATTTTCTCCCTCGACTCAGACGGCATAAAATACCTCCAACTTTACTTCGATAATTCCTTAAGCAATTCGTCCATCTGGCCTACGGCGCCTTTTCTAACCATTTTCCCGACGTCAACAGCCTGCTGGATTTCACTCTCGTCTATTTTCATTTCCCGGGCTTTTGCGATGTGGTATTTCACACAGGGATGACAATTCGCTGAAACAGAAGCTCCTATCGCGACAAGCTCTTGAACGTTTGAATCAAGCATCGCACTATTTCCCCTTTTAATTATTCTATATATTTCGCCCCCATTTTCATTTCTCACTCTGTTAGCCGACTGCCGGTGCACTTTTCCTAACCTCAGTCACTTATCTATCCCCAAAACGCACCAAAGAACATTCCAACGACCGTGGACATCACAATCACCAGCAGGACGAACACGGCCGCCTTGGCATTTCCCATAATTTTGCGGATGACCAAGATGCTCGGCAGCGACAATGCAGGCCCGGCTAAAAGCAAAGCCATAACAGGTCCTTTGTGCATCCCCAGCTTCATCAACGCCTGGGTGATGGGAATCTCAGTAAGCGTAGCAAAATACCAGAAGGCGCCAATGACACTGGCGACTAAGTTACTCCGTAAGCTGTTGTCCCCGACAAGCTGAGCGACTTGTTTTTCGGGCAGCAGTATACTCACGAATCCGACCACAAAGACACCGCCGAACAGCAGCGGCACAAGCATCTTGGCAAATTCCCAGGTATTTTGCATCCACTGGCGGAGTTCGTCCGGCTGGAACCATCGCCAGGCCATTATAATCACAGCCAGCCCCATCAGTCCCGCCAGGAACCAGCGAGTGTGATATACTGCCAGCACCCAGGTTTTCTGATCCTGCATATCTTTTATTTCTGTTTTCGGCAGGGTTATTTTCTCGCCCAGTTTGGCTGAACCAACGTTCTCTTCAAGCTGGAATCGCACCGCATCTTTTGTTTCTTGAAGGACCACCGCCTTGAACTGGCGAGCATCGGTCGTTGTAACGATGACGTTGCCGGGATTAAACCAATCGCTGAAGATAAGAAACATAACCATACACCCCAGGTAAAGGGCGGTTTTAGCGATGTGCCGGCGGGGTTTTTCAGGCTCAGGCATCTGTAGAGCGGCCTGTGCCTTTGCCCGTTCGCCCTTTCGGAAAATTATTGCCATTAGTAGTCCGATTATTACCGAGAATGCTACCGCACCGACAGCCCGCCCCAGCCCGATGGAAAAGCCCAGGACGCGAGCGCTTAAAAAGATGGCAAGAACGTTTATTGCGGGTCCGGAATACAAAAACGCCGAGGCCGGCCCCAGCCCGGCTCCAAGTTTATATATACCGGCAAACATCGGCAGGACGCTGCACGAACAGACCGCCAGAACACATCCGGCAACGGAGGCCACCGCATAAGCCAGAACCGGATTGGCTTTAGGGCCGAGATATCGCATCACCGAAGCCTGGGATAAAAACGTAATGATGGCCCCGGCGATGAAAAGTGCCGGCACCACGCAGGCCAGCGTGTGATTGCGGGCATACCACTGAAGCAGGCGAAACGCCTCCTGGATCGCTTCCTGAATTTTAGGATTGCCTAACGGCAGAGCATACGCCACAATGAAGATGGAAACCAGTGCCGCAAATATCTTCCATTCTCGATTCATGGCTCTCTTTGTCTCAACAATACAGAAAAAGGCGCGGGTTAAAGGGCCGCAAGCAACTTTTCGCTATCTTTGATCTGCTGCTTCAGCACACGCGTTATGCACGAGAAGAAATCTACGATGCAGCCGCACTTAAGGCTGTAGATCACCTTGAGTCCTTCTTTGTGGTATTGCAATACACCGGCAGCGACCATCACCGAAAGGTGGCGCGAAACGTTCGACCGCTCCGAGCCGACACACTCGGCGATATCGCAGACGCACTGCTCGCCATCTTTGAGAAAATCGATAATCGCAATACGCAAGGGATGTGCTATGGCCTTGGCAACCTCTGCCTGTTTTTCAAACAACAACTGCCTTTTCTTGTCCAACATCGCACAGCCCTCACTAAATGACTATGTGATAATATACTCACATAGTAACCCAAGGTTCAATTAGAATCGACAAAAATTTCCGTTTTTTCTTTTGTCCTGGTTGATGTGATTTTAGATGCAGCCAGAGCCAAGCGCTCTTCAGATTCGCTTGTGCCGGCGACCTGACGGTTTTGCTTGCCGCTTGACAGGGCGCAAAATCCGTTTAACCTTGCTATCACGATTATAGGGAGGCTGCAAAATGAAGAAATTGGCTCTTACGATTATCCTGGCTTATGGTATTGCGGCGTTAGGCGAGGGCAAAGCCGCAGACAGGTTCCAAAAAGTCGCCGCCGGGATGGTCAAGGCCATCAATGAAGAAGATTACGCCGCTGCCGGGAAGGATTTTGACCAGAGCATGGAGGATTTCTTTCCGTTGGAAAAACGCAGGCCGTTCTTCGAGAACCTGTCGACCCAGTATGGCAAGATCAAGAATCTTGAGGACCCACGGCTCGTCCCACCCGATCAGGCGGTTTTTGTAGCGCAGTGCGAACGGGGCAAGTTAGATATAACGGTTTGGCTCAATGACGACGACAAAATCACCGGGTTACTTTTTCTGCCGCACAAACCGCCCGTACCCGTTCCCGAGAGAAACCAGACCCAACTCTCACTGCCTTTTAAGGGACGCTGGCTTGTGGTCTGGGGCGGGGACACAAAAGAGCTCAATCAACATCACGATGTTCCCAACCAGCGGTTCGCTTTTGATTTTCTTGGCATTGACGAGCAGGGAAAAACTCGCAAAGGCGAAGGGCACACAAACGAAGACCATTTTGCCTTTAGCAGAGAGATACTGGCTCCTGCGGATGGGGCCGTAACGGATGTCATCACCGGGGTCAGAGACAATGTCCCAGGCTCAATGAACCCATACTCAGCGCTGGGCAACGCTGTATTTATTCGACATCGAGAGAATGAGGTATCGGTTCTGGCCCATTTGAAACTCGGCAGCATAAAAGTCAAGGTCGGCGATAGAGTCAAAGCAGGCCAGTTGATAGGTCTTTGTGGAAACTCGGGGAATTCCTCCGAGCCGCACCTTCATTATCACCTTCAAAATACGCCCGTGATTCAAGATGCAACAGGCATCAAGTGCTACTTTCAGAAGGTGATTCTGCTGCAAGACGGCAAGACACAAAACAAGGCAGAGTATTCTCCCGTAAAGGGCGAAATTATTGTCGCTGAGTAGTTCCGGAAGAATGCTCCGGCTGCAATTAATACTTTTTTCTGAACCTTGCGGTGGGTAATTAGGTGTTGGTTCCACTTTTCAATATCGGGTGTTGGGATACCGCCCTATTAGCCATTCGGCTGTGCCAGAAACTGCCAGCACACAGCAAAAGTATCTTCATTTTTTCCTTTATATGATTTGCATTATTTTCCCAATCCTACACGCAAGGTCATATGCTCGCCAAGAAATAAAAGCCAGCAAGGATAAGCAAAGCTCCAGCTATGATTCTTATGGCAGTCTCAGTTTTCTTTGCCTTAATTGCCGATTTACCAAAGGACACACCCAGCATAATGACAGCTAAGGGCAAGCTGAACCCGACTGCATAAGCGGCCGTTATCCCCATCGCCCAAAAGGTATAACCCTGCAATACAGCGACTCCCAATATAATGAAAATTCCCGGGTTACAAGCCAGCGAAGCTACGCTAATTCCTCCTCCCATAACCAGTCCAAATGCTGCCGCACCAAGAAACCCTTTGGGTTGCGACTTGCTTTGAAAAGTTTTTGTAGGAGACTTAAATGGTAATAACTTTAGTGCAGCCAGACCCACAAAGATTGCTATCAGGCCGGCAAAGACCTTCCAGTATTTTCCCATTACATCCTGAGCGACCTGGCCTATAAAGCCAGCAATAGTTCCAAGAATAACAAGCGCTATCGTTGTGCCCAGCATGAAGAAAAGGGCGGCAAAGAACTTTGCCCGGCGGTCGCTGTCATCTCGCGTGCCCGAATAGCCGACTATTGCACCCAGTAGCGGCAGAGTACAGCAGGCACTTGCAACCGCACTGGCCAGTCCGAGAACGAACGCTAACGGCAGGGCCACGGGTCGGAATCCCATTTGTTCAAGCACGGTCTTGGCCCATTGCATTATCGACTGAATCCATTCCACCGTTTTGTGCCCTCTCTACTTCCTGGGACCTATAGGACCGCAACCTGCCGGACCACAACCTGACGGACCACAGCCTGAAGTTGGTCTTGAGGCCGTCACAAACGCCTGAACTAGCTTCGTCTCAGTAATCTGGCCCGAAACACCGCTCGCCCCACGACCCTTTACCATAGCAAGCACACAGGGTAGGGAAAACTGACTTGTCAACTGCGCATAATCGGGTGCATCCTTTGTAAGTCTGAAAGCAGAGATGCGAGTTCCGCCAGCCTGGATCTTTTTGGCAGCAGCTTCAATCTCACTGGCTATAGTTTGGTTGCCTTGTTGGTCGTTGTCGGCAAGAAGAAGGATGAAAACGGCGTCGGTGTCTGCCGCCACCTTGTTGAGAGAAGCCAAGGAATCCAGTTCCGGCCCCCATATCGTGGGTGCAGCCTTATCAGACTTTGCCGTGGCGTTTATCGCCGAAGAAGTGTCCGGCTTGCCCTCAGGCTGAATTGCGGCAAACGACTGTTGTGCCTGATCAGTCGCGGAATTAGATTTACTGATAAGGGACCGTGCCAGAACCGCACCGGCCGCAACCACAATAATAAGAAATACCACAATCTTCCAGCTCTTGCTCCCACCACCAGAGCCTGACGGGCAGCAATTGCCTCCGTCACAGCATTGTTGGATGTCCCTCTCGTCTTCCCGGCTACGAGCCTTCTCTTTGTTATCATTCATTCTAACACCCTTTCTAAAAAAGATTAAATACGTATCCTGTAATCGTTATGCACACTGCGAAATACTGTCACTCGTGGCATTTTCAACAGTTAGGGGTACGACAGAAAGACCGTCGTTATCGTTGTTTTTCAGCAGCGATCCTGTTTTAGACCACAATAGCAACGTCGAACTGAAAACTACCGTAATACAACCCGCCTCCTGAAAAATAACTGCCAATACAGGCGTGAGCAACCCAAAGCCGGCAAGGATAAACCCGATTATATTGTACATAATGGAAAAGAAAATATTGAGTTTGATACGCAACATAACCTTCCTCGACATATCCATGAAGTTTACGACCCGCGATAGATCATCATTCATCAAAGTTACATCTGCTGTTTCAACAGCCACATCTGTCCCGGCTGCACCCATGGCAATACCCACATCAGCTAAGGCTAATGCCGGAGCATCATTGATACCATCACCGATCATACCGACAACGCTTCCCTGTTTTTGCAGATTTTCGACAAATTGCAGTTTTTGTTCCGGAAGAAGCTCGGCCTGAAAATCATCAACTCCGATTTCTTTTGATACAGATTTAGCTACCTTATAATTGTCTCCGGTAAGCATTATGATTTTTTTAATGCCCATAGCTTTCAGGGATGCAATAGCACGCGGAGTTTCAGGGCGAATCTCGTCAGCAATAGCGATCAAGCCGACCGGTTTCATATCATTAGCTACAAGAATGGCTGTTCTGCCCTGTTCAGTTTGCTCTGAGATTGCATACTCAATGTATTCGGCAACACAAACACCTTTGTCCTGCAAAAACTTATTTTTACCGACTAATATCTCCTTGCCGTCCAACCGGGCAGTAACGCCCATTCCAACTTCAATATTGAATTCGTCGGGGTCTGGAACCACAATACCACACTCTTTTGCACGAGTCATAACCGACCTGGCCAATGGATGTTCAGAATACTTCTCGGCTATCGCAGCTAAACGCAAGACCTCTTCCTCTGAGGTGTCGTCAAAAGTGATTACATCGACCACCTTCGGTTTTCCAAAGGTAAATGTGCCGGTCTTATCCACAAGGAGTACATCAATTTTTTGGGCCAGTTCCAGGAATATCCCTCCTTTAATAAGTACGGCACGACGGGCCATATTAGCTATCCCAGCGGTTACAGCCGTTGGAGTAGCAATGGCAAAGGCACAGGGGCAGGCAACCAGAAGAACCGATACAGCAACTTTGATATTGCCGGACGCCAGGAAGGCTATGACTGCCAATACCAGTACCGTAGGCAAAAACCATGTTGTAAAGCGGTCCGCAAGATTCTGAATAGGAGCCTTTGTTCCCTGAGCTTTTTCCACAAGATGAACTATTCTGGCCAGTGTGGTATCCTGGCCAACCTTGGTAGTCTTAATTTCAAGTCGCCCTGTCTCGTTCAGAGTTCCGCCAAATACTTCACTACCCTTAAACTTCTCGACCGGCATTGATTCACCGGTAATCGGAGCCTGATTGACACAGCTTTGGCCTGCTGCTACGATTCCATCCACAGGAACTCGGCCTCCGGGTCTGACGACCACAATATCACCAACCTGAACCTCATTTACTGGTATAACAACCTCTCCATCCTTGCGGCGTATAGTTGCCATCTTGGGGGTAAGATCCAGCAGGTTCCTGATGCTTCTACGAGTCTTGTCAAGAGTATAGGTTTCCAGTGCACCCGCTACTGCCATAATGAATACAATGACTGCTGCTGCCCTGAACTCGCCAACCGCAACGGTGGCAATAAGAGCAACAGTGACAAAAACATTGACCGTTATTCTCCGGTTATAAATATCTTTGAATCCCGCTAGGAACCTTAAATAGCCACCGAACAGAGTGGCAAAAAGTGCTAATCCCGCATTCAGAAGATACGGACCAATGTTCCAATGTGCCATTGCCCAGCTTACTAAAATTAAAATGCCAACAGCACAAGGAACAATACTGAGTACCCCTATTTCCCTGTATTTGGCAACCTTATCATTTTCCTTTTTTCTCAAAGCATAACCTTTCTATTAAGCCGGAAAGTTATGTTCTGCAATCACATGCCCCTTCAGCGGCCATAAACTGTATTTCTTCTCACTTGCCCGATTCTTCTTCGGCCTTTTTCTCAATGGCTTTCTTGTCCTCTTTCTTTGAAGAACCACAGCAGCTTTCTCCGCCGCCACAACATCCGCCGGTCTTGGTCATAGATTCCCACATTGTTTCCCACAGACTTTTTTTCTTTTTTTCTGTTTCCATATCTTATTGACTCCTTAATAGTCGTGTTACCGACAACAGGTTGCTTTTCTTAATGCATTTCGGCAAAGAATCACAACCAACAAATAAAGGCATTCTTTTCCATTCGGTTTCCTGAACATCCCCTTTATTTACTTTCTCGTGCCGCTGGATTAGTGTTCCTCAGCTTTATCCTCTCGTAACAAGCACATAGTTCGTCCTTTTCCATTTTGCAGACAAGTTTAAGCTGCCTGTTATCAGCAACTATCTTTTTGTCCTTGGCCAAAGACTTCTGCACCCATCTAATCGCATCGAGAACAAATTCCGGTGCGTCTTCATCAGCGGGCCGATAATAATTCCAACGCCCTTCCTTTCTCGCATCAACCAAACCGGCCTGATACAGAATGGACATATGCTTTGAGACCGTTGACGGAGCAAGTCCGAGCATTTGAATGAGTTGGCACACACAAAGCTCGCCCTGACAGAGCATCATTAAAGCCCGGACTCTGTTTTCATCAGACAAAGCCTTTGTAATATTTGTGATATTACGCATATCTACTTCCTTACTTCGCCATATATCGAAGCATTATAAACCAAAAAACCTTGTTCGTCAAACAAAAAACGCCTTAAGAAAAAATTTATTACGAACAACGACGCTAATACTTTTTTCTGAACCTTGCGGTGGGGATGTTTAATAGCTTGCGATATTTTGCTACGGTGCGTCGAGCCAGATCTCCTATTCCAATCTGGGCTAATTTTTCGCGGATTTGCTCGTCACTCAGGGGCTTGGCTTTATCTTCGGCATCGATGATTTCCTGAAGCTTGACTCTTATCGCCTCCCAGCTATGAGCCTGGCCCTTATCGTCTTCCATCCCGCCGCTAAAGAATTTTCGCAGCGGCAAAACCCCCCACGGACACTGCATATACTTGCCGGCAACCGCCCTGGAAACAGTAGCAAGATGTACTCCGACATCGTCTGCAACTTTCGACATCGGCAGCGGACGAAGGTAAAGCGGGCCCTTGTCAAAGAAATCTTTCTGGTACTTCACCACCGCCTCGGTAACTCTCAGCAGTGTATGTTTTCGATGCTCTATGGCATCCATAATCCACTGAGCCGAGCGGATGTTATTCTGCAAAAACTTTCGTGTATTCTCAGCGACCTGTGAATCTTTTGCCATTCTTGTATAGTAAGAATTCAGCTTCAGGCCCGGCAGGTCGGTGCCCCTCAATCGCACAGAATACTCGCCCGAATCATCCGAGGATTCTACTATTACATCGGGAGTAATAGGGCGGTTTTGGTCCGGGCCGATCTGCAGGCCGGGAGAAGTGTCCAGCTTGCTCATACGTTCAATCGCGTGGTTGATTCTCTCGACGCTGCAATTCATCTTTTTGGCAATATCCGGCAGGCGATTCTCCAGCAGCGCGTCCATACACTCGGATATAAGCTGGGCCTCGAAGCTCATATCGTCCGGACTTTGCGCCATCTGGATAAGCAGACATTCTTTCAGGTTGCGTGCGCCGACGCCGGGGGGCTCCAATCCTTGCACAAGCTGCAGCGCCTGTTTCAAATCATCGAGGGTGAATTCAGCCCGGTCTTTGTTGTGCAATTGCTCCAATCTTACGGTTAGATACCCTCTATCGTCGATATAATCTACTATCGTACTGCCGGCTCTTTTTACCGGCTCGTCAGCCTCGACCAGCCGCCACTGCTCCATCAGGTGATCGTGCAGCGACACAGGCGGGGCAGCGGCGTTCTTGATGGCCTCGAGCTTTCTGTCCGGCTCTTCGGTTTGCCTGCGGCTGTAGAAGGGCTCAGCCTGCTCTATGTACTCTTTGAAGTCATCCTCAACATTTTCAAGGCGTTCGAAGTCTTCAACCTTGTTGTTGTCAGTGTTGATGACCAGGTCCTTTTGAGCTATGTTGTCTTGCGGCTCCTCCTCGACAGGCTCAGTTTCATCGGCAGTTGAAGGCTCAGCCATTTCCAGGAGCGGGTTATTGTTGAGCTCCTGCTCGATTCTTTCCTGAAGCGCCAGGATCGGAAGCTGGAGAATCTCCATTGATTGAATCATGTGCGGAGCGAGCTTCATCCGCTGCTCCATCCGCATTTCTCCGGTCATCTCCAGCTTCATAGAAACACCCGTTGCTTTGGGGTACTGTGTCTCTTACTCGGTGCTTTATTACGCTCTTTCTCTGCTGGCTTTATTATATCATAAAAGCGCCTGAAGACCTCGCCAAATCCGGCGGGCAATCTAAAAACTTCGACGTGCGCGGCGCAAAGCTCTACAAGGTCCAGCCTTTACGGTAGAAGCAGTGTGTATACTCGTTGGCCTTGGGCACGTTGGTGCAAGTCATATTGGGTCCGTCCCAGCTCAACTTTTCGCCCGTACGAATGGCGATGTTGCCCAGCAGCACCGCCTCCGTTAGCGGGCCTGCGAAGTCGAAATTGGCCTGGGCGGGTTTACCGCCCTTGCAGGCCGCAAGCCACTCTTGGTGGTGTCCGATCGATCTGGGGATAGTCTTGGGCGGCAGCTTGTAGGCCTTCATCCGCGACTCCGGTATCAGGCGTGGACTTGCCGCGCACCAGCCCGGCGCCAATATCTTGCCTTTATCGCCCACCAGCAGCGAGCCGCCGTCGTTATCGCCCAGGCGTCGGCCCTCTTCGAGCTCTTCAGGCCGGGGCGGCATATTGCCGCCGTCGTACCACATCAGGGTCACGGGCGGCATATCTCCGCGAGCGGGGAATTCGTACCGAAGAATTGACTTTGTCGGCCCTGTCTCCTCGTTGGCATCATCCTGGGAGACAACTTCCACAGTTGTTGGGTATCCAAGCTTCAACGCCCAGAAGATCGGCGAGCAGTTATGTATGCCCATATCGCCAAGTGGTCCGGTTCCGAAGTCCCACCAGCCGCGCCATTTGAACGGCACGTACGCGGGATGATACGGGCGATACGGCGCCGGGCCCAGCCACAAATCCCAGTCGAGGGCGTCCGGCACGGGCGGCGTTTCCTTTGGCCGGTCGATGCCTTGAGGCCACCAGCCTTTTGGCCGGTCTGTCCAGGTGTGAACCTCGCGCACGGAGCCGATGGCCCCATTCCATATCCATTCACATAATAGGCGAATTCCTTCGCCGGCATGGCCCTGGATGCCCATCTGGGTGGCTACCTTGTGCCGGCGGGCCGCCTCGGTGAGCTTGCGGGCCTCATATATCGAGTGCGTCAGAGGCTTTTCACAATACATGTGCTTACCCATTTTGATCGCCATCATACTGGCTACGGCGTGTGTATGGTCGGGCGTGGAGACTACCACCGCGTCAATGTCTTTTTGCTCCTCCAGCATCCGGCGGAAATCACGGTATATCTTGGCTTTCGGAAATCGCTTGAAGGTAGCCTCGGCCTGCCTGGCGTCCACATCGCACAGCGCAACGATGTTCTCAGTACTGATTGCTGCCATATTATCGGCCCCTCGGCCTCCAACACCGATGCCGGCGATATTGAGCTTCTCGCTGGGCGGCGTACGGCCTGCTCCTGCCAGAACGTGCCTGGGAACGATTGTAAATACAGCAGCGGTAGCAGCACCACTAATGAAATCACGACGTGAAAGATTCCAGAGCTGCTTTCTAGGACTTCTACGTTGATTTTTCATCTGATTTTTTCCTCGGTAGATATGTGGCCCTTTTATCTAATTTTACGGAAATGGGTAACCCCACGTTTCCTTACAATCGCAAACATCCTCAGTCACGTCCCAGAATCCGCCGGCGACATATATCTTATTGTCGATTACTCCAGCAACGGCGCAGCACCGACCCGCCGGCATCGGTTCGACCTGGCCAAAAATCTCCTTTCCCATATCAAAATAGGCGGCTCGGGCGCTTCTCCTGTTGGTGACCTTACTTATGCCGCCTAGGATAAACAGTTCTGGTCCTATCGCCGCGTGGGTGGAGTGTTGACTCAGATACCATTTGCGCTGCTCGATCCGCGGGATATTGAGCTTAGTCCACTTATTCGCGGCCACGTCGTATTTTAGAACGCCGTCCGCATACGTCTCAAAGTCTGTTTCGCCGTGAACAGCGTAGATATACCCATTGTAGCTGCCGTTGACGATAAACCTGGCACCTTCGGGCATATCCGCCATTGCTTTGTAGTTGTTTGTTGCCGGGTCGTATCGGAAGGTGCTTCGATCGGCTTTGCCGTCAGACCGCAATGTTCTTGCGCCAAAGATGTAAATATAGTCGCCCACGGTCACCGCATAACAGTATGAGCGTGGATGTGGCAGCGGCCCGATATTCACATACTTATCCGTTTGCGGGTCGTACATCCAGGCCGTATCTGTCATAGTTACATCTATTGCCTTATTGTCGCCGCCGAAAAGATATATCATGCCCTTGTACACGGCAATAGCCGGCCAACCTTTACTATCGGGCATCGGGGCGCCTGCGCTCCAGGTGTTGGCAGCCGGGTCATAAATGTGGTGAAGATTCACGGCTCGCGCAAGAAGCGCCCCGGTCGGCGTATGCGGGTTCATATTTACTCCGCCGAACAGGTGGAGCTTACCGTTTACCACAGCCCCGGCGCCGCCAAAGCGGGGAGCAGGAACGTCAGCCAAAATCTTCCATCTTCCGGCCGTCACTTGGCTATCAGTCTTACTCGTATCTACACTCGCATCTTTGGTCTGACAGCCGCTCATAAAGAACGTAATTAGAAAAAGCATACAAACAATTGCCGGAACAGTCTTAATCCTGTCCATAATCTGCTCGCCTTTCTAACTCAGACGACTATCCTATCTCGTGCTTTGCGCATTCTACTATGCGGTCAATTTCCGCGGCCAAGCCCTCGTCTATAGGTTCCGGCTCGTGCGTGCTCAAAATACGATTGATCTCGGCCCGCGCTCGTTCGGCCATCGAATTGCGTCCTTGACTTTCCCAGATACCCCAGTTCTGTCGTGTCCAGGCGACGCCCGGCAGCCAGAGCTCCCGGCGAAAGTGTTCAACGGTATGCTCCTCGGCGAGGTAATTGCCGCCCGGCCCAACCTTCTTTATCTCCTCAGCGGCAAGAGTGTCGGCGTTGACCTCAAAGCCGCGCGTAATTCTCTTGACGTACTCAGCCAGCTCATTATCTATGAAGAGCCACTCCAGGCCGGCGCCGTGGTCGGTTCCACAGATACCGCAATGGCCAAAAGTATCTGCCCCAGCCAATGCACCTAACAGCATACTTGTGCCTTTTTCTATACCCGCCTGGGCGTCTGGGACCTTAGCATCTGTCAGGCCCACGTTGATATATACCGGCAAACCATAGTGCCGGGCAATTTGCACCATCGCTACAGCCATTAGTCCCTGCTCGGCGGAGCCAAATGAACAAATGCCCGTGCCGGGGTCCATAATATGAGGGATCCCGCCATAGGTTACCGGCGTGCCCGGCGCCAAAAGCTGCGTGACAACGATGCCGGCAAGGATTTCTGCGTTTTCCTGAGCTAACGTACCGGCCAGTGTCGCCGGCGCCGTTCCGCAGGTCATAGCCATTGGACCGATGCCGGCAGGCTGACCTGCCCGGACAAACTCCGCCAGTATGTCCAGTCCATCTTTAGGCAGCCGCAGCGGGCTGATCGGCTCTAAGAAAGCCTCCACCATCGGTTTTGCCCGTAGGGCAGCGTCGCCGCCGGCCACAGTGCGATATATCTCCAAGATGTAACGAGCCGTTTGTCCATTGCGCACCCAGCAGCGTGTGGGCTTACCCGTGCCCTTGACAAGCTCGCCGGTCAGAAAGACATCGCGATATGTCTGCGGTATCTCCTGCGGCTGGCCCATCGCACCTACTATGTTGATGTTGGCCAAGGCATCGCCCAGGCGAATTGCGTCGCGAGTATCCTGTATTGTTGCCGGACGAAGCCGGCCGCTCTGCGAATCTATCCAGCCGAACTGGCCCGGGCTGGACATCAACACGAAATCTCCGTAGCCAAAGCGGGCGGTGAAATTAGGGCCGCGACCATGCAGAATATACTTTTTACCGGCACGTGCGATGCTATCGGTGACCAGTTTCTCAGGCAAGCGTGCAATCTTGGTATGCCTGTCTACTTTAGCGCCTGCCTGGCCCAGGAGCTTGAGCACATCGTCGTGGTGCACCATCACGCCTGTATCACGCAGGATTACGAGGCTGGAATCGTGAATTGCCTGTATCTGGCGGTCAGATAGGAATTGTATGTTGATTGTCGCCATGCGTTGCTCCGGCTCTTGGGTCAATACGAGCAACAGCGAGTGATTTCACTCTGTGTTTTCACGGGCTGGAAGCCCGTGCCACGGGCTGCGCCATAGTTCAATGGGCGTTTTGACCCCTTTGGGCTGAAACGGCAACGCAACCTTGCAGCCGAGGCCTGCCGACTGATAACCGGCGTAGAGCACCTGCTGCACAACGCGTCCATCCTCGCCGGTCGCCTGCGGCTGCTCTTTGCCGCGCACGCAGCGCGCAAAGTGGTGCATTTCCTGCGGGAAGCCGTAGTTCCACAGCTCCTCGAAGACAGGCCAGGTCCAGCCTTTTGTCGTTGGCGCCTTCTCCACCGCATAACCGTAGCCATACTCGCTATAGGTGGGTAGGGCGTTGCCCAGGTGCAGGTCGGCGTATGTGACGCCGCCTTCTCCGTAGACCTCAATCCGGTCCTCCATCCCGCCGCGACGCGCCCAGCTATCCTCAACCAGCCCGACTGCGCCGTTTTCGAACTCGATAATGCAGATTGAATTATCTTCGCCTTTGGTCTTGTCGGCGTGTACGTATGTGCCCATCTGGCAATAAACGTTTTTTATCTTTGGCCGGCCCAGGAACCAGTAGCAGAAGGCGATGCCGTGACAGCCCATATCCATAAACACGCCGCCCCCGGATTTGGCCACGTCCCAGAACCACGGCGCGTGCGGGCCGAAGTGCTTTTCGCTTTGCTTGACCAAATATATTTTGCCGAAGGCGCCCTGGTCGGCCATTTCTTTTGCCTTGACATACTTGGGCGTAAAGAAAAGCTCTTCCCCATACATCAATAAGACGCCTTTGGCTTTGCACGTATCGATCATCATATCCGCCTCTTGGAGGGTCAGGCACAAAGGCTTTTCGCAGACTACGTGCTTGCCGGCGCTGGCGATATCGATAGTCATTTTTGCGTGCAGATAGTTTGGGGCGGCGATTGTCACCATTTCGATGTCGCGTTCAGCCAGCATTTGCTCGTAGTCGGTGAAGACACGGGGGATATTATATTTTTTGGCCAGCTTTGCAGCGTTACCCGGGGTCGGCGAGGCAACCGCGACGACCTCCGCCTCATCAGGCATCGCCGCAAATGAATAGGCGTGGATATCCGCCTCAAACTGCGACCCTATTATTCCAACCTTGACCCTTGCCTTTTTAGACATAGTTCCGCCGGCCTCCTTTTACTTGGGATGGACTTGCCCGCCAAAGGGCCCCCGCTCCGCGGGAACCGCCGGAAGCATGGCGGGCGAGAATTACTCTAACTCTTGTCTGCCGATTATAGCGTCGGCGAGCATTTTGCCGCTTGCATATTCGATAGTGCTGCCGGTGGCAAGTCCCCTTGCCAGGCGGGTGATCTTGACGCCCGTATTCCTGACCAGAGAGCTTATATAAAGTGCGGTGCCGTCGCCGGCCAGATTGGGATTGGTGGCCATTACGATTTCCGTAACACCGCCGCTGCGTACCCGCTGGACGAGCTTGTCGATGGTCAGGTCTTCCGGCTCGATTCCATCCAGCGGCGCGATGTGTCCGCCGAGCACGTGATACACCCACTTACAGGCGCCGGTTTTCTCAAGGGCTATGACGTCTTTTGGCTGCTCGACAACGCAAATCACGCTCTTATCACGCCGGGCGTCCGAGCAAATCTGGCAGACCTGCTGTTCCGACCAGTTGTAGCAGATTTCGCAGCGCTTGATTTTGGTTTTCACGTCTTTTATTGCATTGGCAAGGGCCATTGCCTCAGCCGGCTCAGCTTTTAATATATAAAAGGCCAGCCGTTCCGCCGTCTTAGGCCCAACGCCCGGCAGCTTGCCGAACTCCTCTATCAG
>Ga0315274_10007783_pt1 | contig 15493 bp, 25 predicted proteins | sample YL17G02_20_MG_FD_203700 | JGI IMG/M metagenome (GOLD analysis project Ga0315274, IMG submission 203700) | Sediment microbial communities from Yellowstone Lake, YNP, Wyoming, USA - YL17G02_20 | ecosystem: Environmental > Aquatic > Freshwater > Lake > Sediment | place: USA: Wyoming | collected... | reverse complement strand
AGATGGCGCTTTTGTTGTATTTCTATCTCGTCTTTAGGGACAAGACTATGATGAACTTGCAGGAACTGATTAGGTTGAAAGAAATGGATGATGGGTGTCTGGGTAAATTTCTTGAAGATTATGATGCAATGAGGAAATCTATGGATGACATGGACGCCAAGCAGTTCGTGCCATATGTTGTGCTTAGAAAGAGAGATGAAGTGGGATTGTTTAAAGACGTTCCCGAAAATCACATAATCGACTTGTGTGGAATGGCAGACAGGCTGATAGGAGAGGAGAGGCTTGTAGATTCTTCACATTTAATTGAGACCGAATTGAAACCTTATGGTAGAACAGTCGAACAATTGATGCGGGATATTTATTACAGAAGGAATATGCGGTGGTATTCAGAATACAACCTTAAAAATATTTTTGAAGATGTATCAGAAAGCGAGTTTACAAAGTTTTTATCAGAGCTGCCTTACAAGAAGCTAGGGTCATAAGGCAAAATCACAACAATTCACAACAAATCCTCGGCAGTCAAGACATAGGAGACTGGGATTCCCAAGCTTACGTCGCCCAGCTTTCTCTTTACAAACACACAGCATCCGATTATCTCCGCCCCGTATGGTCTGATGACATTGATAATATTTTCTATGGTTTCCCCGGTTGTGAGCACGTCATCGTATATCGAGACCTTGTCGAGCCTAGTGGGCTCATAACCGTCAACAAGCGTTGGCCTGCCATGACCTTTTGGTCTCTCTCTGACCAGAGCTAGTTTGAAATTATATCTCAGTGATAATACAGAAGCTGGAGATATGCCGCCGTGGCCCGATGCAGCGATGCAGGTCGTCCTCTTGTCGATTCTCTCTCCGATGGCATAACATATCAAACCAAATATGTCTGGATAACCATACGCCTTTTTAACGTCAACATACAAATTCGACTTGCCGTCATGGCTCAATTCAACCTCTTCCCTATAAATTATGTTCAGGCTTTTTAATTTTTCAATTAGTTTATCATTCGTGCTGCTCACGATTTTAATTTGGTGTGTTAAATATAAAAAATCAACCCGGACCGACCGACCGAGTCTGATGTTTTTTAACTATTTATTTTTTTGCAGACAAAAATCCTTTCGAAGATTAAAAAAACATTCTCAAATACTTGATTGTTCAAGATTATTTTATGGCTGTGGCAACAAAACAAGCTCAACTTTCAGAAATAGATTTAGAGCCTTGTATAAATTGTCCTTTATACAAAAAGCACGTACCAATTGATGGGAATTGTTTAGAGTTACAAAGAGCAGGATGTTTTGGATATCTAGCAGGTGGATTTGAGAGTTATTTTTCCGATGAAGATAATCAACCCCATCCAATTAGTGAAATTGTAACATTGCCAATTATGGATGGTTCAAAAGAAATCATAACAGTTTTTAAGACCAAGCCAAAATGCGTATATTATCATAAAGTGAGGGTAGGACTAAAAAGTAGGGCGGTAAGGTCTGTTTTCTGTTCATATCAAATGCTGAACGATAAGTAGAATAATACTAAAGTCGTAATCAGCAATTCCATTAAAACTTTTATTTTTAATTGGGGAAAAGGCTCAAAATTATAATGAGATATTTAAGTATTAAGATTATCTGTAATGGTATTTTCATGTATTATTTTCTTGAAGATTTTTTACAGCTGTAAATAATTGCAAAGTAAAAAGATTTTTAAAGATAACTATTTAATAAAAAACTATGACATCGAGAATTGTTTTACCTAAAGTCATTTCAGAAGAAATAAGGTATGATGGGAGAGAGGCCACAAAAAAGAGACTTGAGGCAGTGGGTTCTCTTTTTGGTTTATACAACCACGAAAGTGACTCTGTGTTAGTTTCAGAAAGATATTTTCTTACCCAAAAGTTTGGAGATGGCTCACCTTTGGGAGATTCGCTCGATGAGTTAGTTATTCGTTTAAGTATTCCTCGATTTCGCGAGTTTGGTCGAAAGGTCGATTATTATCGTCAAAAAACAAAAGAAAATGGAGAAATTTCTGCGTTGGTTATCTATCATTCACATCCTATTTCTTGTTCATGGTCAAGTAAAGATTTGAACGCTCTAAAGGAATTTTCGGAACTTGAAGATATTGTTTGTGCTATGCTTTTATACATACCATCCGATGACACTTTTCTCGCCGTCGATAATGATGGAAACCCAATAACGGTTTCCATAAATGATATAGAACAATCTTCTTTGCAACTGTAACAAAAAGAATCAGAATCTAAAATTAAAATAAGTCTTATTGATAATATTAGATATTTAAGAATTTACTTGGCTTATCCGTAACTTCTCCATGCATACCTGCATTTCACACATTTGTAGAACATGGTCGGTGGCTCGTCCCCTGCGCGAGTCTGCTGCATCCACCAGAACGCTTCCACATGCTCGCATTTCGGGCACATCATTCTCGTTTTTGGCAAGTCTCCCATCAGCTCGTCCTTCTCCATGATGACAATTTCCCTCTTCGGCTCGACCACAATCTCAGTAATCTTTACCTTCTCGCCCTTGCCTCGTATGACCTTCTTGCATTTCCTGCAGTACAGCACCGTGCTCTTTCTCTTCTTGTCCACTACAAGCAGGTTGCTGCATTTTGGGCAAAATTGCATTTTCCTTTTCACCTTTTTTTCTTTGATTTTTTCTCTTCGTGATTTTTGTCCACAATTTTTTTACAACTTTTTTTCTACGCAAATTTTTATTTTTTATTTTTTCCGCGCGCAAAAGTCATTTCGCTCATTTCAAGCCCAAAATATCTGAAAGTATAACCTTAAAATATCCGAGTTTCGGGATTATAAAGATTACTCTTCCATGTATCTGCTGCCACTTGACGCTGGTTTCGAATGGAAGCAGCGCGGGATTGTTGTCACCCTTAGTCATATAGCTGCCGTCCTCATTCACTTTTATTATCCTGTGAATTATCGGCACGTTCTGATTCGGCAATGAGTAGACTATCACATCACCCACCGAGTATTTGTCTAGCTTCTGCACAATGGGCATATCGCCTCTCACAAACCCACCCGAAATCGGCCAGCTGTCTACGTAGCTTTGGTTGTAATTCATGTGCGTCTGCAGCCAATTATAATGATCAGTCTGCATGCTCGCATCATGCTCCATAGATTCGCTGACAACTGCTACAACAGGCATGTCTGTTCCCAATCCAAATGCCAAACCCTGATAGAGCACGAACGCAATAAAAATTCCAAGAGCCGCATAAAAAACATATCCGAACCAACCGTCCATCACTTTGTCAAACTTCTGCATTGCTCCAACTATCTTGTTGCCTTGCCTGCCAGATTTTTTTCCACCAAATTTTTCTGATTTGTCTGTCGCCATTTTTTCACTCTGCTTACGTTCAAGCCCGGCCCCCACTCTCGCCTTTTGTCACTGCCTCTGCGATCAAATGAGCCACGCGCAATGGTTCGGGAATATAACTATGCGTCGTACTAATTCTTATAATTTCTCTTGCCTTCATGTCATCCAATCCTACTGCCTGGAAATAAATTTTCCTTTGCTCCACGTCCACACCGACATCACTCATGCTACGATCACTCATGTTCACTACGGCCTGTTTTATCTCACCTGCATTCTCTATTGCCTGCCACCGCTCTGCAAAGTTGTCCAAATTTTTCAGCGCTGCCTCAACTTTTTTTATGTCAGGCATCTTGCGGTTGATCACGATTATTGGTATTCCTGTTTTCTCATGCAGCTGCTTTATGTCGATCACATTGAATCCTGCTACAGTTATGCCATCGAGCATGATTACTTTTAACTGTTGTTTATGTCGCGTAGAGTTAATAAGTTTTACTATTTTCTCTGTTGCATCCATTCCATCCACCATCACATCAGTCTTGACTGCGCCATCAAGAAACTTGCCTCCGCGAAAAATCACACCTATCACTGGCACGCTGTTCTTGCTCTTGGGCACAAATGCACCGTCATCAAATCCGAGTATGCGTATCTCTGGTTTTATTCTTCTGATCATTAGGATACAAAAAAAAATGTTGGCGCCACGAGTATTTAAATGTAACTAAAGATTAAAATATGTTAAAGGGCTGTAAGATAAAAATTAAAACACGAGCTATAAAAACAAAAAAGAAAAAATAAAAAACAAAAAATAAAATGTGATCGACATGGCGAAGAAGGCGTTTCCAGAGGCAATGCACAGGCTGTTCCACAGGATGTACGTGTGCAGAGAATGCAAGAGCAAGATACGCGCTGACCCGCTCAAAGTCAGAGCGGGCAAGATTAAATGCAGAAAGTGCGGATCAAAAGCTTTGCGTCCGAAAAAAAGACCAATGTAAATTTTAAATTTTTTGCAACGTGATCATATGACCATTGAATACATAACAACTCGCGAGTTGGAGAATTCTGCGGGCGAGCTCAAAGGCAAAATCAGAATTATCAAAACAAAAGAAGACGCGAATGCGATGATTGATTTTACTTGCCCGGCGTGCGGCGCAACAGAAAAGCAAAGTCAGCAGTGGTCCGAGCCGTTTTTAGAAGGCTCAGGCGTCAATCAAAAATTCAACATACGCTGCGGTAAATGCAATCACAGCTTCAAAATGATGAAATTGAAAAAAGAAGCTAAAAAGAAGAAATAAATTTTACCACTGGTATATAATTGTTATGACTTCTGCGAAATCATCAAAGTCATTTAAGTTTACCTCCACCGGTAATGGCCTCGGCCTCAGGCTTCCAACTGCGAATCAAATTATATTGTTCGACCCGCACGTGTCGGATTTTGTCTCGTTCATTTCGCATGCGCACAGCGACCATTCGCCATCCGCAGTTGTCACCAAACCATACTGCACCCACGAAACTTTTGAATTGATCAAACTCCGTGATCCATTCTTTGAAGCGAACATAGTTAAAGAGGACAAGCAAATAAAATTCGATAATTTTTCTGCGAAGATAATTAGTGCTGGCCATGTGCTCGGCAGTGTGCAGACTGTGATCGAGGCAGACGGACAAAAAATAATTTTCAGCGGTGATTTCAAAACCCAGGTAGGGTTGACGTGCAAACCAATAAAAATCGAGCAGGCGGATGTGTTGGTGATCGAGAGTACGTATGGCAGTCCAGAATATGTGTTCGAGCCGATTGAGCAGGTGAGAAAAAAAATGATCGAGTGGACACGCAAGCAGTTGGCAGCCAAGCATTTGGTTGACATTGGCGGTTACCAGGTTGGCAAATCGCAGGAGGCAATCAAGCTGCTGAATGACAACGGCATCGTTCCAATGGTGTCGGAAACAATTCGGAACCACAGCGAAGTTTACAATAAATTTGGTGTTGGCCTGAAATTTTTGGACGCGACGGAAAGGGGCGAGGTGTTGGTCAAACCAATGCATCATCTGAAATACAAACGATCTGACAATGTGAAATCATGCGCGCTGAGTGGCTGGGCTGTTGATCCTAAAAATGATAAAACTGTAAATTGTGATGCTGGATTCCCGTTGTCCGATCATGCGGACTTTAACCAGATCCTCGAATACATTGCGAAAGTTGCGCCCAAGCAAGTCTTCTGCATTCATGGCTACACACGCGAGCTGGCCGCGACCATACGAAAAAAATTGCATATTGCTGCGAGAGCATTGAACGAGCCCGCGCAAATGTCCGGACAAAAATTTCTGACTGATTTTTAGAATTTTTGATTTCTGATTTTTGACAAAGCTTAAATTCTTAACCAATTCTCTTAATAGTATGTCTCCAAAAAAAAGAATAGTTGTGAAGGTTGGTACTGGCGTTTTTTACGATAAAACATCAGACGAGAATGGTTATGTTTTAAAGGGCGGCACAATGGATGCTTTCGTAGGTGAAATGTACGAGTTGAATAAAATAGTTGAATTGATGATTGTTTCTTCTGGTGCTATAGCAACCGCTGCCTACATGTACAAACTACAAATACCTCAAAGTTCTGAGGAAAGGGCGGTGCTTGCTGGTATTGGCCAGCCTTTACTTATGAAGGAGTATGCAAAAAGGTTTGAAAAATATGGGCAGCGAATTGCGCAATGCTTGGTTACAAGAGAGGATGTTGACATAGAAAGGAGATGCATTAATAAAGAAATAGATCAGAGAATAAAAAACCTAAGAGGCGTTCAAGAATCCTATTTCAGGCGAGGCATAATCGCAATTTATAACGAAAACGATGCAATTTCATTTGCTGAGATAAGCCTTGGGGACAATGACATTCTTGCAGCAATGGTTTCTGTAGCCACGGAAGCATCTAACCTTTACATTATTTCGCATCCGGTAGAAGGATTTGGTAGAGGCGGTGGCCAATCTAAAAAAATTGCCAGAGATATTTGTGAAAAAAATAAAATACAATTCAGCATAATAAACGATTGTTACGAGAAGGATGAAAATGATCACTACAAGTCTTTGATTTTGAATTTGATTAGAGATTAAATTAAAGATTAATGTACAGTAAAAAATTCGTCAGAAATTTTTTTCATATTTTCCAGAATTGGCCGCACCTTTTCAAGTGGTGTTTCGCCAAAACCGCAGTCAGGATGCACGCACGCAATATTTTCAATTCCAACATTTTGCGTTATTTGTTTCAATCGATTAGCAGTTGTTTGCTCATCTTCTGTTTCTGTGTTTAGTACAAATCCAGCGCCCAATTTTTTTTGTTTAGCTTCTAATGATTTTCTTGTAACAATATCAAAATTTTCCCTTTCTTTTTCTCCGCTGAATGCCAAGCTCAGCACACCAACGTCCAACTCAAGCAATTCATTGTAGAGCCCAAATTTTTTTGTTGAGCCGCAGCAATGCAGGATGACCTTGTTTTGATCTATGGCAGAATCTGGCAATGAATTGAAAAGTCTGTTTAAAATTTCCTTGGCAAACCTTGGAGACGTGCAGCCTGCTGAAAGTCCTGGCTCGTCTATTTGCACGTGCGCTCCCAGCTCGATTGCTCTCTGTGCTAGCAACGAAATTGCGTCTGCCGTGTCGGAATAAATTTCTTGATCTCCAATATTTTTGTAGTGTGTCAAACCTTCATACGCACTTTCAAAACCCAATGTTATTGGTCCTGCGAATGGAATTTTGACCTTTACACGATCCTTGCCAATGCTGCTTAAATACAATTTTACTTTTTTATAGTCTGAAATTTTGTGAAAGTTATCTGGGTCGTCAATCGGTTTTATTTTGCCTGCAATTTTCAAGCTCCTCTCTGTTCTTTCAAATCCAGGAATCTGCTCGTAGTATTCGATCATATGCCCGCGCTGCTCACCATCCGTTATTATGTCAATGCCGCAGTCCAGCTGCAGGTCGATGAAATATTCTATTGCTTGCTCTAGAGAATAATTGTTACGAATAATCAATGTGCGTGGGAAGCTGCCAATTACAGTTCTTTCAATTGTCATCTTAATAATATCATACTAAAAAATTTAAATATTCCTGATCAAACTCCAAAAATATGCTTGAGAGCAACGCAATAATAATATCTTGTTATGTCACTGCCGTGCCATCTGTTTTTCGTGATTCTTCTGCTCGCCGAATTTTTTACCAACCTGTCAACATCCTCCCATTTTGCCCAAACCTCTATCCAACTGCTAGGATCGTTTTCTAGTCTACCGTCATCATACCGAGGAATTTTTACAAATGCGTAGACTGCTTTTTTGCCTGCTGCGTCTGCCGCTTTTTTAAATTCCTCATGCTTCTCAGTATTAATTAGAAATCTACCTTTGTGTCTGTATAATTTACCTTTAGAATAGCTAACATGCCACTCCGCACAACTTTTTATTTCCAACAAACAAGCTCCAAGTTCAGCATCATAGCCAGCATGCCCTGCCGCAATTCCGCTGTATTTTTCCACAATTATTTTTTCAATTTCATTTCCTCTCGTGCTATTGCAGCTGCCTACACTCTTCATAAACGTAGTTTGTAGCGAAAAAATTAAATAGGTTGAGAATTTTCTATCAGCACGAAAAAAATATCACACTTTTAAATTTGCTTGGACAATATAATGAATGAGGGGCTGCGAAGATTTGCTTCTCATGACAAGTTGGTGGCCGTGGCTATAGATTTTACAAGAGTTTGGAATTATTATTCTAGGCAGAATGTGCTGCAGGCGATTATCGAAATTGCCCATGGTAGGGAGGTCGTCTCGGTTTTTCGCGATAGCAAGTTTGGCAAGCGGCCAGATATGTTGCAATATCCACAAGACATACTACAAGCTGTGGCTGAGGGAGCGGTTGCTTTTCACGGTTCGGTGGAGAGGTGGCAACAGCCCATGAAGCTCGATGTGGGCATGACCAAGCTGGATCAAGACACTCTGCGCAGCGGCTGGGATGTGTTCATTGATCCTGATGTTCCTGACATTGACATTGGAAAAATTGTGGTCAAGCGGATACTCGAGGCACTAAAGGATCATGGCGTGCGCAGCGTGAGCGTGAAATTCTCTGGCGGCAGGGGATTTCACATTGGCATACCTTTTGAATCTCTACCAGAAAAAATCAATCTGCAATCTACTGCTCTGCTCTATCCAGACATTTTACAGAAGATTATTGAATATCTGAAGTGGTACATGCGGGATCATCTGCGAGAGGATTTGCTTGCATTCGGCCAGCCCAACGAAATTTCACAGCGAATCAACAAGCCGCTCAACGAAATCATCACGCCAGACGGGCTCGACCCATTCAGCGTGGTGTCAATGGACATTTTTTCCTCCAGGCATCTGTTCAGACTGCCGTATAGTTTGCACGAGAAGACTCTGCTGGTCAGCCTGCCGCTGCGTCCTGAGCATATCGATCGATTCGAGAAGGAGCATGCGCAGCCAGAAAAAATAAAAATCGAAGACAAATTCTTGCGACCGCTGGCAGCCAGGGACGCAGAGGCTTTGATAATAGAAGCCTTGGACTGGTCGTCAAAGTACAAACCACTCCAGACAGAGGCCAAGGAATTGCCGAAACCAAACAAGCAGAGAATAATGCGAGAGATACCAGAGGAGTATTTTCCGCCGTGCGTGCAAAATATTTTCCGCGGCTTGCTCGACGGCAAGAAGCGTAGTGTGTTTGTGCTGATAAATTTTCTGCGGAATGCGGGATGGGACATTGAAAAAATAGAAAAGCGATTGTCAGAATGGAATTTAAAAAATTATCCTGCTCTGCGGTCGAATTATATGCGCACACAGCTGCGTTGGCATTTCAGGCAAGACCGTTCGCTGCTGCCTCCGAACTGCGACAATATAGGTTTTTATCCTGCCATGAAAGTGTGCGAGCCTGATTCATTCTGCAAGAGCGGCACAGAAAACATAACGATCAAAAATCCAGTCAACTATCCGTTCCGAAAAATGCGGCCCACCCTGAAAAAATTGAAAAAAGAATTTAAGAAGAAAAAGAGATACGTGCCAAGAGCTATAATGTAAATTTTTATTTAAACACTAGTGCGGGAGGTTGGATTTGAACCCATTAAGAATCATCTAAAATCTTCAGGTTTTTTATTAACCCATTTTTTCAATTTCTTCATCAGTCAAAGTAGATAAATAAGCGATTTCTAAATCGACTTTATCTCTCATCACTTTCTTTGGATTAATATTATTTTCTGCGATAGAGCTCCATTCTTTTGCTGTTTCTGCAGGCAATGTTGCCAAATAAGATGCAAAATTTTTATAGCCTAATTTTTGTGCATAATTATCCCAATGTTCCATTGTAACATTTTCACCCGGAGAAGGCATAGCAAGAAGAATATCAGCTATAGAATCCGCTTTCGCCGTTGGTTTATACATTGTTACTAAACGATTTCCCATAATTTTAATTTAATCATAAAGGATTTAAGCATATGTGCGGGAGGTGTGCTACCGGGCTGGACTACAGAGCGAGAGTATTAAAATAATATTAGATTTAGGATCAGTATTATTAAGTGTCGATTTTAGCTCTGTATGCTCGGTGTCTATGGGCTCCTTTAAAGAAACTGAATTGAATTTCAACCACGTCAATCTCACCTTCACCTGCTAATTTGTCGACAACTGGTTTCACATATTTTGCATCTGTTCTCAATAATCTACTTGTAATCGCATCTATACCAAAATACAAACCGGAATAGTTTTGTCTAAGTTCTTTCAATACTGATATCACATCTTCGGGTGAAGGCTCAAAATATTTTTGCGGCATAGTTAAGTAGAATATTGTTAAATATTTAAACCTTGTGTGTTTGATACCTTGGACCCGGTCCAGGCAGCATGAAAAATAAATCTGCAGCCGCAATCGGTTACGAGCGTGTGAGTTAGGGTGGACCGCCACTGGAGCGCTCCAATACTATGGATTACTACAGCGGTCTGGTCATAGTCGTGGTCTAACAAAACAAGCGAAAAACCAAAGGATTTTACCTTTTACTACATATAATTAACTGTGAGCTTGATGGTCGATGCAATAGAAAAAACCGAGACGATTACTTTTGAGTTGATACGCAGGATACAGCGTGAGGAGCAAGTGCTGCCCAAGCTTACAAAGCTGCCTGAGAATTTCTACGAGAACACAAAGAATTATTTGGAGCAGAAGAAAAAAATTATAGCAATCAAAGAAAACAAGATGAACATATTGGAGATAAAAGGCATCGAGAGGCTGGTCGAGGACATATTCAATCGCCGCGAGCGCAAGGTTTGCAACCAGGCAATCATCACAGCCCGCACAGGCATCCCCCCAGAAAATCTCACAGGCGAGGAGCAGACATTTTTCGACAGCGTCATGCAACCCATAAAATTCCACAGAGTTGACAAATTAGATCCCATTTTTGCAATTACTCAAAGTGTAAAATTACCAGAGCCAGAAATACAAGCCGCGGAAATCGAAATTAAAAATAAAATCAAAGCAGGAATAGAGAATGAAATCGAAACAGAGATAGAGACAGTGACAGCGCCAGAAGTTGCAGTCCCAGAAATTACATCACCAGAAATTATTTTGGTCAGAGCGAGATTCAAGGAAGCAGTGCCAGAGTTCATAGGTAGCGACATGCAGACATACGGGCCGTTCAATGCAGGAGACATTGCAGAGATACCCATCGAGAATTTTAATTTGTTGGTTGACAAAGCAGAGAGATTGAAAAACTAGAGGGAATGTAAAAGATTTAAGTTTATCCTTGCTCAATTAAAAGAATAATAAATAGAGCGAATGCCAAATAAAGTGATTAGAAAAGGATTATGTGATCGGTGACGAGCAATGAAGTATCCCAAAAAAATTCGCATGCACTGCCCAACTTGCAACAAGCATACAGAGCACTCAGTGGAAACTGTGAAGAAAAGGGTTAGAGGTACTTTGACACATGGTCAGCGCAGATTCAAGCGCAAGATGCGAGGATATGGTAGTTTTCCAAAAGAAAAGCCGTCGGGCGAAAAGTCAGCCAAGAAAATCGATCTCCGGTTCAAATGCAAGGATTGCGGCAAGAAGCATATGCGTGGCAAAGGCTGGCGTTCGAAAAAGTTTGAATTGGTGAAGGTGTAGGTGCGAAAAATGAGAAAAACAACAAATCTTGTGAAGATGCCAACGAGTAAATTTGCTCGCATAATGTGCAGGAAATGCAGAAACGAGCAGGTGATTTTTACAAAGATTGCTACTGTCGTAGTCTGCCAGAAATGCGGCGAAGAGATCGCGAGGCCAGGCGGTGGTGAAGCGATCGTACACGGAAAAGTTCTGGAAATTTTCGGCTGAGTTTCTGATTTTTACTAGAATTTAAAAATACACTTGAGAACACTATACAATCCTTTTATTATCAAAATCAGAGCAATGAACTGCACGACACCCATGTCTGTTACGAAAAATAAAATTGCTCCTGCTATCGCGTCTATTAGGCCCAATATGCAAAGCATCAGGTAGCTGTTCGTCATAATCATCAATTGGAATTTTGAAGCGTTAAATATTTAAATAACGCCACATATAAATTTTTTAGTTCAAGCGAACACTAAAAAATTATTTTGACAGACCGATACCTTCAATTTCTATTCTCCGATTTTTTTTGTCTACATCGAATTTGCAGCCTAGAATTTTTTCGCACACACTGATGTTTGTTTTGCAGTGCGCGGTGATTTCTTCTACGCCGACTGTGGATTTGCCGTGTGCGATTGCCAGGTAGGGCAGAATCTGGTCAGCCATGTGTTTGTCCAGTGCTGCCTGCGAGTCGATTGATTGGATCAACTCCTTTGCAGCTTGCTCGCCGATTGCCTCTGCTGGCTTGCCTCGCTCACCCAGCGCATTCGCTCCCATGATTGAATTATCAAACTCCGCCCACAGATTGACTGATGTTCCAGGTGATTTGCTCTCCACAACTTTTTTCTCGATTATCGGATCGTAATTTTTATTTTTCAAAAAATTTTTCACAGCCTCTGCTTGCCTTGTTGCGATGTGCGCAGGTAGCGATGCGGCAATGGAAATTCCTTTCACAGATTTGAGGTTGCCGCGATTTGTCAGTTGCAGGCTGCGTAATCCTTGGCCGCAGGGGTCAACAGTTATTTTTACGAGGCCGTTGCCTTTCGGATAAAATCCAAACCTCTTGATCGCGATTTCTGCACTAACTCCAATTTTTTTCAGCAGCGGCAGCACTATGTGTTTGAAATAAAGAATTGGTGGAGCCCACGCGCCATCCGTTCCGCCTGTGATCTCGACGCAGATTTTTTTCTCTGTGAAAATTAGAATTGGTAGCAATGTTTGCAGCAGCAGGGCAATGCTTCCAGCTGTGCCGATGTCGATTTTTTTGTTTTCATACCGCAGCTCGTCTGGTGTGAACTCGATTTCCGCTGAGCCGAGATCTGCTCCTTTGATTTTCGCATCGCAAAATTCTCCAGCTGTCTTTACTCCGATTAGATGCTGCGGCCGTAATCCTCCCCCATCGCATCTCGCCCCGCGTATGTTCACAACTTTTATTGGCTGATTAGTAATCGCTGCGAGACCTATAGCTGTTCGTAGTATTTGCCCGCCACCAGTCTTTCCGTCGATTAAAATAATTTTTTTCGGTTGCATCATCTTCACTTACTAAATTTATTTTATTATCACAGAGACCAAGCTGCCTTCGATAAAGCCGCTGAAAAGGATGAGCAGAATTATAAAAATGAAAATTATTATTGTTGCACGGCTGTGCAGCAGATTTTTGCTGGCTACTACTGCCTTTGGCCACTCGCCACTCATAATGTATGGACGCATCTTTTTTATGAATTCAAAGCCAAGCGACGACGCGATGAACAGAGCAAGCAGTTCGCTAACGCCGTGAGGCAGCAGCAGTAGAAATGATGTTAGGAATTTTTCCGTGGTAAAGTTGAGATACGAGTAGGAGAGGAATAATGATATCAAAAATCCGTTTATGGCCAGCGCACCAACAGGCAACATATAAAAGCTGTATAATGTTACGCGCGGATGGTGCTTCTCGAACATTCTGGCTTTCCATTGCATGCTGTTCCTCGCAACATACTTCCTGCGCATAATCATCACTGCCAGCAGCAATATGCCAACTACGATCATCAGTATGGCTGCAAGGTTGTTTGTTATGAACCACAGTTTGTAATTTCCGTTGAAGTATTGCAGACCAAACGTAGTCCGCCTGATCCAGAGTTGTATCAAATAATCTAGCCACTCCTTGTTGGCCGCAAACAGAATTAACCCTGTTGTGAAACCAATCACAGAGCTCACGGCAAAATACAAAAAAGAAAATGGCAGCTGCGCAACAACATCGCGGAAAATAATTTTTTCTTTTGCCGACAGATCTCGATATCGATTAGAATTTTTCAATTTTTTCCCTTTTGGCATAATTGATTATTCGCTTTTACTTTATTTCTGTTTTGTCTCTATTTGTTTTATTTCGTCTTGCTTATTTCTTCTTGCCTTTTTCTTTATCTTTTTCCTTGTCTTTCTCTTTGTCTTTCTTCTTCTCTTCCTTTTTTTGCTTTTCTGGTTTTGCTGGCTTTTCTTTGCTGCCTTCTGCTTTCATTTCTGCTGCGCTTGGTTTTTTCAGATTTAATTTTGTGACTAGTCCGGCTTTGTCCAGAGCAGCGATAACTTCCTCATCGGTTGCTTCTTCCTTGATTTCGATCATGTGCTGCAACGGCTCCAAGTGCTCGATGTTGCATTGCCTGCGCTTCACTCCAGTCAGCAGCTTGGGTCCAGTTATCGTGACAAAACTTTTCTCTTCTTTTCCTTTGCCAGCAGGTTTGATAACAACTGCATAACATCCAGCCTCGCGGCCCGCGGTTTTCATTACCAATCTTCCAACTGTCAACGATGCCATAATTTTCACTCAATTTAATAATATTCTATCACTTACAAAACATATAAATTTAGTCTTTTATCATTACTTTTTCCGATAAGCCTGCAGAAAATCGTCCAAGGCACCTGCAGCGCATAATCCACACCCAATAGCTGCTATACCACCCAAAATTATATTATATGGATAATGATCAAACGTATTAGTAATTAAATAACTTCCATAACCCAGGGCTGCACCAATTCCCGATAGAAGATACCCCCCAGTTTTTCTCATTTCATCAGTTTTTCCCATTTTATCACCATTAATTTTATTGCTAGTTAAAGATTTATATATTAAAAAATTAGCCGCGCAATCTAAACTTTTCTAGCTTCTGCCTTAAATAACTCACGCACGCAGCTGCCGCACAAGTAGCCTCCGTAAGCTCGCTGCGGCCGCTTTTCTGTTTTCGACAAATTTTTCATTTGGTTTGGATGCAGCCTAGGTACACCATGCAGAGGCATGCCACATCCTGCGCATTTTGCTACTGTGGGCTTTTTTCTTTTCACAACCATTCTATACTTGCCGCTTGGCATTCTGCGTCTCGTTATTTTTTTTGTCATCTTCTTCACCAATTCATGCAAAATTATGCATTTTGTTATCTAACTATTTTTTTCACCAACATTTAAATAACCAACGTTTACTGCTCCTGCTACTCAAACATCTTATTCATAACCCAACCAATTGCAAACGACACCAGTATGTACCAATAGAGCCAGTTGAGTGTCGCGCCGATCATTGGCAGCTCAAACGGCATGGTGGCAACAGTCATTCCTTCAAACTTGTACCTGACCCATGGCAGGAATACAGATATTATCACAAGTGAAACGATCAATGCTTTGAACGTGTGCTTCATGTATTCATTGTTTGCCTTCATCATCTCTGAGAAAAATTTGTTCGTATCCTCCTTGTTGTTTGCCTTCTGAGCCGCAGTGAGCTGCTCGCGTATTCCTTCCATGCGATCCTTTACTTCTTTTACCAGCTTGCGGTTCACAACAAGTTTGTTTATGCCGATAACAAGCAGGGTGAGGAATACAGATATGAAAAATACAGAGACTAGCGGGCTGAATACCAATATCGGAGCAAAAAATGCACTGAACACATCGAACAACATCTCAAACATTTTTCACACCACACCATTTTTTTCCTTTTCACTCCACTAGTTATTTTTTGACCATCGAAACTTAACTGTTTATTCTTCGCCCAAAATTTTTCTTACAATCGGATGCGCTTCCTCGAGGCGTTCGGCTGAC
>Ga0315274_10007781_pt1 | contig 15494 bp, 8 predicted proteins | sample YL17G02_20_MG_FD_203700 | JGI IMG/M metagenome (GOLD analysis project Ga0315274, IMG submission 203700) | Sediment microbial communities from Yellowstone Lake, YNP, Wyoming, USA - YL17G02_20 | ecosystem: Environmental > Aquatic > Freshwater > Lake > Sediment | place: USA: Wyoming | collected... | reverse complement strand
CGCCTCGTCTCCGTCACGGGCACGGTCGTGCGCGCCTCCGGGGTCAGGCCCCTCCCCACGGCGGTCACGTTCGAGTGCGCGGCGTGCGGGAGCGCGGCCAGGGTGCCGCTGGACGCGGGGAGATGGCCCGCCGCGCCCGGCGCGTGCGGGGGGCGCGGCGGGTCCTGCAGGGGGAGGAGGTTCTTCCCCGACCTGTCCTCTGCGGAGGCGGTCGACTGGCAGAGGCTGCGGCTGCAGGACCTGCCCGTCGACGGAGCGGGAGGCGAGGCGAACGCCGAGGGAGGGAGCGGAGGAGGAGGAGACGGCGACGACGACGCCCCGGGGGCGGCCCCGGCCGCGATCGACGTCGACGTCTCCGCCGACCTCGTCGCGAGCTGCGCCCCCGGGGACGTCGTGACCGTCGTCGGGCTCGTCCGCGTGTGCGCCGCATCGTCGAGCTCAGCAGGTGCGGGTGCGGCGAACAGCAAGGCGGGGCTGTACGTCGCGTACCTCGACGCGGTCTCGGTCGAGCGAGCCAACGGCAACGGCGGCGGCGGCAGCTCCTCGATGGCCGGCCCCGACTCCCTGGGCCTCCTCGGCGCTCCCTCGGGCGCGAACGAAGAAGACGCCACCGCGAACGACTGCACCATCGACGGGGAGGAAGGGGAGCAGCAGGGAGACGCTCCCTCGGGCGCGGCCTCCTTCTCGCGGCGCGACCTCGCGTTCGTCGTCAAGTTCCTGTCCGAGGTTGGGAGGCAGCCGGGTTCTCCGGGCGGAGGCGCGTTCAGGCACCTGGTGCACGCGCTGGCTCCCGGAGTCTACGGTCACGAGATGGTGAAAGCGGCGCTGGTGCTGGCGCTCTTTGGCGGCGTGGGGAGCGAGCAGAAGGAGAAGAAGAAGGAGAAGAAGAAGAAGAAGAACAAGAAGAAGAAGGACAAGAAGGGGAGGAGGATGCACGAGGACGAAAGCGCCGACGACGCCGACGGCGAGAGCTCCGACGACCCCTCCTCCTCCTCCCCGGCCGCCCCCCCTCGCCGCCGCTCCGAGATCCACGTCCTCCTCTGCGGCGACCCCGGCCTCGGCAAGTCCCAGCTCCTCAGGGCAGCCGCCGCGGCCGCCCCACGCGGCGTCTTCGTCTGCGGCGCCGCCGCCTCGGCCGCGGGCCTCACCGCCTCGGTCGGCCGCGACGCCGCGACTGGCCGGGCGACGCTCGAGGCCGGAGCCCTGGCGCTCGCCGACCGCGGGGCCTGCTGCGTCGACGAGTTCGACAAGCTGGCCGCGGACCCGAGCAGCTTACTGAGCGCCCTGGAGCAGCAGGAGGTGGTCGTGGCCAAGGCGGGCGTGCTCGCGAGGCTGCCCGCAAGGGCGGCGCTGCTCGCCGCGGCCAACCCCGCGGGCGGGTCGCACGACCCCTCGAGGACGCTGGCAGAGAACGTCGCGCTGCCGCGGGCGCTGCTGTCTCGCTTCGACCTGGTGTTCCTGCTGGAGGACAGGCCTGCTCCCTCGGCCGACGCGGCGCTGGCGGCGCACGTGCTGGCCTTGGCGTCCGGGGCCGGGGCCGCGGGCGCGAGGGCGGCGGCCAAGGCGGCGCTGGCGCTCGGAGGAGGCGGCGGAGGCGCGCCGATGAGGCTGCCGCCGCTGGGGGAGTCCCGGCAGCAGCGGCGGCTCTGCTCGTCCCCTCTTCAGCAGCAGCCCTTCCTGCTCTCTTTGCCTCCGCCGGCGTCGCAGGCGACCCCGGGCGGAGGATGGGCCGGGGAAAAAGAGACGCAGCAGCACCGCAGCCAGAGGAAGCAGCCATGGCGGCAGCAGCAGCAGCGGGAGCGAGGAGGCAATGGCGGCGGCGAAACCTCTTCCCCCTCCTCCCTCCCCTCCCTCGCCGAGCGCCTCGCGACGCCCTTCCCTGCCGACGCCGACCCCATCCCTCGCGAACTCTTCCGGGTCTACTGCGCCTACGCGCGCGCCCACTGCCACCCGAGGCTGTCCGCGGAGGCCAGGCGGTCCCTCCGCGGGTCGTACCTGGCGATGCGCGAGGCCGCCGAGGCGCAGGGGGCGCGCCATGTCACTCCGAGGGCGCTGGAGTCGCTGGCGAGGCTGGCCGAGGCGCGGGCGAGGGTGGACCTGCGGGGCGTGGTCACGGGGGCGGACGCCGAGGACGCCGCGGAGCTGGCGGGCGCGGCGCTGGGCGTCGGCGGCGGCGGAGGGGGCGTCGCGGCCTGCGGCTGGGGAGCGGCCGCGGGCGAGATCGCCAGGAGCAACTCCGGCAACGGCCGGGGCCGCGCCGCGGCCCGCGCCGAGGCCGAGCGCTTCCTGGCCGCGGCGACCAGGGCCGCGGTCGCGAAGAGCTCGGACGTCTTCGCCGCGGGCGAGCTCTGCGCCTTGGCCGACGCGATCGACCTCGACGTGACCGACGTGCCGCAGCTGCTGGAGCGCCTCAACGAGCAGGGCGAGCTGCTCAAGAGGGGCGGCGGGGCGTACTCGGTGGCGAGGGCGAGGGCGGCGATCTCGAGGGCCGGGGAGAGGCAGGGGGCGTATAATGACAAGAACGAGAACTCGAGGCCTCTGTTTTGATGACGATTCTGGGGTTTCCTCCCTCTTGTATTTTGACTCTCTTGACACAAAAGTTTCAACGATTTCGTTTCTCTCTCTTTTGTTTTTCTCTCTTGCTCTCTCTCTCTCTCTCTCTCTCTCTCTCTCTCCCACACACACATACACACAAAAAAAACAACGAAAGTCAGACGACCCCCTCGCAGGCCGCCGACGCCGCGGCCAGCAGAGCACACACGGAACCCTCCCCGAGCTCGCGCTCCCTCGCCGCCAGCGACGCCAGCGCGGGCGAGAGGTCGGCGTCGGACCGCGGCGCGGCGAGCCTCGTCAGCCGCAGCCTCTCGCCGCCGCCGCCGCCGCCGCGGGGCCACGCCCTCGGCACCGACACTGTGGCCTCGACGCCGCACGAGAGCACGGCGACGAGCTCGCTGGCGTTGGAAGAGGGGTTCGAGAGGCTGTTCAGGGGCGTGGTGACCGCGAAGGCCGCGGCGGCCTCCTCGAGCAGCTCGAGGCGCTTGAGCCTCGCAGAGGCGCGCGCGGAGATCTCGGCGACGGCCGCGGCGGGGGCCCCAGCTCCGCCCACGCCTCCGGACAGGGCCCCCGCGGCGGCGGCGGCGACCGACGGCACGTCGGACACGTCAAAGTGCGGCGGGTGAAGCTCGACGGCGACGACGGTGGGCCCGCTGGAGGCGGCTCTGTCTCCCCGGAGGCCGGAAGAGCTCGACGGCGTCGAAGCTGCGCCGCTCGCCGTCTCGCCCAGGTGCAGCACAACGGAGTAGCGCTCCGAGGGCGGCGGCCCAGCGGCGACGCGCTCTCCCCCGCCGTCGCAGGCATCTGCGGAGGCCAGGAGCGAGAGGGAGAGGGCCGCCGTCGGAGCGAAAGAAGAAGAAGGAACGCCGCCGTCGCCGCTGCTCCTCGGAGCATGAGAGGCGGAAGAGGGCTTGAGGCCGACAAAGCGGACGCCGCTGAGCGCCGACATCAGCGCCGCGGCCTCGTCGCACCACGCCGCGGCCTCGGCGAGCCTCTCGTCCGCCGTCGCGGACGGGAGCAGAGGGGCCGAAGAGGAAGGGGCGGGCCTCGGGCCCCCTCCCCCCTCGGAGACCATCCTCTCGGCCTCGGCGCCCAGGCTCGCGGCCTCGGCCGCCTCCAAGGCCGCGGCGGCGCTCAGGCTCGCGGCCTCTGCCTCGGCGGCGGCGATGCGGGCCTCGAGCTCGCGCGCGCGCTGGCCCTCGGCAGCGAGCTCGGCGGCGAGCCTCGGGGCGGCGGCGGCGGCGTTTGTGGTCTCCGCCTCCTCTTCCTCCTCTTCGGGCTCTTCTCGCTGCTCGTCGACGGTGGCCGTCGCGGCCTCGTCGGCCTCCTCCCTAGCCAGCTCCAGCTCCTCCAGCGCGCGGGCCACCGCCGCCCGCTCCCCCTCGAACGCCGCGTGCGCGTCGCAGACGCGGTCCACGAGGCCCCTGAGCGCGTCCGCCGCTGCCCCGTTGGCCGCCTTGGCGGCCTTGGCCGCGGCGCCGAACTCGGCCGCCTGCGCCTCAAACTCGGCCAGACGCGCCGCCTCGCCTCCGTCGGGGCCCCCCTCGGCCAAACCATCGATAAACCCGTCCTTGACGTCGTACAGCGTGAAGGTGTTCTTGAGGGAGGTGAACTGGCGCTTGAGGCGGCGGAGGTCGGACTCGCCGGCGCCCGGGGCGGCGTCCTCGGCGGCGGAGCGGATGCGGGCAAAGCGCTCGTCGGCCGCGTCGAGGGCGGCGAGGGCGCTGATAGATAGAGTGAGTTGTTTTTTTTCATTGTCGAGAGCGAAAAAGGATGTCGTTAGAGAGGGAGGTAGAGAAGGCGCGGAGAGAGAGAGGGAGGCAGCAGCAGTAGCAAGGCGAGAGGGGGTTTCGTTGGTGAGGTGGAGGTGGAGCAGGTCGAGTTTTTCTTTTTTTCTTCGCTGTCCGCCGCGACGACGACGACGACGACGTCGAAGAAAGCCAATTCAACTGTCCTCTCTCTTTTCGCACGCCCTACAAGCCTTTCAGTTCGGTTACGCATCCCTGGTGAGAGATGATCCCTATCTCGTCTACGGACCTGCGAGAATGCGGCCATTCGAGCGTTCTCCCAGCGCGAAAAAGGAGAAAAAAGAAAAACAGGAGGGGGCGATGTCGATTCAACAACGCGCGTTTTTTTCGATTCCAGCCTCTCTCTATCTCTCAACTCTCTCTCCACCTCTTTCTTACTGCTTAAAGTTGTCGACGCTGGGCTCCTCGAGCGCCCTCTTGACGTCGCCGTGCCCGCCCGTGGCGATCAAGGGGTCACCGCCGTCTTCCGGGTGTAGGGAGACCGCGGCGAAGTCGAGTCTCTTTGCCACTTCGGCCATCGGAACACTTTTTGCCTTCTTTTTCTTCTTTTTGGGCTCTCTTTTCGTCTTTTTGCGGTGTGCTGCGCAAAGGCGAGTGCGCGAGAGCTGAGGCGAGGACAGAGGTTCGCGTGCGCGGCCGCGTGTGCGAGTCGCAGAAAAGGTAGAGAGAGATGAGTTGTCGCGTCGAACACGAAGAGAGAGAGGGATTCTTCCGACGACAGCTGAGAGTTCAAAGAATTTTTTAGAAGTGAGATGAAGAAAATAAAAAGGACTTCTTCTTCTCCAATCTCGACCGCTCGCAGAGCAAGGGCGCAAGGAAAGAGGGAGCTCATCGTCCGGCGTCCTCTCCTCTGCTTCCTCTTGTCTTCTCTGCCTCCAGGATGCGCGCCTCGACGTGCTCTCTGCACTCCCTCGCTGCGCCGGCGAAGCAGGGCCAATCGGCGACGCCTTTGGGAGGGAAGAAAGCTCGAGGCAGCGTTTCCTCGTTCTCCGCCGGCCGTCGCCATCGACTCGCCTCCCTCCTTCCTCCTCTGCAAGCTCTCGGCGGCGAAGATGACGATTCCTTACCTCCGGACTGGGACGCGGAGATGAGCCTCTTCCGCGCGCGCCTGTCCAGGCCGGCGCAGGCCGCGACCCTGCGCCAGCTCGAGGCGAAGGTCGAACGAGGGAGTGTTCTGGCCTCGTCGGCGGCGAGCGGGATCGCCATTGTTTCGGGGCTGGACAACGACGCGCCCGTTGGCACCGAGCTGGCCTTCTCCAATGGCGTCAGGGGGTAAGGATGGATGCTTCTGCTCTGGAAGAGTTTGTGGAGACTATCAGCAGAGGCGCGCGAGAGAGAGAAAGAGCTTTTCGATTCCAAGCCTTTTGAAGGACCGAGAAAACTCAACCTCGACCTCCTTTCCTTCTCTCTCTCTCTTCTCCCCCTCTCCCTTCACCACCTAACCAAAATCACAACCAAACAGCGCGCTCCTCTGGCGCCGCTCCGACAACCTCTGCATCGCCCTCCTGCTCGACGGCGGAGAAAAAGAAGGAGCAGGAGGAGAAGGAGAAGGGAAAGCCAAGAAGACGATTCGAATCCCGAGCGTCTCTGCGGGCGACGTGTGCGAGTGCAGAGTCAAGGCGATACTGCAGGTCGTCGACGCGGCCGCCGGCCCCGCGACCAAGAGGGAGTACGGCGTGGTGACGGTGCCCGTGGGCGACGGGGCGCTGGGCAAAGTCGTCGACTTCCTGGGGAGGGAGGTGGACCTGAGCGGAGCCGGGGCCGAGGCGGGGGGGGCCCAGACGACGACCTCGGCCACCCCTCCCCCTCCTCTCGTCCCGGGCTCCGCCGCCTTCGCCCCTCTCTTCGCCCTGCCCCCCACCATGGACGCCCGGGAGCCCATCTCGGAACCCCTTCACACCGGGGTGAAAGGCATCGACGCCCTCACCCCCGTCGGCAGGGGCCAGTGCCTGCTGGTCCTGGGAGGCAGGGGGTCGGGGAAGTCGACGGCGTGCAGGGACGCCGCGATCGCCGCGGCGCGCGCCGGGGTCCGCGTCGCGTGGGCCGCCGTCGGCGAGGGGGGCGGGGCGGCGGAGCTGCGGGAGCTCGTCGAGGCGTTCGAGAGGGCCGACGTGCTGGGCTCGGTCACCGTCGTCTGTGCCGCCGGCGGCGCCGCCGGCGGCGCCGGGCTTGGCGCGCCGCTGGCGCAGAGGTACGCAGCGGTCTGCGCCGCCGCGGCGCTCGGAGAGAGGACGCGCGACGCCGGCGGGCACGCGCTGCTCGTCGTCGACGACGCCGCGTGCGTTCCCGCGACGTGGGACTCGGTCGCCGAGGAGCTCGCGGCGCTGGGCCGGGACGCCGCCGACGGCGACGGGGACGCGAAGAAGTCGCCGCGAGACCTGCTCGAGGCTGCCGCGGGGAGGGAGTCGCCCCGGGGGACACCCGACGACGGCGGCGGCGCCGCCGGGGCTCCCGCCGGGGCCGGGGCGGCCGCGCCGTCCTCTCCCTCCTCCGCCCCTTCGGCAGAGGACGGCGCGGCGGGGGAGGCGCTCGTGGAGTACGAGGGCATGCTTGTCTCCGCCGCCGCCGCGGCGAGGCGCCGCTTCCTGGGCTCGCTGCTGCAGCGGCCGGCGAAGATGTCGCAGGCGAGGGGAGGGGGCTCGCTGACGGCGCTGGTGGTGCTGCCGGGGGCGCCGGCGAGGGGCATCCGCGGAGCGGCGGGCGCCGCCGCTGCTTCTGCGCTGTCTTCTCCTCCGCTGCTGCCTTCGTCGCCTTCCTCTTCTTCTCCAACCGCTCCCGCTGCCCCCTCGTCGGCGACGGCAGATGCCGTCCGAAGGAGGATAGCTTCCGGGGCCTACTCGACGCTCTCCGAGGAGCAGAAGCGCAAGCTCGAAGCGGCCCTGAGCAGCGGGAGCAGCGGGAGCAGCAGCGGGACCGAGAGCGGGGGCGAGCGAAGCGACCGCGGCGGTCAAGGCGGCTTGCCCTCTCCTTCTCCTCCGCTCTCGAGGAGCGACGATGGGGAGGACACGGACCTGACGGGATGCGTCCGCACCGAGGTCATCGAGGAGTTCATGTCGATCGCAGACGGGCAGGCCGTGTTCGTGAGGCCGCTGCTGTCGGCTTCGGCAGCGGCAGCGGCAGCCAAGGGGGGCGGGGACCCTCCGCAGCGCGGCCCGCCCTCGGTCGAGCCGGCCTCTTCGATCTCGAGGATCGGCGGCAGAGCACTCCCGGTCGCGCTGAGGCCGCTGGCGGCCTCGCTGCGGCTGGACCTGTCGCAGGCCGCGGACGCCGAGAGGTTTGGCGGCGGCGGCGGCGGGGATGGGGACGGGAGCGCGGGCGCGAGTGGCACCGCGACCGCTTCGGCGACCGCGACGGCGGCGACGGCGACGGCGGCTGCGGCTCCTCCTTCGAAGAGGTCCGCGACCGTCGCCCGAGCCGCCAGGACCCGTGCCGCTCTGCTCCAGCCCGCCGGGCACCCGACCTCGGTCTCCGACCTCTTCGTCACGCTCTCGGCCCTGGAGCGCGGCCTCCTCGACAACGCGCCGCAGTCGGCGGTGCCGCGCAGGCTCGCGCTTTTGCTGACCTCCCTGAGGAGGAGGAGCGCCTCCTGCGCGGCGCTGCTCCGCAGGATGGACGAGAGCGGAGGGGACGAGGCCGTGAGCGAGCTGGAGGCCGAAGAGCTGGTCGAGGCGATGCGCGAGGCGGCAAGGGAGCTGGAGGGGGTCCCGCCGGAGTAGTGATGGTGGAGATGAAATTCGTTAAGTTGAAGAAGTTGAAAAAAACGCAAACAAAAAAATCATTCTTTCAATCTTCTTCCTTCTTCCTTCTCTCACTGATGCTGAGTTCTCGCTCATTCTCCGCTGCGGCGCTCTGCGGCGCTGCTCCCCCCGTGAGCAGTGCATCATCAGCACGCGCGGCGCCGCAGCATCACCGGCGACGGAGGCTCGTCGCCGCCGATGTGTCGCTGTGCTCGCCGGTCGGCTTGGTACAAAGGCGGCAGCGGCGCCAATGCCTCCGCTCTTCTCCTCGCATCTCCGCCTCTGCCGCTGCCCAGTCGACCGAGCTTCCCCCGGAGCTCAAGCGCATCGTCACGGCATTTTCCATGGTGCGCTCGCTGCGGTCGTTAGTAGAAAGACACGTCTGGAGTATAGGATAGAAATCCTCGCTCGCTGTTTTCAACGCTCTTTCCTCTCACGACGACGACGGAAAAAAAAAAAAAAAAAAAAAAAAACTTTCACCCAGGTCCCCGACCCCAAACTCAAGTACGCGCAGCTCCTCGCCTACGGCAAGAAGCTCGACCCCTTACCCGCCGGGGCCGCCACCGAGGCGAACAAGGTCCGCGGGTGCGTCTCCCAGGTCTGGGTGGTGCCCGTCATGGACGCGGAGACGGGACTCGTGACGTGGCTCGCAGACTCCGACTCTGCGCTGACCAAGGGCCTCGCCGCGTTGCTGGCCAAGGGGCTGTCCGGCGTGCGGCCCTCGGCCATCGCGTCGATGAGCCCCGACTTCATCACGGAGCTGGGCCTCGCGCAGTCGCTCACGCCGTCGAGGAACAACGGCTTCCTCAACATGTTTTTGACGATGCAGAAGCTCTCTGTCAACCTGATGGGCCAGGAGCTGGAGGCGCTCTCCTCTGGCGGCGCTGCTGGCAGCAAGGTTGAGAACGGCAACGACGACGAGACTTCTCTGCCGTCGCCCTTCTCCTCTGCTTCGCTGCGCTCCTCCGCTCCCTCTTCCTCCTCCCCTCCGACCGAGGAGGAGGTCGCCAAGCCCGTCAGGGCCTCGATGCGGCGCAAGCTCCTGCTGGCCTTTTCGATCCCGGACGCGTCTCTCGACGTCGTCGACGAGTCGGCGCAGCACTCGGGCCACGCCGGCGCCAAGGGCGTGGCGTCCCCCTCGGGAGAGACGCACTTCAAAGTGAGGATCGTCTCGGACTCGTTCGAAGGGCTCAAGACGATCGACAGGCACAGGCTGGTCTATGTCGTCTTGGAGGAGGAGCTGCTGGGTCCCGTGCACGCGCTGTCGCTTGAGACGCTGACGCCGGAGGAGGATGCGAGGAGGAAGAGGTAGAGAGAAAGATAGAGATATTTCTTCAGAGAGCTTTTCACCCTTTGTTTTCATTCTTTGCAACTTCTATTCTTTTTACAGCCGTTCTCTCTCTCTCGCTCTCTCTCTCTCTTTTCCCGTTCTCTTCCTCTTCTCTTTGTGTGTGTTACTTTTACATTTTCGAGGCCTTGGCGGCGGCCCTGTCGAGCTTCATGCAGCGGTCAGCGACGACGACGATCTCGTCTCCTGCGAGCCGACTCGTACTCGCGACAGCCTCTTCCAGCGCGGGATTCCGGATTCCGCTCTGCAGCCAGAGCGCCCTGGGCCGCGCCGCGACGATCTCCTCGGCGCTGGGAAGGTCCTCGGGCCTCCGGAAGCAGCAGAGCACGTCGACCCTCTCCGGCAGCGACGCGAGCGCCGCGAGGGAGAGAGGCTGGGCGTCTCCCGGGAAGTTGCCGGGTTCGCTGCCGCCTCCCGGTCGAAGGACGGGAATCGGAATCACCTCGACGCCGTCGCTGCTGAGGAAGTCGGCGACGTAGAAGGCCGGGCGCGTCCTGTTGGCGTCCGTCCGCGCGCCGAGCACGGCGACGACGCGCGCCGCGGCGGCGATCTGCAGCGCGATCGGCGCTGCCATTTCGCTCTCTCTCGAGTCTTTCGAGCGTTCGAGAGTGATTTTTTCGAAATGTGCAAACTTCGAGGTGAGAAACCTACGACCCGCCACACGTTCAAAAGAGCTCCGAAGAAGAGGAGAAAACAGGAAGCAGCGGTGGTCGCTCTTCTCTGAAAATGGAATCGATGGGCGAGAAGAAAAAAGAAAAAAATGAAATCGTCGCCAAGAAAAGCCAGTTTTCTTTCCTTCTTGCATTCGTTTTCAACGATAACGATGGCCGCGAGGCTCCTCCTTCTCGCAGCCTCGAGCCGGAGAGCGGCGTCGCGGGTGGAGCAGAAGAGTCTGCTCATCTCCTCTCTGCCCCCGTGCTCGTCGTCGCGGGGGTCGCTGCGAGCGCCCCTGTCTTCGCTTCTTCGATGGCACTCGCCAGCGGTGTCTCGATCGCTCTCGGCGACCACCTCCTCTGCTTCCCCCGCGAGCAACACCGCCTCCCTCTCCCCGCTCGCGGCCTCGATGCTCGCGCACGTCCGCGGGACCCTCTGTCTGGGCAAGCCCGACGAGGCCATCGATGTCCTGAGGACCGGAGTCGTCGCGAGCAGCAGCTCGAGTTCGAGCAAGCTGGACGAGGCCGCGCTGCTCCTGGCGTGGAGCGACGCCGAGGCGGCGAGGTGCGACCCGCTGGCTGCGCTCGAGCGCGTCGCGAGCGCCGCGGACGCCCTCTCCGAGGCCGCGAGAGAGGGACACGAGGGATCGACGCTCGCCCTGTATTTGCGGCTGCTGGTGGAGGACGCGCGCCTGCGGGCCTCGCTGGCCCTCGCTGCCCCTCCCTCCGCGGCGGGCGCCGACGGCGGCGGCGGCGAAACCCTCGAGGTCGGAAGCGGCTCCCCGGCCTCTTCCTCCTCGGCCGTCGCCGAGTCCTCGGCCGCGGGGATGAGGGCGCTCGCGGCGCACTCTCGCGGAGACGCGGAGACCGCGAGGCGCGAGGCCGAGGCCGCCGCCGGGGCCCTCGCGCGGCTCGAAGCGGGAGAAAGAAGCGGGGAGCGCCGAGGCGAGCCGCCCGCGGCGGCGGCGGCGGCGGCGACGCTGGCGTCCCTGGCGGCCTCTCGCGCCGCCGCGGTGCACCTCGCCTGCGGGGAGGCCTCGGCGGCGGAGGAGCTGTACTCGAAGGCGGCGGCGCTCGCGGAGCGGGCCCGGAGGGGCGGCAGCGGAGGAGACCAAGTCGCCCTCTTCTCCCCGCTCGCCGCGGCGGACGCGGCGCTCGCGGCGCTCTCCGGCAGGGCGCAGGCCCGCGCCTCTTCCGCGCTGCCCCTCCTGCCCCCCGAGGCCGCGCGGAAAGACGCCGGAGACGCCCTGTCGTCCTTCGACTCCGAAGAAGGCGACCTCTGCCTGCGGCGCCCCGAGGCGGCCGCGGCACCGCTGCTGTTGGTGCTCGGGCAGATCTGCGCCGGCTCGGGGCAGGTGATGGTGGCCGAGGGCCTCTTCCGCCGCGGGGGGCAGCTCCTGGGAATTTTAACGTCGGGAAAGGCGCCTCCTGCCCGCTTTCGGGACTCTGTTCACCCTTCCGTCGCCTCGGCGCTGGCCTGGAGGCACGCGCAGCTGCTGACGGCGCTGCCGCAGCGGGGGAAGGAGGCGGCGGAGCTGGCCGAGGCCGCGGCGAGGATCGAGGACTCTGGCCGCCCTTCTTCCTCTTCGTCCTCCTTGGACTCTTGTCGCTCCTCTCTGGAGGATTCCTTGGGCACGCTCGACGCGCTGACGGGCAAGGGGAGGAAAGGGAGGGGCGTCGTGGTTGATGCGGCGGCGAGGAGGGTGCTGCCATGGTTGCGTTGAGAGGCGAGGTTTTGTAAAAAAAAGAGGGAGAAAGGAGTCTTTTCAGAAATTCTAAGCAAAAAAGCTCAATTCCACTAAAAATGCCTCCTCCTGCTGTTGCTGCTGCTGCTGCTGTCCCGCAGGAGGACCCCCTGCGCTCGGCGCTCGGGCTAGCGGGAGACACCTCTTCTCGAGAGCTCGCCGCCGCTTTGCGAAGGGCAGCGAGCGAGATCGAAGAGCGCGCGGGCGTTTCGCAGTCGGCATCAGCCGCCAAATGTGAAGAAGCAGGAGCGGCAGCGACGGTGGCGGTGACGACGACGGCGACACCCGAACCTCCTCGACCTCTTCGCCGCCAGACCCGCCGCGAGCGCCGCGCCTCCACAGACTCCGCCTGGGAGCGCCGCAGGGCCAGCAGCTCCGTCTGCGCTATCCCCGCCTCGGAGTTCCCGCTGCGACCCGTCGCCCTGGAGGTCTTTTATCTCGGATGGGCCTTCCGCGGCTTCACCACGCAGACGAGCGTCTCGAGCGACCTCTCTTCTTCGTCGAGCGCCGCCGCTCCTTCTCGACAGAGAGGGTCGGAGGCTTACGGCGACGACGGCACGGTCGAGGCGCAGCTGTTTCGGGCCCTGAGGAGAACCGGGCTGGTGCCGTGTCTGGTGCAGCCCGGGGGGGAGGAGGGGAGCGAGGGGAACGAGAAGAAGAACGGGAGGAGGGGCCGAGGAGGCGGCGGAAACGGCGGCGACGGAAGCGGCGGCGGAGACTTCGAAGAGGCCCTTCCTCCCTCCTCCTCGGCCGAAGCCCCCTCGACGTGGAAGGATCTGGGCTACGCCCGCTGCGGCAGGACCGACGCGGGGGTGTCCGGGATGGGACAGGTCGTCTCTCTGAGGCTGCGGTCGAAGCTGCGGCGGTTTCAGAAAGTCAAGAAGAAGAGCAAGGAGAAAGAGAGAAGCGGCGACGACGGCGACGACGACGACGACGACGGCGACGACTATGACGGCCTCTTTGCTTCTTCGTCTCCTCCTTCCTCCTCGGAAGAAGATGACAAACAGGACGAAAGCGACTCGGAGGAGATCGATTACCCTTCCCTCCTCAACAAGGCCCTCCCCGCAGAAGTGAGAGTCACGGGCTGGGCGCCTCTCCGCGACGACGGCTCGTTCTCGGCGCGGTTCTCGGCGACGGCCAGGGAGTACCGCTACTTTTTCGTCGACGACTCTAATCTTTCCGGAGCCGGCGGAGGCCTCGACCTGGCAGCGATGCGCGAGGCCGCCTCGGCGCTCGTGGGCCTCCGCGACTTCAGGAACGTCTGCAAGCCCGACCTGCCCGCGGTGACCAACTTCGTTCGCCGCGTCTACAGCTGCGAGGTCGAGGAATGGACCGGCGCGCTCGACGACCCGTTCCCGTCGGGAGAGGCGACGCCCTCTCCCCCGGCAGGCGGCGGCCTCCTGGGCTCGTCGCCCTCCGCGGCGCGCTTCAGGGGGGCCGTCCTCCGCATCCGCGGCGCCGCGTTCCTCCTGCACCAGGTCAGGTGCGTCGCGTCTCTCCTGCTCATGGTCGGGAGGGGGCAGGAGAGGGCCTCGGTCGTTTCGAAGCTGCTTGACGTCTCGGCGACGCCGAGGAAGCCGCACTACGACCTCGCCGCGCCGGAGCCGCTGCTGTTCTCGGGGTGCGACTTCGGCCATCGACTGGCGTGGAGGCGGAGCGAGCGCGCGCTGGACCAGGCGAGGCTGAGCGTGCGCGAGCTGCTGCGCGCGAGGGTCGCGGGGGTCGCCCTGCTGGGCGCGGCGGCGGCAAGGCTCGACGAGCTCGCCCGCGAGACGTCGGCCGAGGCGAAAGCAGAAAGAGAGAAACCTTCTTCTTCTTCTCCTCCTCCTCCTTCGCTCTTCCCGCAGCCCCCGCTGCCCGCGGCCATTACGAGGAGGCACGTCCCGCTGTTCAAGAGGGGTTCCGACCCCCCTCTGGAGGAGAGAGCGGCCGCCAAGGGGTTTGTGCTGACGACGGGGGCGGCTCCGAAAAGGCCCGCAAAGTTTTCGTCGCCATCGCTGGCCGAGGCTTGAGAGAAAGGTTCTCCTGAACTTCTTCTCATTTTCCTTCCTTCTCTCTCTTTTTCTTCCATTCCCACCGAAGAAACTGTAAAACAAAAAACGAAATCATTGTTGTCAATACTTGCTTAAATTTAAGTCGAAATTGCACGGGAGATAACGAAAGAGACAGGAAACAGAAAAGGAAAGCAAATTCTCAACTTGCTCCGCCTCCTCCGGCGCCCCCTCCGTCGTCGGGGGCACCCCTGACGTAAAGGACGTTGTTGCATCGGATGAGCACCTCTCCGAGGTCCCCCGCGAGCTTGCCGTCGATAAACTCCTGTGTGGAGGCCAGCTGCAGGTTCATGTACGCGTCGACGGAGACGAGGTAGCCTGAGAGAAGAAGAAGAAGAAGAAGAAGAAGAAGAAGAAGAAGTTTTTGTTTGAGGAAGAGGTTGAGCGAAGAGCTTCAAAGGAAAGAAAAAGCGAGATCTTCGAGATCTCTGAGGGCTTCGATCCCGAGCTTGGCTGCTCTGCTTCCGTTCTGATTCGAATTCACACGTGTGCCCTGGAATCTCATATCAGCATCTGCACTGGTTTTAGAGCGTGGCGAAGACGATGCAAGGGCGACAAAAGAGAGCGAAACACGCTTCGAACAGATGGCAAAATGCACGACGTCGACGTTCTTCAACAACTCCAAATTTACCTTTGTACTCCATGCCCCACTTGAGCCTGACGATGACCATCTTGCCCGTGAGATCGTTGAGGAACGGCTTCGGGTTGACGGGCACGGCGGCCTGGGGGAGAGATTGTTTTGGATGGGAAGAGGAGAGAGAGAGAGAGGAGGGGAGAAAGAGGTGATGAGAATTCGGCAACCGAGCGGCATACGAAAGCATCATCGCCCTGTTCTTGCTTTGCGACTTCACTCTTTTCTTTTTCCTCGGCTTACCGTCGCCATAGTCGCTCTCTGTGGAAGGGAAGAGAGCGAGCGCGAGCAGGAGTGACCTCAGAAGGAAATCAAAAGGACAAGAGACAAAGGAAAAGGAAGCGCAAAAAGAGAGAAGCACGAGACAAGAGAGGGGCGATCGAAGAGAGAGCTTGCCGTCGATGAATTTCTGCACGGACTCCGCCGCCCTCGCCTCTTTCCTCCCTTCCTCGTTTCTCCTTCTCGACCTCGTGGGGAAAGCGGACGAAACAAAGTTACAGGCTCCTCTCCTTCCTCTCTTCTCAAAGGCTCCCGAAGGAGCTCCCGAACGTGAACTGATCGCTCGCGTGGCTCCTGACGCCCCCCGAAGCTGCCGCCGCCCCTCCTCCCGCCCCTCCCCCTCCCCGGGCCCGCGCCGCCGCGGCCGCCGCCCCGGCCGCCGACACCAGCACCTCCTCCTTGGCGGCAAACTCCTCCGCGACCTGCACCTCGGGCCCCACGAAGCACTCCTTCAGGCTCGCGCGCGCTCCCACGCTCGCCCCCGCCGCCACGGCGCAGTTCTGAAGCGCGGCGCCCTCTCCGACGCTCACGCCGTCCCCGAGGACGCAGCCGACGACCCTTGCCGAGCGCGCCACGCGGCAGCGCGCGCCCAGCGCCGACCGCTTGACGCTCGCCCGGTCGCCGACGGCGGTCCCGGCCCCGAGCAGGCAGCCGAGGGCGACGGCTGCCTTGGGGGCGACGGTGGCGGT
>Ga0315274_10007775_pt1 | contig 15507 bp, 10 predicted proteins | sample YL17G02_20_MG_FD_203700 | JGI IMG/M metagenome (GOLD analysis project Ga0315274, IMG submission 203700) | Sediment microbial communities from Yellowstone Lake, YNP, Wyoming, USA - YL17G02_20 | ecosystem: Environmental > Aquatic > Freshwater > Lake > Sediment | place: USA: Wyoming | collected... | reverse complement strand
ATCATAAAGGTTTATGACCAGCTCGAGACGGAAGGTTTTATCCGTTCCAGGCCGGGGGCGGGCTATTACGTCAAGGTTGATCAGGCCAAAATCCTCCCGAGAAGACATGATCTTTTTCAGGAGCTCACCCAGGAATACATTTCGAAAGCTCTGCAGCTTGGATACTCCGGCGAAGAAATGTCCAAAGAGATCTCCAACGTAACGAGTGAAAACATGTTGATACCGGGGAGAAAGGATAGAACCGATGATTGAAATAGAAGGGCTGTCGTTCAGCTATGGCAAAACAAAGATCTTCAGGGACTTTAACCTCCGAATACCCAAGGGTCAGGTCTGCCTGATTACCGGCATCAATGGGGTGGGAAAAAGCACGCTGCTGCGATTGATGGCGGGTGTGCTGAGGCCGGCAAAAGGGGAGATCCGGTTCGACCCCAATATGGGAGCCGATCCCAGAAGGAAGATCGGCTTCATCTCGGATGTTTTGAGCCTTTATGAAAGCCTAACGATCGCACGGGCCATCGATCTCCACAAGTCCGTCTATGCGCTTCCTTCCTTTGATGATTCCTTAATCCGGCATGCCAAAATTGGCCGTGACCAGAAGATCAAGGAGTTGTCCACGGGGCAACGGACCATCTTCCACCTGAGCTTGATTCTTTCCATCGAACCCGAGATTCTGCTGATCGATGAGATTATTCATTCTATCGATGCCTATTTGCGGAAAGTCTTTCTCGAACAGATTGTCCAACTCTTGTTAAAACGGCCCGTGACAGTGGTTATGGTCAACGTGAACTTCCATGACATCGAACACCTTGTGGAAAGGGTGATTCTGCTGAAATCCGGCAAGATTGCCGTTGACGAAAATATTGAAGAGCTCAAGGCCAAGGTCAAGAAAATCATTTCCGGGAGCCGCCCGGAATTCCTGAATATCCTCTCACAAATCGATTATTCAGACCATTCGGAATTTTATGTTTACCCCTATACAGACGATCTCAAAGAGAAAATAGAGGGCGAAATCGTAGACTTGAATTTAACGGAGATCGTTTCGGCATTCATCGGAGGCGAATATGCTTAAGAAGGAATGTCTCGAGGCCATAAAGAAGCTCCTGGAATCTCTGATCATCCTCATCGTTATTCCCCTGGCGATCGTATGGGACAAGCTCGTAGCCCATAACGGCTGGCCGTATGCGGATATATTCAAAGGAGGATTTATCGCGACTCTGGTCATCTATGCCGTTTACGCAGGGGCGACGATATTGCTGCCCGAGAAAAGAGACAGGGCATTTGAATATTTATTCTCATTGCCGCTGACCCGCTCACGAATCATCATGGCCAAGGTCCTGCCGCGATTCGTCATTCTGGCGATTCTCCTTCTGCTGTCAGCGGTCTTTATCGGGCCTGAGCTTCTGGCCGCTGGAATGATTTTCATCGTCCTTTTCTTCGGGGCCGTTTCTCTAAGCATCGCGGTTAACTCCGTCATCCTCAATCTTATCGGAGTGGCTTTTTTATTTAGCGCTTTCCTTCAGTGTTTTAATGTTTTGTCCTATCTTCTTTGGAAGCTCGGCCTGAAATTTCCCAGCGAGTTGGGTTCCATATTCGTGCAGCTCTGTTCGGCGTTGCTCCTGTTGATTCCCTTATGGTTGGCGTTCTGGTCGACGTTCAAGAAGCTGGATGTCAAACCCATAAGGCTCCAGATGAGAACTTACTATTCCATTCTCCTGCCGAGCTTGGCCGGTCTCGTCGCTTTCATCCTCTTGTTTTATAAAAAATATATGTCCTGGATCATGGCCGGAAGGCGATGACCGAGAAAAACGACGGGCGATTAATCAAATCCCATCATCCCACGGCGCAGCTTATGCCCGGCCCCCCGGCGCCGCTTTTCTCATTCCCCTCTCCGACTTGCCCAGGATGTTTTGAAATCAAGCCGAAAAATCGATAATAAGCCGCCGGCGCCGCTTTCCCCCGTCCCGCCTCTCCCTCTCCGACTTGCCCAGGATGTTTTGTAGCTAGAAAATGGCCGTGGTTTGACATGGATCGGATCGAGATCGTAGTTTGTGGATTAAATGGTAAAGATGTTTTTTCCTGATTTTCCGCAGTCGAGGTAGCGCTCGACGACATCCTTGACGATCGGACGGAAATAGCCGTACGCCTTCTCGAAGCGTTCGTATTCCGCGACGAAACGCTCGAAATAGTGGAACAGCACCCGGTAGAGAACCGTTATTATTCGATCGAGGTTTCGGTCAGGATGAAAGGCGCCCAGAAGAAGGGATGACTGAAAGAAAGCCGTTGGTTCGCCCCGAGGACGACTGTCTTATCCAGGCAATGGAGCTTGGCCTTCCGCAAAGCCGCGGACGGGGACTGGCCCAGGCTCAGCTTTTCGTAAAACGCCGCCATAACATCCATCGTGGAATCCTCGATGGACCACAAGCTGACCACGATCGATGTCGAGCCGGCGAGCAGAAACGCCCGCGTTAAACTTATCATCCCCTCTCCTTTGAGGAGTTTTCCCAGAGCCGTCTCGCAGGCGCTGAGCGTCACCAGCCGGCAATGGAGCGGCGTCCTGAGGATTTCAAAACTCTGCAGCAATCCGTCGGTATCTTTTTCAGGCGAAAGAACCAGGCCGGAGTAATAGGGCTGCTCCTCGTTCATCAGGGAATGAACGGCAAAATGCAAGTAACCGGCTGAAGGCCCCTCTTTCAGGAAAGCCCCTTCACTGGCCTCCTTTCCCAGCAGGACCTTGGGCGGCTCTTGGGACCCCATCAACCGGGCCACGAGACTCGCCTCCTTGGCTGAAAAAGGCAAAGGAGGGAGAGATGGATCGGACGGATCTGTCTCAAAGGCTCGCAGTGCCGTTCGGCCCAATTCGCTCTTCGCAAACGCCGCGACGGCCGGATCTCCGAAGGCCACGAGCTGTTTGGGCGCCGGACGAGCGGGACGCAGTTGGGGGTGGAGTGAAGTCGCGGACAGGGCGTAGCTGATGGTGTAATGCCGAAGGAGCCAATCGACTTTTCGGTATTCTCCATACCTCAAGTCAGGTTCAGCTCGAACCCGGTTCGCGGAACGGGCCAGACTTTCGAAAGATAAGTAGAACAGCACATCGTCGAGGACAATCACTACCCTTTCGGCCCCCCCTATGGCCTGTTCCAAAGGCTGAAAGACTTCTCCGTAAATTTGCTCAGCCAGACGGATATCATAGGGCAGATGGAGAAGGTCCACCCGGCCTTCTTTGAGCTGCCGGAAAGGAAGGCGCCATTGGTCAATCTGCCGGACGAGTTGCGGCCGCTTGACAGGCAGGCGGAAAAACCGGCAATGGGTCCTATCGACGACAAAGGCCATGACGTCAAGGTCCGTGACAACGTACTCCACTAGGACCTGACCCGGCTTCAAGATTTCCTGTTGAACTCGTTTCGTCGTCATCGGAGTCAGAATCCCCTGCCGAGAGGCTTCCCGGGGATCGCTCAGCGCTAAGGAATTCAAGATCTCCGTATGCTCCTCGCGGATGGACTTCAACTCTTCCCGCAGGGAGGTGATGAATTTATCGTCCCGTTCTTCCGCCGGCTTGGAGAGCTGCTCCAACAAAGCCTTTTGTTTGCCGATTAAGCGGTTTTCAAGTTTCCGGTTTTGGCTGAGGAGAGGGGGAGCGGCAGAGGAGGAAATCGAAAAGCCGGACTTTTGAGATAGCTCCAGAAAAGCCTGGGCGCGCCGCTTCTCGCTATAAAAGAAGGCCTCCTCGACATCGGAGAGGGCCAGGCGCCGAATCAGCTCGTCGTAAATCGCGATCTTGTCCTCAAGAAAGCTGGACTTATGCAGTTCAGCCCTGATTCGGCCGGCCACCGATTCGACCGCACCCACGGCCGTCTTGAAGAAGGTGATCGCTCGGGCGTTGTCCCCTGCCGTCCGGGCGATTTGTCCCAAGCCATAATTGGCCGACCAAATCCCTTTCGGCTGCTCAAGTTCCTCGGCCAACCGAAGGGCCTTTTGGAAATAATTCGTAGCCGCCAAAACGTCGTTCTTTTCCTGGGCGATCTGGGCCAGCTCCAAATAAACCTCCAGCGCCCGCCGCGGATATCCCAGCGCCTGGAAAATTTCAAGGGCTTGAAGCAAGGACGGAATGGCCTCGGCCCGGCGACCCTGGGCGCGGAAGATCTTTCCCAGGTTTTTCAGCGCCTCCGCCTCACCCAGACGGTAGGAACTCTCCCTGGCCAGGGTCAGGCGTTTGGAAAAATATTCCTCGGCTTCCGGATAGCGTTTCATTTCCGCTAGGACCAAACCCGTCGGCGTAAAGTAGTCATAGGCTTCCATGCCCAGCAACAGCGGGTGGATCTTCTCCGCCGCGCGCGCCGCCTCCAAAGCTTGCGAGGGATTCCCCAGGCGAAGCCAGACAGCCGCCAGCAGGTGGCGGCAAATGCTCATCCATGTGGCCGATAGTCTCTCGGCGCCCGGCCCTTCTCGGCGGAAAGCGTCCTCGGCCCGATTGAGGTCCTGGAGGGCTTCTTCAGCGCGCTCGAACCCGAGGTGCAATTGGGCCAGGAAAATATCCGACGGATTGAAAAAAGGGTCCGGTTCTTGTGATGCGATTCGAAGGCAATTTTCCGCCCGGGCGAAGTCGCCTAGGTCCGCGTAGACCTCAGCCAACGCTTCGCAGGACCAAATCGTGTTCCAATAGTTTCCCGTCTTTCGGGAAATCTGCAACGCTTTTTCGGCCTCCTCGACGGCCAGATCGATATCTCCCACGGACTTCAACAGATAGCTGAGCTGCCAATGCGCATCGCCTCTCCGGCGTTCCATGTCGCTCGCCTCCGCCGGTCGGAAGGGTTCCTCGAGCATCGCGAGGGCTCGGCCCAAATCATCTATCGCCTCTTTCAGGCGGCCCAAATCGCCGTTCATATCGGCGCGCTGCATGAGAAGCGAAGGAAGGATGGGGACGGGCGATTCTTCTTCCTCCGTCGGCCAGATTTCGCGAGGGAGAGACTCCGAGAGCTTTATTGTTTGATCCAAGGCTTCAAGCTGATCCGGGATATTTTTCAGGTAAGCGCTCAACAACCAGGTGCCTCTGATTTTCAAGAGGATATCCGGTTCTTGGGCCAGCATCCCGCGCAGACGGTCGAAGTCCGCTCGTACGGCGAGCAGAAAATATTTGAACGATCGCAGACCTTCATTCTTTTCGATGAAGGCCCAGGCCTTCATCGCGGCTTTCGGGCGTTCTTCGGCGCGCAGGCGATTAAGGCCATAGAACGACAAGTACGCTTGGAGGACGGCGTCGCCGGCGGCCGCGGCTTTATCGAGGGCCCGTTGCTTGTACTCTTCGGCCCGGGGGTCGTTTCCCTCCATGAAATAATTCCTGGCAAAACGGCCTAGGCATCGGGCCTGGCCGCGCGCGTCCCCGAGCTTCTCGAAAATCGCTAAGGCCTTATCCAAGGCCATAAGCCTCGTATTCAAAGGACGAGTCTCATAGGAATAGTACAAGCCCAGGCGGCTGAGACAATAGGCTTGGCCCTGTTCAAAGCGCATAGATCGGAACGCGTCCGCTCCCGTCTCCATGTCGGCCAGGGCTTTGTTCCAGGCATCACGGTTGACCTGATCGTTGGTTGCGAATCGATCGAGAGCGAATTCCGCCTCTGTGATGGCCGCGACCCGGTCCAGCAAAGCGGGCCGCGACGCGGCGTCCGTGAGGGAAAAATAATCCAGAAGGGGGCATTCCAATTCCGACTCACAGCTCAAAGGAAAAAGCAGGGCGAAAGACTTGGCGAATTCCAACCTCTCCGGTTCGCGCAGGAGACGAATCAACACTCGTCGGGCCCTCAAGGGGTCGAGAGCGATGACATTGAGCAGGCCTTCGCGATCGCCGCGTTCAAAGAATCGCAAGACAGACGTATAGAAGTAATCGTCCAGGTTTTCTCTCGGGGATGGCCCTAGATACGGGCGAGCTTGCGGGAGTGGCGCCGTCAGGAGGAGAGTCCAAATGATCAAAAGCCCACAAAGACGGACCTTCGCCGCTCTCGCCGGAGGGCCGGGTCCTGGATCCGCGAAGGCCGGTGGGTGATTATTTCGGAACATGTCGGAGCGTCTTCATCCTCTCCAGCGCTTTTTGGGCCAGCGGAGCGTAAGATCCCCCGAGCTCCACGACGGCCTCGAGTTCCCTCCGGGCCTCGTCCAGATTGCGTTTCTTGAAATAAGCCTTGCTGAGGTACCAATGGCTCTCTTCGGCATAGGGGTTCGGTTCCGCGCGGGCGACCTTGGCGAGCCAGGGAATGCCGGCATCAGGTTGATCGAGGATCAAATACGAGATTCCCAAATAAAAAGCCGTCGGCAAGTGATCGGGATCGAGCCGAGCCGCGTCTTCCAGAAGGGGGACGGCGTCTTGATATTTCTGGCGCGCATATTCCCGCATCCCTTTGGCAAACATCTCCAAGGCCGGCTGGCTTTTCGCTCCCCGGATGGTCCAGGGCACATAGAGAGGCGACTGTTCGAGAGATGCGAGCTGCTTAATCACGGCCTCGGTATCGGGTGTGACGCCGCGATAAAGAAAAACAAATGTGGCTAAAGCCGCCATAAGGACCGCGCCGGCGGCGGCGGCGGCCCAGCGCCATCTGAATTTGATCGTTCTCCGCGAAGAGACGGCGGGGTGAACAGTCCGGCTCCTCAGTTCGATCGCCGCCGCGTGTCGCCATTGAAGCTCGGAGAAGCAGCGCTGACACCCTAAGAGGTGCTGCTCGAAGGCCTCCGCCTCCTCCAGGGAAAGTCGGCCGGTCAGATAGTGTTCGATGGTTTCCTCATGAGTCACTTTTTTGCAAGCCGCGTCCATCTCTTTCGGCTCCTTAATAAGTTGTCATAACTCCGTCTTCTGTGACATCTTGATATAGATCTTTCTCAATCGGGCCAGGGCCCTGGACTTCCGTTTTCGGACCGCAGCCTGCCCCATCCCCAATTCCTTGGCGATGTCCACGCCGGATTTCCCCTCGTCAAACGAAAGACGCAGGATTTCTCGCTCGATCGGGCGCAGACGACCCAGCGCCCGCCCGACCTCTTTTCGCTGCTCTTCCAACAAAAGGCACGCCTCAGGGTCCGAGATCCAGAGCTTGAAGAAATTCATCTCGAGGTCAGGGAGGGCCTCCGCCTCTTGATACCGTTTGCGATAAATCTGGCAAATCAGGTTTTTGGCGACGGCGAAAACGAAAGCCGGAAGTTTGGAATCATCGCGCAACCGGTTCTCCCGGAGCGCCTGGATCACGGCAACGAGTGTCTCCTGGGCCACTTCTTCGGCCAAGGTCCGGTCGCGGAGACGGCGGAGGGCGAAATAAACGATCTGCGGCCGAAACCTCTCACCCAGGCGGGTTTCATCGTGGCTCACATCAACGACCTTTGAGAATGTCCCCTTGGACGATCTTGCGGGTATCATGTCACAAAATCAACTCCGCCGCAACTCTATATGGATGAACGAACAGAAAAAGGAGGTGATGTAGAGAGGAAAATAAGAATGATAAATTAAAAAGACAGTGAATATTTTTTGAGGAGGGAAAAATGAAAAGAATATTGTTTATTTTTATTATAGTATCTCTGTTTTTTTCTATAACAGGATATGCTCAAGACACATATCAATTTGTTCTCAAATGGGGAAGCTACGGCAGTGGAGATGGCCAGTTCCTATATTTTCGGGGCTTAGCTGTTGACTCTTACGGCTATGTTTATGTGGCTGAGGCAGATAATAATCGAATCCAGAAGTTCGACTCCAACGGCAATTTCATCACCAAATGGGGGAGCCCAGGGGATGGAGATGGCCAGTTCCTATATCCTTATGGCGTAGCGGTTGACTCTGACGGCTATGTTTATGTGGCTGACACATATAATTACCGAATCCAGAAGTTCGACTCCATCGGCAATTTCATCACCAAATGGGGGAGCAGAGGGAGTGGCAATGGCCAGTTCGGCGAACCTCATGTCGTAGCTGTTGATTCTCACGGCTATGTTTATGTGGCTGACACAGGAAATAGCCGAATCCAGAAGTTCGACTCCAACGGCAATTTCATCACCAAATGGGGAAGCCTAGGCGATGGCAATGGCCAGTTCCTATGGCCTTGTGGCGTAGCTGTTGACTCTGACGGCTATGTTTATGTGGCTGACGCAGGTAATAGCCGAATCCAGAAGTTCGACTCCAACGGCAATTTCATCACCATATGGGGAAGCCCAGGGGATGGAGATGGCCAGTTCCTATATCCTTATGGCGTAGCTGTTGACTCTGACGGTTATGTTTATGTGGCTGACTCAGGTAATTACCGAATCCAGAAGCTCGACTCCAACGGCAATTTCATCACCAAATGGGGAAGCTACGGCAGCGGAGATGGCCAGTCCCTATATCTTCAAGGCGTAGCTGTTGACTCTGACGGTTATGTTTATGTGGCTGACGCAGGTAATAGCCGAATCCAGAAGTTTGCTCCGCTCCACGTGAATAGGGCACCGGTCGCGATTTGCCAAGACATCCGGAGACCGGCCGGAAACGGCTGCCAGGCTGACGCGGCGGCACAAGACTTTGATAATGGATCATACGATCCGGATGGCGATCCTTTGACCTTTGCTATTTCTCCTGTCGGCCCTTATCCATTAGGTGATACACTCGTCACGCTTACTGTAACCGATTCGCATGGAGCGGAAGCCTCCTGCTCGGCCAAGATCACCGTTTATGACGATTCTCCCCCTAATATCACTTCTCTCTCTGCCAATCCCAATTCGCTTTGGCCCGCGAATCATAAAATGGTTCCGGTTTCCATCACTATATCAGCGATCGATAGCTGCAGTGCGACGGTAACAAGCCAAATCATCGACGTGACAAGCAACGAGCCGGTGGATGGCCTTGGGGATGGAGATACGGCTCCCGATTGGCTTATTACGGGGCCGCTGACTCTCAATCTCCGGGCCGAACGTTCGGGGAACGGCGCTGGACGGATTTATACAATCACTATAGAGTGCCGCGACGCGGCAGGCAACAAGGCGACCGGGATCGTGACCGTGAAAGTGCCCAAAAGCCAGGGCAAATAGCCGTCATTAAGGCGAAGAGATTCGGACGCGATATTCAGCGGCTCGAGGGAAGGAATCGAATCAAGACGCGCCGATTCTTCAATTTCTCTTATAGCGGAGCTTTGAGCGAACCAACAGCGGAAAGGAGTAATTACGTGAAGCCGATAAAAAGGGAACCCATGAAGACAAAAAATTTTTTAGGCGTAGTGGCCCTGGTTCTGTGCATTTTGGGCAGTAGCCCGTTGCTGGCACAGGTGGATGGTACCGTGAAATGGGGATACGAAACCGGAAATCCAGTGTACTCTTCCCCAGCCATTGGAGCTGATGGAACTATCTATGTAGGGTCCACGGATTTCAATCTCCATGCTATTAATCCGAATGGCACCCTAAAGTGGAAATACGCAACCGGAAATGAAATAGTATCTTCCCCGGCCATAGGAGTTGACGGAACCATCTATGTCGGATCATATGATGGTTATTTATACGCGGTTAATCCCGATGGTATTTTAAAGTGGAAGTATCAAACCGCAGATGTGATCGAATGTTCCCCGGCCATAGGAGTTGACGGCACCATCTATTTGGGATCATATAATGGATCTTTCCATGCTATTAATCCAGACGGTACTCAGAAATGGATCTTCAATCCCGGATACGGACAACCATTTGCGTGGACTTCCCCAGCTATTGGATCTGACGGTACCATCTACACAGTATCATATGATGGTAATCTCTACGCTATTAACCCCAATGGTACCGTGAGATGGCAGTTTCCTGCTATATTATTTTGGAGCCCTTCTCCAGCTATTGGAGCTGATGGTACCATCTACGCAGGATGTTATCTTAACTACATCCATGCAATAAATCCAGACGGCACCCTGAAGTGGAAATTTACAACCGGGGGTCCGATGCAGTCTTCCCCTGCTATTGGGACTGACGGTACCATCTACATAGGGTCAGATGATCATAATCTCTATGCTATTAAACCCGACGGTACTCTGAAGTGGCAGTATCAAACCGGAGGAGCTATAAAAGTTAGTGCGGCAATTGGAGCCGACGGAACCATCTTCGTGGGATCATACGATGCCAATTTCTATGCTATTAATCCCGATGGTACCTTGAAGTGGACGCACGCCTTCACAGGATATGCTAATACATTCTCTTCCCCAGCTATTGGGACTGACGGCACCGTCTATGTGGAAGGAGATGCCAGCTATATCTATGCCCTCAGCTCAAGCTGCGGAGGCCTTGCCAACACGCCATGGCCCAAGTATCATCACGATTCACAGGGAACTGGACGCGTTGTCGTGAATAGGGCCCCGGTCGCGATTTGCCAAGACATCCGGAAACCGGCCGGAATCGGCTGCCAGGCTGACGCGGCGGCACAAGACTTTGATAATGGATCATACGATCCGGATGGCGATCCTTTAACCTATGCTATTTCTCCTGTCGGCCCGTATCCTTTAGGTGATACACTGGTCACGCTGACTGTAACCGATACGCATAACGCGGAAGCCTCCTGCTCGGCCAAGATCACCGTTTATGACGATACTCCCCCTATTATCACTTCTCTCGCTGCCAATCCCAATTCGCTTTGGCCTGCGAATCATAAAATGGTTCCGGTTTCCATCACTATATCAGCGATCGATAGCTGCAGTCCGACGGTAACAAGCCAAATCATCGACGTGACAAGCAACGAGCCGGTGGATGGGCTTGGGGATGGAGATACGGCTCCCGATTGGCTTATTACTGGGCCGCTGACTCTCAACCTCCGGGCTGAACGTTCGGGGAACGGCGCCGGGCGGATTTATACAATCACTATAGAGTGCCGCGATGCGGCAGGCAACAAGGCGACCGGGATCGTGACAGTGAAAGTGCCCAAAAGCCTGGGCAAATAGCCATCATTAAGGCGAAGAGATTCGGACGCGATATTCAGCGGCTCGAGGGTCAGAGGAACATCCTCGTTAAGAGGCGCAATTAAAAAAGAGGCTATTACCTCTCACCCAGGCGGGTTTCATCGTGGCTCACATCAACGACCTTTGAGAATGTCCCCTTGGACGATCTTGCGGGTATCATGTCACAAAATCAACTCCGCCGCAACTCTATGGATGAACGAACAAAAAAAGGAGGAGGAAAAACCACTATGACTCAAAAACTTCGTAGCCAACGGGTTCTGGGACTAGCTCTGGTCCTGGCTATCATGGCCTTCGCGGCGGGCGCGAAAGGGCCGGCGAAGGAGACCCCCGTCCTCATGACTTTCGGCGATTCCTATGGAGACCGAATCATGAGCGATGGCGGAGGGTCCTACATTAACGGAGTCGGTGGCGTGCGCGCCGTCTTCGTCGCCTTGGGCAACGCCGTCTTGGATACGCAACCGGCGGGTAGCCGGGGTAACCGGACGTTGTTCTTGGACTTTACGGATCCCGTCCTGACGACTCAACCGAGTCCACCGTTCCCGACGCAATTCGTCACGGCCTTCCTGAGCACATCCGCGGCCCAAACCCTCGAGGGCACACCGATCACAAATAACCTTATGGGGATGGACGTGGGGCAGATCGCCCAGGCAAATCTGAACATCAATTTTAATACGCCCGGCCTCGGATGGTTCATCCGCTTCGACCCGAATTCGGGGGCCGCTAAAGTGCTTGTCACCCGGACCGGTGAAGACACGTGGATCATCGAAGCGGCGGGCGCAAACGCCATCGCCAAACTGTTCAGCTATCCGACAAAAGGCAAATTCGTCCTGACGGACCACGGGAATTTTCGCATGCCTTGTGAGTTGACGGTCAAGCTGAAGTGACATGAACAAAGTCATTTAAAAGCAGGATCACATGATTCGTCGTGCATTCCCCCCTTCGAAACCGAAAGCAATCGACTGACATAAGGAACGGCCGGGATTAAGCTTTATTCGCTGAAGGGATGCTCGTCGAATGCCGAATTGGGGGAAAGGAGGAGGAAGTAATATGAAAAGATATGCGTTTGTTCTTCTGTCCGTTCTCTGTCTGACCGTGCCGTCCGTATTCGGCTATGAAGTAACCGAACGCTACCGGCTGGGCGCCGTGGTGGAAGGCATCACATACATTGAAAACGGCCGCCTCGCCGGAAAAGTGGCTTTTATGGACGGATGGACCGTCTATCTCCATGATCCTGTCCTGGGAGGCTATGAGAAACTATTTTCCGTGGCGGGGATCAGCTTCCAAATCTCGCCTCGGGGCATCGCTTTCATCAGCCAAGGCGATTTCGCCGGGAACTTTCTTCTCTCCGATGTTCTCAATTCCAACACACTTTTCTTGGTCTCCGACACAGGTTCGCTCGTCGGCGATGTCCATGCCCAGGGGTTACAATGGATCGGCGCCGAAGGCTTGACCCAGATCACGGGGGGACCCTATCAAGGGGATATCGCTCTTCTTGCCCATGACAATTCTTTCTGGCATATCTACCTTTTGCGCCTCGAACAGAGCGGCAGTGAGATCAACGCTTATCTTGTGAGGGACATCCTTACTATCTCCTATATCCTCCAGAATTACCTAGCGGGAATCACATACCTCCCCGCCGATTTTCCGGACCCCGCCTATGCTAATATGTTTGCCGTGTCACAGTATACCGCTCCAACCCTGAATATATTCAATGACCAGGGAACCCGGGTTGCCTCATTTCAGGGGGTTTCCAATTGTGAAGGTTTAGCCTATATTCCGAACGGAGCCTATCGCGGAAAATTTTTTATCGCGGATTATTTCCTTCTCGAAACGCAGATCCGGAATCTGGACGGGTCCCTAAACATCCCGGTTTCCCTCCCTTCTGTCGGATTAGGGTTAGGGCTTTGGGGCAATCTAAAGCTTACTTGGCTGAGGGATAGGCAACAAATGATGCTATTCCACTGGGACGGGACGGATTGGAGCATGCCGACATATCTCATATCACGGTTATCTGCTGGAGAATGGCGCAAGGACAGCGGATTTCGTTATACTCGACTCCGGCGCGTCTTGAGCATCACTGATATGACGGCCGGCGGGACGTATCAGATATTCGGCATCGTTAGCCCCCGGGGCCAGCCGGTTCGCTTTGAGGTCCAACGACTGGACGCAAATTTCGGGCTTGTAAGCCAGATTGCCTTTCCGAACCAATATACAGGGAGGAGTTTCGGAAGCCTGGTTTATGTCCCCGGCGAAACGATAGCAGATGATCGATACATCACGCCTTTCCAGAAAAGCATCTATTCGTTCGACGCTAATTACAGCTATCCCGCCGTGATCATCGATTTAACGGAAAAAGTCACGAACAATATTTCACAACTCTGCTACGATTCCGCCGTAAAGCGCTTTTATGTCTTGGACGGAACGATGCTGCGCGTGTTCGACGCGGCCTGGAATTCCGTTTATAATTTCGACTTGAGCGAAGCCTTTGTGCGGCCATTCTCGGAGATCGCGAAGTTCACTTCGGGCGATCTAAGCGGGCACATCGCCTTGCTGAACGACGGCGATAATGAGCTTTTCATTCTCAATTTCGAGTATCAGATCGCCGGAGATCTTTTGACTAATCTGATCCGGGACGTCCAGGCGGGCGGCTTCAAAAAAGGCCTGACGAATAGCCTGGTCCAGAAACTGGAAAACGCTAAGAAGTCGGTCGAGAAAAAGAACATCACGCCGGCTGTGAATCAAATCGAGGCTTTCCAGAATGAAGTCCGGGCTCAGGCGGGCAAAGACATCCCGGCCGCCTCGGCCGAACGCTGGCTTGCCCTTAGCGCCGACATCATCAGGGGCCTTCAGCAAATTCTATAAAACGCCAAGGCACGTGCCCTCAGGCGTTTTCCTCGATCGATCGATTTCAAGCCAGCAGTCTCTCGCCGAGTTTCCTCGCACGGTCGATCTGTCGGAAAATGTGGCGGGCATCAAGGAACAGCACTTGTCTTGCCTTGCCGTCCCCTTCTTTCCCTTTCCCCTTCCCCCCTCCTCCTCGCCCGTTAGGTTTTGAAATTAAGTCTATTAATCGACAATCAGCCGCCGGCGCCGCTTACCCTCGACGACTTGCCCGGGATGTTTCGAAACGAAGTCTATTAATCGATATCAGCCGCCCGGCGCCGCCTTCCTTCTTTTTATTTTTCCCCTCCGTCTTACCATTGATAGTGATACTCGTCGTGTTATGGAGGATCTGGTCGAGAATGGCCGTGGCTTCGATTGAATATTTTTTCCGATCTTCTCTTATCCAAGAAAGAGAGGTCCGGGCGATTTCCGGTGCTTTTATGCTTCCGTTCGTCTTCTCAGCCCGCCCGTTGTAGATCGGGCCGCGATTTAGCTATAATAATATCTATTATCTTTTCCGGTCGGAGAAGCGAAAATTCTCAGCAAAGATATGCGCCCGGCCACCGCAGCAAAAAGTAATCCCTCATCGGGAGGATTAGCATGAAACAAACATGGAAGTTCTGCTTTCTTTCAATCTTTTTTGCGAATTTCGTATGGGCGCAAGAAATCAATATAGCTGATTTTCATTTTGTGAACCACTCCCCAGCATACCCAGCTAACCAAGGACCTCGGGTCTATTTCGACAAGGGGCACTCCAACAAGCACACAGCGGAAGGCACCTACAAGCCCTTTGCAGACTTGCTGCGCGGTGATGGCTTTCGGGTGGAATCCATTGCTTCCACCTTCACTCCTGAGGCACTGAAGGGCTATCGCATCTTGGTCATTGTCAATGCTGTCGCCCCGGCGAATGCTGATGAAAGTGCTTTTCCTCATGGCTCGGCTTTCTCCCAGCAGGAGCTCAATTCTATTCTTCACTGGATCCGAGCAGGTGGTTCCCTGTTGCTAATTGCCGATCATGCGCCGTACGCGGGGGCGGCATCGGCGCTGGCGCTGTTGCTTGGCGTTAGCATGTTCGACGGGTACGCGGGGCCAAACGCTGAGTTGCTAACCGGAAATATCGTATTTGGCGCAGTGGATGAGCCGCTCTGGCGCAAGTTTTCCTCTGAGATGAAAGTTCCTTTTGACCAATTGCAGCGGTTTCTGGGTGATCCGGGTCAACTCGGTGCGCATGCGATTCTCCGCGGTCGTTCTGCAGACGAAAGGATCACATCAGTGGTCAGTTTTGCGGGCCATGTGTTCTATCCTTCAGACCGCGTTGAGCCCTTGCTGATTGTTGGGAGTCGCGCGAAAGCGATGGCTCCGTTATGGTTTAATGTGCCGGAGGCGAAGGACTCCGATCAGTCATTATTTTCCGTGGGTGGGTGGCTGCAAGGGGCAGCCATTCGGTTGGGTAGCGGGCGAGCGGTAGTGCTTGGCGAGGCAACAATGTGCACGGCACTCTGGGTCGGTCCCAACCACATTGCCGTAGGAATGAACTCCTCGTTTGCCAATCAGAACGCTCAATTCTGCTTGAATGTGGTTCGTTGGCTAGATCGCTTGCTGGATAAATGATCTATAAAAATTGGGGACACACGAGCAGTACCTGATCGTCACCTGGGTGGCGTCGACCCGATGCTCTGCCCCGAGTTCGGGGGCACGATGAAGG
>Ga0315274_10007773_pt1 | contig 15509 bp, 9 predicted proteins | sample YL17G02_20_MG_FD_203700 | JGI IMG/M metagenome (GOLD analysis project Ga0315274, IMG submission 203700) | Sediment microbial communities from Yellowstone Lake, YNP, Wyoming, USA - YL17G02_20 | ecosystem: Environmental > Aquatic > Freshwater > Lake > Sediment | place: USA: Wyoming | collected... | reverse complement strand
CACCCCTACCCCGGAGCCCCGAGGTTTTCACTTCTTCAATCACTTGTTCCGGCGAAAGCTCCTTGAGAACTCTCTGAAGCGCAAAGTAACCGCCGCGCGCAATGTATTCATCAATGCTATCCGGATTGATCACTCCGCAATTGCGGAGCACGATTCGCTTCTGCTGTTTGAAGAAGGGCACGTCCTCGAATGGGGGGACGCCGGCGAACGCGTCTGCGGAATCGCTGAGCGAGGAATCGCTGACAATGCCGCTCGCAATCCTCACTCTGGCACCTTCGACGAGATTCTCGTCTTCTTCTGTTCGCGCGAAGAGCCCTTCCGTTCGGATCTTTCCGGAGGCCAGAGACCTCGCGATGTCGACCGCCACGGGTGGCGTCACATTTGCATACGTTAACCGCGGTTTACCCGGCAGGATTATGTCGACGAGAGGCTCTTTGTAGCATGCGCCAATGCAACCAATAGGGGAAACGTCGGCGTCGAGACCGATCCTGCCTGTCTCGTCCCGTAAGGCCTTCATCACAGCCCTGGAACCACTCGCTATGCCACAAGAGGCCATCCCGACCATTATCTTTGTTTTCTGCGAATAGAGGGCGGCGAGCCCTCTGTTTTTGGCTGTGATTAGATCTTCGAGTGAACGAATTTTCACGGGGACTCTCTTGTCAAAAAGTCGATAGTCGCCATAGAACGAGCGTTATCGAAACGCTGCTGCCCGGCAACAAGTGTAGTGACCGATGTCAGAAATCATCGCCGGCCGAGACACGCCGAGGCCAGCTACTGCGGAGAACCACCCCCAGCCCGCCGGGTCGGCCACCAAGGCCGACGTCATGCGTTGTCTGCCACAGGCGTCTTGTATCCCTCCAGGATTCCGAGTGCCTTGTCTGAATTCGTGTGTCCGTAGACTTCATCATCTACCTTGAGTACTGGCGCAATGCTACAGCAGCCAAGGCATCTCACGTCTTCAATCGTAAACTCCAGGTCCGCGGTCGTGCCCGACGAGTCAACGCCCATTTGCTTCCGCACGTGCGTGAGAATTGCCCCCGCTCCCCTGACGTGGCATGCAGTACCGAGGCAAACGCTCACCACGTGGCGTCCCTTTGGAATCAGACTGAACGCATTATAGAAAGTGGCTACGCTATAGACCTGGCTGGCTGGAACGTTGATTCTGGTGCCAATGAGAACGAGGGCCTCCTCAGGAAGAAAACGGAACTGATCCTGTATGTCCTCCAGGATGGCAATGAGAGACCCGGGAGCGGGCTTGTGTCGTGACAGAATGTTCTCCAGCTTTTCGAAATCAAACTGCATAACCGAGGTCACCGTGAGCGTTAACTGCTCTCATTTCAACAGAATAAACACGAAAAACTCCGCCCCGTACCAAATCATACAGGTTTCCGATTTTACCAAACATTGCCTGTGACCGTCAAGCACCATAGAACCGCCGAACAACAGGCGCGATTGTTGAATAGTGGGCGCGATGCCACTCTCCTGGTGCATCCCCGGAATCGTGGATGCGATTCCGAGACCGTAGGCGCATTTCCGGACTCACGGACGCGATCCCTGGTTTGCAGGCCCTGTTCCGGTATCCCCGGCGCGATTCCAGGACTCCGCGCATGGTTCCGGATTCACTAACGCAATTCCGAGACCGTTGGCACGTTCCCGGGACGGCAGATTCGCCCGGGAACATTGCGTTGCCGGCTACATCCGCCGACGATCAATGGCTACGCACGGTAAAGGCCGCCTACTGTTTTCTACAATGCCGGATTTTATTGCGAAGTCAACCTGTTTTGTCACGCGGGAGTGCACTCAAAAGCTGGCCTGCCAGACAAGAACAGACTCTTGACAAGATCTCTCGTGTGACGTATATTGATCTATGGAAGTATACGTCATACAATGGAGGGTGATTATGGCCACAAAACTTACATTGCGTATTGATGAAAGGCTTATCACCGGAGCCAAGGTCTATGCCCGGCGATCGGGGAGGTCCGTATCACAGTTGGTAGCGGATTTCTTTGCCCTACTGGCGTCTAAGATGGAAAAGGAAGCATTCGAAGCCACTCCAGGAGTGAAGTCACTCAGGGGGGTCTTTAGGGGTAAAAGGTTGAAGAACGATGAGTACCGACGGCACCTTGAGGATAAGTACCTATGAAAGTGGTCTTTGATACCGATGTTATCCTGGACCTGTTGTTGGACAGGGAGCCTTTCTCGGAGTCGGCCGCCAGGATATTCTCGAGGGCAGAGACCGGGGACGTGACTGGGTACATGTGTGCCCCTACTCTAACTACAATCCACTACTTGGCCACAAAAGTGGTCGGAGCGAACAGGGCAAAAAGACATATCCGAAAGCTCCTCTCCCTTCTTGAGGTGGCTCCGGTCCACCGGGCCGTCTTGGAAAGTGCCCTCGAAGGAGGCATTGAGGATTTCGAAGACGCAGTGGTTTCTGGGGCCGCACGCCATGTTGGAGCAAAGGCGATAGTTACGAGGAACATCAGACACTACACGGATTCGGTCATACCGGCTTATTCTCCAGTCGAAATGCTGAAGATGTTGGCCGCCGGAGATAACGCAGCCAAGTAGTAAGCGCCCGCCCAGCTCGCTCACAGAGAGAGTCTAATCTCCTTAACAGGAAGAGTCTGGTACCTTTACCAATACAACCATTGCTTTATGAACACTGCGATCCAGAACATGTTCGATCAGCTCCCCGGAGTTTATGAACGTATCAACCATATCGTAAGTCTCGGCCTGGATGTTCTAAGGATAAGGTACTCGGCAGGAATGAAAGCGGCAGCAAGAAACCGCCCAGCGCATTAGAGAGTGGGCATTCCGGGGAGTCCGGAGTTGGACGCGAGTCCAGTCAGGGGTTGCCGCCTCACTCCTCCCAACCGCTTCCCACTTCGTCCTGAAGCTTCCCGAGTTCGTAGAGCGTGTGATAAACGCCTTTTTTGGAAACAAGCTCGCGGTGAGTTCCTCTCTCTACTATCTTTCCTCTCTCAAAGACCAGTATAAGGTTGGCTCTTTCCAGCGTCGCCGCCCTGTGCGAAATCACAATTGTCGCGCAACTCGGGAACACCTTATGAAGGCCCTCCCAGAGCGCAGTTTCTGTGTGAGCATCCAAACTGGCCGTGCAATCATCGAGTATTAGTATCTGCGGGCTTCCCGCGAGTGCTCGGGCAAGTGCGATTCTCTGTTTTTGTCCGCCGGAAATGGTGACGCCGCGCTGGCCAATCTTTGTCTGAAAGCCCGCGGGAAACCCCTCACCCTCTTCCCTGAGCCTCGACACCTCTGCGGCCCGGACGATGCTTTCTTGTGTTATCCAGTCTCTGTGAAATCTTATGTTGTTTTCGATCGTGTCCGAGAAAAGGAGCGGTTCCTGCGGAACGTAGCCGATCATTCTCCTTAGATCGTCAAGACCCAACTCCCTCGCTGGCACGCCATCCAGGAAGATCTGACCCTCCGTCGGGTCGATAAGCCGTGGAATCAAGTTCACAACGCTTGACTTTCCGGAAGCAACCCTTCCAACGAGAGCAATAATCTCACCGGCTCTGACTTCGAAGCTGATGCCGTCCAGAACTTTGGTTCCGCCAGGCGTGTAGGAAAGGGAGACGCTATCGAACCTCAATGCCCCTCGCAGCGTCCCCTCGGCCCGCGACAGCGCCGTCGGTCGACCGACTTCCTTGATCTCCGGCTGAACGTCTTCCATGTCCACGAGCCTGCGGATGGAAACGCCGGCGCTCTTGCCTCGAACGAAGAACGTCCCTATGTCATACATCGGGAATACGAGGAGGAGAACGTAGGCATCGAAGGCGGCAAGCGTTCCGATCGTGAGATTCCCTTCCATTACCATCTTTCCACCAACCAGAAGAACGATGACCACGCCAAACTGCCAAATGTAGCCGTACATGGCCTGGACAATCGTCCCCACCCTAACGGCATCTATTTCAGCGTGCCTCCGCCGACCGATAACTTCGTGGAATCCGTTTTCCTGAGTTCGCTCGCGTCTGTAGGCCTTGACCACCCTTATGCCAGAAAAGCAAGCCTCCATGTGCGCGTTCACGTCGGAGATTCTCTTCTGAAGTCTTTCGTAGCGACTCTCAACCGCAGTGGCGGTCCACATGAAGATAACTATAAGTATCGGCAGCGGCCCCACCGCAAAGAGCGTGAGCACAGGGTTTAGTCGGACCATCGCAGCCAGCCCGAACACGATTACGCACAGCGCTTCGACCGTTCTGAAAATGCCGGAGCAGGCAAACCACGAGAGCTTCATCTCCGTGCTCAGGTCATCAGTGAGCCGAGTTACAATGTCGCCCGTTCTAAATCGCTGGAAAAAACTCCGGCCCAGACGAATGAGGTGCCCGAAGATTCTCTGCCTGAAATCTCTTTCAAGAACAAGGTTTGTCCACGCTCTCGTGCCCTGCATCAAGGCGTAAATGAAAAAGTTCGTTATTCCCAGGGCCAGAAGGATAAGCACATTTCTAGAAATGACCTCAACGCCGGCCTTGTTCTTTATCGCGTCTATTACGGCGCGCAAGAACAGCGGATATGCCACGGCCAGCAGTGCGTTCAAGATTGAAAACACTACAAGAAACGCGGCGAGCCGCTTTCTCGTTCGCCAGACTTCAAAAAGCCATCTCACGCTTCTCATCGCTCAATTTCCCTGGGTGTCACGGTAGATGTCTCTTTCTCTCTTGTAGCAAGGCACTGCAGTCTGAAGAGTTTTCTGTAGTAGCCCTGCAGCGACATCAATGCGCTGTGGTTTCCCCTCTCCACGACTTCGCCGTTGTGAATCACCAAGATATTGTCCGAATCCATCACCGTCGAGAGCCTGTGCGCAATCACCAGAGCGGTTCGACCCGCCAGCAACTCTTTCATTGCGCGCCGCAGCAGCCGCTCCGTGTGAGGATCGACGCTCGATGTGGCTTCGTCAAGCACCAGAATATCTGGATCCACGAGGAGCGCCCTCAGGAACGAAAGTAATTGCCTTTCGCCCGTGGAAAGGTTCTCTCCCCGCTCGGCAAGCTCGGTCTCGAGGCCTCGAGGAAGCCTCTTCACGAGATCCTCGACGTAGATGCGCCGCGCGGCCTCCATGACCCTTTCGTGGGTCAGGCTAGGCTCACCCATCCTAAGATTTTCCAGAACGTTACCAGGAAAGAGGAAAATATCCTGAAGCACGAGTCCGATTTTGGCCCGTAGCTCTTCCTGTGAAAGCTCCCTGATATCGATCCCGTCAACGAGGATTCTTCCCCGCTGCGGCTGATAGAATCTTAAGAGCAGGCTTATGATCGAGGTCTTTCCCCCGCCGGTCGCACCGACCAGGGCCCATCTCTGTCCCTTCGGCAGACTGAAGGTTATATCCCGCAACACCCAGTCATTGCTGCCGTAGCTAAACCACACGTTTTCGAAATCTATTCCTCTCTCAAGGCGCTTCCATGTCGAAGTGACCGGTTTGTCCACGATTTCCGGCTGCGTGTCCAAAAGCTCGAAGACGCGTTGCGCTCCGGAGAAGGCCCGTTGAATGGTACTTAGCTCTTCGGAGAGTCTGTGAAGCGGTTCAAAGAATCGTCGCACGTATCCCATAAACATCATCAGAGTACCGATCGTCACGGCGCCGCTCAGCGCCCACTTCCCGCCCTCCCACAAAATGAGCGTGACACCGATGGTCTCGGTGAGGAAAAGAACGTTGAAAAAGGCCACGACGATGAGCTCGGTCTTGAGCGCCGTCTGGTATTTTCGCTGGTTTGCATCTCTCATTCCTTCAATCGCCTGCTTCTCCCGGCCAAAGATCTGAATGATCGCAGAGCCCTGTAGGTGTTCCGCGAGAAAAGCAGTTACATCGGCCATCCTTTTCCTGACGGTCAGGAAGAGGGGCGTCGTTTTCTTTGAAAACAACCAGGCCGCCGTCAGGATCGGCGGAAGAACAAGGGACGTCACGAGCGTAAGCTTGAGATTCACGTACGCCATAACGGCAAACATTCCCAGGAACATGATTATGTCGCCAAGAAACGTCACCACGGCCGACGTGAAGAGCATTCTCATTGCTTCAGTGTCGCTCTCGACGCGCGAAATGAGTCTCCCAACGGGGTTCTTGTCAAAGAACGAGAGTGACATGCCCGTTACGCGCGCAAAAAGTCGTTCTCTCAAAGATGAAATGATGGTCTGTCCCACCGTCTCCAGCTTCACGCGCTGAACATAGCTAAGTAGAAGAAACGCAAGCTGTGCCGCAATAAAGATTAAAATTGTGAGCACAAGCCCTCTGAAATTCTTCCCGGCGATGTCAACGTCGATGGCTCGCTTGACCAGAACGGGTCCGACGAGTGAGACGCCAGACGCCGCGAAAAGAAGAACAAGGCACACTGCGAGCTCGATCTCGTGCCCCTTGAGAAGCGCGAGCATTCGCGTGGCAAGGATTCTTGCCGGCGTGCGTTTGGTTGTTTCTTCTTCGTAGTAAACTGGATCCATATCAACCGATCGGTTGGCGAAGCGCTCCGGGTGCGCTTGACAGCCTCAAGAATGTGTTACCCTTCGCCATTACGTGCTATCGGGACATTTGTTGCTCGATTACCTGAGCTTAGGATCGGCAGGTAATAACAAAAAGACCCACCGGAATGGCTCTGGTGGGCTTTCAATCAGCATCATTCAACGAGGAGAATTTCCTGAAGAAGTACACCTGAGCCATCTGGACGCCGGATACTGCGTCCAAGCCAGCCGCCAATCAGACGCCCGAACGTCTGACTTACAAGCAACCTCCTGTGCTGTCAATGGCCATCGTGTACTCCTCTCATATTACGATCTCATAAAAATACCACCGGGAGGGGTAGTCTGTCAAGCATTTTAGTGGACGCATCCTCCCGACCCCGCGATGGGCAGAAGTGCGTGGAAGGTTACAGACAGTGCGCGTTTCCAGGGCGAGAGTCTGCTCGCACTGGAATCAACATATCACGCCCGCGGTATGAGCGTCAACGCCAACCCCTGAAACTCTAAGAGAAATCTGACGGTTTAGGTGCCACGTCGGAATCTTCACATCACAAAACGATTCGAATAACCCTCAAACATTCGCTTACTGGCTGATTTCCGTTGATTTATGACGTTTTCTGTGAGATAATCTAGTGGAATTTCTGTGTTCTCCCGCTTCTGTTGTGTACTTATGTGTACTTAGGATGTCCCTGTGCAGACCGATCGACCAAGCCGTCCCTCAATCCAGCGGGGAAGGAGGTTAGCGATGTCTTCCCGTCTTTCCGTGGGCCTCTCGTGTCTCTTGGTATTTGCCTTTGTGATCTACTACGCACCACTCGTAGTTTTTTCCGGCGACCGACCGTTGCCCAAAAGCAGCTTGTGGGAAGCAGCACTGCCGCAGGCCACGCAACCTCGACTTACAGCGACAACGGAGATTGGGCAGGTTCGGCTCTCTGAACCTGCGCGGCCTCTGCAGTCCGCTCAGACAGCTCCGACGCTGAACTCCGGGCAGCTCACCCCCGTGCTGATGCCCTTGAACCCCGAGATTGTCCAGCAGTACAAAAGCGCCGGCAAAAAAGTACCTTTCTCCATGACGGAAGCGCGGTTCGCCGGTGAGCCAATCTCGACCATCAACAGGATTCAGCGTGAACCGCTTGCTCCGAACGTCCAGACAGTTAAGGCCATAGTTATCTTAGTCCGGTTCCTGGATAATCCCCCCGGCGGACCCGTCACAAGGTTCAGGGCCACGATCTGGGACAGTATGCTCTTCCGCGATTCATACATACGTAGCGGCTCCCACCCAGCCGATACTACCACCGTCCGCACGCTAAAGAGATTTTTCAGTACGATCTCATATGGAAACATCGATATTGTGACACTCAACTTGCCGAGCTCTGTTGGCTGGGTGACCGCTCCACAAAACTACTCCTACTACTGCGCACCTGACGGAATCCACGATAACGGTTTCGGTCCTTATCCCAGAAACGCCCAGCGGCTTGCCATGGACGCGGTCATAGCAGCCGATCCTTTTGTTGATTTCTCTCAGTATGCCGTCGGCGGTGTTGTTCAGAATCTATTCATAGTCCACGCTGGTTCCGGTGCGGAGTGGAGTGGCGGTCCCACGCTCATCTGGTCGCACGCGTGGGGCATCCCCGTCGCTCTCTACGTAGACGGCGTTCGGATTGCAGACTATTCAATGGAACCGGAAGCTGGCGGGGACACGGTTGGAGAAGCCGGTCCGCCGATGACTCCCTTACTACCCACAGTCGGAGTGTACGCGCACGAATTCGGGCACATACTTGGGCTTCCCGACGAATACGACTACGGCTACGAGTCCAACGGAACCGGAAGGTTTAGCCTCATGGCTGGCGGAAGCTGGAACAGAGTGCCAAACGTCTATCCGGATTGTGCGGGCAACTCTCCTGCACATCCGAGCGCGTGGGGAGCGGCATATCTCGGCTTTGTGACTCCGACAACTTTGACCGCCACCACAACGGGTATCAGCATCCCTCCGATTGAAAACACACCCACTGGGGCGATGTACAAACTGGTATATCCCGGAACTGGCGGAAAGGAATACTGGCTCTTTGAGAACCGTCAACAGATTGGGTTTGATCAAGGATTGCTGCGGATGGGCTCCACCGCTCACGGTCTTTGTATCTATCATATTGACGAGAACGTTTTCGATAGAACCTTCTGGAATCCAAACGAGGCAGAGTGCGTGAGCGGCGGTGTGTACCAGGGTCAAACAAACTGTAACTGCGCCACACTTCCTCCGAATCCCAGCAACAACGAGAAATGGTACGGCATTTCGCTGGAACAGGCGGACGGTCTCTACGAACTTGAACTCGGTGCGAACGGAGGGGGCTGGCAGGATTTCTACTCGAGCGCAACTGGAGCCACGACTTTCAACGGCGCGTCAACTCCTAACTCGAGTTCTTACTACAATACTTACTCGTGTGCCGGATTCGCGGCTGCCACCAACGTATCCGAGGTGGGTCAGAACATCAGTCTCGACCTGACTCCGGACGCCATTGTTCCCTCTGTGACCGTAATCAAGCCGAACGGCGGCGAGATTTTCCGTGCAAACGATCAGGACACCGTCAGGTGGGCCGCGACGGACAACCTCGGCATCAACTCGGTGAGTATTTACTACTCCACGAACGGCGGGAGCACTTTCCCTTACACGATAGCTACCGGCGAAACCAACGACGGTGTTTACCTCTGGACGATACCCGGCACTTTGTCCGGCACTTGCCGGGTAAAAGTCGTAGCATACGACGCAGCTCTCAATCAGGGGAGCGACACGAGCGACGGCGACTTTATCATCGCTGCCCAGCCGAGCATCCCTGTTCCGACACTCTCGCCGTTGGGTGCCGTGACCCTGTTCGTCCTGGTTGCCCTGGTCGCGACTGTGTTGATCAGAAGAAGACTGGGAATGCATAAAGGCTGAGGAGTTCCCAAGGTCGGAGGGTCCGACAAGAAGGACTAAACAGGAAGCGATTAGGCGGAAAAGCTACCGCGACCGAGCTCCGCAAAGACCGAGCGCTGCAAAGCGCGGGGGCTGCCCAAACAAAAAGGAAGGTCGACTTGAAGTCGGCCTTCCTTCGTTCTTACACTATGCCCCTGCTGTGCCCGCACCCACCGCTTTCGCGCCTTCTTGTCATCGCAGCGCGCTGGCCGTTTGGCCATTGCGTTCTTTGTCGCGGGAACTGCCACGGCCGGCCGATTCGACAGTTGTCCCTATCTCTCGTTGGCGTATTCGCTCTTGATCGCGGGCTCGGCCTCGACCCTGATTCTCACGTCGACAACGCGACAGTGCTCTCTGTCCGGGACCAGTATGATCGGGTTGATGTCTATTTCCTGGATTGTCTGGAAATCAGTGACGAGCTGAGCCAACCTCTGGAGACATTCAATCGCGGTGTCAATACAGACAGCAGGCTCACCCCTGACTCCCTTCAGCAAGGGATAACCCCTGATGGATTCGATCATCTCCTTCGCGTCCAGGTCGGTGAGAGGTGTTACACCGAATTCAATGTCCTTGAGAACCTCCACGTATTTGCCGCCAGTTCCGGCGACCAGAAGAGGCCCGAACTTTGGGTCTAGCGTCATACCGAGGATGATTTCCTTTCCAGGACGCGACATCTCCTGGATGAGGAACTTATCCGCCTTCCCTTCCAGGCCGTGCTTAGCAAGACTCCTCTTCATTTCGAGAAACGCCCAGACGAGTTCTTTCTCATCCTTGATGTCCAGCATGACGCCGCCGATATCAGATTTGTGAATCAAATCCCTTCCGGCGACTTTAAGAACCACCGGATAGCCAACCTGTTGGCCTATCTCGCGCAGATCCTCAAGCTCTTTCGCCTCGCGTACCTTGCAAACAGGAAATCCGTACGCCTTTAGCACCTCGTAAGAGTCAAGCTGGTCAAGATATCCGCCGCCCTGCTCGATGCGGGCATCAATGAGTTGACTCGCCTTCTCCTTGTCAACGTCAAACGTGCGAACTTTTCCTTCCGGTCGCTGCAACCACAAGTGATACCTGTAAAGTTGGGCGCAGACGCCCGCCGCGGCCTCGGGGAAACGATAGAACGGTGGACAGTCGGGAACCAGTTTGGGGAATTCGTCGAAGAATGATTCTTCGGCCATGAAAAAGCTCACGACCGGCTTGGCGAATCGACGTTTCACTTCCGTGATTGCATAGGCAATATCCATCGGTTTAACCATTACTGGAGGCGTGAATCCGACGATTACCATGTCGATATTGTCGTCCGCGAGCAGAATTGTCATTGCCTTGCTGTAAATTTCGGCGGTCGCACTGGCTATCATGTCCACCGGGTTGCCCAGGGATGCCTCGGCGGGAAGAAAACTGGCGAGCTGTTTGCGTGTCTCTTCGGAAAGTGGAACCACCTTGAGACCGTAGTTCACACAAGCATCGGTCGCCATGATCGCGGGCCCGCCCCCGTTTGTCAGGATGGCCACGCGATTCCCGTTTGGCACAGGGCATTTGGTGAAGGCCAGGATTATGTCCAGCATTTCTTCAATAGTGCCTGCTCTTATGACTCCAGTCTGTTTCAGTAATGCATCAATAGCTACATCGGGGGCTGCCAGAGCACCAGTGTGCGACGAGGCCGCTCTGGAGCCGGCTTCGGTCTTTCCAGATTTGACTACTATCAATGCCTTCTTCTTGGAAATCCTCTTTGCAAGATGAGTAAACACGCGTGGCGCTCCGAAAGACTCGAGGTAAAGCGCTATCACCTGCGTGTAATCATCGTCTTCCCAGTACTCGAGCAGGTCATTTCCGGAAACATCAGCCTTATTGCCCACGCTTGCGAAATATGAGAACCCGATATTGAGTTGCCTCGTGAGATTGAAAATCGCTATCCCCAGGGCCCCGCTCTGGGTCATAAAGGCTGTCGTGCCTGCGAACGGCTGACCCGGCGCAAAGGTGGCGTTCAGGCGTACTTCGGGGATCCCGGTCAGAGTACCCATGCAGTTTGGACCCACAAGGCGCATATGGTACTTCTGGATGAGCGCTACGAGCTTCTTCTCCCTCTCAATTCCCTCACCCCCCACCTCTCTGAACCCGGCGCTGATGACCACAAGACCCCTCACGCCTTTCTGGCCGCACTCGTCAACGACCTTGAGCACCTGTTCCTTTGGAACTACCACGACTGCCATGTCAACCTGGTCAGGAATGTCCAGCACCGAAGGAAATGTCTTTATGCCCTGGATGTACTCGGCCTTGGGATTGACAGGAAAGATCATTCCGTTGAACTCGTAATCGATCATGTTTCTGAGGAGCTCTCTACCGATGGTGCCTTTTCTAGTTGATGCACCAATCACAGCGACAGAGTGTGGTTTAAAAATGCTGTCCAGCTCTTTCATCTGCCCATTCCCCTCCTTCGCAAGCAGTCCTGTAGCGACCTTCTCTAAGAGATCAGTAGCTCCTCAAACTGAAGCATACTCCAAAGCGGCTCGACCCCTCTCGACTGGAGGCCATTTGCCACAGAGCAGAAGCACCTGCAGACCAAAACCCGCGATTCGCCGCGCCTGAGCGCATCTCCAGCCGGGGCCGGAACACATCTCGATGCGGAACTGATCGTTTTCCTCGCCCGAGTCGCTCCCGCTAGCTAAACCTAAACACAGCCGGCTTCCGTGGCGTCAATGCCCTCGTTTCCAGGTGTTTGTGCCTCACTTCATGTGCGTCGGCAGGGGAGGAAATATTCTCCTCCCCTTGCTCCGACGCGGGTTTACTTTTTTGCCTTGGGTTCGGGCGGAGGAGGAGCTATCACGTTCTCCCTCATGAGAAGCTTCGTGGTGTCCCTCGCGCGCTTGATTATGCTTGAAGCTGTCTCGTAGAGTTTATCTTTGTCCATCTTGATTTGTGCCACGCCCTCTTTTATTGCCTGCATCCCAACTGCCACCGCTTCCCTGGGGTAGACTTCCCACTCATCCATCGTGGGAATCAGATAATCCGCTCTCAAACCCTTGTCCTGCGCACAGCGAGCAAGCTCGTACGAGGCGGCAAGACACATCTTATCGGTGATGGTGCTTGCTCTTACGTCGAGGGCACCCCTGAAGATGCCGGGAAATCCAAGGGAATTGTTGACCTGGTTCGGGAAATCAGAACGACCGGTCGCCACAACCTTGACACCTGCTTCCGCGGCCTCCCACGGCCAGATTTCTGGAATCGGGTTTGCGCAGGCAAAGACTATCGAGTCTTTTGCCATCTTCTTGACCCATTCTTTCTTTATTATACCAGGCCCGGGAGTCGAGAGTGCGATGCAAGCATCAGAACCCTCCAGCGCCACGTCGATACCACCCTTACGCTGCTCGGCATTCGAGATCTCGCACATGTGCCATTTCTCGGCGTATTTCTCTTTGAGCTCGGTGCGCCCCTTGTGCAAAATGCCCTTGCTGTCGGTCATGTAAATCTTCGCCGGATCTACGCCAGCCTCCATCAAGAGTCTGGCTATGCATATGTTGGAGGCCCCGGCCCCTACCATCGCCACCTTTACCTTGTCGATCTTCTTGTTCACAATCTTCAGTGCATTGACGAAACCGGCGACTGTAACGGCGGCAGTTCCTTGCTGGTCGTCATGCCACACCGGGATGTGACATTCGCGCTTCAGGGTCTCAAGGATGCGGAAGCACTTCGGCATCGCGATGTCTTCGAGGTTGATCCCGCCGAAGGATGGCTGAAGCCACTTCACCGCGACAATGAATTCGTCCGGGTCTTTCGTACCGAGACAGATCGGGAAAACGTCAACCCCGCCCAGGTATTTGAACAGGAGGGCCTTACCCTCCATTACTGGATAGCCTGCCTCGGGTCCGATGTCGCCAAGGCCAAGCACTCTACTCCCGTCAGTGATTACGCCAACAAGGTTCCACTTGTTTGTGTATTCGTAAACTTTCTCCGGGTGTTTCACTATGTCCTTGCACGGCTCGGCGACGCCGGGAGTGTACCAAATGGCAAAGTCGTTGAAATCTCGAACGATACACTTGGGAAAAACTTCGATCTTTCCTCTGTAAAATGGATGAAGTCTCATGGCATCCTTGCCCGGCTTCATAGCTTTTTCCAAGAGCTCTTTCTCGTTTATCATAAACCTCCTCCTGTCTTGGGTAGCCCGGCCGCAGGCAGCTCTCTTACCTCGGGTGGGTCTCCCGTTTCGAATGATCGCGCAGTGCGCCGATGATAGCGCAGTGCGCCAACGGCCGCCGACACGAATCACCCTTGGCGTTGCGCATGGACACCTGTATTGCAGGTGCAACCGCAACGTGAATCCGCAAAAGGACGGGGGTGCGGCACCCGGGGAAACGTGACGGCGTCGAGCCAACAGTACCGAGTTATTGAGAGCGAACAGTGCGGCAGACGCTGCCGAACTAGGAAGGCGTACCGAACAGCCGGTCGCCTCTCATACCTAACATGAACTTAACCCGCAAAAAAGGCGTCTTTTCTGCGGGAAAGTAATGTTCTCACAATCGGCGGTTGGATGCAAGGGGTAAGCACCAGGGAAAACGATTTGACACAAAAAGAGAGCCTGTTGCCGAAGTCGGTATCCTGCATATTTGGGAGAAACCAGTTGGCGTAACTACTGAAATCTCAACGTGCTTTTTCTCTCCCTTTAGACCAAATCGCGTTCGGCAACAGGCTCAAGATTGACGCTACCATCCGCGTGATTTTCCGCAGCCACTCCCCGTGGTACGCAACAGCGTGAAGCCCGCGTCATCCGGCAGTCCGTCTTCTACGCGTTACGAGTCAACAGGTACTGCGGTCATTGCTGAGGGAGAAACCTCCCGAACTGGACTGTCCACGCCAGGGGCAAGCCTGTTTCCTATCACAAGAAAACCTTGGGTGGCTATAAGTCCGATTATGCCCACGAATCCCCACAGAACAAGTCGATTACCGGCGCTTGCATCCATGATGATGCCGCCCACAAAAGGACCAAGAGAGTGCCCCACGGAGCCGAAAAGCTCGAACACACCCATGTAGCGGCCGTACCGTTCTCGAGGAGCCATGTTTGACACGAGCGCAAGGGAGGGAGGGCTGGTAAACATTTCACCAAAAGTCACGACAATAACACTCAGAAGAAGCGCAATGAATCCTCCCGCAAAGGCAGCGGAGAAATACCCTGCGGCATACAGAAAGCTTCCGAGTGCCATGACGCGCGTCATCCTCAGCCCCCGCACAAGCCTGACGCAGGGGAACTGGAGAAACACAACCATGAGACCGTTCACGGTGTACAGATAGCCAAGCTGGATCTTGGAGATGCCGACCCAGTCCACCGCGTAAACAGAAAGAGTCATCATCAGTTGCGCCATCACGAGAAAGAGCAGGAGAGAAACCAGGTTGTATGAAACAAAGGCCTTGTCTCGCCCCACAGACGCGAGGTCGCGAAGATTGACCCGTTCGCCATGACCGGCTGTCCTGTAGCCCTTGAGCGCAACAAGCAGGACCACGAGTCCGATCGATATCACGATCGCGGACGCAAAGAAAAGAAAGGCATACGAGAATGACGCAAGAAAACCTCCGATTGCCGGCCCGATTGCCCATCCCAGGTTTATCCCAATTCGTAGGAGCGCGTAGGCTTCCTGTCTTTTGGCGGGCGCAGTCACGTCTGAAATCATCGCGCCGGCCGCCGGTTCAAAGAGCCGTCCGGCAAAGGAACTCACGACCACGAGGGCAGCAATCACAAGAAAACCCGCGCTCTTTAGAACGGCGAGACCTATGAGAAAAAACGTGATTGCTCTGAATATGAGAGCAAGAACCATTACCCTCTTTCTTCCAAATTTGTCAGAAAGCTCGCCCCCCACAAGCGCGGAGAGAGCGCCGGCGAGACTGGAAGCAAGGAATACCGTTCCGATTGCCGTCATGGAGACGCGCATCACGTTGTGCAGATATATGCTCAGGAAGGGAAAAACGACTGAGAAACCGAGAGCAGTGATGCCTCTGCAGAAAACGAGGACAAGGACGCGTTTGTCCTGGTTCTGAACAGTGCTTCGCAGGAGGAAGCTCTGTAGGAAAGAGCGGAAAGGCGTACTTAAAGGCGTATGTGAAGACGTTT
>Ga0315274_10007771_pt1 | contig 15510 bp, 13 predicted proteins | sample YL17G02_20_MG_FD_203700 | JGI IMG/M metagenome (GOLD analysis project Ga0315274, IMG submission 203700) | Sediment microbial communities from Yellowstone Lake, YNP, Wyoming, USA - YL17G02_20 | ecosystem: Environmental > Aquatic > Freshwater > Lake > Sediment | place: USA: Wyoming | collected... | reverse complement strand
CGCCGAACGCGAGGTAAGGCGCGTCATCGGCGAGTCGAAGAAGACTGCGATTGGGAAAGCCGACCTTGTCACCATCGAGGGGAGCCTCCAGATCGAAAACAGGCGCAAGACGAAGGCGACGCTTGAGGTCGTGCGCAAGGTAACCGGGACGCTCCTTTCGGCGGATAACAACGCCGAGGTCACGGCGCGCAGAGACCAGGGCGACGCCGCCAACCCGACGGCGCTCTTGAAGTGGAGCGTCGCCGTCGAGCCGGGGCAGAAAAAGGCGCTTTCCTACAAGTACACCAAGAACGTGGCGCATTGATTTGCGCATAGAGACTGTCTCAGAACCCGCTCCGTCGGCCCTCGGGGCGCACGGACGTGTGCCCCTTGTGACGGCGCCAGGGGCGGACGCTCTTCGGCGCGAGAGGGACGGTGTTTGCATTCGCGCGCCCGGCCGTCCCCCTTTCGAGCCCCTTGAATCGGCCCTGACACGAAGGTATATTGGGCATTTCAACGGATGAAAGGAGGGGCGACGTGACGGGAGCCATAAAGAAGGAACTGGGCGCGTTGGGGCGACTTTGCCCGAAGTTTCGAGTTCGGCGTCTGGCGCTTTTCGGCTCCGCGACAACCGAGGCGTTTGATCCGAGTTCCAGCGACATGGATTTTGCCGTCGAGTTCGAGCCCCTTTCGCCCGCCGAACATGCCGACGCCTACTTCGGCCTCATCGAGGAACTGGAGCGAGTCTTCCACACCCGTGTCGACCTTGTCGAGACCGCCGCGGTGCGCAACCCCTATTTCCTGAAGGCCATCAACGCCACCCAGGAACTCCTGTATGAATCCGCGTGACGTTCGCAAGTACCTCTTCGACATCAGCCGCGCCTGCCGGCGGCTTGGTAAATTCACGGCCGGCAGGACATTCGCCGATTATCAGTCGGACGAGATGCTTCGCTCCGCGGTCGAGCGGCAGTTCGAAATCATCGGCGAAGCCCTTAACCAGGCGTTGCGCCAGGAACCTGCGCTAAGAGCCGCAATTGCCGATGCCGGCCGAATCATCGCCTTTCGGAACCAGTTGATTCACGGCTACGCTGACATAGCCGACGATGTGGTGTGGGGCGTCATCGAAACGAACCTGCCTGCTATTGCACGCGAAGTGGAGCAGTTGCTGGCCGATCGGAAATGACACATGTGCCCCATGCGGGCGAGTATCGGCCGCGACCCGGCCGTCACGCCGGGATGAGCGTGATTAAGACCACCTCCGGGCTGCACCAGAGCCGCACGAACGGGTATATGACCCCCGCGCCGCGGGACACGTACATGAGCCCCGCCTTTGTCTTGTAGAACCCCGCGCGGTACTTGCGCATGCTCTCAAGGGGCATGAAAAGCCTCGTGATCCAGGGGACGTAAATCTGCCAGCCGTGCGTGTGTCCCGCGAGGATGAGGTCCGCGTACCCTTCGGGCAGTTCGTCGGCGAGCGTCGGATTGTGCGTGAAAACGACGCGCGGCGCCCCCTCCGGCGCCCCCGCGACGCTTGCCGAGAAATCGGGATTTCCGCCCCAGTTGTCGTCGATCCCGGCTATCCACAGGACGCCCGAACTGCGCCGCACCGCGAAGCCTCTCTTGGACAGGTCCTTTATGCTCGTCGACTCCGCAAGCGCCGCGCTGTAGCTGCCCGATCCCACCCAGTAGTCGTGGTTTCCCTGTACCGAGTAGACCCCTTCCCGCGCGCGAAGCCCGGACAGTATCTCCATGCAGCGTTTCACGAGTTCCGAGTCCTCGTCAACGTAATCCCCGCCGAGAAGGACCACGTCCGGCTTCGCGCCGTTGAGGAGCTCCACCGCCCTGCGCAGAGTCGCCGCCGGCACGGCGGGGCCGAGGTGGAAATCGCTCGCGAAGCCGATCTTGAAACCGGCGAATTCACTCGGGAGCCTTTCCATGGGGATTCGCAGGCGCGTCACCGAGAGCATCTGGGAATCAGCCGCCGAGTACACGAGCGCGCCCGCGCAGGCGCCCTGCGCAGTCCGCACGATGAATTCCCGCCGCGAAGGAGGCAGCGGCTCCTTGTTTTCCTCGGGCATAATCCGACCTCCCCGCTCTCCACAGTATATACGACCGGCCGTCGGGATTGTTCCCGGCATTTATCCCCCACTTTGTGAGCTCACTGTGTACCATATTAGCCTTTCCGAGCGGGAACCTTGCTGTTTCTTGCGCAAAGGAGCGATGATGTCCGGGAGAGGCGCGGCAACTGTGGCGGTGATCGTGTTGTTCCTTTTTCCCGGGGCCGGTTTCGCCTCGGACGATTCGGTGCCGGACAAGCTGATTGTCGAGGAACCCACTTTTCACTGCCTCGGCGTGGAGTGGTTTGTAAAGGGCGACGACAACGCCAACGCCGCCGTGGCGCTCGCGTACCGCAAGGCCGGCACGAAAGAATGGCGCGACGCGATGCCGCTCTGGCGCGTCGACTCGACCGGCAGGATTCGCAAAATCCCCGAAGGGCAGGTGCTTTTCGCGGGGAGCGTCTTTGGCCTGGAGCCCGGCGCAAAATACGAACTCAAACTCACTCTTAAAGACTCCGACGGCGGCGGCGCGGAGGAAATCCTCCCGGCCTCGACGCGCCCGGAATTGTCGCTGCCCGCCGACATGCGATTGCGTTGCGTCGTACCCGGCGACGGCGGCGGCTCGGGCACGAAGGAAGACCCCTTCAAGGGGCTTGCGGCCGCGGATGAAGCGGCACAGCCCGGCGACATCGTGCAACTTGGCCCGGGCACTTACAAGGGCACGTGGAAGGTCACCAAAAGCGGCGCCGAGGGCCGCCCGATCGTCTGGCGCGGTCCGGCGGACAATTCCGCAATCATCGACGGCGGCTGGGCCGAACGCGCGGTTAGCGCCGAGGGGATTTCCCACGTCTGGTTCGAGCACCTTTCCATCACAAGTGCCCGGTGGGCGCTCGTCGCGCACGGGTCGTCGTACGTTGTCATGCGGTACTGCCGCGTGTACGAGGTCGACAACGGCTTTGCCGCCACCCGGAATCCGATGAAAGGCAACGTCGTAGTCGACAATGTTTTCGAGGGGCGCGTCGCGTGGATGGTGAACGGCAGGCGGCCCATCTACCCCGAACCGTTCATGGTCCTCGGCGGCAAACGTTACGACATTACCGACATGCACGCCGTCGACGTCTCAGGCGAGGGGACGGTCGTCGCATACAACCGGATGAGGTTCTGGGGCGACGGCATTCACGGCTCGGGCGACCAGCCCAAGTGCGCCAACGACCTCTACAATAACGAGATAAGCGAATGCAGCGACGATGGCATCGAGTGCGATAACGGCGCTCAGAATATCCGCGTCTGGAATAACCGCATCACGAGCGTCTTCCAGGGGATAAGCACTCAGCCCGTCTACGGCGGACCTGTCTACATATTCCGCAACGCGCTCTATAACATCGACCACGAGCCGTACAAACTGCACAACAGGCCCCACGGCGTGCTCCTCATCAATAACACCAGCGTCAGGGCCGCAAACCGCGAGGGCGGCCTCATCCCCGTCTGGACAAACGAGACTGTCTACCACGTCCTGGCCGCGAACAATCTCTTTGTCGGGAGGGGCGAGAACTACTCCATCGACCTGAGCCCGCCGCTAAAAGACGTGCAGTTTGACTACAACGGCTACGCGGGCGGGCCTTCGGAGAACTTCGCGAGGTGGAACAGCGTCGTCTATCCGACGCTTGCGGATTTCCAGGCGAAGACCGGCCAGGAAAAGCACGCCGTCTTGATGTCGCCCAAGGGGCTTTTCGCCTCGGGCGCGATGCCGCCCGAGGACGCCGACAAGGACGCGGATGTCGCCCTGAACGACCTGCGCCTTGCCCCGAAGGCCGCGGCAATCGACGCCGGGGCGGTCTTCCCCGGCATCACGGACGGCTACGCCGGCAAGGCCCCCGACCTCGGCGCGTGTGAACTCGGGGCCGAACTCCCCCACTACGGCCCGCGGCCCGAGAAATGACCCGGCGCGTCTTTCTGTGGCACTGGCGGCTTGCCCGCCAGTGTTAATTCCCCTCTACCTCCGGGAGAGGGGTCAGGGGTGAGGGCGAAGGCCAGTTGGCGGCTGTCCGGTGCGTCCCGCCCTGGTATACCGTAAGACCGGTCATGCACCACCGTGTTCTCCGCCCCTTCTTTCCCGCGCTGCGGCCTGATATAATTGCCCGGTAGTGCCGCTTGAAGACGATATGACCGGAGGTGCCCATGGTCCGCGTCAACGTTGACCGCGAAAAGATCGTCGCTTTCTGCGCCAAGTGGCGCGTCACGGAATTTGCCCTCTTCGGCTCGGTCCTTCGCGATGACTTCCGTCCCGATAGCGATGTTGACGTGCTTTTGACCTTCGCCCCCGGCGCGGGCGTAACCTTCGAGAACCGGGTCCTCATCCTCGATGACCTCCAAGCCATCTTCGGCCGCGAGGTCGACATTGTGGAAAAGGACACCATACGGAACCCCTTCCGCCGCCGCGCTATCCTTTCTTCACGCGAGGTCATCTATGCCGCCTGACGAGCGCGACGCCGCGTATCTCCAGGATATGCTCGAGGCCGCACAGAAGGTCTGCTCCTACGTGAAGGGCAAGACCCTCCGGCACTATACCGATAGCGCCCTTCTGCGCGATGCCGTCGAGCGCAACGTCGAGATAATCGGCGACGCTGCCAGAAAAGTCTCCTCGTCGCTCAAGTCCGTTCACCCCGAAATCCCGTGGCGGCAGATGATCGCGCTACGCAACGTCCTCGTTCATGAATATGGCGTGGTAAAAAACGAGGAAATGTGGGAAGTCGCTACTGTCCACCTGCCCGCGCTTGTCCAGGCCCTCACCCCGCTTATTCCCCCGCTGCAGTAGGGGCGTTTCGCGCGTAACCAAGGCTGACTGCGGTCTTACGCGTGATTCATTGGGGCCGGCGCGACCGCCGGGTGAATGTCCGCCCTTCAGCCCGCCTCATCGTACGCTGGGGGAGACAAAGGAGGGGACAGGGATGCGCCCCTCCGGAGCCTGCAGCGCGTGGAGTGGCCTTCTACGGAGACCCAGCAGGCCTGGCGTTCGAGACCTGGCGGAAGTACCCGTTTTCCCATTTCGCATTACGCCGTGATCGCTCGTGGAACTCCATAAAAACTCGCACCCTGCCTCCCCCCGCGTCCGCGGCGACAAACATCAATTCGAAACTTCTCTCACCACGTTTGTTCCATCCGGAGCCCCAGGCGATGACTTTGCCGTCATCCCAATCGGCCTCCCACGCGTCAAACCAAGGGGTAGTCGGCCGCAGCGAATGCGTCATTTCATGGTACACCGATTCCTTGAACTGCTCGTCGGGGATCTTCTCCATCGAAAGCGCGTTGGCCATGGCCTCAAGTTCAGCCTCGGAAATGGAGAAGCTCATAACCATAATGTCGACATCACAGAACAGCTCGGCAGATTGGCCTTCGGTCGCGTTGATGTTGATGGGCGACGAGGCCCATTCGGACAGGCTCAACATCGCGGCAGCAAACGGTATGTCGTGAAATTGGTGTTCCCTGGTGAAGTGCAGCTTTTCGAAAATGCTCTTGTTGTCCGAATAGTTGCCTGGGATAAGGAATTTCATGCTCCCGGACGACACGCAGCAAGTAGAGACCGCGATCATCGCGAGAAGGAAGCCCGCTACTATCCATTTGCCCGATCTCATCTTGTCAATCTCGCCTCATGTGCCGACGAGCGTACGCACGGCGTCCAAAGTCCCCCCGTGCGTAGTCCTGCTCAGTGCTTCCCGCACCCGCAGGAGCAGGGGGGCTTGGCGGGCTTGGCCGGCGCGAGTCTGAGGTTCGCGTACGCCGGAAGAGGCCCGACAAGGGGCGCCGCGTATTCGTAGAACGATTTCGTCACGAAGAAGCCGTCCGGCGAGATCATCGAGTCGGGCATGGGCTTTGCGTGGACCGCGACGTCTTTTAAGTCCGCCGTGCCGATGGTGACCGCGTATTTCTTCCCCTTCGCGCGTTCGAGCGTGACCATTCTTCCGGAGACGTCTCTGGCGGCGAGTTTCACCGCCTCGACCCCGAGCCTGTAAGCCTCGGCCAAGTCGAGTTTCACGGCCCGGTCGGCCGCGCTCATCGGCAGCGACTCGGTTATCTGGAACTCGCCGCGCCAGCCGGGGAAGTTCTTCGCAATCATTTTATGGACGTTCATCGCGACCGAAGTGCCGCCCATCGCGCCCAACTCGACGTTGCCGAACTTGTCCCGCGTCTGGGACGCCGACACCGGCGTGCCATCCGCGTACTTCACGCCTTCGCCGCACGCAATCGACACCCATCCGAACTGCTTGTAGACGTCCTCGACCTTCTGGAGAAATTTGTCCACCTCGAACGCGCGCTCGGGCAATAGCAGTATGTGAGGCGCGCTCCCGGGGTCTTTCGTCTTGGCCAAGGCCGACGCCGCGGCGAGCCAGCCCGAATCGCGCCCGATACTCTGGTAAATCACGAACTGGTCGACCTTCTGCATGTCCCGCGCGAGGATCCCCGCGTGCAGGACCGAGAGCGCCGTGTACCGCGCAGCCGAGGGGTACCCCGGCGTGTGGTCCGTGCCGAAAAGGTCGTTGTCAACGGTCTTGGGGATGCCCACCCCGAATATCCCGTACCCCTGCTGGGCGCAATACGCCTCAACGCGGTGGATCGTGTCCATCGTGTCGTTGCCGCCGATGAGGAACAGGTACCGGATGTCGTAAACCCTGAGGACCTCGAGTATCACCGGCAGGTCCTCGTCTTTGACCTTGTGCCTGCACGAACCCAGAGCCGACCCCGGCGTCCCGACAAGCCCTCTCAGGGCCGCCGCGCTCTCCCTCCCGAGGTCGACGACCTCGCCCAGCATGAAGCCCTCGATGGCCCACCTCATGCCGAAGAGCTTGCCGATTTGCTTAGTCTTTTTCGCCTGGGAGATAACGCCCGCGAGGCTTGAATTGATGACGCTCGTGGGCCCGCCCGACTGTCCGATTACTGCGTTGCCTTTTGCCATGTTGACGACTCCCATCAGTCAAATAACCGAAGTATCAGGTCATCGTAGGGGCAGGGCTTGCCCTGCCCCCAGCATCCCCAACGATACAGTTATTCTCGGGGATGACTCCCCTGAGAACAACATGCAAGGGGCGAACTTTATGTTCGCCCGCGGGTTTCTCGAGTACACTCGACAGGTGCCTGTGCCACCACGACAAGAATCATCGCTGGCGGGCCGCCAGCGGCACATAAGACGACACAACGGGCAGGGCAAGCCCTGCCCCTACGAAGAATGGCGGGATACGATCCCGCCCTACCACCTCAATCTCCCAGCGGGAGAGGGGATTGGGCGCGGCCCCCTAGACGGGCGACCTACCGGTCGCCCCTACAAGACTGCCAAGGCCAGCAGTGCCACACAAATTCGAGGGACAGAGTCCCCGGAAATCCTCGACCTTACTTGCTTAGAGACGCTCTAACTGCGCCCAGCGCCAGTGCGAAATCCCTCACGTCGCCGACCAGGGCCGAGGGGATCTTCTTTTCCGCGGCGTACTTCTCGGCCTGCGTGCCCGTCTGCGGGCAGAAGAGCGTCCCCTCGAAGACCTTCGGCGCGTCATTGGCCTTGTCGCCGACGATGATCTTGACGAACGGCGCGCCGGCGAGCACGTCCTTGCCGTACGTATCAAGCCCCGACTGTTTGTAGTAGTTGCCCTCGTCAACGGCCTTCGAGAAGCAGTCGATTCCGAAATCCTCGTACACCATGCAGCGCCGCCCGGTGCGCTTCGTGAGCGTGTCGCCGACTTTCTGCAAATCCGGGAAAGCGAATCCCGGCTTGTCGTTTGGATCCATTTCGAATGACACGAGGTCGCCCTTGACGCGCCTGTAGCGCACGGAGATGAGCGGGTGTTTCCTCGCGAGCGCCTCGAATATCCCGCGGAGGTTCTCGACTTTGTTCTCGAAATAGACCTTGCCGCCCTTCAAGTCGCACTTGGACTTGCCCTTTGCCTCCTGGTAGAGTTTCTCGATCGTCGGTATGCGCCCCTTCACGAGCGGATGCTCGAAGAGGTGCCCGTTGTGGTCGGCCTCGACGATGAGCGGCCCGACGCCGGAAGAATAGTTGCCCTGGATGGCGAACTTCAGGCCCGCATCCGCGGCGATGTCTATCGCCGTCTGGATGAAACCGAGCGCCTCCGCGTCGCTGTAGGGGTAGATGAACGTGACCTTGTCGCCCTTCTTGTAGACCATGCCGTATTCGCCGACGATGCCGAGGCCGGAGAGTTTCAGTCTCTCGTCGCGAAAGAACGTCATCGACGAGAGGTCCCATCCGGTCATGAGCGCGACCTTGACGCCCTTAAGATGCATCAGGTACTCGACGCATTCCTTCGCGCGGGGAAGCGGCATGAGGTCGTTGTTGTCGACGGCGACGATGGGGCCGTTGACGTCGAGGCCGATGACTATGTCCTCGGAAAGGTCGAGTCCGTGCGCCTGGGCCGAATCGAGTATTCCCCGCGCGACCGTGAGCACCTTCGCCTCGTCAAGCCCCGCCGAAGCGGCGATCTTCGCGCCCTTTGCGTCGAGGGCCAATCTCGCAGACGGCATCCAACACCTCCTGTTGCACGTTACACTGTCTAGAGACTATCTCAGAACCCCATCCTGGCTTCGACCGGCTGCGAAACCGTCGGGCTGCGTCGCTCCTCCTCGCCAATGCTCTCCGCTGCATTGCCTCGTCGTCGCTTCTTGCCCGCCCGTCTCTCGCTCGGTCTCGGGCCGACGGAGCGGGTTCTGAGATAGTCTTTTACCCGAAATTTGCGCGAAACGCGGACGTGTCAAGGTACTCGGCAACCCTTCGGAAGTCAAGCGCTTTCCGGTGCCGGGCCGCGGTCCATGTGGGCCAGCATGTCCTGAACGTCGAGGGTATTATTGAGCCCCTGGGCGAACTTCAGGTACGAAACGGCCTTCCCCGGGGATGACAGGTGGTAGCGGCAGATCTTGGCCGCCAGGAACGCCGCGGCGTACGCCTCCTGGCGCGCCTGGGTGTGGAGTTCGACCGGCCAGGAGGGATAGGCCGAGTAGGTTTTCGCCGCTTCGTCGAGGATGGAGAGCGCCTCGGCGTGCCTGGCCTGCTGGTGGAGTTCGGTGCCCATCCGGTTGCGGCAGACGATCGCATTCAGGGACGCCTCGTAATTGTCCGCCTGAAGCCGGACCGCCTCGTCAAACTCCGCGCACGCCCGGTCGAGCCGGTTTGCGGCCATCTCCGCAAGCCCGCGCTTGACCGCTTCCTGCGACCTTTGCGGCGAGTAGCGGTTGGCCGTGAATCCCGCGCTGCAGAACGGGCACAGCCCCTCGCGGCCCACCAACCCGGCCTCGATTGCGAAAACCCTCCCGCACGACGGGCAGCGCGTATTCGTCGAATGCTCCGTCCCGCCGAACGCGCGCACAAGTTTACCGGCCTTCGCGTCCCACAGCCGGATGACGCCCCTGGAATTTCCGGAGACAATCCGCGCACCCGCCGAGTGCAGGGCCACCGCGGTAATCGCATTCTCGCCCGCCTCGATGGTGCGCAGGACCCGGGCCTCGTCGACGCTCCAGACCTTCACCGTCCAGTCGGGGCTTCCCGTGACGGCCGTGGCGTTGTCGCGCGAAAGCGCAACCGACCGGACCCCGGCGGTGTGCCCCTTGAGCACTACCAGCGGTTTGAGGGTTTCGACCTTCCAGAAGATCGCCGTCCTGTCCTCGCTGCCCGAAAGGATGAAGGCGCCGTCTTTGTTGAACACCGCGCAGTGTACCGGTCCCGCGTGGCCTTTGAGGCGCTCAAGTTCCTTTCCCTTGTCGCAGCGCCACAAGCGCAGCGTCCGGTCAACGCCCGCCGAGAGCGCGGCTTTTCCCTCCGGGTGGACTGTTACCGACGTGACCGCGCCCTTGTGCCCCTTGCAGACGTGCGCGCACTTGCCCGTGGCCATCTCCCATATCCGCACGGTGCCGTCGGCGCCGGCGGAGAGGACATACCCTCCGAGCGGATAGAACGCGACCGAAGTGACTGCGTCCGTGTGGCCTTCGAACGTCCTCACGAGCGTGCCCTTTGCCACGCGCCACAGACAGACCGTCTTGTCCGCGCCGCCGGAAAGGACAAACGTGCCGTCGACACTCAGCGCCGCCGAGTTCACGGGCCCCTTGTGGCCGGTCAGCCGCGTGGTCTCGCGGCCCGTCTCGACGTCCCAGAACCGCACGGTGCCGTCGTCGCCCGCCGAAAGCGCGATGCTCCCTCCCGCGCTGAAACGAAGGCTGTTCACCGGGCCGATGTGGCCGGTGAAGACGGGGAAGATGCTCCGAGGGCCCCGCGCCGCGTCCGCGGCCGCGCTGATATCCGCGCCCGGCCTTCCAACTACGGCGAACGCGCTGCAGTGCGGGCAGGCGCACTTCTTTCCAGCGGCCGTGTCGACGACCTTGAATGTCTTGCTGCAGGCAGGACACGTGACTTCGATGGACATCCCCTGACTCCTCCCGCGCCGCCGCCCGATGCGGCGCAGGAATACCCTGATTGCCGGTGTCCTTATATCATACGGATACCGGCGCTGTCAAGACATTCGCGGACCGCCATGGGTCGAAAATACGCAGCCCGCCTGTCACCCCCCGTTGCGAACACCGGCAACATTATACCCGTCGACGGCCTCCGGCGCAAAACGTGGGAACCCGCTGAGCCGAGAACTGTTGCTTGCGCCAAAGCGCAGTGTCGGCGTTGCGCGCCGTGCCCGCGCCTCCCGGCAAGATTCCGCCTGCGGCGTCTGTGGATTGCGACTACCGGCTGGCCGGCTCGTCCTTGTCGCACCGCGCGCCCCGGCTACAATGCGTCACCCATGACGACTTCGTCCGATCTCCTTGGCCCGGAAGGGCCGATTGCCGGCGCCCTCGCGGCTTACGAGACGCGCGAGGAGCAGATCTCGATGGCCTCCGCCGTCGAGAAGGCGCTTTTCTCGTCTAAGCACCTCGTCGTAGAGGCCGGCACCGGCGTCGGAAAGAGTTTCGCCTACCTCGTCCCCGCGATACTCTACTCCAAGCAGACCGAGTCCAAGGCGATCGTCTCGACGCACACCATATCGCTGCAGGAACAGCTGGTCGACAAGGACATACCGTTTCTGGCCAAGCACCTCGGCGTCCCTTTTACCGCGGTCCTGGCCAAGGGGCGCGCGAACTACCTCTGCATGCGCCGCCTCGCCCAGGCGTCCCAGCACGAGGCGTCCTTCTTCGAAGACGCCGACGAGGTGAAAGACCTTTACCGCATAGTGGACTGGGCCTACCGGACAAAAGACGGCAGCCTCTCCGACGTGGCGCCCGTGCCGTCCGCGGAGGTCTGGGAAAAGGTCTGCGCCGAACGCGGCAACTGCCGCGGCAGCCGCTGCGAGCATTTCAAGAAGTGCTTTTACCAGCGCGCGCGGCGGCAACTCCGCGACGCGGACGTCATCGTCGCCAACCACAGCCTCTTTTTCTCCGACCTCGTCCTGCACAAAAAGAAGGGCGGCTTTCTCCCACAGTATTCCGCGGTCGTCTTCGATGAAGCGCATTCCGTCGAAAACGCCGCCTGCGAACACTTCGGCATTGAGGTCTCCAATTTCTCGGTGCGCTACCTCTTGAATTCGCTCTTTAATCCCAGGGCCGGCAAGGGCTTCCTCACCGTCGTTGCCGACAACGACCTCCGGCGCTTCGTCGCCGACCTCTATACCTACTCCGACGGCTTCTTCGGCGAGGTCGCCGACTGGCTTGACACGCGCGCCCCTTCCAACGGGCGCGTCGAGGAACCCATGGGCGTCACGGACGTGCTCAGCGAGCCGCTCAAGTCCCTCGCGAAGTCGTTGCGCCGCGCGCGGAGTTCCGTCGAGCACGAGGACGAGGAACTGGAACTGGCGTCCTACGCCGAAAAATGCCTTGACATGGCGTTTGCGGTTGAGGGTTTCCTCACGAGACAAGCGGAGGACTTCGTCTACTGGATCGAACGCGGCGGCCGCAGGCGCGTGCGCATTACCCTCAACGCCGCTCCGATAACGATCGCCCCGTACATGCGCGAGTTCGTCTACGCCGAGGTGGCCTCCTGCGTCTTCACGTCCGCGACGCTTGCCGTTGGCGCCGACGATACGTTCGAATACCTCCGCAAACGCCTCGGCCTCGACGAAACGGGGACGCTGCGCCTCGGGAGCCCGTTCGATTACCACCGCCAGGCCAAACTCATCATCCCGGCCTCGATGCCCGACCCCACCGACGACGCATTTGTGCCGGCCGCCGCGCGCGCCGTCGAAAAGTACGTCCTCAAAACCAAGGGGCGCGCGTTCGTCCTTTTCACAAGTTACGCGACGCTCCAGGCCGTCTACGACCTCGCCGCCCCAAAACTCACCGCGGCCGGCATCACCTGTTACCGCCAGGGCGCCGAAATGCCTCGCTCCTCCATGCTCGCGCGCTTCAGGGAGGGGCGCCCGTCGTGCATATTCGGCACCGACAGTTTCTGGCAGGGCGTGGACGTGCCCGGCGAAGCGCTCTCGAACGTCATCATCGCGCGGCTGCCTTTCCCCGTGCCGGACCGGCCGCTGGCCGCGGCCCGCATGGAAAAGATCCGCGACGAGGGCGGCGACCCCTTCATCGAGTATTCGCTGCCGGAAGCGGTCTTGAAGTTCAAACAGGGTTTCGGCAGGCTCATTCGGACAAAGACCGATACGGGCATTGTCGTGGTGCTCGACAGGCGCATACTCGACAAGTGGTACGGCAGGGCTTTCCTGGATTCCATACCGAAGTGCGATATGATTACCGGCGAGGCGCCGGCTTAGAACCTGTCCTGATAATCCTCGTGAGTCCCGATGAGTCTCTGCTGCCGGCGTCCGCCGTCGCGCGGTCCTTCGCCGCGGCTGTGGTTTTCCTGCCGGCGCTGACGGGCGCGCCTCTCCGGCGCCTCCGCCGCTTCGCGGGACACCGGGGCCCTGTCCGGTGGGGGCATGCCGGCCCGCCTGGGCGGGTGGCCGCGGCGCGAGAAAGCCGGAATTCCGCCGCGTCCCCCGCCGGAGCCCCTCGCCGTCTCGACGCGAAACCCACAAAGTTTTTGTCACGCGAGGGGCGCGTTGCTACAATTTGTGCACTGCGTAACTGTCCGTCGAACTGGGAGAGCCTGAACGAAATGAAGACGTCCGAAACAATAGCGCTGTACGAGAAATACGGTTTCGCCAACTACACCCGGTTGCCCGTGGTCATCGTCCGCGGCCAGGGCAGCCGCATCTGGGACGCCGACGGCAAGGAGTACCTCGACTTCTTCCCCGGCTGGGGCGTGAGCGGCATCGGCCACTGCCACCCGCGCGTCGTCGAGGCCATCCGCGCCCAGGCGGGCAAACTAATCCACGTCCCGAACGTGCCCTTCTACAGCGAGGAACAGGGGCTCCTTGCGAAGGCGATAAGCGAACGCTCCTTCGGTGGCAAGTGCTTTTTCTGCAACTCCGGCGCGGAGGCAAACGAGGGGGCCATCAAACTCGCCCGCAAGCACTTCGACGGCAAACGCTACAAGATCATCACGATGCACAACGGCTTCCACGGCAGGACGCTGGCCACCATCACGGCGACCGCCCAGCCCAAGTACCAGGCCGGTTTCGGGCCGCTTCCCGAGGGGTTCGTGTACGCGCCGTTTAACGACCTCGGCGCCGTCGAGCGCGCCATGGACGACAAGACCGCCGCGGTCCTCGTCGAGCCCATCCAGGGCGAGGGCGGCATCAATGTCGCCGCCGACGGCTACATGAAGGGGCTGCGGCAGCTGTGCGACCGCACGGGCACGCTTCTGGCCTTGGACGAGGTCCAGACCGGCATGGGGCGCACGGGGAAGTATTTCGGCTATCAGCATTACGGCATCGAGCCCGACATCATGACGCTTGCCAAGACGCTTGGCGGCGGCGTTGCCATCGGCGCGCTCGTCGCCAAAAGCGAAATCGCCGCGGCGTTCGTCCCCGGCACCCACGCCTCGACCTTCGGCGGCAACAACCTCGCCTGCGCGGCGGCCTTAGCGGTCTTCCAGACCATCGACGCCGAAAAACTCATGGACAACACCAATAAGATGGGCAAGTACCTGCGCTCGTCGCTCGACGCCTTCGCGAAGAAATACGCCTTCATAAAAGAGGTCCGCGGCCTCGGCCTGATGCTCGGCGTGGAACTCAAAATGCCCGGCGCCAAAATCGTCGCCCGGTGCCTCCAGAACGGCCTCAACATCAACTGCACGCACGATGTCGTCCTGCGCATCATGCCCGCAATGACCGTGACCGTCGGCGAGATTGACAAGGCCATGGACATCCTTGGCGGCGCGCTCGAGGAGGCGGCCAATGCCCAGGCCTGACGGCAGGCGCCCTTCGGAATTGCGGCCAGTCCGCATCGCCCGGCATTTCCTCCGGAACACGCCGTCAAGCGTCCTCATCGAGATGGGAAACACCCGCGTCGTCTGCGCGGCCACCGTCGACGAGTCCGTCCCGCCCTTCCTCAAAGGCTCCGGCCGCGGCTGGGTCACCGCCGAATACGCCATGCTCCCCGCGAGCACCCCCACCCGCAAGGAGCGCGAACGGACGGGCAAGATCGACGGCCGCACGCAGGAAATCCAGCGGCTAGTCGGCCGCTGCCTTCGCGCCGTGACGGACATGTCCGCGCTCGGAGAGCGCACGGTGAGGGTAGACTGCGACGTGCTCGATGCCGACGGCGGCACGCGCACCGCCGCAATCACCGGCGCTTACGTCGCCCTGGCCGACTGCGTCGAGCGCCTCCGCGCGAGCGGCAAGGTCCGCGGCGGCGCAATCCGCCAGGCGATAGCCGCGGTGAGCGTCGGAATCGTCGCGGGCAAGCCCGTTTTGGACCTCTCATATCTGGAGGATTCCGCCGCCGATGTCGATATGAATGTAGCGATGACGTCGAAAGGCAGGTTCGTCGAGGTCCAGGGCACGGCCGAGGCGCGCCCCTTCGACCAGAATGATCTCGTGCGGCTTATCAGCCTGGCAAAGCGCGGGATCAGAGAATTGCTGCGGCTGCAAAAGGAGGCATTGGCCGAAAAATGAAAAGATCCTCCGTCGCGGTTCCAAGTGGTTCCTCCATGGGACGTGCAGTTCCCGCGGTAGGGGCGCATCCCGACGCGTCGGGACGCCCGCACACGCGTAGGAAACGATGTCCGCCTCTCCTGCATTCCATTCGGAGATCTTACTTAGTCGTCCTGCTCTTGGCGGGCTGCGCCTCCAGCAGGGATTACCCCAGGAACGTCGCCGGGATGCAGCCCGGTTACGGCGTTGTCGTGGCGACCTTCAGGTACGTCCCCGGCGCCAGCAAATTCCCCCAGTCCACCGTCCTGGAGGAAGCCAAGATCGCCTGCGAGGCGCTCGCCTCCCTCAAGTACCAGTCCTTCATCGCCTATGACGGCGGCAACGCCGCCCGCGTCGGCATCCGCGCCCCGTCGCACGCCCTCGCCCAGATCTACAAGAAGGAATTCGACGCGAGGGGCGCTATCGACCTCGGCGGCGGCCAGGTCCTGCAACTCTCGAATGTCGAGATCATC
>Ga0315274_10007769_pt1 | contig 15512 bp, 13 predicted proteins | sample YL17G02_20_MG_FD_203700 | JGI IMG/M metagenome (GOLD analysis project Ga0315274, IMG submission 203700) | Sediment microbial communities from Yellowstone Lake, YNP, Wyoming, USA - YL17G02_20 | ecosystem: Environmental > Aquatic > Freshwater > Lake > Sediment | place: USA: Wyoming | collected... | reverse complement strand
GCAAGAACGTGGAGGTTCACCCCGGGGCTATAGTTCAGAACTCGGTACTCGGCGATGGCGTGCGGGTTGAGCGGCCAGTCTGCATTCGAGACTCCCTCGTGTTCCCAGGAGTCCGCATCACATCCGAGCATGATGTGGTGCGTATGGTATTGACACCCGACGTGGCCATCGACTGCTCAACCGCGGCCACCAAGGAGCCTCAGCATGGCTGCAATCCATAGACGTGCGCTGGTCACGGGAGGCGCCGGGTTCATCGGTTCCCACTTGGCACAGCGCCTCCTGGATGAGGGCTTGCAGGTAGTGGTGTTGGACAACCTCTCTGTGGGAAAACGCGAGAACCTGCCGCGACGAGCTGAGTTTGTGTTAGGCGATGTAGCCGACGCGGCGGCCGTATCGCGAGCCATCTCCGGCGCAGATGTGGTCTTCCATTTGGCTGCGCGAGTCAGCATACGGGCCTCGGTGGTTGGGTATTATGAGGATGCGCAGACGAACCTAATGGGCACATTGAACGTGCTGCAGCTCTGCGCGGCGCAGTCGGTGAAGAAGTTCGTGTATGCGTCGTCCATGGCGGTCTACGCCGATGCGCTGAGGCCCGACCCCTTGCCCGAAACACACCCTACTGTGCCCGTATCGCCGTATGGAGTGGCGAAACTTGCGTGTGAGCGCTACAGCATGCTCATTGCCGGGCAGTCTGGGTTCCAGGCCGTAGCTCTGCGCTACTTCAATACCTACGGGCCGCGTCAGACGTACACACCATACGTGGGAGTGGTCACGATTTTCGTTCGTCGGCTCTTGCAGGGCGAACCCCCGGTGATCTTTGGTGATGGGGCACAATGCCGCGATTTCGTGCACGTCGACGACGTGGTGGACTGCACCTACCGTGCGATGCTTTGCCACGTCCACGGCGAGGTGTTCAACGTGGGATCCGGCATCGGCACCACTGTGAACGAGTTGGCTGCGCTCCTGGCCGCCCGTTTGAGGCCTGGCATGCTTCCCGCCTACGCCGAGCAGCACCCCGGAGAGCTACGCAACTCAATTGCAGACATCACCAAGGCGCGCACACTGCTTGAGTTTGAACCGCGCTTCAGACTCGAGGACAAGGTTGATGACATCATCGCCTGGAACCGGGGTACGGTCTAGCATGTCGACGTGCCCATCCACGCTCGTGATCATTCCTGCGCACAACGAGGCTACCAATATCGGTCGAGTCCTGGGCGAGGTACAGGCGGCAGGGCTTGGAGCGGACATACTGGTGGTCGATGATTGCTCCACGGACGAGACCGCGGCCATGGCGTCCGCGGCGGGTGCACGTGTTCTACGACTACCGTGCAATCTGGGCTACGGGGGTGCCGTTCAGACCGGCTTTCGGTACGCAGTGCGCCACAATTACGTCCTGGGCGTCCTGATGGACGCAGACGGCCAGCACGACCCTGGCTGCATTCGCGATCTTCTCCGCCCGGTTCGGGATGGGGAGGCTGACATTGCGATCGGCTCGCGGTTCCTGGGTCGGATGGAGTACCACACGACGCTGGTCAAGCGCGCAGGAATGACGATCTTTGGTGAGCTGGTTTCGCGCGTCACCGCTCAGCGCATTACCGATCCAACATCCGGCTTTCAAGCCTTGAACCACGACGTCATGGCCTTCTTTTCTGCCGACAACTATCCGGTAGACTTTCCCGATGCTGACACCATACTTCTCTTGCACTTTGCCGGATTTTGTCTGACAGAAGTGCCGGTCACGATGCGAGAACGTCTCAGCGGCGTCTCCATGCACTCGAGCTGGAGGCCAGTGTACTATGTCTTCAAGATGTTCCTGTCCATTTTCATCGTGCTCTTGCGTGTGACCACGCACAGCAATGCTGTGCGCCCTCGCAGGCGGCCGCGATGGAGCGGCAAGCAGGGCGCTTCGCATGCGTAACGCTCTGACTATCGACCTAGAGGACTGGTATCACCCCGAGTTGGTGCGCTCGCACCTGCCCAAGACAGAGCATGCCGCCCAGATTGAGCAGTCGACCCAGCAGCTGTTGCAGGTGCTGTCCAGGCACGACACGAAGGCCACGTTTTTTCTGCTGGGTGAGGTCGCGCGCCGCCACCCGCGGCTAATCGAAGCCATCGCTGCGGCGGGCCACGAGCTAGGTTGCCATGGCATGCATCACGTTCCGCTCTGGAGCATGACGCCGGATGAGTTTCGCGCGGACTTGCATCAGTTTTCCACGCTCATTCGGGAGACGGTTCCAGGCGCCGAGGTTGTTGGTTTTCGCGCCCCCACCTTCTCGCTTGACAATCGGTCGGGCTGGGCTTTGGCCGTTCTAGGCGAATTTGGATATCATTACGATTCGAGTATTTTCCCGCTGCGAAACCTGGTCTATGGTGTGAATGGCACTCCGCTGACGCCCTACCGTCCGAGCCCGCAAGACGTGCGCGTAGCGGATGAGCGTGCTGCTGTTATCGAGTTTCCCATGTCCGTCTGGTCCTGGGCGGGCATCAAGCTGCCAGTCTGCGGAGGGGCATACCTGCGGCTCCTACCCTGGTGGCTGATCCAGACGTGCTTACACAGAATCGGCCAGGAGCGATCGTTCGTCATCTACGTCCATCCCTGGGAGACGTACCCGCTGACGCGACGGCTCCGCTTGCCCATAGCATCAAGATTAGTGACGTATCACAATCTCGATGCTATGATGAGTCGGCTGGAAAGCCTCTTGGAGCAGTTCTCCTTTGCACCCATGCGAGCCGTTCTCGAAGAAATGGGGGGTGTGTGATGCCTGCGGCGCAAGATGCGATGGAGTTTCGAGCGCGCCTCTTCGCGATCGCCCTGGGTCTGGCTGTGTTGTTGTTCGTGATAAACCTGGTGCGCACGAAGAAGTTGAAGGAAGAGTTCGCCTTGCTATGGCTGCTGACTGCGGTCGTTTTGGTGCTCACGCCACTGTTCATAGACTACCTGGATTTGATCGCGCACGGATTGGGCATCGACTATCCTCCCGCCTTTATCTTCCTGCTCGCGATCATTTCGCTGTTGTTCATTCTCTTTCAGTTTTCGATGCGCATGTCCCAATTCAGTGAGCAAATCAAGGTCATGGCTCAGGAACTGGCCCTCTTGCGCGCAGAGCTCGATGCTTCTCCGAAGGAGAGGCGCCTGTCAGAAGCGCTGCAGGACGGCCAACCTTCAGATTCAATCACTGGGCACGAGTCTGGCACTTGAGCTTGGAGAAGCCCATGCACACAATGACGGTCCCGCCTGAAGGGACGCAGCCTCTGGCACCACCTAGGCGCAACATTCCGGAGACGTTTGCGATCGCCGGCCTTGCTGCGTGGGCACTCCTGGCGCGGGTTGTCGCGCTGCTCCAGCCACAACGCATCGTGTGGGGTGATGAACCTTTCTATTTGTGGCTGGGCCGCAATTGGCTCACCGGCCGGGGGTACAGCTTTACCGGATATCCAGACGTGCATCACACTCCGTTGTACCCATTGCTGTCAGGTCTTTCCTACCTCCTTACGCGCACGGTGGTGCACGATGCGGCACGCGCCATGGAGGTTGGGAGCGACCTGTGCTATGTCCTATTCGGCGTTCTGCTGGTCGTGCCGTTCTATATGCTGGCGAAGGAGATGTACGGCCGCGGGGCCGGCTTTGCCGCCGTGATCATGCTGGCGGTCTACCCGGCCGTGGCGACCGCGCCGCTCTTCTGGGGAACACTCACTGAACCGCCGTACTATTTCTTTGTGTACACAGGACTCTGGCTTGTGCTTCTGGCGATGCGCCGCGACCAGGCCAGGCTGCACGCCTTGGCCGGCATCAGTTTCGGCCTCGCCTACCTAACCCGACCGGAAGCGGTAGCATACGTCGCCGTTTGCGGCGCAGTGTTGATCGGGGTCCGAGTGTTCGAGAGAAAGCTGCGGCGGCGGGCAACTCTCATCGGTTTGAGCCTCTATTGCGTTGGCTTCCTCGTGATGCTCCTGCCGTATGCCTACTATGTGTACCGGCAGACCGGCGCATGGATGGTCAGTGAAAAGGCCGGCGTCACGTTCGTCACCTGCATTGGCCTGTCCGAGGGCGACACTGCCGCCTTTGACCGCGCCACTTGGGGACTGGACTCCACTGGGCGAGAGGTGTTCTTCTTCTCGCGAGAAAGCTACAACGTCAGCATGGTGGATGTGATCCGCGCCTACCCTGCCGAGTTTGTGCAATTGCTTGCCAGGAATGTGCGTCGCTTCTTCGGTTCGCTCCTGTCCTCGCGGCTGTTCCCCTACTATTTTCTGCCGCTGATTGGCCTGGCGTTGTTCAAACAGACATGGGACAGGCGTAGAGCCAAAGGGGAGCTGCTGCTGTTTGCGTCCTTGACGCCCGTGACGGCCTTCCTTCTGTTCTTTATTCAGGATCGCTATATCGCCACCGCGCTGCCCACGCTCGTGGTCTGGCTGGGTCTGGGCGGACACGAACTGGGATTATGGCTCGCTGGAACGGCTGAGAATCTGTTGCCTGTGCGCGGCGTGCGCCCCTTGTTGCGCGGCGCCCTGGTTGCTTTGCCCACGGTGGTGCTTGTGCTCTACCTGGTGGCACTTCAGCCACGGGCAATCGCGCAATATACGAACATCGGCTCGTTCCGGATGGAGCACAAGACCGTGGGCCTGTGGATGAAGGACAACATCCCGAATGGCGCAGTGATCATGTCGCGCTTCCCGGCGATTGCGTTCTACGCAGACAGGCCCTGGGAACCTACGCCGAATGCAGAGTATGCGCACCTGCTGACATACGCGCGGGCGAACGCCGTTGATTACTTTGTCCTCGATGAAGAGGAGGCGCGCGATCTGCGCCCACAGTTCGCTTTCCTCTTCGACGGTCAGTCCGCGCCTCCAGACCTCGAGTTGGTCCACACACTGCCCAGCGCGAGAGGAAAGCTACTAGTCTTTGCCGTGAAGTGACGGAGGCTCATGGAACTTAGCATCGTGATGCCCGCCTTGAACGAGGCGGAAAACCTGTCCAAGCTTCTTCCTCAGTTGCATGCGGTTGTGTCCGCACTGCATACAGAGTATGAGATTATCGTGGTGGACAAGCTCTCCAAGGACGCCACGGCAGAGGTCTGCGCTCAGCAGCGCGCGGTTTTGATTCAGCAGACCGAACCGGGATTCGGCGGGGCACTATGGGCGGGCTTTGCTCGAGCGCAGGGCAAGTATATCCTGACCATGGACGCGGACCTGTCCCACCTGCCGGATTTCGTCCCGGCCATGTGGGAGCACCGCGCCGATGCCGATCTGGTCATCGCCTCGCGCTATGTGCCCGGCGGAAGCGCCGACATGCCGCGTTTCAGATACTGGCTTAGCGTCATCCTGAATGTGGTCTATACCAGAATACTTGCCCTGTCGGCCAGGGACATCTCCAGTGGATTCCGTCTCTATCACGCTGCCGCCCTCCGAGACCTGGATCTGCACAGTCACGATTTCGATGCACAAGAGGAAATCCTGATTGGCCTCTATGCCCGGGCGTGTCGGATCGTCGAAGTCCCGTTCCGCTATTCTCCCCGCAAAGAGGGTCAGTCGAAGGTGAGGCTGCTGCACTTTGGCCTTTCGTATCTAAGGACGCTGGTCCGCATGTGGCGTCTTCGCAACTCGATTGCTTCGGCTGACTATGATGCGCGTGCCTACGACAGCGTCGTGCCGCTCCAAAGGTACTGGCAAAGGCGGCGCTTCAAGATTGTGCTGGGCATGCTCGACGCCTCGCGCCCAACGCTCGACGTGGGCTGTGGCTCCAGCCGCATTCTGGGTGCGCTTGGGACTGGATCAATTGGAGTGGACGTTCAGGTGAACAAACTCCGCTACTCCAAGCGCTACGGTCACCCTCTCGTCAACGCCAGCACCTTTGCCCTGCCGTTTGCCGCCGGCTCTTTCGGGCAGGTGCTGTGCTCGCAGGTGATCGAGCATCTTCCACCAGGGAATCAACCCTTTGTCGAGATGGGCCGCGTTCTTGACGCAGCGGGGAGCCTCGTCCTCGGCACGCCCGACTATGGCACGCTGGCGTGGCGAGTCCTGGAGCGGCTGTACCGCGTTTTTGCACCAGGAGGGTACGCAGACGAGCACATCACACACTACACTCTGGCTGACCTGAGTGCGGTCCTGGAGGGGCTGGGCTACAAGCGTGAGCGAGTCGCGTATGTTGGGGGCGGCGAAGTGATCGCGTCCTTCACCAAGACGGGCAAAGGGCGCTAGCACGTGAACTCGCTATCGGCACGCGCCCGCGAAACTACACGAGGGCAGGAACCCGCCACGGGTCTCCGCGATGGCAGCCGGGCAACAGGGAACTCCGGACGGCGATTGTGGCCGGCCTTGCTGCTGCTTGTCCTGCTGCTGGGGCTTGGCTTGCGCCTGTACCTTCTGGTGCCCACGGACAGAGGCCTGTTATACGCCCAGGATGCGGATGAAGGCGTGCACGCCACAGTGGCGCAGCTGACCTTGCAGGGGTACCTGCCGTACCGAGACTTTTTCACCGTCATTCCCCCGGTATCGATCTACCTGTTTATGCTCGTGCTCAGGGTCTTCTACCATCCCTGGGGCAGCGCACTGGGATTGATGGCACTGCGTTATGCGTCCGTCGCCTACGGGATGGTGACCATCCTGCTGGTCTTCAAAGCCGCAAGCGGGATCGGCGGCAGGCGAAGCGGCTTGCTGGCCGCTGCCATGTTGGCAGTGGACGGAGTGGTCGTCGCTCAGGATCGACGGGCGATGCTGGAGTCGCCCAGCAACATGTTTTCGATTCTGGCCGTTCTGTGCTGCATCTACGCCCTGCGACCCGACACCTTGCGGCCGGCGGGTTCGAGGACGGCTCACTGGTGGACCATGGGCGCCGGAATCTGCTGCAGCCTGGCGCTGTTGACCAAGGGCACGGCTGTGGTTCTGCCGTTGGTCATTCTGCCGGCACTTGTACTGTGCCGGCGGTGGCGGGCAGCAGGTCTGTTTCTAGGCGCCCTGCTGGGGAGCTACGTCTTGCTTGCGCTGCCCTTTCTAATTGCCTGTCCGTCCGACTTCCTGAAGACCAACTATGTCTTTCACATGCTGCGACCATGGGATGGCACAGCCAACCCAATGCTGCGCCTGATGGAAACATGGAGCTACCCCTGGTCTTGGACAACAACCCGGCTGGCACTTGCGGGAGTGGCGTGGACAGCCTTGCTTGGCAGACAGGCCAGGCACCGCGGGCTGTGCCTCCTGATTCTCGGGTGGTCAGGCACGGCGGCCTTACTGATGTTGACGAGCCGTACCTATTGGGCCACCTACTTCTCACAGCTTGCTGTCCCGCTTGCGATTCTGGGGGGTCTCCTTCTCAATCAGAAACTCGATCTCCGCAGCGGCAGTATCTTGGGACGCGGGTTTGGGGCATTGGGCCGCTATCGAGCGGCGCTGCCTGCCACAGTCCTGATCGCCATTCTGCTGGCCGGTCGGGCGAGGCTACGGCTGCAATGGGATGCCACCCGTGAGGCACTGGAGCAGATCAAACCCACCTACGTGACCATGGCCGAGTACATCAAGCGGAGGGTGCCTTCTGATGCAGCCGTGCTGGTGTTTGAGCCGAACTTCACCTTCCTGACGTCCCATCCGCCCGCGGGCGCGCGGGACGGCTCGTTCTTTGTTGACTCGTATGGAGAGATGCTGTACCGCGCACTGGGGATCTCCGACAAGTCCGTGTCTGAGTTGGTCACCATGTGGCAGTCACAGGAGCGACTTGGAGCGCGAGAAGTATTCCATCGAGCTCAGGCGCAGGTCGAAGTGTTGACTGCCTTTGCCGGTGCGCCGTACGTGGTGCTGGATGGGAGGGCACTGAAGCAGCTTGCCCCTGAGAGCAGCGCTTACGTGCGCAGCCACAGCACAATACTAGAGTCAGCCTACGGCGCCGAGCTGCGCCAGCGAATCCCGGAATGAGCATTCTTGATGTCGAACAATCGTCCGACTGCCAAGGCGACGCCTGATTTGCAGCGTGCTCCCCACCGTTGGGGAAGGACCGCGCTCTGGTTGGTGCTAGCCGTGGCACTGGTATCGGCCGCCCTGCCCACTCTGCTCTATCCAATGACGCGCGATCAGGGCATCTATGCTTACATTGGTGACTTTATGTTGCACGGAGGCGTGCCGTTTCGCGACGCGTGGGAACTCAAGCCTCCCGCAGTCTACTTTACGTACGCCGCGGCCTTTGTGTTGTTTGGCCGCTCTGAGCTTGGCGTGCGCCTATTTGATGTCCTGTACGTGCTTGTCAGCGCCGGGGCTGTCGGCGCCCTGGCCTGGGAAGCGTTCCGAGATCGCGACACAGCCCTGCTTTCTGGCTGGCTATATGCCTTCTGCTATTACTTCTTCGTGCATTTCCACTCGATGGCCACACCCGAGGCCTTCATGGCTCCGTTCCTGGTTCTGAGTGTCATCGGCATGCTAGCGGGCGTGCGCAGGAAGAGCTACCTGTCCATGTTGGTCGCGGGCCTTGGCGCCGGGTGCGCGTTCTGGTTCAAACCCACAGCCGGTGTGCCCGTGGCGGCAGTGCTGTTGTGGTCCTGCGCACAAATGTGGCGAGAGCGCTGCAGCCGCTCGTGGGCATGGCGGGGCATAGGAGCGTTCGTCGCAGGTGGCGCCCTGGGCCTTCTGCCCATCGGCCTTTATCTTTACAGTCACGGACTTCGCGAGCTCCTGGAAATCTGGGGCGTCTACGGCACGAGGACGTATCTCGAAGCGGGTGGCTTGGTGCGAGGGGACGGGCTGCTTTCCGTCTTGGACGTGACCCTTGGCTTCGTGCGAGAATGGCAGTTGATGGTGTGGCTGAGCCTCGCAGGTGCAATCGGTGCGTTTGCATGGCGCAGGCGCAACCGGGCCGGCGAAGCGATGGTAGTGTACGGGGCCTCCTGCATTCTGGCCACGCTCGTGCAGGCCAAACTCTTCGAGTACCACTGGATTCCCGTGCTGGCGCCGGCTGCCGTTCTGGCGGCCGTCTGCCTGGTATGGCTGCGCCAGGAGATGCGAGAGTGCATGAGTGTCCTGTTGTGTGACATGCGCAACATCCTTGTTGTGACAGTTGTGCTCGGACTGGCGCTCTGGTCTGGCTACGAGAGGATCGGCCGCTACCGCAGTACGCTAGCCTACCTTACGGGTAGCCGCAGCGAAGAACAGTTCTTTGCTCAGTTCAACCTGGGCAGCGACTTCTCGGCAACGGGAACGAGACAGGCCGCCGCGTACCTGCGGCAGCACACTGCTCCGGAGGAAACTGCCCTGATCTGGGGCGTTGAGCCGCTGGTCAACTTCCTCGCCGGGCGGCGTTCTCCGACCAACTTTATCTCGTATTATGTTCTGGTGACTGGTGAGGGCAGCAATCCACGGCTGGAGGCCTGGCGCCAGGACTTTCTTGACGACGTGCGCCGCCATCCGCCCGCGTACATCGTCCTGGTCGACAACGATGTCACACCATTGGCGCCGCAGGGGTCCCGCGCCGAGCTGGACCGACTTCCGCCCCTCAGATCCATCCTCGAGTCCGACTACCAATTCGAAGCACAGGTCGAAGACTATTCCTTCTACCGGCGGAGATAGGATCGTTACCTCTAGCTGAAGGTCGAACACGGGACCGCCGGCATGAAGAAAGTGTCATCTGTCGACCGCAGTCGTATATCGCGTTTTCATGCGACCTGTGTATAATCTACTGATTCACACGCCGCTCATCTCGTCTTGGACTCCACAGCAGTGCGTGCGCAGGCATGTGCTCGTGCGCATGAGTGCACTGTGCTGGCCAAAGAGAGTACTTGCGCATGATCTCTATAGTCATCCCCGCACACAACGCCGCAGAAACGCTCGGCGACTGCCTGCAGGCCATCCTGAGCTCCGATCAAGCAGAGTACGAAGTGGTTGTGGTAGACGATGCTTCTACAGACGCGACCGCGCGGATCGCCGAGGAGCTGGGCTGCCGCGTGGTTCGTCTGCCCGAAAACGCCGGAGCGGCACAGGCCAAGAACATAGGAGTGAGACACGCGCAGGGCGACGTGGTGCTGTTTACCGACGCAGACATTGTGCTTCAGTCCAATACACTCCGTCTGGTCGCCGAGGATCTGGCGGACCCTGCCCTAGCAGGAGTGGTTGGCCTTCTGGGTCAGAAGCTAAAGTACGGCAACTTTAGCAGCCAGTTCAAGAATGTATGGATGAACTTTACCTACCGGCGCCTCGCAGAGAGCCGCGGTGCGGCGGGCGGCGTCGGGGTCTTCTTCACCAGCCTTGCAGCTATCCGCAGAGAAGTGTTTGTGCAGATGGGCGGATTCGATACGCATTACCTCGGGGCAAGCGTGACCGAGGATATCGAGTTTGGCCAGAGACTGCTGACGGCCGGCCATCAGATTCGCCTGGACCAACGCCTTGCGGTGGAGCATCTGAAGCACTACAATCTGGGCAGTCTGCTCAGGACGGACTTGGAGCGGGCGTTCGGGCTGACCAAGACCTGGTTGCGCAAGAGGCTCGAGCCCGCGCGGCGCTCGAGTGGGCAGCGCTACTATGCATCCGTGCCATGGTTCTTTGTGCTGGGTGTGCCCCTGGCTTGGCTGCTGCCCGGGCTGGCTGTATGCGCACTGTCCACGGCGCAACCGCGCTGCGTGTGGCTCGCAATGCTGGACTTCGGCGCCATTCAGGTGCTGAATGTGGCATTCCTCAACGCACTGCGTAGGGCAGGAGGCTTGCGTTTCGGGCTGCTGAGCTGCCTGTTTCTACCCATTGACCTCTGGGCGTCGGGTCTCGGAGTCCTGTGGGCAACTCTACATTATCTGGCAGGCAATCGCTACTGAGTCAGGAGTACGTGTGGACTATAGGCGCTATCTCAAGTACGGCAGTCGCATACTGTGGAAGCGCGGCGCCTCGCCGATCTACTTTGTGTTTTTTGTTTCGGACTTTTGCAATGCGCGCTGTAAGCACTGCCTGCTTGCAGAGCACAAGCCCACGGCGAAGAAGCGCGAGCTGACGATAGACGAAATCGAACGTGTGTCCGCCAGCATGGACGACATGCTGTTCTTCACGCCGACAGGTGGGGAGCCGTTCCTGCGCCGTGATCTGGCGGAGATCGTGCGCGTGTTCCATCGCAACAACCACGCGGCCAATGTGGGCATACCAACAAATGGGAGCCTGACCTCGCGCGTGCTTGAGACAACGAAGAACATGCTTGACACATGCCCCGCGCTCGATCTGCATGTGGACGTGTCCATTGACGGGATCGGTGAGCGGCACGACGAAATCCGCCAGTTCCCCGGCCTGTTCGATCGCGCTGTGCGGACATACCGTGAGCTTCGCCAACTGGAGAAGCACTACCCCAACTTTAGCACCTGCGTGGAGATCACGGTCTCCGCCTACAATCAGGATCACTTGCTGGAGTTGTACGACTATCTCACACAGAGCCTTGGCGTGAACACGGTATTCACGCTGCTCACGCGCGGCGCACCTCGGGATCCCGGGGCAAAGGATTTTGATATCCGCAAGTATGAGGAGCTGCATGCCGTCCTGGAGCGCGACAACAAGGCACGGATGCTGTCAGGGTACTATAAGATGCCCTTCTCGGATTTCCTAAATGCCAAACGTATCGTGCGACCGCGCATCATCGCCAAGGCCGTGCGCGAGCGCCAGTTCCAGATCCCCTGTTACGCGGGCAGCCTAGGGGGAGCGATGTTCAGCGAAGGCCAGGTGCTGCCCTGCGAGCTTCTCGTGGACAAAGAGATCGGCAACGTGCGCGATGTGGACTATGATTTCAAGAAGCTTTGGTACGGCCCCAAGGCCGATGAGATGCGCCGCTTCATTCGAGATACGCGGTGCTTCTGTACATACGAGTGCTTCTTGACGGTGAACATCCTGTTTAACCCGCTGGTCTTGCCGCGGGTGGTCAAAGAATGGTCAGTGCTCAAGTGGAATGAGCTACAGCATGCCTTGGTGGGCAGGTCCGAGAGCACTGCCACCATTCAAGCCTCGGCCGACAAACGGTGAGCTAAGGCGCCAAGAGGAGTGGATGATGCACAAGGGGCACACCGTTTCGGTGGTGGTACCCTGCTACAATGAAGAGGAAGGGGTCCGCTTCACCCTCGCCGACATGCCCAGCGTTATCGATGAAGTCGTCGTGGTGGACAACAACTGCAGCGACCGGACTGCGGAGGTGGCGGCGTCGATGGGAGCCAGGGTGGTTTGTGAGACCAGGCCTGGCTACGGCGCAGCCTACAAAGCGGGCTTTAATGCCGCAACTGGCGACATTATTGTGGCCATGGATGGCGATGCAACCTACCCGCGCGGGTTTATCCCGGTGCTCCTGGACGTTCTCATCGATGAAAACCTGGACTTTGTCACCTGCGATCGGACAGGCCACAAGTCGGAGGAGTCGAATTCGTTTCTGCGCGTTCTGGGCAACTTTGTCTTGAACGTGGGCGTGTTGGCCCTGTATTTCGTCTGGCTGAACGACTCTCAATCCGGCATGTGGGTCTTCAGGCGCTCCATCTTGCCGCAGCTCAAGCTGACCAGCGACGGCATGTCGTTCTCCGAGGAGATCAAGATAGAGGCCTTTGGACTAAAGAACTGCAAGGCACGTGAGCTGCCGATCTACTACCGAGAAAGGATCGGCGAGAGCAAGCTTGACCTGTGGCGAGATGGCTTCCGGAATCTGGGATTCCTCTTCAAGAAGAGGTTCGGGGCTTGAAAACAGACTCGCAGACACATCAGGAAGTGGCCGAGGTGTCCTACGTAGGCAAGCTGGCCGGAAAGAAGGTGCTGATTACTGGCGGCCTTGGCTTCATTGGGAGTAACCTTGCCATACGCCTCGCGGAGCTGGGCGCGGATGTCCTTCTGGTGGATTCCCTCCTACCCGAGTACGGAGGCAACCTCTTCAACATCGAACCAGTCAAGGACAGGGTGCGAGTCAACATCGCGGACGTTCGGGATGCGAATGGCATGAACTACCTGGTGCGTGGCCAGGACTTCCTCTTCAACCTGGCCGGCCAGATCAGTCACGTCGACAGCATGCAGGATCCCTACACCGACCTTGAGATCAACTGCCGTGCCCAACTCTCAATTCTAGAGGCCTGCAGGCACAACAACCCCGGGATCAAGGTGGTGTTCGCCGGCACCCGACAAGTCTACGGTGCTCCGGAATACTTGCCAGTGGACGAAAAGCACCTGCTGCGTCCCGTCGACGTGAATGGCATCAACAAGATGGCCGGCGAGTGGTACCATATCGTGTACAACAACGTGTACGGCATCCGCGCCGTTTCCCTGCGCCTCACCAATACCTACGGCCCACGCTTGCTGATGAAGCACGGGCGGCAGGGTTTCATCGCTTGGTTTGTACGCCAGGCCATTGACAACCAGGAGATCGAGATCTACGGCGACGGCGGGCAGCTGCGGGACTTGAACTATGTGGACGACGTCGTCGAAGCGTTTCTGCTGGCAGCGGTCTACGAGGGTGCAAACGGAAGAATCCTCAACCTCGGCAACTCTCCGCCGGTGAGCCACCTGCAATTCGTGCATACGCTACTTGAGGTATGCCGCGAACTCGGTGGGCCGTCGGGTCCGGGACAGGGCGGGTACCGGCTGGCCCCGTTCCCTGCGGACAAGAAGCGCATCGACATCGGTGACTATTACGCCGACTACGGCAAGGCCAGGCGCACCCTCGGCTGGGAGCCGCGAGTCTCCCTACGCGACGGGCTGCGGCGCACGGTGGCCTACTACCTGCAGCACAGGAGCCAATACTGGAGGACTGTGTGACAGAGGCTAGTCCGCAGGGCTCCCGACAGATGCCGCTGGTGCATGTCGCCATGCGCAAGAACTGGGGTGGTGCCGGTCAGCGTGGTGTCCTCATTCCGCTCGTCATGATCGTGGCACTTGGAGCCTGCCTGCGTCTGTACAATCTGATTCCGGTGGAGCGAGGCTTGTGGGCGCTGCAGGACTATGACGAAGTTGTGTGGGACGGCACCGCACAACTCATGCTGCAGGGGTATGTGCCGTATCGGGACTTTTTTGCCACCCTGCCGCCCGTAGGGATCTACCTGCTAGCCGCAGTATTGCGCCTGGTGTATGTGCCGTGGGGCAGTGGCTTGGGTCTGATGGCGACGCGCTATGCCTCAGTGGCTTATGGACTCATTACCCTTGGTCTGGTCTACGCCATTGGCAGGAGAATCGCCGGGACGACTCCTGCCTTGATCGCGGCTGCATTGCTCGCTGTGGACGGTATGGTTATCGGCACGGACCGCATGGCGATGCTGGAGGCCCCGCTCAACCTGTTCTCTTGCCTGGCTGTGCTGGCCTATCTCGCAGCGTTCGAGCAGCCGGCCGATGACCGCAAGGTAGGACCGACTGCCTGCGTTGCGGGCGCCATAGCGGCAACGGCCGCCCTGGCCAAGACGCCGGGAGCTGTCGTGGTCCTGACCATGTTGTCAGTCTCGGCGCTGCGGCGGCGCTGGAGGGAGGCAGCCTACGTCATGGCGGGCTTTGTCCTGACATGGCTGGCCCTATGCGCCTCCTTTTTGGTTCGGTGCCCGGATGACTTTGTGAAGCAGGTGTATCTATTTCAGTTCCTGCGCCCTGCAGACGGGATCGTCCGCCGCCTCACAAGGCTGTACGACGTGTGGCATTACCAGCAGGCCTGGCTGACCGTTCGCCTCGGGGCTGCGGGAGCACTTGTCGCGTCTCTGCTGCTCCTGTGCCAGAGGAAGGCCAGAAGCTGGTTGATCATCGTGGTCTGGGCCGGGTATACTCTGCTGTTGATCCTGTCTAACCGCTCGTACTACCCACAGTACTACGTCCAATTGGCGGTGCCGTTGTGTCTTTTGGCGGGTGCGATGTTTACCCGGCAGTCCGCAGTCACGCTTCGCTTCCTGAGGGCTGCCGACGGCGGGCTTAAGCTTCCAGCAGGGGTTCTGATCGTCGCGGTCGTCGCGGTCGCGAGCCTGGCCAGTGGGCAGGTGCTCAGCCAGCCAAAAGGGGTGGCGGAGGTGATCCAGCATAGGGATTCTACCTACGCAGACGTGGCGAGTTACATCCGGCGCAACAGCCTGCCGTCCGCGCGGGTGCTCGCGTTCGAGCCCAATTATGCCTTTCTGGCCTCGCGTCCCCTGAGCGGAACGAGTGGCAACCGGTTCCTCGTAGATTCGTACGGCGAGATGCTGTACGTGAACATGGAGATCGAGAAGCGCAGCCTGGCGAGCCTGGCACGCTCAGTTCTGAGCGCCGGCAAGAGGGAGCTGCAGCCCACGTTCTGGGCGCAGGCGGCGCAGGACCAGGTGCTGGAGGCCTTCCGGGGGGCCGAGTATGTGGTGATTGACGGAAGAGCGCGCTATCAGCTTGAGCCACACACGCTGGCTGAAATCCAGGCACGATCCTCCGAAGTATTCTCAGTCGGAGTCGCCACGCTCAGGAAGCGGAGTTGAACCTTACCATACGCTGACCACGCGCTACGAGATCGGAAGTCGGCGTGCGTCCATTCACAACTGGAGTGCACTGTGTGGTAAGGGTGACGAGTCATTGATTGGGAGATAGGGATGCGCGAGAAA
>Ga0315274_10007768_pt1 | contig 15513 bp, 11 predicted proteins | sample YL17G02_20_MG_FD_203700 | JGI IMG/M metagenome (GOLD analysis project Ga0315274, IMG submission 203700) | Sediment microbial communities from Yellowstone Lake, YNP, Wyoming, USA - YL17G02_20 | ecosystem: Environmental > Aquatic > Freshwater > Lake > Sediment | place: USA: Wyoming | collected... | reverse complement strand
ATCGTCAAAGGCGTGTTGTCCGTGTCGCGCAGCAAGGTGACCGGGAGATTGTAGAAATCGTTTTCGGGGAAGATCTCCTGCTGCCAACCATCGGGATTCAGGTACTGGCGAAAGTACCCTTGACGGTAGAGCAGACTGACCCCTGTCAAGGGAAGACCCAGATCGCTCGCCGCCTTGAGGTGATCGCCCGCCAGGACCCCCAGGCCCCCCGAATAGGTCGGGAGCGACTCCGAGATGCCAAACTCGAAGGAGAGGTAGGCGATGCTGAGAACGTCCGGTCCGCCATAGGTCCGGCTGAACCAGTTCGGGCCGTTCATGTAGTCGTCAAAACGCTCCAGGACCCGATCCAAGTGGGCGCGGAATCCATCATCCTTGGCCGCTTCTTCCAAGCGTCCCTGGCTGATCAACCCCAGCATCCGCACGGGATTGTGGTACGTTTCGTTCCAGAGAGTCCTGTCCAGGCGCTGGAAAAGCGCCATCGTTTCCGAATCCCAGGACCAGCGCAGGTTGTAGGCGAGATCCCGCAAGCGCTTCACGGGCTCCGGAAGCGATGGCACGACCGTGTACGTGTTGATTTTCATGAGTGCTCCTCTTCTTTTCTTTTTGGGGTCGCCGTCCGCAGCAACGGCGCATCTCGCGCCCGCAATCTCCTGCACTGGGCCCTTCGCGTCAACTGCTTCCGGTTGCGGCTCTATTGTTGTGTTGTGCGGGGAGGGGTTCCGGGCCCCGCGTCCCCCTTCCGCGCCATTATACGCATCCGGCGCCCGTTTCCCTCACTTTTTCGACACTCCCGCGGAGAACTCCCCGCGCTTCCGCGAAAACCGTTCGCGCTTCCGCGAAAACCATTCGCGCTTCCGCCACGCTGTAAGTCGTGCCGGTGGCGAGAACGACCGCGCTTGGCGTCCGACGCTGGCCCCGCATGGCCCGCCACAGGGCCTCACCCACGTCTTTGCACGAAACGACGTTCTCGAAATGCCGGCGCGCCAGAGCCGCGAGCGCCTCTCCCGTGTGCGCCCGAGGACTCGAGGGCGTATGGGTGAAGACGGCGTCGATCCGACCCCCTCGCCGAAGGCTTTCGAGAATCAACCGATGATTCTTGTCCCCGAGCAGACCGAGAACAAGCATCACCCGGCAACCAGGGAAATGCTCGGCGCACGCGTCGATCGCCGCTCGCGCCGACAGGGGGCAATGGGCCGAATCGGCGATCACGGCCGGCTCTTGGCGGAGGACTTCCATGCGGCCCGGCGCCCGGAAAGCCTCAACGCCTTTGCGAATTCCACCGACGGACAGGGAACGTCCCTCGAGTCGAGCAAAAGCATCAACCGCCAGGAGCGCCGTCCGGAGGTTGTCCAGCTGGTGCCGGCCAAGAGCCTCCAGGCGGACGCCGGCAGCCTCGCCGGCCTCGGTCCGTAGATCCACGATCCAGCCGAAAGGCAGCGGCTCGGCGCGAACAATCGGATCGCGGGTCGTCTCAAACGTCTCGAGCGGGACCCCGGCCGCACTTGCTTGCCGGCTTGCTTCTCTCATGACGACCGCGGCGCGCCGGGGAAGCTGGGGCCCCACAACCGCCACTGCCGTGCCCGGCTTGATAATGCCCGCCTTCTCATAGGCGATCTCCCGCAGCGTCCGGCCCAGGACCCGTTGGTGATCGAACCCGATGGCCGTCAACACGGCCACCCGGGCGCTGACCGCATTCGTGCAATCGAGGCGTCCGCCCAGGCCGGTCTCCAGGACCGCGGCCTCGCACCCGCGCCCGCGAAAATGGTGCAGGGCCATTGCCGTCAGCGCCTCGAAAGTCGTGCGAAATCCCTCATGAGGGCGCTCCGGACAGGCGGGGCGAACGGCGCCCAGGGCCTCCACGAACTCCGCTTCCGAGATCGGCGCATTGTCGACAGCGATCCTCTCCCGGAAACTCTCGATGTGAGGAGAGGTGAATGAACCCACCCGCCGCCAGCCAAGGGCCGTCAGGATCGACGAAATCAGGCGCGTCGTCGAGCCCTTGCCCTTCGTGCCCGCGACGTGAACCACGGGGTAGCAGGACTGAGGGTTCCCGAGATCGGCCAGGAAGCGCGTGAACTCCCCCAGATGCCAGCCCTCCTGGTCCCCCCGAGCCGGGGCGGGAAGGACTTCGTAGTTCACCAAACTCAGAAGGAACTCCTCGGCCTCGCGGTAGGCGGTCGTCGAAGAGGAGGGGGGCCTGCGGACCGGGGCGATCCGTGACATGTTCTTTTCACCCGAAGTAGAATCGCGCGGTCAGGGAGCCCACTCGGGCCTCCAGGGACCCCATTCGGGCCTCGCCGGGCCCACGCTCAGGGTGACGATACGCCCCCAAGCCGCTCTTTTCAAGGAAATGCCCCACAGGAAATGCCCCATTGGAGGCGATTTCGGCTTGACACCGAATGCGTCCCACTGTAAAGTATCCGCGTGGTCACTTAATCAAAGGAGCCGCCGTGACCGATTCAGAAAAACAGGCCCGCATCTTCAAGGTGCTTTCGGTCTCTACGCGGGTGCGGATGATCGAACTGCTGAAACGCCGGTCTCTTTGCGTAAACGCGCTGGCTCGTGCGCTGGACATCACCCCGGCGGCTGTATCACAGCACCTGCGGGTCCTGCGCGATGCGGACATCGTCACGGCGAACAAGCAAGGCTATTTCGTCCACTACCGGATCAACGAGGCGACGCTGGCCGAGTGGAACAAGACGGCGGGAAGATTGCTGGAGATGGACGAGTAGAGAACGGCTCTCTTTTTTTGACGCGCGGCTAAGTGTCCGCGCGGTAACTTAACCATAGGAGACGGGCCATGTGTGAGAAAGGCAAATGCTGTCAGAAGCCGGAGCAACTCAAGGGCAAACCGCAGGACTGTTCTTCCGAGCAGATCAAAGTCTGTCACGGTGACGCAAAAGAGCACCCCTGCGTGCCACAAAAGGGAACTGGCCGATCAAAAGGACATAACCGATGAAACTCGGCATGATTGTCACCCAGAGCGATCCTGAAACCGTCTTCAATGCACTGCGCTTGGCGCTTTACCGTCTGGAACAGGGCGACGAGGTGCGCATTTTTCTTTCCGGTAGGGGCGTCGAGATCGACCAGATCGAGGACCCGAGATTCGACGTCAAGGCGCAGGCGCAAAAGGTTCTGGATGCCGGTGGTCAATTCTTCGCCTGCGGAGCCTGCCTGAAGCTCCGGAGTTCCGAAGGTTCGGAAGTCTGCCCGCTTTCGACACTGAAGGATCATTACGAGATCGTGCGCGACTCCGACAGGCTCGTGACGGTTTGACCGAAGCAAACCGTCAACGGGGGGATTCGATTGACCCAAGCATTTGATCCAATCGCGGATGCCTATGACCGGTGGTACGACACACCTGAAGGGCGAGCCATTTCCGACGCGGAATTGAAATGTCTTCGCTTGCTTTGCGGACAACGCCAAGGTCGATGGTTGGAGGTGGGTGTCGGCACGGGCCGCTTCGCTGCCATGCTGGGAGTTGCTGAAGGAATTGATCCGTCTCCCAGAATGCTCGATATCGCGGCCGGGCGCGGCATAAGGACTTATGAGGGATACGCTGAAAATCTCCCCTTCCCGGACGGTTCCTTCGACGGGGCGCTCCTGGCGTTGGCGCTTTGTTTCGTCGCTGACCCCAAAAGGGCTTTGAATGAATGCTGCCGGATACTGCGTCCGGAGGGAAAACTTCTCCTCGGGGTTATCCCGGCGGATAGTCTGTGGGGAAGGGAATATGAAAGGAAAAAGGCCGATGGACATCCTGTTTATGCCTGGGCTCGATTCCTGGCGTCCTCCACGATCATAGCGTTGATCGAGAGCGCCGGGTTCGATTTTCAGGACGCGGCGTGCACGCTCTTCTGGAAGCCGGACGGCCTACCGGAGATCGAACCTCGTGTCGAGACCGGTATCGTTCCTGAGGCAGGATTCCTTGGTCTGCTCTTCACGAAGAGAGCCTCGCGGTCTTCATGCCGCGATGATTCGGGAGATTCCCAATGACGAATGAAGCTCCGGCCATTGATGTAAACAATTTGGCTAAGCGGTTCGGGGAGGTCAAAGCGGTTGACGGCATCTCGTTCATCATCCGCCGCGGCGAGCTTTTCGGCTTTCTTGGGCCCAACGGCGCGGGCAAGACCACGACGATCAACATGCTGACGGGGTTGGCCCGCCCTGACGCGGGGACGATCCGCATCGGCGGCATCGACTGTTCGCGCAATCCCAAGGCCGCGCAGCATTTGATGGGCGTGGTTCCCGACGAGAGCAACCTTTACCCAGAACTGACAGGCTACGAGAATCTGTGCTTCTGCGGCGCGCTCTACGGGATGCGTCGAAGCGAACGCGAAGCCAGGGCGCGCGAGCTTCTCGAAGCCTTTGGGCTGTCGCAGGCGGCAGACCGCAAGTTCGGCGGCTATTCCAAGGGCATGAAACGCAAGCTCACCATCGCCGCCGGGATCATACACAAACCAACAATTCTTTTCCTGGACGAGCCCACCACGGGCATCGACGTGGCCAGCGCCAGACAGATTCGCCTACTCATCGCCGACTTGCACCGGGCCGGGACCACCATCTTTCTGACCACCCACTACATTGAGGAGGCGGAGCGGCTCTGCGACCGCATCGCTTTCATCGTAGGCGGGCGCATCGTCCTGATCGACACGGTTGAGCACCTGATCCAGCCAATCCAGGAAAGGCACGTCGTACAGATCGCTTGCGCAAACACCCTGGACGGAATGCAGGGGAAACTTGCCGCGTCTTTCCCCGATCTGGAATTCCAAGCCGTTGCCCAAGGGCTGATTCGGGTCGAGGCCAGCAAGCCGGTTCGCGTCGGGCCGTTGGTGCGTTTTCTGGAGGATCAAGGGGCCGAGGTGACAGAGGCCCGGCGGATGCGGCCGTCTCTTGAAGATGTCTTCGTTCGCATTACCGGGATCGAGGCGGATGCCATGCGCAAGGAGATGGAAAAAGCGGGGGGCGGCCCATGAAAAGGTTGATCGCTTTTTGGAGCATTCTGGTCAAAGACATGCGGACCTATTACCTGAAGCCGCCGAACATCAGCTGGGGGCTTATCTTCCCTCTGGCCTGGACCGGCATGTTCTTCATCAAGTCCGGAAGCGGCCTGGAGAGCGTCTTGACGCTCCTTCCCGGCGTAGTGGCCATCTCCATCCTCTTCGGCGCCACCTCGATGCTGGCGGTCACGGTAACCTTCGAGAAGAAGAACCGCTCCTTCGAGCGCCTGCTACTCGCGCCCATCCCGCTCGAGCTCCTGATGCTGGCGAAGACCGGCGGGGCCATTCTGTTCGGCGTGGCCAACGCGTTCGTGCCTGTCATCATGGCGTTGTTTCTCGCCGATCTATCCCAGGTAGTCTGGAGCGCGTTCGTTCCCGCCGTCTTCATGATCGCCGTGGCCTCGACCTTTCTGGGTCTTTTCATCGCCGTTGCGGTCAGCGAGGTGTTCGAGGCCCAGACTTTCTCCAACTTTTTTCGCTTTCCTATGATTTTCCTGTGCGGGCTGTTTTTCCCCATTGAGAAGATTCCCATATTCCTTCGGCCCTTGTCCTACGTGTTGCCGTTGACCTACGGGGCTGACGTTCTTCACGGGGCCGTTCATGCCGGAAATGCCATGCCGTACCCACTCGACTTGTCCATCCTCTGTGCTTTCTGCCTCGGCCTGTTTGCGGCAAGTCTCTGGAACATCAAGCGCAAATGGATAGTTTGAAATGGATAGTCTGAGCGCAGATCAGACCTGAAGGCCCCTCGACGCCTCGATCGGGGCGACGCGGCGCCTGTCCTTGGTCATGCAGACTGACAAGAAGCGACCGGCGCGCCGGCGCGGCCAATCTCGCGCGGTCAAAACGCGGAAGCCGGGAGAGGCTTGGCGCTCTCTCCCGGCTCTCGTTTTTCCTTACATGGGGTCCTGAAAGCGCACGCGACCTCCTCGTCTCATTTCTTGCGCGAGGCGGTTTTCGCGGTCCTCTTCGGGGCTTTCTTCGCGGTCTTCTTCGCGGTTTTCTTCGCGGCCTTCTTTCTCGCCTCAGAGCCGCAGCGGGCCTTGTCTTCGACGGCGGCCTGCGCCGCGGCGAGGCGGGCGATGGGCAGGCGGAACGGAGAGCAACTGACGTAGTTCATCCCGACGCGGTGACAGAACTTGACCGACTCGGGGTCGCCCCCGTGCTCGCCGCAAATGCCGACCTTGAGGTCGGGGCGCGTGCGGCGGCCGCGCTCGACGCCCACCTCGACCAACTGGCCCACGCCCGTCTGATCGAGCGTCTGGAACGGGTCGGCGTCCAGGATCTTGTGCTCGAGATAGTAGGGCAGGAACCCGGCCACGTCGTCGCGGGAGTAGCCGAACGTCATCTGCGTCAGGTCGTTGGTGCCGAAGGAGAAGAACTCGGCGGATTCGGCGATCTCGTCCGCCGTCAAGGCCGCGCGCGGGATCTCGATCATGGTGCCGACCAAGTACTTGAAGCGCGCGCCGGTTTCCTTCATGACCTCCTGCGCCACGCGGCGGATGATGTCCTCCTGGTTTCTCAGTTCGGCGACCGTGCCGACGAGGGGCACCATCACCTCGGGCAGCACTTTGATTTTCTGCTTTGCGAGGTGGGCGGCGGCCTCGAAGATGGCGCGCGCCTGCATGGCGGTGATTTCGGGATAGGCGATCCCCAGGCGGCAGCCGCGGTGGCCGAGCATGGGGTTGAGCTCGTGGAGCTGCGCGATGCGCGCCTCAACCTTGGCCGGCGAGACGCCTATCTCGCCGGCCAGAGACGCGATCTCCTTGCCGCCCAACCCTCCGATGAATTCATGAAGCGGCGGATCGAGGAGGCGGACGGTGACCGGCTTGCCGGCCATCGCCTGGAAAATCCCGATGAAGTCCTCGCGCTGAAACGGCAGGAGATTGTCCAGCGCCTTCTTGCGATCTTCGGGCGTTTCCGAAACGATCATCTGGCGCACGAAGCCGATCCGCTTCGGATCGAAGAACATGTGCTCGGTGCGCGCCAGGCCGATGCCCTCGGCGCCGTAAGCGATCGCCTGGGTCGCGTCCTCCGGGCTTTCGGCGTTGGCGCGAACCCCCAGAGTGCGCGTCTTGTCCACCCAGGTCATGAGCTGCTTGTACCATTTGTTGCGTTCGGGATCGGCGGGAAGCATGGGAACTCGGCCCTCGTAGACAATGCCTCTCGTGCCGTTCAACGTAATGTAGTCGCCTTCCCCGAGCGTCTTGCCGTTGACCGTCACCTTCTTGGCGGCGGCGTTGATGGCCAAGTCCCCGCATCCGACGATGCAGCACTTGCCCCAGCCGCGGGCGACAAGGGCGGCGTGGGACGTCATGCCCCCTTTTGCGGTCAGAATCGCCTCGGCCGCCCGCATGCCGTGCACGTCTTCGGGGCTGGTCTCGTTTCGGACCAGGATGACTTTCTTGCCCTGTTTGTGCCACTCTTCGGCGGCGTCGGCGGTGAAGACGATCTGGCCGTAGGCGCCGCCGGGACCGGCGGGAAGGCCTTTGGCCAGCTTCGTGGCCTTCTGCTCGGCCACGGGGTCGATCATGGGATGCAGGAGCTCGTCGAGCTGATCGGGTCTGACGCGCTGGATCGCTTCCTCCTTGCTGATTTTGAAGCCCTTCTTGCCGGAGGTGGCCATCTCGACGGCCATGCGGATGGCCGCCTGGCCGTTGCGTTTGCCGACCCGGGTTTGCAGCATATAGAGCGTGCCTTCCTGGATCGTGAACTCGATGTCCTGCATGTCGGTGTAGTGGGCTTCGAGTTTCCTCTGAATGCCGTCGAGCTGCTTGTAGAGCCTCGGCATCGCCTGTTCGAGGCTCGGCATGTCTTTGTGGTCCGGGCTCTTGGTCGCCTCGTTAAGCGGCAAAGGCGTGCGGATGCCGGCCACGACGTCTTCGCCTTGGGCGTTGGGGAGCCACTCGCCGTAGAAATGCTCGTCGCCGGTGGCGGGGTTGCGCGTGAAGGCGACGCCCGTGGCCGAGGTGTCTCCCATGTTGCCGAAAACCATGGCCTGAACGCTTACGGCCGTGCCCCAGTGACCGGGGATCCCCTCGATCCTGCGGTAGGAGACGGCGCGTTTGCCGTTCCAGGAGGCGAAGACGGCGTGAATGCCTCCCCAGAGCTGCTCCATGGGGTCGTCCGGAAAGGGTCTATTGAGCGTCGTCTTGATTATGCTCTTGTATTTCTCGCAGAGGGATTTCAGGTCTGCCGCGCCAAGGTCCGTGTCGCTTCGCACCCCTTTCTTTGCCTTCAACTCGTCCATCGCTTCTTCGAGGAGGTCGCGGATGCCGCGGTCTTCTTTGGCCTCGATCCCCGCGGCCTTCTCCATGACGACGTCCGAGTACATGGTGATCAGACGCCGGTAAGCGTCCCAGACGAAGCGCTCGTTGCGGGTTTTCGCGATCAGCCCGGGGATGGTTTTCGAGGTCAAGCCGATATTGAGGACGGTCTCCATCATGCCGGGCATGGAGCGGCGGGCGCCGGAGCGGACGGAAACCAGCAAGGGGTTCTCGGGATCGCCGAAAGTGACTCCCATCAGGTTCGCCATCTTGGCCAGGGCCCTATCCACTTCGCCCGCCAGCGAGGCCGGGTATGTCCTGTTATTCTCATAGTAGCAGGTGCAGACTTCCGTCGTGATGGTGAATCCGGGGGGAACGGGGACGCCGAGCCGGCCCATTTCGGCCAGATTGGCGCCTTTGCCGCCCAGCAGGTTTTTCATGGCGGCGTCGCCATCGGCTTTTCCGCCGCCGAAGAAGTAGACGTTTTTCTTGGGACTCATGAGGGGAGAGCCTCCTTTGGAGTGGGGTGGATTCTCATGACGGAAGACAGGGCCGGACGGTCGCTTCCCGGCCCCGGTCGTGGGCCTGTTCGCTTTGATGGATCGCCTCCTCTGTGTTCTACTCCGACACAAAGGCTCCGCGAAGCCCCAGCACCCTACGCACGCCCGTTGGAAGTGTCAAGGTTTTCTGTTGCGTTCTCCTCCGTTATTTTGTTGAATCGAGGTGGGGCGAGGAATTCGGACGTTTGGAAACGTTTGCGGAAGGAAGTTTCTGACCCATGATTCGCACACCCACCCCCGCCCGGGACGGGAAGCTCCCCGTCCACGGCAAGTTCCCCATCCTTGGCCTCTTGCCGTTCTTCCCGCGCCGCGTTCTCAGGAATCTGGCTGTTGCCGGGGTTCTGCTCGCCCTGGTCGCCGCGTCGCTCTCGGGCGGGCCCCGTTGCGCCTGCGCGGAAACCGACGAGGTCGCGCAGTTGGAGGAGCAAGTGCGGGCTTACTTCGCCATAGGCGACGTGGAGAAGCTGAAGGCGACTTTGGATAAACTGGAGAAGGCGTCCTCCAGCGAAAACGTTGTGGTTGTCGTCTACCGGCGGATGCTCGATCTGCGCAAACCGTCCGGGAAGAAGACGCAAGCGCTGGATTTCGCGAGGCTCGACTCCGTCACGACGGGCTCCGTCAAGCCCGCCTCCCCGGGGCCGGCCATTGGAGTGGTCACGGTGGCCCCGCCCGCTTTGCCAGGCGCCGGCGTTACAACGGGGACAACGCCGTCCCGCCGGCCCGCCCCAGAGGTCAAGCGGCCCTCCTTGCCGCGGGATGTGGCGCCGTCCGTTCGGCCAGTCTCGCCCCCCGAAGCCCTGACAACGTCGGTGGTTGAAGGGACGCCGTCCGCAGCCGCCGCCGTCACCGGGCCGGGGGCGGCGCCTGCACCCCTGGAAGAGCCGCGGACGGGTCTCAAGGTTTCGCTTCCCTCGGCGGCTCCGGCCTCAGGACTTCCGCGGGGAGGCCCGGCCGGGCCGGAGACAACGAGGACGCCGTTCAACATCCTTCCTTGGGCGGTCGGTGTTTTTGCCGGCGTGTTGGCGCTTTACGTTGTGTTGCGCGTTACGCTTAGAAGAATGGCGTCCGCCGCTGCGGCGGGACGGGCGGGCCAGGTCACCCGAGGACCCGCCGGGTCTGAGGCGCCCCGTCCGGAGATCCGACTCGACGATATCCTTGTCAGCGGACGGGGGAAGCCGCCCGCCGCCGAGAAGGCCCCGGAGGAGACTCCCCAGGGGGAGCAGGATTCGGACGGCTCGGCCCCGGGATAAGCCCTTCGCCAAGTGAGGGGCGTCGGTTTTCCCATGTGCCTTCGGCATGATGCGGAAGGAGAGTTCTTCGCACCGTTTGGACACCCATCTCGTCAAGAAGGGAAACCTTTCCATGACACGCCGTATATCGCGCATGGCGACAATAACGATGGCCCTGATGTTGGCGGTCGGGGCTTCATGGCCGCAAGTCCCTCCCCCTGGCCCTCCCCCGTTCCAGCCGCCTCCCGGCCCTGGCGGGCCCGGCGCGTTGGCGCCCGCGCCTGTTGCCGCGCCGACTTCCTTGGACCAGGCGCTCGTGACGATCGTCGTGGGAGATTTGGGCGGGGCGATTGAAGGGGCCGGTTCGGTTGCCGGTCAGGTGTTGGCCGGCATGGACGGTCCGGGGCTCAAGGCCCTGGTTGGCGCGAGACTGGGCGACCCGACTCTGGCCGGCATGCCCGCAGGGTCGGGCTTGGCGTTCGCCGTCTTTCCGGGAAACGTGCGGGCGACTTTCATCGAGGTGGCTCCAGGCCAATTGTCCTCGTATGCGGCCGCGCTTCAGCGGGAGGGCCAGTTCATCGGTCAAGCGTCCGATTTGCTGGTTGCCGCGCCGGACGAGTTGGCGATGAAGGCAGGAACGGCTCTGGCCGGGGAGGTCAAGAGCAGGCTGCTGAGCGGCCCGCCCAAACCGACCGTCAAGGCGACGGTTCATCTGGAGCGGCTGCTGGCGATGTTCGAGCCGATGATCCAGATGATGCTTCCGAGCGCGGGCATGATGATCGCCCAGCAGATGAACCTGATGCAAGGGGGCTCCCAGGATCTGCCTGCCGTCCAAAGCAACGCCGTGATGTGGGACGCCATGCTGCGGGCAACCTATTCGCTGGGCAAGCAGCTGCGCCAGTTGGAGGTCGAGATCGGCGCGCCGCAGGAAGGGATCCGGATCGATGCGCTTCTGCGCCCGACGGACGGGTCCAACCTGCAGCAGTTCTTCGCCGCCCAGACGGTCCCCGCCGGGGCCGGCGATCTCCTGAAAATCCTCCCGGGCAGAGGGGCCGTCCGATTCCGGTTCGGCTACAACATGGACGCCTTGACAAGCCTCGTTGAGAAGGAGCTCACACCGATTCTGGCGGCGGCGCCCACGGGAGAGGAACAGAAGCAAGCCGCCCTGGCGGTCATTAAGAAAGGGATCGAGGTTCGCGGGAACGCCTTCGCCGGCGACGTTGTGATCCCGGGCCAACCCCTGTTTAGCGGCTCAGGGGTCAGCCGTCCCAAGGACCCCGGTTCCGCCCTCGCCCGCGTGGAAGAGCTCGCCAAAGAGATGTCAGGCAGCGGGCGCTTCTTATCACTCGGGGCGGCCTCAACGACGGTCACCCTCGCTAAGAACGTCAGGGAGCATCAAGGGATAGCCATTCACCAGATCCTGGTCCGACAGGACATGGGCGCGCTCGGCGCGGAGGTCGCCGGGCCCATGCGCGAGATGATGGGAGACCTGCGCACGGATTTCGCCATTGTTGACGACCTTGTGTTGGTCGCCATTGGGCCGCGCCTGATGGAGGAGTTGATCGACGCCGCAAAGGCCAAGGCCCATCCCCAGGCCCGCCCGCTGAGCGCCGAGCAGGCCTTTGGCGCCGGCGCCAACGGCTATATGGACTTCGACCTGCCGGCGTACGCGACCCTCGTCGTCCGGATGATGACGATGGGCACGCCCAGTACCGACCCGTCCGCTCCCCTTCAAACCATGGCGGACATGCTCAAGGGCGCGCCCCCGGTGTCGGCCGCTCTGTTTTTCGGCCCGGAGGGCGTGCGGGGCGGGATTCTGGCGCCCCGCGGACTGATCGACAAGGCGGCCCAGGCGGTTTTGACGCTCAACGCCGCCCGGGCCAAAGAGACGGGGGCAAAGACCGCGCCAAGCCCGTGATGAGGTCCGTCAGCGGCTCTGGATCTTGGCCCGCGCCAGATATGCCGCCTGGCGGGCTATGCTGCGGATGACGCGGGCCAGCGAAAAACTGATGGGCGTGGGAGAAGAAACCCCGATGTAATCGGGCACGCGCACCGTTTCGATCGCTTCCCCAACCACGTCAATCTCCGCCAACGACCCCGCGCCGTACCCCAGATCGGACGCAGCCCGGATATAGGGCACCGCGCCGGGATCGACTCCGAGGACCTCGAGGATGACGCGATCCACGGCGACCGGATCGGCGGAGGCGGCCAGCAGGCCGACCCGCCGCGGGTCGCCCCGCGTCGGTCCACTCCTCTCCAGCGCCACGACGGCATCGGAGATCGTCAGCGCGGGCGCCAGGTGACGGCAGACGGCCACAAGGAGCCTGCCGAAGCGGGCGGGATCGTCCCCATTGCGGAAATGGAAGAAGGCCTTGCGCTTTCCGGCGACGGCGCCGAACATGTTCTTGACGCCCAGGGACATCGCCGTTTGGCCGTGGGCCTTGATCTTCGGCAGATTGATGATCGCGTCGGCTTCGAGCGCTCGGGCGCCGAAAGAGGCCCGCTGGAAATGCCCCAGCGCATCGATCTGCCGCGAGCGAGGGCGGCGGCCCAAATCCGCTACCTCCATCCCGATCTCCTTGGCGACCTTCTCAATGCCGCTCGCCCGGGCCGCGCTCAGGGCCGAGCTGAACGCAGGCGAATCCCCCACAAAGGGCCTGCCTCCCGCCGCAAGGACCTCGAGAGCGACCGCTCGAACGACCTCGGGGTGGGTTGTTACGGCCGCCTCTGCCGGCCGGGGCACGATCAGGTTCGGCTTGAGCAGGACCCGATCCCCGGGCCGCACGAAAGCCCCCATGCCGCCCAGGGCGTCGACCAACTGCTTGACGGCCCGCCGCACCCTCTGCGGATCGTAGTCTGGACACCGCACGAGACTCACGCGAGTTCTGGGACGCTCAGCGGGCAAAGCCGATTCTCTCCTTGCCGCGGGCGCATGACGCGCCCGGGACAGCCGCCGGGACGGCGGCGCTACATTCTCTCGAACCTGACCACGGTCTCGATATGGTAGGTCTGGGGAAACAGATCGACCGCTTGCATGGCGGCGGCCCGGTAGCCGGCTTCGCGGATGACGATCAGATCGCGAGCGAGGGTCGAGGGATTGCACGAGACGTAAACGAGGACGGGGGCTTGGATCTCCAGCAGCCCTCGGAGCGCCCGCTTGTCCATGCCGCCCCGCGGCGGGTCCATCACGACCCGGCCGAAGCGGCCGCCCGGCATGTCGGCGACGAGGGGCAGGACCTCGCGCATCTCTCCGGCCAGGAACGTGCAGTTCGTGGCGCCGTTGCGCTCGGCGTTGTCGCGGGCGTCCCATACGGCCTCGCGCAGGAGCTCGATCCCGACGACCTCGCGGACCGCGCCGGCGCAGAAGATGCCGATGCTGCCGGCGCCGCAATAGGCGTCGAGCAGCCGGTGACCCCGCGCGTCCTCGCCGAGCATGGCGCGCACGGCGGAGTAAAGCCGCTCGGCGGCGGGCGTGTTGACCTGGAAGAAGGAGAGGGGCGAAATGCGAAAGCGCAGATTGCCGAGGTTCTCGTGGAGCCAAGCCTCACCCCAGCGCCAGAGTTCTTTTTCCTGGCGCGCGACGTCGGCCAGACCCGTGTTGAGCCCCCAGACGAGTCCCTTGAGCTCGGGACACGCCTCACACAGGGCGGCGGCCAGCGTTTCGGGCTCGGGCAGCTCGCCTTCGCTTGTCAGCAGGAGAGCAACGACTTCGTTTGTTGCGACGCTGTGGCGCAGGACGAGATGGCGCAGGAATCCCTCGTGGGAGCGGGGATCATAGGCCTGCAAGCCCTTTGCGCGAACCCACGTCGTCATCGCCCCCAGCAGTCTGTCGAGGGGTTCGGGCTGGAGAAGGCACGCGGGCGCTTCGACGATCTCCCAGAAACGGCCCGGACGATGGAATCCCAGGATCGGCTCTCCCCGCGCGTTGGTCCCGAAGGTGAAGTCCATCTTATTGCGATAGCGCCATTCTTCGGGGGACGGCACGATCGGATCGATTCGGTCGGGCCGGGCGTCGCCGAGGTGCTCCAGGATCGATTCGGCTTGCCGCTGCTTGTGGATCAGCTGCTCGCTGTAAGGGAGGTTCTGCCACGAACACCCGCCGCACGTCCCAAAGAGGGGACAGGGAGGCGCCACCCGGCTTGGGGACGGGCTAAGGACTTCCTCGAGTTCCGCCTCGGCGTGGCTTTTCCTCCGCTTCATGATCCGGGCCCGGACGCGGTCTCCGGGAACGGCGTGGGCGACGAAGACCACGAACCGGGCCGCCTCGGGGTCGGCGTCCCGCACGCGGGCGATTCCGCGTCCGCCGTAGGCCAGATCCTCGACGTCGAGTTCGACAGCCGCCCCCTTCTGAATTCGGTCAACGGAGAGTTGTTTTTGCTTTGTCCGGTTGCTCACTTCTCCTCCATTCCGGTGCGGAGACTGTCGCACTCATCGGCCATCGTCGGCGAAGGCTTTGCACCGTTTGTGCGTGTCGGCGCGGCGCCACCGCGTGGGGAAATCGCGGCATTGTCTCGGTTTGGCCTCCCCTTGGATGCGACAGGAAGCCAGGCCCTTCTCGTTGCGTTGCAGAAAAACACACGGCGCGTCGCCGCCCTCTCCGTCGATGAGGGCGCGTTCGAAGCCTTCTTCGTGAACCGTGTACCTGGCGAGGAACTCTTCGAGCGACAGACCGAGAAACCGAGCGATCCTCTCGCACTCCTCCTCGGAGACGTTGACGACGCCTTCGCCCGTACAGCACGCGCCGCACCGCCGGCACTGGAATGTTTCTTCCGTTGTGCGAGTTGCCCAGCGAGGCCCTTGGGGGTGGTGTTTGGTATTGAGCGGGACTGCCATCGCTTCGCCTTCCTTGTCCGTTCCCGCCGGCGCGGCGGCGGGCCCCCTCAGAGACGGGTCAGGACTTCCATTCTTGAGATCGATGCAGACAGAGTCAAGGAGAACGGGCGCAAAGTTCTCCCATTTTTCGGGAAGAACCGCGTTTCCACATCACCGAACACGTTGACCCCGCGTTCTCAACACTTCTGAATCACGGCCATCGATTTGCTGGAGAGAATCCTGATTGTTCCTCCGGCCGGGAAGCCCTGTTCACCCCGAGAAGCCCCGCTCTCTCTCTCTGATGGTTGCACTCAATCCGGCACACCCGATTTGCCAGTTGCACTTGGGCAGGCGCGATGGGATAAGCAATCCGGACCGCGCGCCGACGGAGATCCGCCAAAGGAGAGACAAACGCAATGACCGAGCCCGCCCTCGAAGAATGGAAGCGCCTCTACGAGGCCGCCATCGCTTTCAGAGACCTCGCTTGTTGGCGTTGGATGTGGGACTCGGACGTGTTCGCCGTTCAGGATCCCGAGACCAAAGAGATCGGCTACTGCACCGTGATGGGAGCGCTCGGCGAGTTCCTGGCGCTGGCCGTCTACCCGGGGGGAGAGGGATGGGCTTTGCTCGACAAGATGCACGCGGACGA